>WBZM01000599.1_pt1 | contig 47507 bp, 37 predicted proteins | sample 5204271 | NCBI WGS metagenome assembly WBZM01 (sample SAMN12344346, study PRJNA552823) | activated sludge metagenome | biome: Activated sludge suspended growth; feature: Nitrification reactor; material: Wastewater; isolation source: activated sludge from nitrification reactor of wastewater... | reverse complement strand
CGCCTGACCCCTTTCCCCGAACGCACCGCACGACCACCACCCGAGGAGACCCCGCATGCGCACCCTGAAGCTCACCCTCCTGGCGCTGGCCCTGGCCGCCGCCACCCCGACCCGGGCGGCCGATCCCGCCGCCGAGACCAAGCAGGAGCTGGAGGCCCTGAAGGCCAAGCTCGCCGAGACGCAGGCCGAGCTCAACCGCATCGTGGTCAAGACCGAGGCCCTCGAGGACGCGCGCGACGACTCGGGCTTCAAGGGGCTCAAGGTCTCCGGCTACGCCGACGTCGGCTACCACTACAACGTCAACAAGGAGCGCGGGAACTTCCAGTTCCTCGCCCCCCTGGCGAGCGACCCGTACGGCTACGACAGCTCCTACAACGGCTCGGCGGCCCTGGACTTCCAGAAGGAGACCGACTCCGGCGCCAAGTTCCGCCTGACCATCGTGCCGGCCCGCTCCATCGGCGAGTTCATCGGGGGCTCGGGCATCGTGCACGAGGCCTCGGTCTCCTTCCCGGTGGAGGCGCTCGACGGCCGGGTCTTCGCGGGCCAGATCCCCGACTGGTCGGGCTACGAGTACCTGCCGCCCACCCAGAACAAGCTCATCACCCACAACCTGCTCTTCGACTTCACGCTGCCCTACGCCTACACCGGCGTGGGCCTCGAGAAGAGCGTCGGCAAGTGGACGCTCAAGGGGATGGTGGCCCAGGTCAACGCCCCCATCCGGCAGATCGGCGAGAACATCCCGGTCCTGGCGGTCCGCGGCGACTACGAGGGCGGCGAGTTCTGGGGCCTGGGCTTCGCCGGCCTGGTGGGCAAGAAGACCAACCTGCGGCCGGGCGTGGAGAACATCGACCTGACCGATCCCAACACCCCCATCGACAACACCGGCCTCAACCCCGTGACCGGCGAGGCGTACTCCACCAAGGACACGCTGGTGGTCACCGCCGAGATCGACGGCTGGTACACCCGCGGCGACGTGACCTTCAACGCCCAGCTCTCCTACGGCCAGCAGGAGAAGGCCGCCATCACCGCCGACCCCACCACGGGCAACCTGCGTGACGCCCAGTGGATCGGCGCCTCGGTGCTGGCCGCCTACAAGATGACCCCCCAGGTGGAGGGCATCCTCCGCGCCGACTACATCTACAACCGGAAGAACGGCGGCGGCCTGTTCGACTGGGTGGAGGCCGACGCGGCCAACGGCGTCGGCTCCAACCCGGACGACCCGGAGAAGGGGGTCGACCGGTACGCCCTCACCGCCGGCCTCTCCTACGCCTTCGACCCGAGCATCGTCTGGAAGCTGGAGTACCGCTACGACGGCGCCACCAAGAAGGTCTTCGGCAACAAGGACGCGCTGGTCGGCGGGGCCAACCCCAAGGCGCTCAACAACAACTCCCTGGTCTCGACCTCCTTCGTCTTCAGCTTCTAGGACGGTCCGGGTGAAGCACGAGGGGCCGGCTCCGCGTGGGAGCCGGCCCCTCTCCTTTCCGGGGCGGCCGGGCCGCCCGCTACACCGCGACGCCCCAGCCGGCCTTCCGCCTGACCGTCACCGCCATGCCGCGCCGGGCCAGGCGCGCGAAGAAGGGCGCCTGCGGCACCGCCACCTCCGGCGCCAGCGCGCCGCGGGCGGTGATCTCGCCGGCCGCCAGCATCTGGACCGCCACCGCCGGCGGCGAGCCGGTGTCGATGTCGAGGCCGATGCCCCAGGCCGGCATGCCGCGGGTCAGGCAGTCGGCCACCCAGGTGACCTTCCTCCCCGCCTGCGTCCCCTTCACCACCGCCCGGACCACCTCCACCTGGTCGAGCTTCCCGGCGCGGCGGGCCGGCGGCTGGCCCATGGCCACCTTGCTCACCACGTCCACCGGGGCCACCCTCGCCCCGCCCACCTCGACGGGCTCGTGGGAGGCCATCCCGAGATCCCGCAGGAAGCGCACCCGATCGACGAACTCCGGGTCGAAGGCGATCTTGAAGGTGACCTCCCGCACCCCGCGGTCGGCGAAGCTGAGGGGCAGCGTGGCCACCTCGGAGTGGATGGTGGACATGGGGTGGCGCAGGCCGATGGGGGCCGGGAAGCGGTGCGGCGCCGCCCCCGACATCGGCGCCACGAAGGCGAACCGCCCCTTCGTGAAGACCGCCGGCGGCATGGAGAACTCCTCCAGGATGGTCTTGAGCGTGTAGCTCACCGCCAGGGCCGGCACGGACCGGTAGCGGGTCAGGTCGGCGCCGCCCACCCGGAGGTGGATCTCCCGCACCCCGTCGAGCCGCTCGGCGGCCAGGCGCGCCAGCAGGTTGGAGATGCCCGGCGCCGCCCCCATGCCGAGGACGGCGGTGAGGCCGGCGGCCCGGAAGCGGCCGTCCAGCTCCAGCTGCCGGCGCGTCACGTGGAAGAGCCCGCCCATGTCCACGTAGTGGGCGCCGGCGGCCAGGGCCGCCTCCATCACGGCGAGGTTGTGCTGGTACTGGACGGCGTTGACCACCGCGAAGGCGCCGGTGAGCGCCCGCGCCGTGCCGGCCGGATCGGTGACGTCGGCCCGCACGGCGGCCAGGGCCGGGCGGCCCCGCCGGGCGAGCGACGCCACCAGCGCCTCGGCCTTCCCGAGGTCGTAGTCGGCCACCAGGATCCGGTCGGTCGCGGCGCAGGTCTCGGCGAGGTCCCGCACCGTGATGCGCCCCATGGCCCCCGCGCCCCCCAGCACCGCGAAGGTGCGGGGGGTGGGGCCCCTCGGCTCGCGCCGGCTCACGGGAGCACCCGGTTGGCGTACGGGAACCAGAAGCCCTTCCGCTCCTGCACGTAGTCGATGTGGACGTGCTTCGGCTCGCGGAAGGCGTCCAGCCCCTCCTCGCCCAGCTCGCGCCCCACGCCGCTCCAGCGCATGCCGCCGAAGGGGCCGGCGTCGTTGTCGGTGAGCGGGTCGTTGACCCAGAAGGTCCCGGCCTTGATCGAGTCCATGGCCTGGAGCGCCACCTGCAGGCTCCTGGTGTAGACCGTGGCCCCCAGGCCGTAGCGCGAGTCGTTGGCCATGCGGATGGCCGCCTCGGCGTCCTCCGCCTCGATGAGGGCGATGACCGGCCCGAAGATCTCCTCGGTGGTGGGCAGCGACCCGTGGCGCACGCCGGCGAGGATGGTCGGCTCGAAGAAGTACCCCGGGCCGGGCAGGGGCTTGCCGCCCAGCAGCAGGCGCGCCCCCTCCCCGACCGCCCGCGCCACCTGGGCGGCCACCTTGTCGCGGGCCTCGGCGGTGATGAGCGGCCCCACGTCGGTCTCCTGGCGGGTGGGATCACCGACCTGGAGCGTCTTCACGTGGGCCACCAGCCGCTCGGTGAACTCGGCGGCGATCTCCTTCACCAGGTAGATGCGCTTCGACGAGGTGCAGACCTGGCCGGCGTTGAGGAGGCGCGCCCAGGCCACCGCCCGCACCGCCACGTCGAGGTCGGCGTCGGCGAAGACGATGAAGGGGTCGATGCCGCCCAGTTCCAGATTCACCTTCTTGAGCTGCCGCCCGGCCTCGCCGGCCACGTGACGCCCCACCTCGGTGGAGCCGGTGAAGGCGACGAGGTCCACGTCCGGGTGCTGCAGCAGCGCCTCGCCGGCCCCCGCGCCGCCGCCCGTGACGGTGTTGACCACGCCGGGGGGCAGGGCCTCGAAGGCCCGGGTCATGAGGAGCGTGGAGAGCGGGTTCTGGTGGGGCGGCTTGCACACCACCGTGTTCCCCGCCGCCAGCGCCGGCGCCACCTTCCAGGCCATCAGGAGCAGCGGGAAGTTGAACGGCACGATGGCCGCCACCACGCCGTAGGGCTCCTTGACGGTGAAGTTGAGCTGGTGGGCCGCCACCGGCGGGATGGAGTTGCCCCGCGAGGCCCGCCCCACCTCGGCGTAGTACTCGAAGCAGGCGGTGACCCACTCGATCTCGTCGAGCGACTCGATGAGCGGCTTGCCGGTCTCCAGCGTCATGAGCCGGGCCAGCGCGTGCCCGTCCTCGCGGATGCGGTGGGCCACGCGGCGCAGCAGCACCGACTTCTCCGCTCCCGGCGTGCGCCACCAGGCCTCCTGCGCCCGGCGCGCCGAGCGGACGGCCCGGTCGACGTCCTCGGCGCCGCACTCCGGCGCCCGCCCCACCACCTCGCCGGTGGCGGGATTCCTGATCTCACGCGTGGCCCCGGCCAGCGCCGGCACCTGGGCGCCGTCGAGGAGCAGCTTCGCGGTCTCCATGGCTCACCCCTCCGCCGGCGGCGGCACCAGCGACGAGCGGACGTACACGAACTTCACGCCGCTCTGCATGTAGTTCTCGTAGGTCTCGGCCACCGGGGCGGCCTTGAGCCAGGCCGGCCCCACGTCCACCACCCGCTGCTCGATGAGCGTGGAGAGCCAGGCGTAGCCCAGCCACTCGGCGCGGGCCCGGAAGGCGTCCAGCACCAGCCCCTCCACCTCGCCCTGGTTCTTGAGGCGCGGGTCGAGGGCCATGGCCTGCAGGTATATGGTGTTGTTGTCGCCGTAGCCCGGGTCGTCCCGGACGCCCATCTCGTCGTGGTTCTCCAGCGGGCTGCCGAGGGCGAAGGCCACCAGCCGCCCGGAGACCTTGTCGCGCAGCCCCACGCCGACGGCGCGCAGGTGGCCCAGGGTGGCCTCCAGCGTGTCGGGCGGGTACTGGAGCAGCGGGCGCCGCCCGTCGTCGGAGCCGTACTGCTCGTCCTCCAGCTCGTGCACCTGGGGCAGCAGCTGCTTCGAGGCCGGGCCGTTCAGGTCCACCACCTCCAGCGTAGCGGGGGGCACGTCGAGGGCGCCGGGGCGCACCTCGGGGCCGTCGGCCACGGTGGTCGGCGCCGGGGCGCCCACCAGCTCGGAGATCGACTGGCGCAGGATCCCCAGCGCCTCCTCCACCGCGGCCGGCTCCATGTCGTAGCGCGGGTAGAAGCGCAGGGTGCGCTCGCCGGCCGGCAGGAGGATCAGGCCGTTGCGGAAGGCCCGCTCGCGCAGCCACTCGCGCCAGTCGGCGCGCGCCACGTCGATGGCCAGCATGCAGCCGGCCCCGCGGACGTTCTGGAGGAGGTGCTTGTAGTCCCTGGCCAGCTGCTCCAGCCCCTCCTTGGCCAGGGCGCCGGTGCGCTTCACCTGCTCCAGGTCGAGGCGATCCAGCCAGCCGAGGAGGCGCAGCATGCCGACCGAGTCGCCCTCCCAGGTGGTGTTGAACTTCTTCTCCTCCTGGAAGAAGGTCGCCAGGTCCTCGCTGACGAAGAGCACGCCGTTCTGCGCCTTCTTGGCCCAGACCACCGCGTCGGGCGGGCAGGGCAGGTCGAAGGCGTCGTGGGCCCACATGGTGCCGGTGGCGCCCCAGCCCGTCTGCACCTCGTCGAAGATCAGCGGCACGTCGTAGATGCGCGTCAGCAGGCGCAGCCGCTGGAAGAAGCTGGAGGAGGCGAAGCGCAGGCCGCCCTCGCACTGCACCGGCTCCACCAGCACGCCGGCCACCCGCTGGGCGCGCTTCAGCACGGCGGGATCGAGGAGGGCGCGCTGCAGCTCCACGAACTGGGTGACCAGGCCGGCCCACTGGGCGCGGTCGGCAGGGAGGCGGGCCAGCAGCTCGTCGCAGGCCTTGAGCTGGCGCCGGAACTGCTCCAGCGGCCGGGGCGCGCCCACGGCGCGGCCGGTCACGAGCAGCGTCCAGACCTGCTCCAGGCTCTTCTCGTCGCGCCGCTGGGTGCGCCACTTCGAGCGCGGATCCTCCACCGGGAAGAGGGCGTGGGGCCAGTCGAAGGTGGGGAAGCCGAGGCGCGCCTTGCGCTTGTGCGTGGCGGCGAGGCTCCCGAGGGTGCGGCCGTGGAACGCCCCCTCGAAGGGGACGATGAAGAAGCCCTGCTTGTCGGCGGCCGCCTCGGCCTGGCCGGGCTCGGCGGGGCTCGCCTTGACGCGGTTGAGGAGCACCGCCTTGATGGCGTTCTCCACCGCCTCGGCGCCGGTGTTGACGACGAAGAAGCGCGGCGTGCCGGCCGGCGCGATCCTCGAGAGCGCGGCCTTGAGCTGCAGCGACAGCGTGGTCTGGTACTCGGAGTGGGCGTAGCGCGAGGCCACGAAGGGCAGGCCGCGCAGCACGCTGGCCACCACCTCGGGGTCGTTCTCGCCGAAGGGCTGGGTGGCGATGAGCGCGCCGAGGTCCATGAAGCGGTAGGGCTCGCCGGCGGCGTCGCGGTCCACCGTGGCCAGGTAGGGGCCGACGCTCTCGGTGGGATCGAAGGCCACCGGGAGCGAGCTGAAGAGGCCGTTGCCGGCCGCGTCGAGCGCCGCCTGGCTCTGGGGGAGGTCGCGCGCCACCGCCTTCTCGAGCTGCACCTCGGGATCGGCGAAGCGCGGCGGCAGGTGCACGTGGATCTGCCCGTCGCGGTAGCGGCGCTGCAGCGAGGCGAGCCGCGCGAGGAAGCGGCCGGCCTCCGCCTGGGCGGCGGCCAGCACGTCGGGCTTGCCCGGTGGGGCGGGCGGGGCGGGGCTGCGGCGAGCGGGCTCGGCCCGTTCGGACTGCGTCAGGAGCGGTTCCATGGGATTGCCTCAATGGAGTCAGTTGGGCCGGGGGGAAGTGGGATGGGTGGCCCCGCGGCCGGCCGTACAGGGAGCACGCTCCGTGCCATGCGCCGACCCACCCCGCAGAGGGAGCAAGCGCACGCTTGGGGGATCCTGAAGTCCAGCGGTTGGGCCGGCGCCACGGCCACCCGCCCTGCCCGGGCAAATGCGGAAATGCCTGTAAATGCAGGGCGGCATGGCCGATCCATGCCGCCCGGCAGGCCGGGGCGCCCGGTCCTTCGAGGTGCCCCCGGCGGGGTGGCCTACCGGACCTTCTTCACGATCTCCCGGTAGACCTCCAGCGTCCGATCCACGTCCGCCTCGGTGTGCGAGTAGCAGAGGAACCACGGTTCCCGCGGGTCGTAGTCGGGCATCACGCCGCGCTCCATGGCCGCCTCGGCGAGGCGGAGCAGCCGCTCCCGGTTGCTCCTGGCCCAGTCGCGCTGGCAGGTGACCGCCTCGACGTCGAGGGCGAAGGCGAACATGCCCGGGTAGCCGGAGAGGACCGCCGGGACGTCGTTCTCCCGGAAGATGGCCGCCAGGCCGTTCATGAGGCGCGTGCCGCGCTTCTCGATGGTCTCGATGACCGGCTCGGCCTCCAGGATCTTGAGCGTGGCCCAGGCGGCGGCGATGCCCGGCTTGTTGTTGGTGTAGGTGCCGCCCTGCGAGACGCCGTGGCCGATGATCTCCATCACCTCGCGCCGCCCGCCCAGGGCCGCCACCGGGTAGCCGTTGCCGAGGGCCTTGGCGTAGGTCGCGAGGTCCGGCCGGATGCCGTAGTACTCCTGCGCGCCGCCGCGGGCGATGCGGAAGCCGGTCTTCACCTCGTCGAGGATGAAGAGGGCGCCGTGCTCGGTGGTGCGCTTGCGGATGAGGTCGAGGAAGCCCGGCTGCGGGAGGATGGCGCCGCAGTTGCCCTGGCAGGGCTCGGAGATGACGGCGGCGATCTGGTCGCCGTACGACCGCATGGCCCGCTCGAACCCCTCCACGTCGTTGAACGGGACGGTGATGAGCTTCTCGCCGAGGACGCGCGGGATGCCCGAGGAGGCGGGGATGGGGATGGGGCTGCGGGCGTTGCCGTAGGCCTCGGCCGGCGCGTAGGTGCTCCAGAGCGTGTGGTCGTGGAAGCCGTGGTAGTTGCCCTCGAACTTGAGGAGCAGCTCCCGCCCGGTGAAGGCCCGGGCCACGCGGATGGCGTGCATGGTGGCCTCGGTGCCGGAGCAGGCCATGCGGACCATCTCCACGGCCGGGCAGAGCTTCGCGATCAGCTCGGCCACCTCGATCTCCAGCTCGCCGGTCATGGCGAAGAGGACGCCGTTCCGCACCTCCTCGATGACCTTCTGGTCCACCGCGTCGAAGGCGTGGCCCAGGATGATGGGGCCGAAGGCCAGCCGGTAGTCGATGAACTCGTTGCCGCCGACGTCCCAGAGGTGGGCGCCCTTGGCCCGCTTCACGTAGGGGGTGAGCCCCTCGCCCCAGTAGCGGAAGTTGGAGTTGACCCCCAGCGGCAGGATCTTCTGCGCGCGCTGCTGGACCTCGCGGTTCTTGTCCCAGTTCCTCATGGTGTCATCGCTCCTTGCTGCGCGTCGGCCTGGTGCGGGGAGGAGGCGGCCTCGGCGCGCACCAGCGCCTGGACCGCGAGGAGGACCAGCGCGGCCCCGACCCACTGGGTGGGCCCGAGCCGCTCGCCCAGCGCCAGCGCGCCGCCGGCCACGCCGAAGACCGGGATGAGGGCGAGGAAGAGCGTGGCCCGGGATGCCGGCAGGTGGCGCAGCCCGGCCAGCCAGAGCCAGAAGGCCAGGCCGTACTGGACCACGCCGGTGGCGAGGGCCAGCCCCACCGCGCCCGGCGCCAGGCCGGAGAGGCCCAGCGGCGCCCAGCCCAGCGCGGCGGCCACCAGGAGCGCCACCAGCGACCAGGCCAGGCCCACCGTCTGCTGCAGCGCCGCCAGCGGCAGCGCCGGCATCACGCCGATGACGCCGCGGGACACCGTGACGTAGACCGCCGCCAGGAGCGTGGCCAGCACCACCAGGGCGTCACCGGCCAGCGAGCCGCTCCCCAGCCCCTGCAGGTCGGGGAGGATCACCAGCAGCACGCCGGCGCCGGCCACCGCCGCCACCGCCAGCGTGGTGGCGCCCACCCGCTCCCGCAGGAAGAGCCAGGCCAGCAGCACCGTCACCGGCGACTCGACGGCGTTGATGAGGGTGGTGGCGCTGGCGGTGGTGAGGGCCAGGCCGGCGGTGCCGGCGGTGTGGGCCATGCCCGGCTCGAGGAGGCCGGTCAGGGCGGCGCGCCAGGCCGGCCCGTCGTGCCGCACCGGCGCGCGGGTCAGCAGCACCGCCGTCCAGAGGAAGACCACGCTGCCGAGGAGCTGCAGCACGAGCATCGGCATGGGCGCCACGTCGCCGAGCTGCCCCTTGGTGGCCACCGTGGAGAGCCCCCAGCAGGCGGCCGAGCCGGCCAGGCAGAGGCTGGCGCGCAGCGCGGTGCGGCGGGCGGCCGCCGGTGGCGAGGGTGGCGTCACGGCGGGCGGCCCTAGAACGACGGCGGCGTGCAGGCGCTGACGATCTCGCAGGCCTCGCGCCCGAGGTTGCGGAAGCGGTGGGGGACGCTGCTGGGGAAGGCGTAGGCGTCGCCGGCGCGCAGCACGCGGGTGGCGGTGCCCACGGTGAGCTCGATCTCGCCGCGCACCACCACCCCGCCCTCCTCGCCGGCGTGGCGCAACATGGCGGCGCCGGTGTCGGCGCCGGGCTGGAGCCGCTCGTGGAGGAGCTGCAGCGCCTTGCCCTGCAGGCTCCGGCCCACCTGGCGGTAGGAGATGGGGCCGCCGCCCACCTCCAGCAGCTCGTCGGCGCGGAAGAAGAAGGCCGGGCGCGCCGGCTCGCCGGTCTCGAAGAACTCCGCCAGCGACATGGGGAAGACGTCGAGGATCTTCTTGAGGGTGGCCACCGAGGGGCTGCTGGCGTTCTTCTCGACCAGGGAGATCATCCCGTTGGTGACGTCGGCACGGGCCGCCAGGGCCCGCTGCGAGAGGCCGAAGCGCTCGCGGATCTCGCGGAGCCGGGCCCCCATGTCGAAGCCGGCCGGGCCGGGCGCGCCGGCGGGCGCGGGGGCCACCCGCGCGGCGGCGGGAGCGGCCCTGGCGGAGGCGCGGGGCCGGGCGGCGGTGGCGGTCTTGGCGGGGCTCATGGGGCGTCGCTCCGGGGGCGGGAACCTGTCCGATATATTCACCGGCGACGCACTGTACTCGACATCCCGGCGCCGCTGCACCCTGCCGACCCCGAAGAGACGGCCCATTCCAGGCGCCCCCGCTCGACGCTTGCTTAATATTTTCGACAGTGCCAGGGTGCGCCGGGTCGGACCCAGCGAAAGGACGGACAGCATGGCGGTGGTGGGACACCTCATCGGGGGGAAGGCCGTGGCCGGCGCGGGCGGCCGGACGGCCGACGTCTACGACCCGGCGCTCGGCCGGGTGACGAAGCAGGTGGCGCTGGCCGGCCGCGCCGAGGTGGACGCCGCGGTGGCCGCCGCCGCCGCCGCCTGGCCGGCCTGGGCCGCCACGCCCCCGGCGCGCCGCGCCCGCATCCTCTTCAAGTACAAGCAGCTCATCGAGGCCCACCTCGACGAGCTGGCCCGCCTCGTCACCTCGGAGCACGGCAAGGTGCTCTCCGACGCCATGGGCTCCCTGGCCCGCGGCCTGGAGAACGTGGACTTCGCCACCTCCGCCCCGCAGCTCCTCAAGGGCGAGTTCTCCGAGAACGTGGGCGGCGGCATCGACAGCTACTCGCTGCGCCAGCCCATCGGCGTCTGCGTGGGCATCACGCCCTTCAACTTCCCGGCCATGGTGCCGCTCTGGATGTTCCCGCTCTCCATCGCCTGCGGGAACACCTTCGTGCTCAAGCCCTCGGAGCGCGACCCCTCCTGCGGGCTGCGCCTCGCCGAGCTGGCCCACGAGGCCGGCCTGCCCCCGGGCGTCCTCAACGTGGTGAACGGCGACAAGGAGGCGGTCGAGGCCCTCATCACCCACCCCGGCGTGGCGGCGGTGAGCTTCGTCGGCTCGACCCCCATCGCCGAGCACATCCACAAGACCGCCACCGCCCACGGCAAGCGCGTCCAGGCCCTGGGCGGCGCCAAGAACCACGCGGTGGTCATGCCCGACGCCGACCTCGACCTCGCCGCCGACGCCCTGATGGGCGCCGCCTACGGCTCGGCCGGCGAGCGCTGCATGGCCGTCTCGGTGGGCGTGGCGGTGGGCGACCGGGTGGCCGACGCCCTGGTGGCGAAGCTGAAGGAGCGCCTGGCCGGCCTGAAGGTCCGCCCCGGCACCGACCCGGCCGCCGAGATGGGGCCGCTGGTGACGCGGGAGCACCTGGCCAAGGTGACCGGCTACGTCGAGCAGGGGGTCAAGGAGGGCGCCGCGCTGGTGGTGGACGGCCGCGGGATCAAGGTGGCCGGCGCCGAGGGCGGCTTCTTCCTGGGCGGCTGCCTCTTCGACCGGGTCACGCCGGAGATGCGCATCTACCAGGAGGAGATCTTCGGCCCGGTCCTCTCCATCGTCCGCGTGGCCACCGCCGAGCAGGCCCTCCAGCTCGTCAACGCCCACGAGTACGGCAACGGCACCGCCATCTTCACCCGCGACGGCGAGGCGGCCCGCGAGTTCGCCAGCCGCGTGGTGGCCGGCATGGTGGGCGTCAACGTGCCCATCCCGGTGCCGGTGGGCTTCCACAGCTTCGGCGGGTGGAAGCGCTCCCTCTTCGGCGACCACGCCATCTACGGCGCCGAGGGCGTCCACTTCTACACCCGGCTCAAGACCGTGACCGCCCGCTGGCCCGGCGGCGCCGGCAAGGGGCCGGAGTACGTCTTCACGCAGCGCTGAGGAACGAGCCCGCCATGACCGCCAAGAACACCCCGCTGACCGGCGAGGAGCTGGTCGCCCTGACCAAGAAGCACACCCTCTACGAGTGGTCGGCCCAGGCCAAGGTGGACCCCATCCCGGTGGCGCGCGCCGAGGGGATCTACTTCTGGACGCCGGAGGGGAAGCGCTTCATCGACTTCAACAGCCAGCTCATGTCGGTCAACGCCGGCCACGGCGAGCGGCGCATCATCGACGCCATCACCGCCCAGCTCGGCCGCCTCGACTTCGCCAACCCCTTCATGGCCACCGAGCCGCGGGCGCGCCTGGGCCAGAAGCTGGCGACCCTCACGCCCGGGGACATCGACGTCTTCTTCTTCACCAACGGCGGCGCCGAGGCCAACGAGAACGCCATCAAGCTGGCCCGGCAGTACACCGGCCGCCACAAGATCCTGGCGCGCTACCGCAGCTACCACGGCGCCACCGCCGGCGCGATCGCCCTCACCGGTGACCCGCGCCGCTGGGCCACCGAGCCGGGCATGGCCGGGGTGGTCCACGTGATGGACCCGTACCACGGGATCCAGCGCGGCTGGGACGACACCGCCACCGCGCTGGCCCACCTGGAGGAGGTCATCCAGCTGGAGGGGGCCCACACCATCGCCGCCTTCATCCTGGAAACCGTCACCGGCACCAACGGCATCCTGGTGCCGCCCGACGGCTACCTCCAGGGCGTGCGGGAGCTCTGCACCAGGCACGGCATCCTCATGATCTGCGACGAGGTGATGGCCGGCTTCGGCCGCACCGGCGAGTGGTTCGCGGTGAACCACTGGAACGTGGTCCCCGACCTCCTCACCATGGCCAAGGGGCTGACCAGCTCCTACGTGCCGCTGGGCGCGGTCGGCATGCGCCGGCAGATCGCCGACGCCTTCAAGGACAAGGTCTTCTACGGCGGCCTCACCTACAACAGCCACCCGGTCGGCTGCGCCGCGGCGCTCGCCGCCATCCAGGTCTACGAGGAGGACGGGCTCATCGAGAAGGCCCGGGCCACCGGGAAGGTGATGGCCGGCCTGCTGGCCGACCTCCAGGCGAAGCACCCCTCGGTGGGGGCGGTCCGCTCCATCGGCCTCTTCGGCATCGTGGAGCTGGTCCGCGACCGGAGGACCCGCGAGCCCATGGCCCCGTACAACGGCACCTCCGAGGAGATGGCGGCCCTCAACCGCTTCTTCCGGCAGGAGGGGCTCTACACCATGGTGCGGTGGAACACCTTCTACACCAACCCGCCGCTCACCATCACCGAGGCGCAGCTCCGCGAGGCCTTCGCCATCCTCGACCGGGGCCTGGAGCTCACCGACAAGGCGGTCCGGCCGTGAGCGCGCCGGAGGCCTTCCTCCAGTACGTCGACGGCCGGTTCGTCCCGGCGCGCTCGGGGCGGACCTTCGACGTGCTGGATCCCTCCACCGAGGCGGTCATCGCCACCGTGCCCGACTCGGGCGAGGCCGACGTCGAGGCCGCGGTGGCGGCGGCGCGGCGCGCCTTCGACGTGGGGCCCTGGGGGCGCACCACCGCGCAGGAGCGCGGCCGGGTGCTCTTCCGGCTGGCCGAGAAGGTGCGGGCCAACGCGGCCATGCTGGCGGAGCTGGAGAGCCGCAACAACGGCAAGCCCATCGTCGAGAGCGAGTACGACGTGGCCGACGTGGCCACCTGCCTGGAGTACTACGGCGGCCTGGCCACCAAGGTCTCCGGCGGCACCAACCCGGTGCCGGACAACGCCCTCTCGCTCACGCTCAAGGAGCCGGTGGGCGTGGCCGGGCAGATCGTCCCCTGGAACTACCCGCTGCTGATGGCGGCCTGGAAGCTGGCCCCGGCGCTGGCGGCCGGCTGCACCTGCGTCCTCAAGACCGCCGAGCAGACGCCCCTCACCGCCCTGGTCTTCGCCCGCTGGCTGGCCGACTGCGGCGTGCCGCCCGGCGCGGTGAACATCCTCACCGGCCTGGGCGAGTCCTGCGGCGCGCCGCTGGTGCGCCAACCCGGCGTGGACAAGATCGCCTTCACCGGCTCGGCGGCGGTGGGGAAGCTGATCGTCAAGTCGGCGGCCGACACGCTGAAGCGGGTCACCCTGGAGCTGGGCGGCAAGTCGCCCAACGTCTTCTTCGAGGACGCCGACTTCGAGGCGGCCATCGACGGCGCGCTCTTCGGCATCTTCTTCAACCAGGGGGAGATCTGCTCGGCCGGGAGCCGCATCCTGGTGCAGCGCTCCATCTACCCGCGCTTCCTGGAGGCGATGGTGGAGAAGGCGAGGCGCATCAAGCTGGGCGCGCCGCTCGACCGCGACACCAAGATGGGCCCGCTGGTCTCGAAGGAGCAGTACGACCGCGTGATGGGCTACCTGGCCCTCGGCAAGCAGGAGGCCAGGGTGGCGCTGGGCGGCGGGCGCGCCCCCGGCTTCGACCGCGGCTACTGGGTGCAGCCGACCATCTTCCATGGCTGCGACAACTCGGCCCGCATCGCCCGCGAGGAGATCTTCGGGCCGGTGGCGGTGGTGCTCCCCTTCGAGGACGAGGCCGACGCCCTGCGCATCGCCAACGACACGCCCTACGGCCTGGCCGCCGCGGTCTGGACGCGCGACCTGTTCCGCGGCCTGCGGGTGGTGAAGGCGCTCCGCGCCGGCGTGGTCTGGGTCAACCACATGCAGCCCACCTTCGTGGAGGCCCCCTGGGGCGGCTACAAGCAGTCCGGCTTCGGCCGCGAGCTGGGGCCCTGGGGCATGGAGGACTACCTCGAGACCAAGCAGGTGCACATCAACCTCAACGAGGCGCCCATCGGCTGGTACTGAGCGCCGCCCTCCCCGGATCGCACCATGGCCTCGCGCCCCCGCCCGACCGACATCGAGCAGGCCTGCTACTGGCTGGCCCACCTCCCCAAGCACGACCCGCGGCCGCTCGACGGGCCGGCCGAGCACGACCTGGTGGTCGTCGGCGGCGGCCTGACCGGCCTCTGGGCGGCCCTCTTCCTCAAGGAGCTCGATCCGGCGCGCGACGTGGCGGTGGTGGAGCAGGGGATCGCCGCCTGGGGCGCCAGCGGCCGCAACGCCGGCATGCTGGCCGAGACCATCGACCACACCCACGGCCTGGCCATCCAGCACTTCGGCGCCGCGGAGGCGGCGCGCCTCGCCACCCTCGGCGAGCAGAACGTGAAGGAGCTGACCGGCTTCATCCGCGACCGGGCCATCGACTGCCACTACGAGCCCTCCGGCCGCTTCATGGCCTCCTTCACGCCGGCCCACCTCGAGGAGGCGCAGCGCAACGTCGACATCGCGCAGGGCCTGGGCCTCGACTCCCACCGGCTGCTCTCGCGGGAGGAGATGCAGGCCGAGGTCCACTCGCCGCTCTACCTGGGCGGCCTGGAGGTGAAGGGCGGCGGCATCCTCGATCCGGCCCGCTTCACCGACGGCCTGCGGCGCGAGGCCGAGCGGGCCGGCGTGCGCGTCTACGAGCGGACCCGGGTGGCCTCCCTCACGGAGGACGGCGCCGGCGTGCGGCTCGCCGCCAACGGCACCACCCTCAAGGCCCGCCGCGCCATCCTCGCCACCAGCGCCTACACCCACCTGCTGCTGCCCGAGGTGCTGCACCGCTTCATCCCGCTCTACGACTACATCCTGGTGAGCGAGCCGCTCACCCCGGCGCAGTGGGAGGCCATCGGCTGGAAGGGGCGGCAGGGGATCACCGACGGCCGGACCTTCTTCAACTACTACCGGCCCACCGCCGACGGCCGCGTCCTCTGGGGCACCAGCGAGGCCACCTACTACCGGGGCAACCGGGTGGACGCCGCCTGCGACCACTCGCAGGCCAAGTACGACGCCCTGGAGGCGAGCTGGCGGCGCACCTTCCCGCAGCTGGCCCAGCTGGAGTGGCCCTACGCCTGGGGCGGCGCCATCTGCTCCACCACCCGGCTCACGCCCTTCTTCGGCTGGGCCCTGGGCGGCCGGGCCTGCTACGGCCTGGGCTTCACCGGCCACGGCCTCGGCTCGACGCGGGTGGCCGGGCGCATCCTGGCCCACCTGGCGCTCGACCGGCCGAGCGAGCTCCTCCACCTCGACCTGGCGCGCAAGAAGCCCTTCCCCTACCCGCCCGAGCCGTTCCGCGGCTGGGCCGTGGAGGCCGTCACCCGCGACCTGCGCAAGGTGGACGCCGGCGAGGCGCCCAGCCTGATGCTGCGGGCGCTGGAGAAGATGGGGATCGGGTTCTCCAGCTAGCGCGCCGGCGCCCCGGCGCCGTGGTAGAGGCGGGTGTGCCGCCTCGCCGACACCGCCCGCGCGCCGCCCTGGCCGCCCTCCTGCTGATCGGGCTCGCGCCGGCGCGGGCGGCGGCCGGGGACGCGGCGCCGCTCCCGGCGGAGGAGGCGCCGGCCTCCCTCGCGGCACGGCTCGGCTGGACCGCCGGCGGCTTCGCCTCGGCCTTCCTCCTCCACGAGGGCTGCCACCTGGCCGCCAACCTGGCCCTCGGCAACCGGCCCACCCTCCGCAGGGTCTCCTTCCTCGGCGCCATCCCCTTCTTCTCGGTGAGCCCCGACGCCACCTGCACCGACGGCCGCTGCGTGCGCCGCGACGGCACGCCCTTCGGGCCCGGCGAGCGCGGCCTGGCCGCCATCGTCTCGGCCGGCCTGCTCTGCCAGGAGGCGGCCGACGAGGCCATCCTCACGGCCCGGCCGCGGCTCCGCGAGGAGCAGGCCCCCTTCCTCGGGGGCGTCCTCCTCTTCGGCACCTCGGTGGCGGCCGGCTACGGCCTGGCCGCCCTCACCGGCGCCGAGCCACCCGAGGGCGACCTGCGCACCCTGGCCACCACCTCGCGCGTGCCGCGCCGGGTGGTGGCCGCGACGGTCCTCGCCACCGCCGCCCTGGACGCGGCGCGCTACTGGTACCCCGACGCCCGCTGGCTCCCCTGGGCCAGCCGGGGAACCAAGGTGGCCACGGTCGGGATCACCGTGGTCTTCTGATCCACCCGGAGCCTGCCCATGCCCATCGACCTCACGCCCGACGCCCGCGCCCAGGCCCTCGCCTCGGTGAAGCGCTTCGCCCGCGAGGAGCTGGACCTCGACCTCGGCGATCTGAAGGCCGGCACCGTCCTGGAGTTCTTCCTGAAGGAGCTGGGGCCGAGCGTCTACAACCAGGCCGTCGCCGACGCGCAGCGGTACATGCAGGACAGAGCCCTCGACCTGGAGGGGGCCTGCCACCAGGACGAGTTCGGGTTCTGGGCAGCGCCCGCGAAGGGCCGGCGCCGGTAGGCCCGGCTCACGCCGTGCCGGGCAGGCTCACCATCCAGTTCACGCCGAAGCGGTCCTGGCACATGCCGAAGTAGGCGCCCCAGGGGGCGTTGGCGATGGGCATGTTGACCTTGCCGCCCTCGCTCAGCATGGCGAAGGCGCGGTCGGCCTCGGCCCTGTCCTTGGCCACGATCGAGACCGAGAAGCTGTTGCCGAAGACCACCGGCGGTCCGAAGCCCGGCACCACGTCGCTCGCCATGAGGTGGCACGCCTCGGTGATGGGGAGCTGGGCGTGCATCACCTTCCCCCTGGCCGCCTCCGGCACGTTGGGGATGAAGGTGGCCTCGCCGAAGGTCTGCCGGAAGACCACCTTGGTGCCGAAGACCGCGGCGTAGAGCTTCAGGGCCTCGTCGGTGGTGCCGGGAAAGTTCAGGTAGACGTGGACCAGCTGCATGGACGGTCTCCTCGGGATGGGTCCCGCTGTCCTAGGCGCGGCGCGGACGTGGCGCGAGGCCCGGCCGGGGGCGGCGAACGGTCCGTCCGGCTCGCGTGAGAGGGGGACCCGGATCGGGATCGACGCTGCGTCATCTTTTCGTGGTCTAAGACTGCGAGCGGAGGTCCACCACCCGTGACCAGCCAGCAGCGTCCAGCACTGGAGCCCAGCCTCGCCCTGTCCTGGGCGGTGCGGCTGCTGCGCCCCGGCGGCGTGGCCCCGGGCCGCGAGGCCTTCCAGCTCCGCTTCCTGGCGGGGGCGAGCCTGCTGGCCCTGGCGGTCGGCCTGGCCAGCCTCGCCGCCGCCGCCCTCCAGGCCCAGCACGCCAGCCTGGCCGCCATCTCCGGCTTCATGGGCCTCCTCCTCGCCGGGCTGGTGGCCATCCGGCTGGGCGCGCCGGTGGAGCCGATGGCCTGGGGGCTGGTGGCGCTGGTGACCGCCTTCCTGGTGGCCGCCTCGCTCACCACCCGGGCCCTCGACCCCTCGCAGCTCTCCTGGTTCCTGCTCGTCCCCCTGGCGGCGCGGGTCATCGACGCGCCCCACCCCGAGGCGCCGGCCGCCGGCCTGGTGTCGCGCCCGGTGGTGTCGGCCGCCGTGGTGGCGGCCGCCGCGGCGGGGCTGGTGGTGCTCGGGCACGAGCTCGGCTACACCCTCGACCAGCCGCCCGACCCGGGCTCCGGCGGCTGGGCCCTGGTGCAGGTGCTCCTCTTCCTCGCCAGCGCCTTCGGCCTGGTGGCCCTCCACGACCTGGCCGCGCGCGAGACCGCCGCCGAGCTCAGGCGGCTCCGCACGCTGCTCTCGGTCTGCGCCTGGTGCCGCCGCATCCTCGACGCCGACGGCTGGGTCCACCTGGAGCAGTACATGGCCCGGCGGGTGCGCGCCGACGTGTCCCACGGCATCTGCCCGACCTGCCTGGATCGGCAGGATCACGGCGCCTCCTGAGTGGGGCGTCAGCGGGTGGTCCTGGCCGTGCCGGCCCATCGGAGCCCTGCCGGGGGCGCCCGCGCACGCTAGAGGCGCGGGGACTCCTCGGAGGGGACCGAGGTCGCGCCATGGATGCCCACGCCGAGCCGACGGGACCCCAGCACGGGCTGCGCCCAGGGGACACCGCCTTCACCAGCGCCGTCGCCGAGCTCTACCAGCGACTCCTGGCGCCCATGTTCTTCGAGCCCTACGCCGACGACCTGGCGGGCCGCGTCGCGGCGCTCGGGCCGTCGCGGGTCCTCGAGACCGCCGCCGGCACCGGCGTGGCCACCCGCGCCCTGGCGCGGGCGCTGCCGGCGGGCGCGGCGCTGATCGCGACGGACCTCAACCAGGGGATGCTCGACCGGGCCGCCGCCATCGGCGCCGGGCGGACGGTGGGGTGGCGGCAGGCCGACGCCACGGACCTGCCCTTCGGCGACGCCACCTTCGACGCCGTCGCCTGCCAGTTCGGTGCCATGTTCTTCCCGGACAAGGTCCGGGGCTTCGCCGAGGCGCGGCGCGTGCTGTGCCCCGGCGGCGCGCTGCTCTTCAGCGTCTGGGACCGGCTCGAGGAGAACGAGTTCGCGGAGGTGGCGATCGCCGCGCTGGCGCGCCTGTTCCCGGAGGATCCGCCGCGGTTCCTGGCGCGCACGCCCCACGGCTACTTCGACCTGGAACGCCTGGCGCGGGACCTGGCGGGCGCCGGGTTCGCCGCCGAGCCGCAAGTGGAGACGGTGGCGGCGCGCAGCCGGGCCCCGTCGGCGCAGGTGGTGGCCCTGGCGCTCTGCCAGGGGACGCCGCTGCGGGGCGAGATCGAGGCGCGCGCCGGGGAGCCCGGGCTGGCCGAGGCGACCGCCGCCTGCGCCGCGGCGCTTGAGGCCCGCTTCGGCGCGGGGCCGATCGAGGGAAAGATGCAGGCGCACGTGGTGGGCGTGCGGGCCTGAGCGGAGGCGCGGCCCCCTCACCCTACCCTCTCCCCCTGCGGGGGAGAGGGTTCACGCACCATCGGAAAAGGCCGGAGCCGCCCTGTAAGCCGGGGCGGGTCGTCACCGACCGTGAACGGTGCGGTGGAGGGCGCAAGTGCGCGCAGCCCGGGGACTCACGGGGAGTCGCGGGGGGCGGATGAACCCGGTGGAGCGTCCGTTTCGCGCGCGGATTGGGCACGAAATGGGATCCGGGATGCGGCGCTACCGGCGGTGACGCCGGAGCTGTTCGTCGAGGCGGCGGAGGCGCTGGCCCGCTGGTGCCGAAGCGACGCTGGTCCCGGCCCGAACCAGGCCGAACTCAGACGCCGGGCGAGCGTCCAGGCGGCGATAGCTGGCCTTCCGCCTCGGCATCCCTGACCGGCTCGATGACGATGGATCCGTTCTCGACCCGGACGTCGACCACGGTGTCGATGGTGTAGCCGACTGTATCGAGGGTCTCTTGGTCGAGGACCAGGGCGAGTTCGTCGCCGACGCTGGTAAGCTTGGCGTACTTGGTGACCATCACTCGGAGCATGGTCCCGGCTGCACTCCGCGTCCAGGCTCGCCCCTTCAAGGGGGCGGGATCTCCTGGACGGCGAACTTCCCCTTGCCGGTCACGACCACGGCCCGGTTCGCCAGGTCCTGGCCATCCTCGACGAGCCACCTGGCGACCGGCGCCATCCAGGCCCACTGCTCCTCCCGGGAGAGGTGGCCGGCGCGGAGGACGATGAGGCCTGGGTGCAGCTCCGCGCCCTCGGCCAATCGGATGAAGTCGCCGGCGTTGCTGGTGACCACCACGAGGTCGTGCTCGAAGGCGTAGCGCCAGACGACCGGGTCCGTGGCCCCCGAGAGCCCGCAGTGGGCCACGTGAACCGCCGGGACCCCGACGCTGGCCAGCCGCTGCACCAGCGTCGGAGAGAGGTTCTCGTCGACGAGGAGCCTCACCCGTCACCGCGGACGAGCCGGAGCTTCCGCGGTCGGCCGGGCGGCCGGCCGAGGGTCACGTACATCTTGGCGAACTCGACCTCGTCGCGGCCGAGGGCCGGGTAGTCCTCGAGGAGGGCCTCGACCGGCTCCTTCTGGGCGCGGCCGCCCACGAAGCGGACGGCGATGCGCGTGCCGCCGAAGGTCGGCTCGCCGCTCAGGACGTCGGGGCGCGACACCACCCGGTCCCGGCCGCGCAGGAAGAGCGCGACGCGGGCCTCGACGCGCGCAACCAGGTCGTCGATGGGCAGCACCACCGGCACCCCGCCCTCCAGGACCAGCCTGTGCTTCTCGCGCCGCCAGCGGCCGCGCTGGTCCACGCCGGCCGACAGGAGGTCGAAGAGGTCGCGCCGGTCCTTCTTCGGCAGCTCGATGGGCAGCTCGGACACGAGGCAGAAGTAGAGCAGCTCGCGCGGGCGGAAGCGCCGGGCCCCGGCCGAGGAGCGCGAGGCCCGGACCACGCGAGCGGCCAGCTCGTGCCGGATGACCTTCTCGGTGACCCCGGAGAGGACGGCGGCCTCCTTGAGGCTCAGCTGAGGATCGGCTCGGGCTGTTCCGTTCATAACCATGACCACACCTCGGTCATGTATATAGCGTTCGGCGCGGAGCCCGGCAAGCGACCACCCGCTCCGGTGCACGGGAGCCAGCAACAAGGTCTACTCGACTTCGGCCGGAGCCACGTCCACGTTCAGGCCGACGGCTCGCATGAGCTCCAAGGCGTTTGTTTGGGCGACGACGCCCTGCTTGAGCTTGTAGTCGAACGAGAGTCGACCGGCCAACATGGTGTCGCGGAAATGCGCGTTCCAGGCCCGGCCTCCCAGCTTCTCGGCCACCCGCGCGAGGGCGAGGTCGTGCGTGGAGCAGATGCCGATTGCGCCCCGCGAGACCAGGTCGGTGAGGATGCCGGATGCCCCGGCCTGCCGGTCGTGCGAGTTGGTACCGCTCAGGATCTCGTCGAACAGGAAGAGGACGGGGAGAGGTCCTCCCACCAGACCGACAACGCCCTTCAGCCGAGTGATCTCCGCGTAGAACCGGGACTCGCCCTCCAGCAAGGAGTCCTGCACTCGAACCGAGGCACCGATGGCCATGGGCGCCAGCCTCAGCCTCGTGGCCCGGACCGGGATGCCCGCCAAGCCCATGGAGGCGCTGAGCCCAACGGCCCGGATGAGGGTGGACTTCCCCGACATGTTCGAGCCGGACAGCAGGAGGAGGTCCGGCGCCGTGCCACCAAGATGGAGGTCGTTCAGGACGCAGGCTCCCTCGTCGAGGAGCGGATGGCCAAGCCCTTCCGCATGGAACAGCGGGCCACCTGGAACGACCTCCGCGTGGCGGTGGGTCGGGTGCTCATCGGCATAGGTCGCGATGGAGCTCAGGGCCTCGAATGTCCCGACCGCTTCGAGCCACTCGCCGAGCGATGGGCCGAAGTCGCGCCGCCACGCCTCGATCTCGACCGCCTCCCTGGCGGGCCAGAGCAGCGGGAAGCCGACCGCGGCCGCGAGCTCGTGCCTCATGGAGAGGAGGCGGTCCACGCTCCTCCTCAAGCGAGCGAGGCGCGAGGCGGAGGGGCCGCTGGCTGCCAGGGTTGCCTGGAGTTCACGGAGGAGCGGTGCCTTGAACGCCTCCCGCTCGACGACGGCGGCGAGAGACCCGATCGGCGCAAGCTGTCGCAGAGGGGCGAGCACCGCCAGGACGACGGCGCTGGCTCGCCGATGAAGGCTCGCGTGAAGCACCACCACGATCAGGCCAGCCGCCAGAGCCGGCGCAACGCCCCACCATCTCCCCGCCGCTCCGAGGCAGGCTCCAACCAGGCCCCACGCAGCAAGGCGCAACGGCCAGCGAAGCCACGTCGCCAGAGCTCCCGCTGCTGCCCGCCCCCATGCCGCGACAGCGGCGACGTCGATCTTCACAACGCCGGCCGAGCCAGCCAGCCACAGCCGCTCCCTGAGGTCGAGCCGGCCACGCAGCTCCTCGACGGCCTCTCGCCGCCTCCGAAGCGTCGAGTCATCGGCTGGCTCCAGGAGCCACCTCGCCAAGGCCCTCGCGCCAGGCTCGGTCCTGGCGGTGCTCATCCGGGCGAAGAGCGATCGGTCGCCGACAAGGTCCAGATCGCCGGCAAAGAGGTGACCCGGCGCGACGAACTCGGCCCCGGTGAACGGGACCGGCTCCCACCGGCCCTCCAGCCGCGCGATCGCGTTTTCGTAGAGCGCTGTGGCCCGCCGGGCGGCGTCGAGCCTTCTCTCGAGTACTTGCTCGGCCAGGTGAACGAGGACGACCAACCCGACCGGCACCAGGGCCCAGGCGGACTCCAGCCTCCCGTGAGCAGCCAGGACCAGGCCGAGCGCGAGCAGCAGAGATGTGGCGACCCGCGCCCACCAGGCCGACGCGTGGAACCGGACCAGTCGGACCGTAGCGGCCCGCCACGTCGCTGCCCGGGCCCGGTACTCCACGTCAAGTCGGCTCACGTCCCCCTCCGGCTGGCCGTTCCACCCAGCGTAAGATCGGGGCGACACGTGTCAAGCGCTCCTCGCCGACGGCCCGGCTTCTTGGCGGCGGGCGTAGGGCAAGGGCACACCCCGACGGGAGAATGATCCACGTGGATCATTTCCCCCTGAGTCCCCAAGTCCCGGCCGCGCGCCAGCCCCGACCACCGTCAGCACACCCGGCGCTGCTCATCCCTGCCACACACACCTGCCTTCCGGACCAGGCAGCTTTCGTGGCGGCTTTGATGGCAGGGATCGTGGCAGGGATGGCGACCGCAGCCTCGCGATCCGACTGCGCCCGGCCCCGCCGCCAGGGCGAGGTCGATCGTGCGGCGTGCGGGGCGCCATGCCCCCGACCCCTCGCTCTCGACGACAATGAGATCGAGGGGTCGGGGCCATGGCGCCAAGAGCGGAAGAAGGAACCAAGGCGTCGGGGCCGGGGAAATGATCCACGTGGATCAACTTCAGCAGGACCAGGGGTCGAGGAGGTCAAGTTCAAACCAGAAGGCAGAATCAGGGACGGCGAGCGGAACACGAGCGGCGGCGGCGGTACACACATGGTGCGGGTCGGTCGGTTGCGGTGAGGGAGGTCGGTACTTACGTTCGACAGTACGACCGAACACGGGGCACCGAGATGACGCCGAGGAAGGCCAGCAGCAGCCCGGACGCGATGATGACGAGCGAGAAGGTGCTGCAGACCTTCCGGATGCCGCGCGACCTGGTGACCGAGCTCAGGCGGGAGGCCGAGGCGCTGCAGCTCGACCTGACCGGGCTCATCCTCCGCGTGCTCCACGGCCACCTGACGCACCAGGCGCTCCCGGAGGCGCTGACCGCGGAGCTGGAGGCCGACCGGGAGGCGCTCGGGATGGACCGGCTCCGCTACCTCTCCCACGTCCTCTACCGCCGCAGCCTGGCCATCCAGCGCGAGGGGCCGGGCTTCGACGCGCCGGGGACCGACCGGAAGAGGTGACGTGGTGCGCGACGTCCGCGACAGCCCGTGGGACCTGGGAGAGCCGCCCCGTCGCCTGGTAGCGCAGGACGACCCCGGCACCGCCCTGGCCCGGGCCATGGCCGGCGTCGCCCACCTCCCCGCGCACCTCGCCGACATCGAGGCGCGCCTCGGCCGCATCGAGGCCGGCATGGAGCACCTGCGGCGCGCGCTCCCGCCGCTCCTCGTCACGCTCCTCGAGGCGGCCCGGGCCCTCGGCGTCTCCTACGCCACCATCCGGCGCATGAAGAAGGCCGGCCGCCTGCCGCTGGTCGGCTCCGGCCGCAGCGCCCGGGTGGACCTCTCGGCGCTCCACGCGCCAGGCTTGGACGAGGTCACTCGGGCCGTCGCGCAGGCGCGCGGCCTGGGGCCGCCACCAGGGTTGGAGGGGCAGGAGGACGACGATGGAGCGACGTAAGCGCCGGCAGTGGGGCAAGGGGTCCATCGCCCGCAAGGCCAGCGGCGACTGGCAGGTCCGCTGGCGCGAGGGCGGCCGGCGCCGGGTGCGCGGCGGCTTCGCCACCCGCGACGACGCCGAGCGGGTGCTCGACCGGATCCTCGGCGACCTGGCCCAGGGGCGCACCGGCCTGCCGGCCGACCCGCGCCGCGGCCCGCGGCTCGGCGACCTGGCGCCCGACTTCCTGGCCCGCCGGAAGCTCACCCACCGCGCCGGCGCCGAGGACGGGTACCGCTGGCGGAAGCACCTTGGCCCCACCTTCGACCGGCTCCGCCCCGGCGAGGTGGACGCCGGCCGGCTCCGCGCCTTCGCCGAGGCGAAGCTCGCCGAGGGGCTCAGCCCGGGCACCATCCGCATCCTCGTCGCCATCCTGTCGGCGCTCTACACCGACCTGGTCGAGCGGGGCCTCGCGGTCGCCAACCCGACCCGCAACCTGCCGCGCTCCACCATGCGGCTCATGCGGTCCACCCACGACCCGCGCACCACGCCGTTCATCGAGCGGCTCTCCGACGTCCGGCGCATCTACCTCGCGCTCCCCGAGCCGTTCCACGTTGCCTACGCCGTCGGCGCGCTGGCCGGCCTGCGCACCGGCGAGGTCTTCGCGCTCCGCTGGGAGCACGTGGATCTCGAGCGGCGGCGCATCCACGTCCGGGAGTCGGTGAAGGGGCCGCTCAAGGACAAGGACTCGCGCGTGGTCCCGGTCCTCAACCCGCTCGTCCCCATCCTGACCGCCTGGCGCCTCGAGACCGGCGGCCGCGGCCGCGTGGTGCCGCCGCTCCGCCGCGACGGGACCAAGATCGACAAGCACACGCCCGGCGAGTACCTGCGCGAGGCGCTCGACCAGCTCGGCCTGGCGCGCCCCGGCCTGCGCTGGTACCAGGCGACGCGCCACACCTTCGCCTCGCAGTGGGTCATGGCGGGCGGCAGCATCGAGAAGCTGAAGGAGCTCCTCGGCCACTACTCGGTGGTCGTCACCGAGCGCTACGCGCACCTGCGGCCCGACCTCTTCACGGCGCGCGACCTCGCCACCATCGAGATCGATCTGAGCCCCGGGGCGGCCGCGCCGACGCCCTTTCTGACGGAGATTGGGCACGAAATGGGCTCCAGTCGCCTGGAGCCCACTCGCATCCACCTGAAATCCAGCAGAAAATGCCGGAGCCGCCCTGTAAGCCGGGTCCTGTTCCGCGGGAAGCCCCGCGGCGGCGGACATTCCTCTCGGGCGTGCGTTGCCGCACGCCTCCAGCGAGCCGTACCCGGAGGCTGGGGCGGGCCGCCCGACACCCCGCCTTGCGGCGGAGACGCCTCCCTATTTGCTCTTGCACCGGGTGGGGTTTGCCGTGCCGCCCCTGTCACCAGGGGCGCGGTGCGCTCTTACCGCACCGTTTCACCCTTGCCACGCAGGCCTCGCGGCCCCGTTCGGCGGTCTGCTCTCTGTGGCACTGTCCCGCGGATCGCTCCGGCCGGTCGTTAACCGGCACCCTGCCCTGTGGTGCCCGGACTTTCCTCGGCGGACACGAGGTCCGACGCGTACGCCCGGGCGGCTCCGGCACCGCGGGGTGTAGCACGCGCCACCCGGCACGGCCAAGCGCCCCCCGCCGGGCCACCTCGACCGCGGGGCGCGCCAGGGTATTCTCGACGCTCCGTGCCTCCCGCCACGCCGACCATCGCGCTCGATCCGCGCTCCGACCGGCCGGTCTACCTGCAGATCGCCCACGCCCTCATGGAGGAGATCCACCGCGGCCGCTTCCGGCCCGGCGATCCGCTCCCCGGCTACCGGACGCTGGCGCAGGAGCTGGGCGTCTCGCGCAACACCGTCATGGCCGCCTACCGCGAGCTGGTCGCCGAAGGCTGGCTGGTGGCCGCCCCGGGCGAGGGGAGCGCCGTGGCGCCCTCGCCGCCCGCGCGCCTCCCCGGCGGGCCGGCCGGAGGCGCCGACCCCGGCCCGACCGCGCCCCCCGCGGCCGGCGGCATGGGGTTCGACCTGCACCGCGCGCCCGACCCGGGCGCGCCGGGCGACCGACGCGCCCTGCTCCGCGTCGCCACCGGCAACCCCGACCCGCGCCTCCTCCCCGGCGCCGCCCTGGCCCGCGCCTACCGCCGGGCCCTCACCGTCAACCCCAGGGGCACCCTGGCCCTCGACGATCCCCAGGGCCACCCGGCGCTGCGGGAGGCGCTGGCCCGCTCGCTGCGCGCCGCGCGCGGCGTGGCGGCGGCGCCGGAGCGCCTGGTGATCACGCGCGGCGGCCAGCTGCCGCTGGCGCTGGTGGCCCACGCCCTCCTCGCCCCGGGCGACGCCGTGGCCGTCGAGGCGCTCGGCGCGCGCGACGCCTGGGAGGCGTGCGCCCGCGCCGGCGCCCGCTGCCTGCCGGTGCCGGTCGACGAGGGCGGCCTCGACGTGGAGGCGCTGGAGCGGCTGGCCGGCGCCGAGCGGCTCCGCGCCGTGCTGGTCTCGCCAGTGCGCCAGTACCCGACCACCGTGGCGCTGGCGCCGGAGCGGCGCGCCCGGCTCCTGGCCCTGGCGGCCCGCCACCGGCTCGCCGTGCTGGAGGGCGATCACGACGCCGAGTTCCAGTTCGACGGGCCGGTGCCGCCGCCGCTGGCCGCCGAGGACCGGGCCGGGGTGGTGGTGCTGGTCGGCTCGCTCTCCAAGGTGTTCAGCCCGGGCCTCCGGCTCGGCTACGTCCTGGCCCCGGCGCCCCTGGTCGCCGAGCTCCGCTCGGCGCGCGACGCCCTCGACCGCCACGGGGACCCGGCCCTGGAGCGGGCCATGGCCGAGCTGCTGGAGGATGGCGAGATCGAGCGCCACCTCAACCGCATGCACCCGGTCTACCGCCACCGGCGGGACGCCCTGGCCCGCGCCCTCGCGGCCCACGCCGGCGAGGCCCTCTCCTTCGCGCCGCCCACCGGCGGCCTGGCGCTCTGGGCCCGGGTGCGCGACGGCGTGGACGTCGACGCCCTGGCCCGCCGGGCCCTGGAGCGCGGGGTGGCGGTGCAGGCCGGCCGGCAGTTCTCCTTCGACGGCGGGCCGGTGCAGGGGCTGCGCATCGGGTTCTCGGCCCACGGCGAGGAGGAGCTGGCCGAGGTGGCGCGGCGGCTGGGCCAGGCCCTCGGGGAGGGGCGGTGACCGCGCCGCTCGCGCCCCTCGACGGCCGCATCGTCCTCAAGGGGCTGCTCGGCGAGGGCGGCATGGGCGAGGTCCACCGGGCCTTCGACGCCTCGCTGGAGCGGGCCGTGGCGGTGAAGTTCCTGCGCGGTGGCGCCCCGCGCGAGACCGAGCGGCTGGTGCTGGAGGCCACCCTCCAGGCCCGCGTCGAGCACCAGAACGTGGTGCGCGTGCACGCCGTCGGCACGCTCGGCGGGCGGGCCTGCCTGGTGCTGCAGCTGGTGGAGGGGCGCTCCCTCGCGGACCTGGCGCCCGGGCTGCCGCTCGCCGCCCGGGTGGAGCTGGTCCGCCAGGCCGCCCTGGGCCTCGACGCGGCCCACCGGGAGGGGCTGGTCCACCGCGACGTCAAGCCGGGCAACGTGCTGGTCGAGGAGGGCCCCCCCGGCGGCGCGCCCGCGGCGCGGCTCGGCGACTTCGGCGTCGCCCGCGGCGAGGAGGGCGGCCTGACCCGCACCGGCTTCCCGGCCGGCACGCTGGAGTTCATGGCGCCCGAGCAGCTCCTCGGCGACGCGCCGCTCGACTTCCGCGCCGACGTCTACGGCCTCGGCGCCACGCTCTACGCGGTGCTGGCCGGCCACCCGCCCTTCCGCGGCTCCAACGCAGCCGGCGCGGACGGCGCCACCGGCGCGCCGGAGAGCCTGGTCCGGCGCATCCTCGACGAGGCGCCGCCGCCGCTCGGCGCCGCCGCGCCGCGCGAGCTCGGCCTGGTGGCGGCGCGCGCCATGGCCAAGGCGCCCGGCGACCGCTACCCGTCCGCCCTCGCGTTCGCCGAGGACCTGGCCCGCTTCCAGCGCGGCGAGCCGGTGCTGGCGCGCCCGCCCCCGGCGGCGGAGCGGGCGCTCAAGTGGACCCGGCGCAACCCGCTGGCGGCGCGCGCCCTGGCGGCCGCGGCGGCGGCGGTGCTGCTGGGGGGAGGCTGGGCCGCGCTGGCCGAGCGCCGCGCCGGCCAGGAGGCGCTGGAGGCGGCGCGCCTGGGCGCGGCGGCGCAGCGGATGGAGAGCGTGCTCCGGCTGGCCCACCTGGCCCCGGCCCACGACCTCACGCCGTCCTACCAGGCCATCCGCCGGACGGTCGCGGCCCTGCGGGAGGCGCCGTCGCGCGCCGCCGCCGGGGCCCGGGCCTTCGCGGTGGGGCGCGGCCTGCAACTCCTCGGCGACGGCGAGGCGGCCCGCGCGCCGCTCGAGGAGGCCTGGGCGCTCGGCTTCCGGCAGCCCGAGGCGGCGCTGGCCCTCGGCCTGCTCGACGCCGAGCGGTACGCCCAGGAGCGGGCGCTGCTCCCGCGCATCGACGATCCGGCCCGCAAGGCCGCCCGCGTCGCCGCGCTGCGCGCGCGCTTCGGCGAGCCGGCGGTGGCCCGGCTCGCCCTCGTGCCCGCGGCCACCGCCGCCGACCGCGACCTGCTGCTGGCGCGGGTGGCCCTGGTGGAGGAGCGCTGGGGCGACGCCGCCCGGCTGGCTCGCGCGGCCCTCGAGGCCGGCGCCGACGCCCTCGACGCCGGCACGCTGGAGGGCGAGGCGCTGCTGCGCCAAGGGCTGGAGGCCTACGAACGGCGCGACCCCGCCGCCACCGAGGGCCCCCTCGCCGGCGCCGAGGCCGCGCTCCGCCGGGCCGCCGAGGTGGGGCGCAGCGCGCCGCGCCCCCGCCTGCTGCTGGCGCAGGCGCTCCAGGCGCTGGAGACGGTGCGCGAGCAGCGCGAGCCGGGCCGCGCCGACCGCTACGACGCCGCGCTGGCCGTGGCCGAGGAGGGGCTGCGGCTCGATCCGGCCGACGCCGCGCTGCTCCTCGTCCGGGCCGGCCTTCAGGCCGACCAGGGGCGGGTGGCCCGCCGCCTGGGGCTCGACCCGGGGCCCGCCCTCTCGGCCGCGGTGCGCTCGGCCGACGCCGCCACGCGCGCCGCGCCCGACAGCCGGCGCGCCTGGGACCGGCTCGCCTGGGCCTGCGCCAACTACGTGCGGGTGCTGCGCGACGTCGGCTACCAGGTGGAGTGGGCCCTGGAGAAGGGGATCGCGGCGGCGGAGCGCGGGCAGCGGCTCGAGCCCGGGTCGAGCGGACCGCCCTCCAACCTCTCGCAGCTCCACGCCGACCGCGCCGAGCTGCTGGCGCAGCGGGGCGAGGACGGCCGGGAGGACGTGGCGGCGGCGCTCGCGGCGGCGCGCCGGGTGGTCGAGATCGGCGACCGCCCCGTCAACGCCCGCATCCTGCTGGCCCAGGCGTTGCGGCAGGACGCGGTCTCGCGCGCCGGACGCGGCGAGCCCTCCAGCGCCACCTTCGAGGAGGCGGCCGCGGCCATCGCCGGGGCCCTGGAGCGGGCCGCCGGCCTCCAGCCAGGCCTCTCCGGCCACGGCGTCCACCTGGCCTCCCTCTGGGCCGAGACCGAGCTGCTGGAGGGACGCTCGCCCCGGCACGCCCTGCAGGTGGGCGCGCCCTGGCTGGCGACGCTGGCTGGCCGGGCCGGCGAGGACGTCATCGCCGGTGCCCAGCTCGGTGAGCTGGCCGTCATCGAGGCGGCCGGGGAGCTGCTGGAGGGCCGGGATCCCACCGCGGCCCTGGCGCGCGCCGCGCCGCTCCTGGAGCGGACCCTCCGCGCCGGCGTCCACCCGCCCATCCGCGCCCGCCTGGCCGAGGCCGAGCTGGTGCGCGCCGCCTGGCTGGCCCGGCGCGGCGGCGATCCCCGCCCGGCGCTGGCGGCGGCGCGGCGCCACGCCGAGGCCATGGCCGCCGCCGAGCCCGGGGCGGTGGAGCCCCCGCGGCTCGAGGTGGAGATCGTCCTGGCCACGCCCGCGCCGGCCCCGGCCGAGCTGCGCCGGGCCCGGGCCGCCGCTGATCGCGCCCTGGTGCTGGCGCCGCGCGACGCCCGGGTGGTGGCGCTGCGCGGGCTGGCGCTCGCCGCCGCCGGCGACCGCGACGGCGCGCAGGCCGCGCTGGCCGAGGCCGAGCGGCTCAACGGGCGGCAGGCCTGGGTGGCGGCGCTGCGGGCTCGGCTCCTCGGCGCCGCGCCCCCCTAGAACACCGGCCCCGCCGCGGTGGAGGTCGGCACCACCCGGACCGCCGTGTCCCCCACCCCGAGCTGGCCCGCGCCATTCTCGCCCCAGCACTGGACGTCACCGCTGGTCCAGTGGACGCACGTGAAGCCCTCGCCGGCCGCCCCAGCGTCGACCCGGGCCTCGCCACCCACCAGCGCCGCCACCCGGTTCGCCTCGCCGACCCCGGGCAGCTGCTCGACGCCCCCGCCGTTTCCCACGTGCGCCGTCCCCCAGCAGAAGACGTCGGCGTCCCTGAGGCCGCAGGCGTGGGTCGCGCCGGCCACCACCGCGCCGCTGCTGGCCAGCGCGACCAGGCGGGCATGGTCGCGCCCGGTGGTGGTCCCGTCGCCGAGCTGACCCGCCTCGTTGGAGCCCCAGCAGGCCGGCTGCCGGCTGCCCCGCTCCACCACGCAGGCGTGGTGGAGCCCGGCCTGCACCTGGCCGAAGGCCAGCAGCGGGACGAGGGTGCCGTCCCCCAGCTGGCGCATGACCTGCTCGGGGTTCGGCCGCGCGGTCGCCGCCACGCCCCGGCCCCAGCAGAAGACCTCGCCGCCGGCGAGCTGGGCGCAGGTGTGGTCGTCGCCCGCGGCCACGGCGACGGCGCCCGAGAGCGGCGAGCCATCGGGGTGCAGCACCGCCTGCGGCGACCCGTGGGGGCTGGTGGATCCGTCGCCCAGCTCGCCGAAGTCGTTGGGCCCCCAGCCCCAGCAGGCCGCGCCGCCGTTCACGTCGGCGGCGCAGGCGTGGTCCCGCCCCACCGCCACCGAGGCGGCCCGCCCGCCCGGCAGGTCGATGCCGACCGCGCCGAGCGAGTCGGTCATGGCGCCCCAGCAGAAGAGCGCGCCGCCCGCCTCGATGACGCAGGTGGAGTCGGCGCCGGCCGAGACCGAGAGGACCTCGCCGACCCCGGCCAGGGCCGGGACGGTGGACGGCTCCGCCAGGCCGGTGCCGAGCTGGCCCGCCAGCCCCTCGCCCCAGCAGGCCAGCCCCCCGCCGCTGGTGACGGCGCAGGCGTGGCGCCACAGCGCGGAGATCGCCCGGCTGCCGGGCGCCGGCGGGGCCGCCATCACCGTCAGGACGGCGCCGTCGCTCACCACCAGCCCCGCGGCGTTGGCGACGGCCACCGAGAAGACCGAGCCCCCGTCGGCGCCGGTGGCGGGCGGCGTGGTGTAGCTGGCCCCGGTGGCCCCGGCGATGGGCCGCCCGTCCTGGAGCCACTGGTAGCGGAGCCCAGCGCCGGTGGCCTCGACGCCGAAGGTGGCGGCCTCGCCCTCGAACACCGTGGCCGCGGCCGGCTGGGCGGCGATGGCCGGGGCGCCCAGCACCGTGAGCACCGCGGCGTCGCTGGTCGCCGTCCCGACCGCGTTGTTCACGGTCACCGCGTAGCTCCCCGCGTCGGCGGCCGTGACGGCGGCCAGCACCAGCACCGGCCCGGTGGCGCCGGCCACCGGCGCGCCGTTGCGTGACCACTGGAAGGCGAGCGGCCCGGTGCCGCTGGCGGCGACCGCGAGGGTGGCCGTCCCGCCCGGCGCCTGCACCTGCGGCGCCGGCTGGGTGGTGATGGTCGGGGCGACCGGGGCCGCGCCGGCCACCACGGTGAGGGCCGCGCCGGCGCTGGTGGCCGATCCCGCCGCGCCCGTGACCACCACCGAGTAGCTCCCGGCGTCGGCGGCCGAGACCGCGGCGATGGAGTGGTAGGCGAGCGTGGCGCCGGGGATGGGATCGCCGCCGCGGCGCCACTGGTAGCTGAAGGGACCGGTGCCGGCGACGCCGGCCGCGAAGGTGGCGGTCTGCCCCGCGCCGACCGTCACCGGCGCGGGCTGCGTGACGATGACCGGCGCCACCGGGGCCGGGCCGCCGGCGGTGACGTCGAGCGTGGCGGCGTCGCTGGTGGCGCTGCCGGCCGCGTTGCGCACCACCACGTCGTAGCGGCCGGCCTGGGCCGGCGTGACGGCGGTGAGCCGCAGCACCGGCCCGGTGGCGCCGCCGATGGGCGCGCCGCCGAGGCGCCACTGGTAGGTGAGCGCCTCGGTGCCGCGCGCCGCCACCGCGAAGACGGCGTCGCCGCCGGCCGCCACCGCCAGGGTGGCCGGCTGGGTGGTGATGGTGGGCGCCACGTCGAGGTCGGAGACCGAGGCGGTGACCGGCGGGCTCACCGCCTCGCCGGCCGCGTTCCGGGCCACCACGCGGAGCTGCAGGCCGTTGTCGGCGAGGGCCAGGGGCGCCGTGGCGTAGCTCCCGGTGGTGCCGCCGGTGCCGCTGGTGACGTCGGCCCAGGCGCCCGCCGAGCCGGGTGGCCGCGCCTGCCACTGGAGCGCCGGCGCCGGCGTACCGGTCGCCGCCGCGGTGAAGGTGGCCGCCTGGCCGGTCCGGACCAGCACCGACACCGGCAGCGCGGTGAAGGCCGGGAGGGCGCTGGACTGGAGCACCGTGACCCGGAGGCGCGCCGCCTCCGTGCCGCTGTCGCACACCGGGCCGCCGGTCGAGACCAGGGGCGCCCAGCAGGCCCGCGCGCGGAAGACCGCGCCCTGGTCGCCCGCGCCCACCTCGAACCGGTGCGCCACCCGCCAGGCCGACCAGCGGCCGGACCTGGGGAGCGCCGGCCCCAGCGGCAGGCCCTCCTCCTGGAAGGAGGTCCCCACCAGCCGCCAGGAGCGCTCCTGGTCGTCGCTCCGCAGCCAGTCCACCACCACCTGGTTCGCGCCGTTGGGAGTGGTCGTGGGACCGCCGCCCACGTAGGCGGCGATGGTCAGGGCCTGGCCCGCCACCACCTCGACCACGTTCGACCCCGGCGCGGGGCGCTGCCCGCCCGGCGACAGCCGCCAGACGGCGAGCCCCTGGTCGAGGCCCGCCAGCGCGACCGGCCGGCGCGCGACCTGCTCGGGCGCCTGGGCGATCCAGAAGCCGAGGCGGGAGGTCGGGTCCTTGCACAGGAGGAGGGTGTCGTACCTCGCCATGCCGGAGGCCGGCGCTGGCACCTGGACCGCCCCGCCGGTGAGCGGCATCGTGGTCCTGGACGCCTCGCCGTCGCCGGAAAGGAGCCGGACGCTCAGGGTGGCCTCGCCGCAGTCGCGGGGGACCGGCCCGCCGTTGGTCGTCGCCGTGACCGTGAGCGCCGGATCCTGCAGGAGGAACCCGCAGTCCTGCGCCACCCGCTCGCCGCCGGGCAGGAGGAGCTCGCCGCAGTCGAGGGCCAGGCCGGTCACCCGGAACGGCTCCGCCTGCAGGACGGGCAGCGCGTAGGAGACCACCACCGGGAGGAAGTAGGAGAAGCTCGTCACCTGGGCCTGGAGCCGGCCGTCCACCAGCGCCGTGCCGTCGAGCAGCGTCCACGCGCCGCCCGGATCGGCCTTGGCCAGCAGGAGCCGCTGGTTGGCCGCCAGCACCACGTCCGGCGCCGGGAGGCGGACCGTCACGGGCTCGGCGAACGCGCCGCCGTGCGGCGTGATGGCGTAGGCGGTCCCGGCCGGCGGGAAGGCCGCCGGGAGCGGAGGCGCCCCCGCCGCATCGCGGGTCATCGCGATCGCCACCGGGGAGTCGAACGCGCCGGGAGGCACGACCACCTCGGCGCCGCCGGCCTCGGCGATGGTCCCGCCCGCCGAATCGACGGTGCCGGCGGCGACCCGCGTCCCGCCCGGCGCGCTGGAGGCGGCGCCGCAGCCGGCGAGCCAGGGGGCGAGGGCCAGGACGGCGCAGGCCAGCAGGGCGGCCTGGCCGGGGGGGCAGGTGCGGCGACGGGCGACGGGCATGGTGACCTCCGGAGTTCACCCGTCGTACCGGGAGGCCGCCGGGCCGGGGAGGCGCACTTCCGCGAAACCGCCTGGGCCACCCCCGCCGGAGGTGGCCCACCCCGGATCCCGGGAGTGGCCCTCCCCTCCGCCGCCCTGGCGCGGCAGGCTCCGCCCACCCATGACCACGCCACGCCGGCCCTTCCTGCTCCTCCTCCCCTCCCTGGTCCTGGCCGCCTGCGGCGGCGGTCCCGCCACCCCGTCTTCCGATCCTGGCGCCTGGGTGATCTACACCAGCAGCGCCCAGGGCCAGACCGAGACGCGGGCCGTCCGCGAGGACGGCAGCGGCGATCACGCCGTCGCCCAGGGCGGGGCGGTGGGCGCGGCGAACGGGCGGGTGATCTCCTCGGTGAGCGCGGGCGGGCTCACCGACCTCTGGAGCGCCCGCGTCGACGGCGGCGACGCCCGGGCCATCTCGGCCACCGCCGGGAGCGACGAGCTGGTGCTTGTCGGCCCGGGCGGCCGCCTGGTGATCCAGGTCGCCTCGCCCGAGACCGGCACCGACCTCGTGGCCATGGACGCCGACGGAGGCGGGAAGGTCACGCTCGCCGCCACCGCGGTCGGCGAGACGGCCCTCGCGGTGGCCGGCGACCGGCTGCTCTTCTCCGTCACCGGCCCGGCCGGCGAGCTGTGGCTCCGCACCGTGCGGCTGGACGGCACCGGCGGCGCCGCGCTGGCCGAGCCGCCCGGCGCCGACGCCATCCTGTCGGCGTTGACCGCCGGCGGCCAGGCGGTGGTCACCGCCTTCACCGCGGCGGGGGAGCGGGAGGTGCACGCCGTGCCGGTGGCCGGCGGCCCCGCCACGCCGCTCTGGGTCGAGGCGGGCGTGGAGAAGGTGGTGGCCGGCGTCACGCCGCAGGGGCAGGTGATCGTGGCGGCGCGGCCGGCCGGCGGGGGCCAGGACGACCTCTACGCCGTCCCCGCCGACGGGAGCGCCCCGCCGGTCCCGGTCGCGGCCAGCCCCGACCACGAGACCTTCGCGGGCGTGACGCCCGACGGGCGCCTCCTCTACCAGCGCACCGTCGGTCCCCAGGACCTCGACCTCCACCTCGTCCGCGCCGACGGCACCGCCGACACCGCCATCGCGCCCTCCGCCGCCGTCGAGCTCCTCGACGCCGTGGCCGACGACGGACGGCTGGTCCTCCGGCGGGTCCAGGGGGCCAACCGGGACGTGCTCTGCCACGACCCGGCCACCGGCCTCACCACGCCCCTGGCCGCCACGCCGGACCAGGAGGACCTGGTGGCGCTGCGCGGGACCACCGCCCTCTTCTCGCGCCGGGTGGCCGGTGGGGGCCAGCTCCGCGCCATCTCCCTCGACGGCACGGGCGAGCGGCCGCTGGTGACCGACCTGCCCCTCTTCGCCTTCGAGGGGTTCACCCCCGCCGGCAGGCTGCTCTTCACCACGCGCGAGGCCGACCAGCTCGACCTCTGGATCATGGAGGCCGACGGCACCGGCCGACGGCGGCTGGCCGGCACGGCCCGGAGCGAGGAGGCGGCCGGCCTCCTGCCCTGAGCTACCGCCGGCTCGCCGCCGGCACGCCCTTCCTCGGGCAGAGGCCCGCCACCGGGCAGCGCGAGCAGGCCGGCCCGCGCGCGGCGCAGCAGCGGCGGCCGTGCCAGACCAGCAGCTGGTGGCCGAGGGCCCAGCGCGCCACCGGGAAGAGGGCGCGGAGGTCGGCCTCCACCTTGTCCGGGTCCTCCTCCCGCGTGAACCCGAGCCGCCGCGCCAGCCGGCCGACGTGCGTGTCCACCGGGAAGGCCGGCTCGGCGCCGAGGTGCACCAGCACCACGCCGGCGGTCTTCTGGCCCACGCCGGGCAGGGCCTCGAGCCCGGCGCGGGTGCGCGGCACCTTCCCGCCGTGCTCGGTCGCGATGGCCTGGGCCGCGGCGACGATGGCCTTGGCCTTGTTGCGGAAGAGGCCGAGGGTGCGGATGTGGGGCCACAGGTCCTCGGGCCGGGCGGCCGCGTAGGCGGCCGCGTCGGGGAAGGCCCGGAAGAGCCCCGGCGTCACCTTGTTCACGCCCTTGTCGGTGGACTGGGCCGAGAGGATCACCGAGACGAGGAGCTGCAGGTCGTCGCCGAAGTCGAGCTCGATGCGGGCGTCGGGCATGGCCGCCGCGAGGCCGTCCAGCACCGCCAGCCCCCGCGCCCGCTCCGCCTCGCTCACCGCCCGCCTGCGCCGCGCCGCCATGGAGCGCGGATGGTAGCATCCGCGCGCCATGACCCCCATCGACTTCCGCTCCGACACCGTGACGAGGCCCACCGACGCCATGCGCGCCGCCATGGCGCGGGCCGAGGTGGGCGACGACGTCTTCGGCGAGGATCCGACCGTCAACCGGCTCCAGGAGGTGGTGGCGGAGCTCCTCGGCAAGGAGGCGGCGCTCTTCGTCCCCTCCGGCACCATGGGCAACCAGGTGAGCCTGGGCGCCCTGGCCGGCCCGGGGGACGAGATCATCTGCGACGCTGACGCCCACTGCCTCTCCTTCGAGGGCGGCGCCCTGGCGGCGCTCTGGGGCGTGCAGGCCCGCGCGGTCAAGGCGCCGCGCGGCCTCCTCGACGCGGCCGAGGTGGAGGCGCTGATCCGCCCGGCGGCGCCCCACCACCCCCGCACCCGCGTCATCGCCATCGAGAACACGCACAACCGCGGCGGCGGCGCGGTCTACCCGCTGGCCCGCGTCCAGGCGCTGGCGGCGCTGGCCAAGGCGAAGGGGCTCCACCTCTACGTGGACGGGGCCCGGCTCTGGAACGCCTGCGCCGCCACCGGCGTCGCCCCGGCCGACTACGCCGCCGGCGCGTCCCTGGTCTCCACCTGCCTCTCCAAGGGGCTGGGCGCGCCGGTCGGCTCGGTGGTGGCCGGCTCCCGCGAGCTCGTCGCCCAGGCCCACCGGCTGCGCAAGCGGCTCGGCGGCGGGATGCGCCAGGCCGGCGTCCTCGCCGCCGCCGGCCTCCACGCCCTCCAGCACCACCGCCACCGGCTCCCCGAGGACCACGAGAACGCCCGGCGGCTCGGCGAGGCGCTGGCCAACCTGCCCGGCGCCGCGCTCCTCCACCCGGTGGAGACCAACCTGGTCTTCGTCCGCTTCGAGGGGCAGTCGGCCGCCGACCTGGCCCGCCGCTTCGCCGCCGCCGGCGTCCTCTGCCTGCCCGAGGGCTCCCGCCCCGACCTCCTCCGCTTCATCACCCACCTGCACGTCTCGCGCGCCGACGTGGACGAGGCGGCGGCGCGGCTGGCGGGGGCGCTGCGGGCCTGAGCGCAGGTCGCAGCCGGACCCACACCGGCCCACCATCACCGGCGCGCGGTACTTTCGGGCCGACACGCGCGCGTGCGAGCCTCACCATCGGTGCGCTCGCCTCGCCTCGCCCCCGCCCTCACGAGCCTCGCCGCGGCCCTGGCCGCCGCCGGATGCGCCGGCGCGCCGGTGGCGCGCATGAGCTTCGAGGAGGCCGGCCTCGCCGCGGAGGTCCGCGCCCTGCCCGGGGCGAACGGCGCCGGGATGGGCGAGGTCGAGCCGGTCCTCCCGCCGGTGGCGGTGGCCGCCCCCGAGGCGGTGGCCAGCGAGGTGCCCGAGGGGCCGCCCATCGATCCGTCGCTGATCCGCTTCGGCGCCGAGGCCCGGGCCCGCCGCGCCCGCCCCGGCGCGCCGCGCGGTTTCCCCGCCGACGCCGAGCAGGCCTGGCGCGCCCTCGGCGCCGAGCTGGACGCCTACCTGGCCCAGGCCCTGCCGCAGACGCCGGTGCTGGAGCTGGTGCGGGCCCAGGTGACGGTCGAGGCCGAGTGGGACTACGACCAGCGCCGCTTCGGCGCGCCGCCGGCCGAGCTGGCCCGGCTGGTGACCGCCCGCGCCGCCCGCCTGGGCCAGCGCATCCAGGCCGCCCGCATGCTCGGGCTCACCATGTTCACCAGCCGGCCGCCCGGGCCGCTGCGCTGGCCCATCGAGCACGCCGGCCTGACCTCGCCCTTCGGGATGCGGGCCCACCCCATCACCGGCGCGCCCAACATGCACGCCGGCATCGACCTCGGCGCCGAGCGCGGGCGGGTGGTGGCCGCCGCCGCCCGCGGCTACGTGGTGCGCGCCGGCTGGGTGGGCGGCTACGGCCTGCTGGTGGAGGTGCGCCACCCCGGCGAGCTGACCACCCGCTACGGCCACCTCTCGGCGCTGCTCTGCGCCCCCGGCGACGCCGTGGAGCCGGGCCAGGCGGTCGGCCTGGTGGGCCAGACCGGCGTCGCCACCGGCCCGCACCTGCACTTCGAGGTCTGGAAGGAGGGCCTGCCGCGCGATCCCCTCCAGCTCCTCGGCGGCGGAACGCAGCTGGCGAGCGGCGGCGCCCGCTGGCCGGCGCGGCTGGCGTCGGCGGAGGCGAAGTAGCAGGCCTTCGCCCGCACGAAAAAAGGGCGCCCGGCCGTCTGGCCTGGGCGCCCTGGTTCCCCAACCCTCCCCCGCGTGCTCCGGGCGCTTGCCGCCGCCCTTCCGAACACCTATCAATCCTCCTCTCGCCGGGTCAACGGGCCGGCCTGCACGGGGAGCGAAATTGACGCCCATCATGTTCTCGGCCCTGGCGGTGGTGCTCGGCGCGGAGCTCCCCGTCGCCGCGGGCGAGGACCTGGCCGCCGCCGCGGCGCGGCTCCGCGCCGGCGACGTGCTCCGGCTCGGTCCCGGGCTGCACCGCGGCGCGCTCGGCCGGCCCTCCGGCGTGCGCGTCGAGGGCGCGGGGGCCGGCGTGACGGTGGTGCTGGCGCCCGAGGGGCAGGACGGGGCGGTGGCCGACGGGCCGCTCGCCCTGGCCGGCCTCACGCTCCGCGCCGGCCCGCAGCGCGCCGCGCTCAAGGTGCTGGGCGGCGCGGCCACCCTGGAGGACGTGGCGCTGGAGGGCGGCGCCTGCGGCGCCTTCGTCGACGGGGGGACCCTCACCGGCCGCGAGGTCTGGCTGGCGGGCCAGTACGGCCTGCTGGCGCGCCAGGGGACCGTCTCGCTCACCGCGGTGACGGCGCGGGGCGGCGTGGCCGGGCTGGCGCTCCTCGGCGGCGAGCTCTCGGTGCGGAACGGCGCGGTGACCGGGCCGGGGCGCGAGGCCGGCATCACGGTCGCCGGCGGGCGCGCCCGGCTGGAGCAGGTGATCGTGCGCGACCCCGGCCCCTCCGGCCTGGCGGTCTCCGGCGGCGAGGTCGAGGCGCGGGATCTCACGGTGGCCGGGGCGGCCGGGGTGGACGGCTTCCTGGGCGACTGCGTGCAGGTCCGCCACGGCACGCTGCGCCTCTCGGCGAGCGAACTGGTCCGCTGCAGCGGCGCGGCGGTGGAGACCGACCGGGCCACGCTGGCCTTCGACGGCGTGGACGCCGCGGGCGGCGAGGTGGGCTGCCTGGTGCTGACCGACCGGACCACCGCCGACCTCCAGGCCACCCTCTGCACCCGCCGCGGCCCGGGGCTGGTGGTGATGGGCGGCTCCACCGTGACCGGCTTCGCCACCCGCCTGCGGACCGATCCGGCCATGGTGGTGGAGTGCGCCTCGGGCGCCCGGGTCTCCCTCTCGGGGGATCCCGGCCTGCCCAGACCCTGCGCAACGCTCCCCTGAACAGGGGGCCCCGGCGGGAGCCCGCGCCCTCGACAAGGCGCCCGGGCCGTGCGACCTTGGGCCCGACGTCGCGGCCCCGGGGGGAACGCTTCGACGCCCCCGCGGAAGGAGCCCGTCTCACCATGCAGATCAACCTGCGGAAGGCGATGTTCGTCCTCCCGAACCTCTTCACGGTGAGCTCGATCTTCCTCGGGTTCTACGCGCTCACGCTCTGCGCCGGCGAGGCCACCCCGTACCAGCTCTACCAGGCCGCCCTGGCCATCTTCTTCGCCATGTTCTTCGACGCCTTCGACGGGCGCGTGGCGCGGATGACCAAGACGCAGAGCGACTTCGGCATGCAGCTCGACAGCCTGGCCGACGTCGTCTCCTTCGGCGCCGCCCCGGGCCTGCTGGTCTACAAGTGGGCCCTCGCCCCGCTCGGCTTCCTCGGCCTCTTCGTCTCCTTCGCCTTCGCCGCCTGCGGCGCGCTCCGCCTGGCCCGCTTCAACGTGCTGGCGGCCCGCGGCGACAAGGGCTCCTCCAAGTTCTTCGTGGGGCTCCCCATCCCGCTGGCGGCCGGCGCCATCACCGCGCTGGTCATCGCCCACTACAAGCAGTTCGGCGAGGCCACCGGCGCCGCCGACCGCATCCCGGTGGCCGCCGTGGTGGCGCTGCTCAGCTTCCTGATGGTCTCCACCGTGAAGTACCGCACCTTCAAGGACGCCGGCCTCTCGCCGAAGAGCCTCATGGTGCTGGCCTTCCTGGCCGTCTCCGGCCTGGCGGTGGGCTACGCCACCCGGGCCTCCTTCGTGCTGGTGGTCTACATGGCGGCCTACATCGCCATGGGGCTGGCCGAGTCGCTGCTGGCCCACGCCCGCCCGCCGCCGCCCGCCGAGAAGCTCCCCCCCGCCGTCCGCGCCGAGCTGGAGGCCGACGAGGCCCTGGAGCTGGAGGGCGACGAGGAGGACGACAAGGAGGAGCGCGACGAGTACATCTAGGGGGTGATCCCCTTCGTCGCCGCCCTCACCGAGCAGCTGCGCCGCCGCGCCCCGAAGCGCGGCCCCGCCGTCGACGCCCCGCCCGACGCCTGGACGATCCTCGCCGCCTGGGGCCCCTGCGGCTTCAGCCCGGTGGCGCCCGGCACCGTCGGCACCGCCGGCGCCGTCCCGCTGGCCTGGGCCGTGGCCGGCTGGCCCCCCGCCGCCCTCCTCCCCTTCCTCCTCGCCTTCGGCTGGCTCTCGGTGGCCGCCGCCACCCGGGCCGGGCGGTACTGGCGGGTGGTGGACGCCTCGCCCATCGTCATCGACGAGGTGATCGGCTACCTGGTGGCCATGGCCTTCGTCCCCTTCTCCTGGCCGGCGGCGCTGGCCGGCTTCCTCCTCTTCCGGCTCTTCGACGTCTGGAAACCCTGGCCGGTCTCCTTCCTCGACGGCATCAAGTCCGGGCTCGGCGTGGTCCTCGACGACGTGGCGGCCGGCCTGTACGCCGGCGCCGGCCTCTGGCTCCTCCACCGCTACGCGCCCTCGGTGCTCCCGTGATCCCCACCGTCGAGATCCTCTCCACCGGCGACGAGCTGCTGACCGGCCAGGTGGTCGACACCAACTCCGCCTGGCTGATGGACCGGCTCTGGGACCTGGGCGTGATGGTGCGGCGGAAGACGCTGGTGGGCGACGACCGGGCCGACCTCGACGCCGCGCTCCGCGCCTGCTGCGCCCGGGCCGACCTGGTGATCATGTCGGGCGGCATGGGCCCCACCGAGGACGACCTCACCAGCGAGTGCGTGGCCGCGGTGCTGGGCGTGCCCCTCGAGCCCCACGAGCCCTCGCTGCGGGCCATCGAGGCCCGCTTCCGCTCCTTCGGCCGGGAGATGACGCCCAACAACGCCAAGCAGGCGCGCTTCCCCCGCGGCGCCGAGGTCATCCCCAACCGTTTCGGCACCGCCCCGGGCTTCCGCGTGCGGGTGGACCGGGCCACCCTCACCTGCCTCCCCGGCGTCCCCTCCGAGTTCAAGGGGCTGTGCGACGAGGCGGTGCTGCCGGCGCTGGCCGCCGCCCTCGGCGACGTGCCGGCCTCGCGGGTCCTGAAGCTCCTCGGCATCGGCGAGTCGGCCGCCGACCAGCGCATGCGCCCGGTGATGGACGACCCGGCCAACCGCGGGGTGCGCTTCGGCTACCGGGCCCACTTCCCCGAGGTCCACCTCAAGTGGAGCGTCTCCGGCCCCGGCGCCGCGGCCCGCGCCGACGCCATCCAGGCCGCGGTGCGCGCCCTCTTCCCCGCCGAGGCCTGGGGCGCCGGCAAGGAGGAGCTGAACGAGCTGGTGGTGGCCCGGCTCGCCGCCCGCGGCGAGAAGGTGGCCCTGGCCGAGAGCTGCACCGGCGGCCTGGTGGCCGAGCAGCTCACCCGCGTGCCCGGTGCCTCGGCGGTGCTCGACCTCGGGGTGGTGGCCTACGCCAACCAGGTGAAGGCCGGCGTGCTGGGCGTGCCGGAGGCGCTCCTGGCTTCGCACGGCGCCGTCTCCGAGCCGGTGGCGCGGGCCATGGCCGAGGGGGCGCGGCGGGCCGGCCAGGCCACCTGGGGGATCGGGATCACCGGCATCGCCGGGCCGACCGGCGGCACCCCGGAGAAGCCGGTGGGCACCGTCCACCTCGCGCTGGCGGGGCCGGCCGGCACGCAGGCGGTGGCGCGCCAGTACCGCGGCGACCGCGAGCGGATCCGCCGCGCCGCGGCCTTCGAGGCCCTCGACCTGCTGCGGCGGGCGCTGGGCTAGGCGGTCGCCGCAGGCGACGCCGGCGCGCCGGTGTCGCGGGGCACGCACCAGCCCTCCACGAAGGCGCGCCAGGTCACCAGGCCGCCGCCGGTGGCCATGAGGTGCTCGTGGAGCGCCGCCGCCGCGGCCGCCAGGGCGGGCCCCTCCCGCAGGGCGTACCGGCCCGAGAGGCCGCCCTCGTCGAGCACGCGGCGGGCCAGCCGCTCCAGCGCCGCCTCGCGCCCCGCCACCTCGCCGCCGTGGTCCACCAGCCAGCCGATGAGCGCGCCGAGCCGCTCGCGCACCAGCACGCGGGCCGGCGCGCCGCCGGCCGCCAGGGCCTCGTTGACCTGGTCGGGATCGCGGTCGCGAACCACCAGGTGGAGGAGCGAGCGCTCGGCCGCCAGGCCGGCCTGCTCCAGGGCGGCGCGGGTGCGCGCCTCCTCCTCGGGGGTGCAGCGGATGCGGACGACGGGCTCCGGGAGCGGCGGGGCGAGGGGCGCGGTCACGGCGCCGTCCTACCCCTGACCCGGCCCGGGAGCAACCCGCCCGGCGCGTCCGCCCCGACGCTTGAGGCTCCAACCGGGTGCGCCCGCCCCGCCCGGGGGCGTGGCGCGACGCCGATCACCGACGGTGCACGCCGGCGCCCGGCCGGCGTGGCACAGTGGCCCTTCGCCCGTGCAGGCACGGGCTCATCTTCGCGTTGCCCGCCGCGCGGCGGCCCCCTACCTCATCGAGACGTCCATGCGAAGGCTCGCGCTCCTCCTCTGGCTCGTCCTCCCGGCTGCGGCCTCCGCCCAGTCGCTCACGCTCCGGCCCCCCGACATCGGCGAGGCGCTCCGCCAGATGGACCGGTACCCGCGGCGCGACCCCGAGGCCGCGCCGCCCGACCTCCACCAGACCTTCGTCCTGCCCGAGCGGCCCGGCCAGAACCAGGTGGCCTGGTACGGCTTCGACTGGCGCTACGTCGACGTGGAGGCGCCCGGGGGCGGGCCGGGCGGCGGCATCCGGCTCTACTTCGCCCGCTCCGCCGAGCCCCAGGCCCGCCGCGCCCTCCCCGCCATCCGCAGCGCCTACGCCCGCCTGGTGGCCGAGTTCGCCTACACGCCCACCAAGCGCATCCCCTACATCCTCTTCGCCACCCAGCGCGAGTTCCAGACGCAGAACGTCTTCCAGGTCACCGAGGGCGTGCTGGGCGTCACCTCGACCGAGGACCTGAAGATGTCGGTCCCGTACTTCGGCGACCACGCCCGGTTCATCGAGGTCTCCACCCACGAGATGGTGCACCAGTTCACCATCCAGAAGATGCAGGACGCCGCCGGGCCCGACGCCCTCGGCACCGCCATGCACCGCATGCCGCTCTGGTTCGTGGAGGGGATCGCCGAGTACTACACCAAGGGCGGCATCGACGTGGAGACCGACGGCTTCCTCCGCGACCTGGTCTGGAACCCCGATCCCACCAAGGGCTACGAGATCATCCCCTTCGCCGAGGACCGCGTCCGCGGCTACCTCCCCACCTACAAGCTGGGCCAGGCCCGCATCGCCTTCATCGCCGAGACCTACGGGCGGGAGAAGATCCAGCAGTTCATGGAGCACGCCGACCTGCTCGGCGAGGGGACCACCGGGGCCGCCCCCGGGCCGCGCAACTTCGGCGGGCTGGTGCGCCGGGTCCTCTCCGAGCCGGTGGAGCAGGTGGACGCCCGCTGGCGCGCCTGGCTCAAGCGGCGCTACTTCCCCGAGTACGGCCGCGTGCAGCAGGACCTGCCCAACGTGCGCGAGCTGCGCAACCTGCCCGACGAGCCGGAGGCCTTCGTGGCCTCGCCGGACGGCAACACCGTCTTCCTGCGCGGCATCGACCGCGAGCGCGGCCGGGTCAAGCTCTGGCTCTTCGACCTGCGCAACCCCAAGGACGCCAGGCTGGTGGCCGAGGACGGCGGGCCCGGCGCTGAGTCGCTCCACCCCATCGACTACGCCGTGCTGGCCCTGGCCGACGGCCTGCTGGCCTGGTCGGCCCAGGACGGCAGCGGCGACCGGCTCACCGTGCGCCGCTGGCGACGGGTCAAGGCCGACGACGACCGCCCGCCCAAGCTGGAGCTGGGACGGCCGCGGGTGGTCGACGTGCGCACGCCCGAGGGGGCCACCTTCATCCGCATCTCCGACCTGGCCTTCTCCGGCGACGCCAGCCACCTGGCCTTCGTGGGCGTGGGGCCGGACGGGCAGCAGGACGTCTACGTCGTGCCGGTGGCCGGCGGGAAGGCCCGGCGGCTCACCAACGACTTCTTCGCCGAGCGCGACCTGGCCTGGGGGCGCGACGGGATCTACTGCTCGTCGGACGCCACCGACCACGGCAGGTTCAACCTCTTCCGCCTCGACGCCGGGAGCGGCGAGCGCACCCGGCTCACCACCTGGGCGGCCGACGACCGCTCGCCCCACCCGCAGGCCGACGGCTCGGTGCTCTTCAGCTCCGAGATCTTCGGCAAGCCGGACCTGGTGCTCCTCGACAAGGGCACGGTGCGGCGGGTCACCGACTTCACCACCGGCCTGCGCACCCCCGCCCCCTCGCCCAAGGCGCGGGGCATCCTGGCCTCCACCTTCCACGGCGGCCAGTTCCGCCTGGTGGAGGTGCCCAAGGCGTCCTGGCTGGCCGGCCCGGCCTCGCCGGTGGAGCCGGCCGCCGGGGCCACCCTGGCCATCGCCGACGAGCCCATCCCGGCGGCGCCCGCCCCCTACCGGCCGCTTGCGCTGGAGAACTGGCGGCCCGAGGCCGGCTTCATCTTCGGCGGCGGCACCGGGAGCAACGTGGCCGGGCGGGCCGCCGTGCTCTTCGCCGACTACCTGCGCGACCACGTCTTCTTCCTCGACCTCTCGGTGATCGGCTCCTTCGACTACACCCAGGGGCTGGCGCTCTTCGAGGACCGCTCCAGCCGGATGAGCTGGGCCACCGGCGCCTACCACTGGGTGCAGCAGCAGCTGGACCGCCTCGACCCGCGCCTGGTCTACCTGCAGCGCGACTTCGGCCTGGTGGGGGTGCTGCGCTGGCCCTTCGACCGCTACCGGCGCGTGGAGCTGGAGGTCACCGCCGGCGGCACCGATCGGTACTGCGTCTCGGCGCTGGAGGGGAACGGCAGCCTCAGCCTCCCCTGCGGCGGGCCGGTCTTCTCCGGGGCGTCCTTCGGCGGCCCGTACGACGTCGGCGACGGGAGCCGGGCCGCCATCAACGACGCCTGGCACGACAAGAACGCCGGCCTCCTCCCCACCGTCTCCCCGACGGTGCGCTTCGGCTACGACACCGTCCGCTACGACATGCTGACCGGCCCGCTGGACGGCAGCTCGCTCATGCTGGAGGTGGGCGGCGGCTGGCTGCCCACCCGCAGCGCCGTCCACGGCTTCGCCCGCTTCGAGGCCTCCCACTGGTGGCAGCTCCTCGGCCGCGCCAACCTGATGGCCCGGGTGGGCGCCGCCAGCAGCTTCTCCCCCGACCAGCGGGGCCAGCTCTGGGAGCGCAGCTGGTGGCTCTCCTCCGCCGACAACCTGCGCGGCTTCACGCCCTTCGACCTGCAATACCTCATCGGCCGCAACTACTACGTGGCCAACCTCGAGCTGCAGCTCCCCCTCGACCCCATCCTGCACCTCGTCATCTTCGACACCATCGAGGGGGTGGCGGCCCTCGACTTCGGCAGCGTCTTCAACGACGTGAGCGACCGGACGCTGGACGACGGCACCGTCCAGCCCGGCCTGTGGAGCGGCCGCACCCTCACCGGCGTGCTGGGGGTCAACATGCTGCTCGGCCCGCTCAACCTGCGCCTCCACTTCGGCCACCCGTTCGACATCGGCGGCCTGGAGACTCCGGCGCTCCGCGCCCACGACCGGTGGGTCACGAACTTCACGATCCGCTATTTCTTCTTCTAGACGGGGCTGCGCCCCGCCCCGACCGGCGGAGCCGGCTCGTGTGCAGCCGGTCACATGGGTAACACTTCAGCCCGGTGACATCGGTTACAGGTCACCTGGCGTGCCATGGCCCCTTTGGCCGATGCAGCACGTTCTTCCCGTCGATGATCCCGAGGAGCAGTGGCCCATACTGCAGGCGCCATTGCTCCTCGGCCGTCTTCTCGAGGGCGACGGGCTCGCCTTCGAGCGCTTCGCTGACGTAGAGCTCGTCCCCTCGCCACTTGATGCTGCCGTGGTCGCGCACCCGACGGACCTCCGCGTTCGGACCGTATTCGGGTTCGCGTAGGCGGGCCGGGAAGGGGCGCGGCGACGGTCGATAGACCTCCGCTGGAGGTCGCTGGTCGAGGGCTTCGTGTGGGCGGTCCTCGTTGTAGACCTTCCGGAAGATGTCGAAGCGCTGCTGCTGGAGCGAGCTGGTCTCGGCTGGCGGGGAGGCCGTCTCCTCCTGCAGCGTCTTGTGGATGCGCTCGTGGCGGCCGTTCTGGGTCGGCTTCCCAGGCTGGATCCGCTCGGGGCGGATTCCGAGCTTCACCAGCCAGATGGCGAGCCGGGTGAGTCCCCCGACGGCCACGCTGGAGAAGGGCGGGCCGTTGTCGGTCCGGATGGCGAGGGGAAGGCCGAACTCCCTGAAGGCCGACTCGAAGAGCGGGCGCACGTCAGGGTCAGCGGTGCGGCTCAGGCCCTCGCAGCGCAGCAGATACCGGCTCGCGTTGTCGGAGAGGGTGAAGGGGTGGCAGACGTGCCGGTCTCCCAGGATGAGCCGCCCCTTGAAATCGGCTGACCAGACGTCGTTGGGCTGGCGGCAGGTGGCGAAAGGGCCCGTGAAGGGTGGGGCCTGGTACCGCTTGCGCCGCCGGGTCACGAGGCCACGGCGGTCCAGCATCGCCGACACCGTGCTGGCCGCCGGAAGCCGGAGCCCCAGCTGCTGCCGCTCCAGGACGGCCAGCAGCTTCCGGGCACCCCAGGTCGGATGGCGCCGCCGAAGCTGGACCAGGAGCTCGGTGACCTCCTCTGTAACGGACCGGGGCCGGTGCCGCGGCGCCCGGGATTGCTCGAACAGTCCCTCCAGACCACCGGCCTCATACCGCCGGATCCACTTGTGGACCGTCTTCCGGTGGACCCCGTAGACCCGAGCCAACTCGGTCACGGACATGCCTCCGCGCTGCCAATCGACGATGAGCTTCCCTCGCTCGTCCACGGCACAGCTCACTTTCCAGGGCATGCCGGCCAGTCAGCCGTACACCCCTCAAGCTGTCACCGATGTCACCGGACTGGCCTGTAACCGATGTTGCCGGACTGCACA
>WBZM01000597.1_pt1 | contig 47527 bp, 42 predicted proteins | sample 5204271 | NCBI WGS metagenome assembly WBZM01 (sample SAMN12344346, study PRJNA552823) | activated sludge metagenome | biome: Activated sludge suspended growth; feature: Nitrification reactor; material: Wastewater; isolation source: activated sludge from nitrification reactor of wastewater... | reverse complement strand
GGGGTCGCCAGCGACACCGGCGGGGACCACGCCCAGGTCGAGGCTGGGGTCGGGATCGGGATCGGGATCGGGATCGCGGTCGCGGTCGGGGTCGGGGTCGAGGTCGAGGTCGAGGTCGGAGTCGCCGTCGAGGTCGAGGTCGCCCTCGGGGTCGCGGTCGGGAGTGGCGGTGCTCGGCACGCGCCCCCTCACCCCGGCCCTCTCCCCCTCGGGTGGAGAGGGAGGCTCAACCCCCGACGCCGATCTCGATCCCGCCCGCCTACCCGCGAAGCGCCGCCAGCACGTGCTCGTGCACTGCCCCGTTGGAAGCCACGCAGGTCCCGTTGGCGTGCGTCGGGTTCCCCTGGTGGTCGGTGAACCGCCCGCCCGCCTCCTCCACCAGCACCCGCAGCGGTGCGATGTCCCAGATCTGCACGCCCCCCTCCACGAAGGCCTCGGCGCGCCCGGTGAGCACCATGGCGCAGCCGGCCAGGTCGCCGTAGCAGCGGGCCTGGGCCGCCGAGGTGGCCAGCCCCACCAGCGCCTCCCGCGTCGGCGGCGCCAGCAGGAGCTTCAGCTCGCCGATGGAGAGGGTGGCCTCCTCCCAGGCGCGGATGCCGGAGACGCGGAGCCGCTCCGCCGGCCCGCCGGCCACGCTGCGCCAGGCCCCCTTGCCCCGCGCCGCCCAGTAGACCTCCCCCAGCGCCGGCAGCCCCATGGCGCCCGCCACCGTGTCGCCGTCCACCTCCAGCGCCACCAGCGGGCCCCAGAAGGTGCCGCCGCGGGTGAAGCCGCGGGTGCCGTCGATGGGATCCACGATCCAGCGCGCCCCGGCGCCGGCGTGGGCGCCGGTCTCCTCGCCGAGCACGGCGTGGTCGGGGAAGCGGGCCCGGATGACGCCCAGGATGGCCGCCTCGGCCTCCCGGTCGGCCACCGTCACCGGCGAGCGGTCCGGCTTGATCTCCACGCGCACGCCGGCGCGGAAGTGGGGCATGGCGGCGGCGCCGCCCGCCTCGGCGGCGCGGCGGGCGGTCTCCATGGCGAGGTCGAGGTCGAGGGTTGGCATGGGGCGGGAGTCTACGGGCCGCGTCCCCGAAAGCAAACGGCGGCTGCCCACCCGGGCAACCGCCGTTCTTGGGACGCGGGAGCGGTCCCTGTCCCTCTCTTCGACACGACCCGGTCCCGCGATAACCCGGTGCCCGCCGACCCCCGAAACACCAGCGGCGGCCCCCCGTGAAGGGGGCCGCCGCCGGGACTTCAGGGGTTCGCGAGGACGCCTACTTCTTCGGCATCATCGACCCGGTCTGCAGGTACCGGGTGTGGAAGCCGAAGGCCTCCTCGAACATGTGCGGCGAGTGGAGGCCGGCGCTCGGGCGCTTCATGGCGCGCTTCACGTAGTCCCACAGGACCGGGCGGTACTCGGGGGCGGCCGCCTTCTCGATGATCTCCTTGGCCTTCTCCTTGGGGGAGCGGCCGCGGAGGTCGGCGAAGCCGTACTCGGTCACGATGCCGGTCACGTCGTGCTCGGTGTGATCGATGTGGGAGGCGAAGGGCACGATGGCCGAGATCTTCCCGTCCTTGGCCGTCGCCGGGGACATGAAGATGGTGTAGGCCGAGTTGCGGGCGAAGTCGCCCGACCCGCCGATGCCGTTCTCGATGCCCTTGCCGGCGATGTGCGTCGAGTTGACGTGGCCGTAGATGTCGGCCTCGACGAACCCGTTCATGGCGATGCAGCCGAGGCGGCGGATGATCTCCGGGTGGTTGGAGATCTCCTGCGGGCGCAGGATGATCTGCTTGCGGTACCGGTCGATGTTCTTGTTGAACCGGACCTGGCCCTCGGGCGACACGGAGAAGGCGGTGGCCGAGGCGGCGAGGAGCTTCCCGGAGTCGAGCATGTCGAGCATGCCGTCCTGGATCACCTCGGTGTAGCTGATCATCTGGTCGAAGGGGCCCTCGTTGAGGCCGACCAGCACGGCGTTGGCGATGTTGCCGACGCCCGACTGCAGCGGGTTGAGGTGCTTGGAGAGGCGGCCGGCCTTCACCTCGGCGTCGAAGAAGGCCAGGATGTGCCCGGCGATCTTCTTGTGGATCTCCTCGGGCGCCTTGAAGGGGGCGTTGCGGTCGGCGTTGTTGGTCTCGACGACGGCCACGACCTTGTTGAGGTCGAACTTCCAGACCTGCGAGCCCTTGCGGTCGTCCGCCTTGTTGATGGGCAGGGCGACGCGCTCGCCGTGGACCGGGCTCACCGAGATGATGTCGTGCATGCCGAGCAGCCGCTCGTCCTGCCACGAGTTCACCTCGAGGATGATCTTGTCGCAGTGCTCCAGGTAGATGTTGTTGGCGCCGCAGGACGACGAGGGCACGGCGGTGCCGTCCTCGTTGATCTTGGTGACCTCGATGACGGCGAAGTCGATGGTGTTCTTGCCGCCCTTGCCGAAGTAGCCGTAGCGGACCTGCGTGCCGGCGTGGCTGAGGTGCATGTCCTGGTACTCGACCAGGCCCGCGTTGATCTTCTCGCGGGTGGCGGCGTCGCCCTGGTACGGGTAGCGGTACCGCTGCACCTCGGTGATGGACATCATGGTGTCCTGCTCCGGGCCGGTGGAGGCGCCGGTGAGGACGTCCAGCTTGAGGGCCTTGCCCTTGAGCCGCTCGTCGAGGGCGCGCTTGGCGAGCGCCACGGGGACGGCCTTGGGGTAGCCGGCGCCGGTGAAGCCGGACATGCCGACCACGGAGCCGTTCGGGATGAGGGCGGCGGCCGCCTCGGCGGGCATGATCTTGCCCTGGAGCGTCTTGTTCAGAATCCGGTTCGACATCGTGCAAGCCTCCTGGTCTGCGTCCCCTTCGGGGAAAGGTGGAACGGGTCCTCGGACTGCGGAGATGCTGCGCGGTAGGGCACGCAGACTAGTCCAAAAACGCACGCCCGTGAAAGGGGCGGCGCACCTTTCACGACGCCAGATACGGAGTCATCCCGTCGATGATTTCCCGAAGATCGGCGGGACCCTGCGTGATCGCGAGCTTTCCGCCGGCCTCGGCGAGGTGGCCCGTGGAGACCAGCCACTCCACGGCGTTCTCGAAGGTCGCCTTGGAGAGCGACTCGCGGGTGGCGAGGTGCCCGGCCAGGAAGGAGGCGCGCCCCCGCTCCAGGGCCGCCTTGACCAGCCCCCGGCGGTCCACGGGCGGCCGGCCGGGCTCGGCGAGGAGGGCCAGGGCCACCTCGGCCACGGTCCGGTAGGCCTCGAGATACGGGCGCAGGAACTCGGCCAGGAAGGCCACCGGCATGGGCTCCGGCCCCGGGGCCAGCCGGTCGCCCTGGCGGGCCACCGCGCCGACGCGCTCCAGGAAGGCCAGGTTCCAGTCGAAGATCTCGTCGAGGGCCGCGCCGGGCCGGTACATGAACTCGAGCTTGAAGAGGCGGGAGAGCCAGGCGGCCCGCGCCAGGGCCTCCTCGCGGGTGGGGGCGCCGCCGCCCCGGGGGCGCACCGCCGCCGCCACGATGGCCGGCGCCACGTAGCGGTGGATGACGGCGTTGCGGTGGTAGTCGAGGACCGGCCGCTTCTCGTCCACCACCTGGTAGATGTGCTCGCCGGCGGCCACCTCCACCTTGACGACGCGCCCGGCGGCCAGCCGCCCCACCGCGTCGGCCACCGGCCCGGGCTGGCGCGGGTCGGAGGAGGCGCCGGCCAGGTCGCGGCCGAAGCGGGCGCCGCCCTCGGCGGCGATGTAGCGCAGCAGCTCGACCCGGGCCGCCACCTCGCCGGCCGGGAGGCCGCGCTTCACGTGGGAGAGGAGGGCGGCCGCCACCAGGCCGACCGGGGTGATGGTGACGGCCCGGCCGATGCCGTAGGCGATGCGGGTGGCCACCGCCTGCACCAGCTGGCGCTTGGCGTCGGGGGCCCCGCCGGCGGCCCGGGGCGAGCTCTCGCCGGACCAGGCGGCGTCGGGGGCCAGGCCGGCGGCGCGGTCGCCCAGGCGGGCCCGGGCCACCGCCTTGAGCGAGATGGGCTCCTCGAACTGCACGTAGAGCCGCTCGTACTGCCGGAAGAGCACGCCGAAGGCGGAGAGCAGGTTGCGCAGGTTCTCCTTCTGCTTCTCGCCGCCGGCCAGCTCCCGCACGTAGGCGTTGGCCTCGATGAGCCGCTCGTAGTCGATGGCCACCGGCACGAAGAGGACGTCGTCGGCGGCGCCGTCGAGCCAGGCGTCCACCTCCATGGAGACCAGGCCGGTCTTGGGGAAGAGCAGCTTGCCGGTGCGGCTGCGCCCGCCCTCCACGTAGAACTCCTGCGGGAAGCGGTCGCGCAGCAGGAACTTCACGTAGGCCCGCAGCACCGCGGTGTAGACCCGGTCGCCCTTGACGGTGCGGCGGATGAAGAAGGCGCCGCCGCGCCGGGCGATGGCGCCGAAGGGCCAGAAGGCCAGGTTGATGCCGGCCGCCACGTGCGGCGCGGTCATGCCGCGCTCGTAGATCAGCCAGGAGATGACCAGGAAGTCGACGTAGCTCTTGTGGCTGGGGCAGAGGACGATGGGCGCGCCGGCGGCGGCCCGCTTGACCCGCGCCACCCCCTCCTCGTCCACCTCGACGCTCTCGTAGAGCTTCTTGAAGAGGCCGGAGAGGACCGCCCGCATCACCGAGACGAAGCCCGGGGAGTAGCGGGCGGCGATCTCGTCGAAGCAGCGCCCGGCCTCGGCCTGCAGCGCCGCCGGCGCCTTGCCGGTCTCGGCCGCCAGCGCCTCCAGCGCCGCCCGCAGGGCCCGGTCGCGCATCACCTTCTCGCGGGCCCGGCTGGGCGTCTTCATGGGCGGCCCCACCGCGGTGCGCAGCTCGCGCGCCAGGTGCTGGTGCAGCGCCCCGCGCACGGTGCGCGCCAGGGTGGCGTCGGCCATCTCCGGCCGGTCGGCCAGGAAGGAGCGCAGGTCGATGGGGCGCCCCACCGAGAGGAAGGCGCGCCGGAAGTTGCGCAGGAAGCCCACGGCGTTGGCGAAGGCGCTGGGGGCCTCGGGCGACCCGTAGAGCACGTCCCAGAGCGAGGGCTGGAGCCGCTGGGCGCGCCGGCTGTAGAGCAGCAGCGCCGGCACCAGGTAGACCGGGCGCTGCAGCGAGCGCTGCAGCCGCACCAGGTGGCCGAAGGGGTCGGTGGCCGGATCGGGCTGGCCGAGGAAGATCACCGAGGCGTGGCCCGAGGCCACCGCCTGCTCCAGCGCGGCGCGGGAGCGGCGCACCCGCGCCAGGGCGCCGGCCAGGCCGCGGAAGCCCTGGGCCGCCCGCAGCGGGGGCAGCCCGTGCCGGCGCAGCAGCCACTTCAGGTAGAGGTAGTTGAGCAGCCCGGAGGACCGCATCACCACCACCAGGCTGCCGCGCGCCGCCAGCGCCGACAGCTCGGTGGGCGCCCCCGGCGGCAGGCGCACCCGCGCGAAGAGGCGGCCCAGCAGGCCACGCGCCGGGGCGGGCGCCGCCGGGGCGGCGACGGCCGGGGCCGGGTCGGGGGGCGCGCCGGGCTCCATCGCCTAGCCGCGCTTCTTCACCACGCCGTCCTTGTCGAGGAACCACGGCTCGACCAGGAGGGGCTCGACGGAGGGGCGGAAGCCCTTCACGTCGGCGCCCAGGGCGTGGAGCGCCGCCAGCACCTCGCCGCGCACCCGGGCGTTGTCGGCGTCGCGGAGGAGGAGCTGGATCAGCCCCTCCCGCGCCGGCTCGGTGAGGGCGCGGCCGGCCAGCACGCGGGTGGCGGAGATGCGCACGTCGTCGGAGAAGTCCTGCAGCAGCGCCAGCAGGGCCCGCTCCAGGGCCTCGTCGCCGGCGCCGCCGTGGTGCTCGGCGGTCCAGGCGAGGAGGGTGAGCTTCTTCTCCGGGTCGCGCTGGTAGACGGCGCCGAGGTGGGCCAGCTCCGCCGTCACCACCTGCACCAGCTCCTCCGGCGTGAGGAGGCGGGCCAGCACCTGGAGGCCCCAGCTCACGCCGCTCTCCTGCTCGCGGAGGAACTCGGTGACCGGGGCCACCGCGTCGCGGCCGGCCTCCACCAGGAAGCCGCGCGCCTGCTCCTTCTCCTCCTGGTCGGTGATGCCCGGCTCGGCGTGGATGGTGAAGCGCAGGCAGAGCGTCTTCAGGGCGGCCGGGGAGCCGTCCTCGCCCAGCTGGTCCATGGCCTTCTGCCGGTTCTCCGGCGGGCCGTACTTCTCGGTGACCTTGCGGGCGAGCTTCTTGAGCGCGCCCGCCTGGCGGTCTTCCTTGGAGCCGAACAGATCGAAGATGCCCACGCGTCCTCCTGGCGGCAGCGGGACCCGACAGGAGCGGGGCCGGCGGTCGAGGTTCTACAACGAGATGCCCGAGCGCGGATCGCCCTTGTAGAGCGCCGCCAGCGGCTTGACCGCCTCGGCCAGCGCCGGCCCCGCCTCCGGCAGCACCAGCTTCACCACCGCGTAGAGGTCGCCGCGCGGCCCGCCCTTCGGATCGGGGAGGCCGCGCCCGCGGAGCCGCAGCCGCGTGCCCGACTGGGCGCCGGCCGGGACGGAGAGCCGCACCCGCCCCTCGAACGTGGGCAGCTCCACCTCGCCGCCGGTGGCGGCCTCGGGCACGGTGAGCGGCAGGTCGAGGGCGAGATCGCGCCCCTCCACGCGCACCAGCGGGTGGGGGCGCAGCTTGATGCGCAGCAGCAGGTCGCCGGGCGGGCCGCCGCGCTGGCCCGGGTGGCCCTGGCCGGCCAGGCGCATGCGGGCCCCGTCGCCCATCCCGGGCTTGACGGTGATGCGCAGGGTGCGCCCGTCCACCCGGACGTCGCGCTCGCCGCCCAGCACCGCGTCGCGCAGGTCGAGGGTCAGCTCGGCCTCGAGGTCGGCCCCCGCCGCCGGGCCGGCCCGCCGGCCGCCGTGGGCGCCGGGGGTGCGGGCGGCGGCGCCCTGGCCGAAGATGGAGTCGAAGATCGAGCCGAAGTCGAAGGCGCCGTAGCCCTTCACGTCCACGGTGGAGAAGTCGCCGAAGTCGAAGGGCTGGGCGCCGGCCGGCGCGCCCTGGCGCCGCCAGCGGCGGACCTCCTCGGCCCGGGCCTCGTCGAAGCCGCTCCGCAGCGCGTCCGGGCCGAACTCGTCGTAGAGCTTCCGCCGCTTCTGGTCGGAGAGCACCTCGAAGGCCGCGGTGACCTCCTTGAACCGCTCCTCCGCCTGCTTGTTCCCCGGGTTGACGTCGGGGTGGTACTGCTTGGCCAGCTTGCGGTAGGCCTTCTTGACCTCGTCGGCGGACGCGGTGCGGGGGACGCCCAGGATCTCGTAGAGGTCGCGGTGGGGCACGGGGTGAACCTAACGCGCCGGGGCGGGGCGTCAATGGCGGACCTGGATTAGAGTGGCGGCGATGCTGGCGATTCTCCTCGCGACCTCCCTGCTTGCCGCCCCGGCGGGCGCCCCCGCCGAGGGGGGGCCGGCGGCCGCGGGCGGGCGCGTGGTGGAGCGGATCGTCGCGGTGGTGCGCAACCCCGCCACCGCCGCGCCCCGCCCCATCACCCTCACCAGGCTGGTCGAGGAGGCGCGGGTGGCGCTGGTGGGGCAGGGGGCCCTCGCGGCCGCCACCGCCCCCCTCGATCCGCCCGCCCTGCGCGCCGCGCTGCGCTGGCTGGTGGACCAGCAGCTGGTGTCCGAGGAGGCGGGCCGCCTGGGCGTGGACGAGGTCTCCCGCGACGAGCTGGAGGGGGAGGTGCGCCGCTTCCGCGACCGCTTCCCGGACGAGGCGGCCTACCAGCGGTTCCTCGCCTCGGCCGACCTGGCCGAGGGGGAGCTGGCGGTGATCCTGGCCCGCGGCCTGCGGGTGCAGCGCTACCTGGACTCGCGGGTGAGCCGCAGCGCCCGGGTCACCGACGAGGAGCTGGCCCGCGCCCTGGCCGCCGCCGGGCCGGGGGCCGCGGCGCCGGGCGGCCGGGAGGCCCTGCGCGCCCGCCTGCGCGACGAGAAGGCGGCCGCCCAGGTGCGGCAGGTCCTGGCCGACCTGCGGGCCCGGGCCGACGTGCGGGTGCTGGCCTCCGACCTGGCGGGGGAGCCGAGCCCGTGAGCCCGCCCCCGCTCCGCTTCCGGCGGGTCGGCGAGGCCGACCTGCCGCGCATCATGGAGATCGAGGCGGCCGGCTTCCTCCACCCCTGGTCGGAGGGCATGCTCCGCAGCGAGCTCTCCCACGCGTGGTCGGTGGTGCTGGCGGCGGCGGACGGCGCCCCCGGGCCGGAGCGGCTCCTCGGCTACGTCATCTTCTGGGTGGTCCACGACGAGGTGCACATCCTCAACGTGGCCACCGCCCCCGAGGCGCGCCGCCGCGGGGTGGGGCGGGCGCTGATGGAGCAGGCCTCCGCCCACGGGCGGCAGCGCGCCTGCCGGCTGGTGACGCTGGAGGTGCGCCGCTCCAACCTGCCGGCCCAGGCGCTCTACCGCACCATGGGCTTCCGGCAGGTGGGGGTGCGGCCGCGCTACTACGCCGAGGAGGGCGAGGACGCGATCGTCATGACCCTCGACCTCGATCCGCGGTAGACACCACGCATGCTCTGGAGCTCCCTGCGCTGGTGCCTCTTCCGCTTCGATCCGGAGACGGTGCACCGCCTCGCCCACGCCGCCCTCCACGCCGTGCCGGTCGGCTTCGCCCGCTTCCGCCGCCCCGCCGCCGACCCCTCGCTGCGCACCCGCGTCCTCGGCCTCGACTTCGAGTCGCCCATCGGCCTGGCGGCCGGCTTCGACAAGGGCGACGCCTCGGTGGGCGGCCTCTTCGGCATGGGCTTCTCCCACGTGGAGGTGGGGACCATCACCCCCCGGCCGCAGTCGGGCAACGAGCGCCCCCGCGTCTTCCGCCTGCCCGAGCACCGGGCCCTCATCAACCGCATGGGCTTCAACAACGATGGCGCCGCCACCTGCGCGGCCCGCCTGGCGGCCCTGCCGCCGGGGGCGCGCATGGGGCCGGTGGGGGTCAACGTCGGCAAGAACAAGGTGACGCCCAACGAGCAGGCCCTCGACGACTACCTGGCCTGCATCGACGCCCTCCACCCGTACGCCGACTACATGGTGGTGAACATCTCCTCGCCCAACACCCCCGGGCTGCGGCAGCTGCAGGAGAAGGACGCCCTCGACAGGCTGCTGCGCGGCTGCGTGCGCCGGCTGGCGGAGCGGGCGCCGGGGAAGCCGCTGCTGGTGAAGCTGGCGCCCGACCTGGAGGCCGAGGCGCTCGACGAGGCGGTGGACGTGGCCATCGCCGCCGGGGTGGCCGGCATCGTGGCCACCAACACCACGCTCTCCCGCGCCGGGGTGGAGTCCCACCCCCGGGCCACCGAGGCGGGCGGGCTCTCCGGCGCCCCGCTGACGGCCCGGTCCACGGAGGTGATCCGCCGGGTGGCGCGCCGGGCGGCGGGGCGGGTGCCGGTCATCGGCTCCGGCGGCGTGATGGGCGCCGAGGACGCCTATGCCAAGCTGCGGGCGGGCGCCTCGCTGGTGCAGGTCTACACCGGCTTCATCTATGGGGGGCCGGGCTTCGCCAAGCGGGTGAACGCGGGGCTGGCCCGGTTGCTGGCGCGCGACGGGTTCAAGACCGTCGGCGAGGCCGTCGGCGCCGACCTCCGCGAGGCGGCGGCGGGCCCGATATCGGTCCCCAGTCCGGCGTAAGGCAGCGTTCCTATCCGTACGCCCCATCTGGGCCAACGATCGTACCCCTCCATACGGGTCGGTTGTTCAGCACCCGTTTCGGATCCATCTATCGAGGAACACTCGATGACGCGACGCGTCGGCTTGACGAGCCTGACGCGATGCGTTACGCCTGGAACCGGGGGTACGGGACAGCGGTCTCGATCGCATCCCGCTAAGCCAAGGAGGGCCGTCATGGCCGAAGTCCAGAAGAACGGGGCGAAGCGAATCAAGGTTCCGGAGTTCCTCAACGACCAGCTGGAGAGCGCCAAGGAGCGCCTGTCCAAGCTGGAGGTCAGCGCCGAGAAGGCGCTCAAGGAGCTGCTGCAGAAGGGCAAGGCGAGCCGCAAGGACCTGGAGGCGCTGGTCGCCCGGATCTCGAAGGACGACCGGGTGGCGGAGTTGAAGGGCAAGCTCGAGAAGCTGCAGAAGACCGGCGCCGTGCGGGCCGAGGAGCTGCGCGACCGGGCCGAGACGTTCCGGGCCGAGGCGCTGGAGCGGATCGGCGAGTTCCAGGAGAAGGCCGTGAAGTTCCTGGGGGTTGCGACGCGCGAGCAGGTCGAGGAGCTTCACCGGGAGCTGGACCGGCTTGCAAAGCGGTTCGAAAAGGGGCAGAAGGCGCGCCCCTCGAAGCGGCCGGCCAGGAAGGGGGAGGTGTAGGCACATGGCCGACATCCAGGAGCGGTTCAAGGAGGCCTGGTCGCACGCCCTCGCGGGCATCAACTCGGCGGAGCAGGAGGCCGAGAAGATCTTCAACCGCCTGGCCGACGCGGCCGGGTTCTCGCCGGAGGACGTCCGGCGGCACGCCAGGGAGTTCGGCGATCGCCTGCAGGTCCAGCGCAAGGAGCTGGAGAAGGCCATCGACGACGGCGTGAAGAAGGCGGCCAGCCGCCTGCGCGTGCCCACCAAGGGCGACATCGACAGCATCGAGAAGCGCCTCGATGCCATCAACGCCCGCCTCGACGAGCTCGCCGCTCGCCAGGTGGCGGGCAGGGAGAAGCCGGCCGAGTGACGAATGGCGGGTGGACGAGAGGTGCGCTGCGGCTCTTCACGGCCGCAGCGCTGGTGACCGCGGCCCTGGCCCTCCCGGCCAGGCTGGCCGACGGCCCTCGTCCGCTCCGCCCCGTCGAGCCGGAGCTGGGCGCCTGCCTGGCGGCGGGCTGCCCCGACGCCGTCCGCGAGGCGCTGGTGGCCCGCTTCGAGGACTACCTCTTCGAGCGCATGCCCGAGGCCGGGCAGGAGCTCCAGGAGCGGCTGGCCCGGGCCATCGTCACCGAGGCCGAGGCCGTCCGGGTGGACCCGGTGCTGGTCCTGGCCATGATCGAGGTGGAGTCCGGCTTCGACCTGCGCGCCCTCTCCGGTGCCGGCGCCCGGGGGCTGATGCAGCTCCTGCCCGAGACCATGCAGCGGGAGCTGGACGTCCACCGCATCGAGGCCTCCGGGCCGGCCGATCCGGTGGCCAACGTCCGGGCCGGCGTGCGCTACCTGCGCCGCTGCCTCGACGCCTACCCGCGCTCCCTCGAGCTGGGGCTGATGGCCTACAACGCCGGCCCCAACCGCGTGTACGCCCTGCTGCAGGAGGGCGGCGACCTGCCCGACTGGGCGGTGGCCTACCCGCGCCGGGTCCAGGGCGAGCTGCGCCGCCTGGCCCGCACGGTGGGGGCCGAGAAGGGGCCGCGCTTCGCCGAGGCCCCGCCGTCCGCGCCCCGGGCCGCCCCGTAGCGCCGGCCATGCGCGTCAGCGAGCTCTTCCTCAGCATCCAGGGCGAGGGGACCCGGGCCGGGCGGCCCTGCGCCTTCGTCCGCTTCACCGGCTGCGACCTGCGCTGCACCTGGTGCGACACCGCCTACGCCTTCCAGGGCGGGGAGGAGCGGCCCCGGGCCGAGGTGGTGGCGGCCCTGGAGGCCCTGCCGACGCGCCTGGTCTGCCTCACCGGCGGCGAGCCGATGCTCCAGCCGGAGCTGCCCGACCTGTGCCGCGACCTCCTGGCCCGCGGCTGGGAGGTGACCGTGGAGACCCACGGCCAGCGGGACACCGCGAGCCTGCCGGCCGAGGTGGTGCGCATCCTCGACGTGAAGCCGCCCGGCTCCGGCGAGGTGACCACCGACTTCGCCTACCTCGAGGGCCTGCGCCCCCACGACGAGGTGAAGTTCGTGGTGGCCTCGGAGGAAGACTTCCGCTGGTCGGCCGAGGTGGCCCGCCGCCACCGGCTGCCGGGGCGGGCGACGGTGCTCTTCTCCCCCGTCGCCGGGAGGGTCGCTCCGGCCGACCTGGTGGCCTGGCTGCTGGCCTCCGGCCTGGAGGCCCGCCTCTCGCTGCAGCTCCACAAGATCGTCTGGGGGCCCGACCGGCGGGGCGTGTAGGCCGCCGCGGCGCCCGCCCGGGGAATACGGGCCGGCCCCCGGCCGTCAGCCGGTGCGGAGCGCGCGCCGGCCGCATCCTTGACGCACCCCGCCGGGCAGGGCTAGGACCACGAACCGATGCGCCACCTCGCACTCGCCCTGGCCAGCGCCGCGCTCCTCGCGGCGACGCCGGCCCTCGCGGGCCCCACCGTCACGCTCAACGGCGTGAACATCGACGGCGTGACCGGGCAGCGCTTCGAGAACGCCACCGTCACCATCGACGCCGAGGGGAACGTCCACATCGAGGCCCGGGGGTACGCGGCGCGCCCGGCCGACGGGGCCGCCCCGCCGGCCGCGCCCGCGGTGGCCCTGGCCGCGCCGGCCGCCCCGCCGGCGGCGCCCCGCCCCGCCGCCCCGGGCCAGCTCACCCGCCGCTACTTCCTGGCCACCGAGCAGTCGGTGCCGGACGGCACCCAGTACGACGTGGAGGTCTTCATCAACGCCTCCTGGATCCGCGTCCTCCGCTCGTCCGAGCCGCAGGTGGTGGTGGAGATCACGCGCTACCTCCGCCCGGGCCAGAACCGGGTGACGCTGGCCTGCACCAAGAAGCTGCAGGGGGTGGAGCGCCGGGCCTACGCCGCCGGGGTGACGCTCAAGGTGGTGGTGGGGGAGGGGAACGTCGGCGGGGACCACGTCATGATCGACGAGCCGCTGGTGGTGATGACCCGCACCGCCGCCGAGGTCGACGACAAGGTGGAGGAGTTCACCGTCGAGGCACGCTGAGGAGGCGCCGTGTTCACGCCCGAGCCGAGCATCCAGTACGTGCCCGCCACCCGCGACCAGGTGGTGGCCATCGTCGAGGCCATCAACCAGCCCCAGGTCTCCATCCCCGGCAAGCCGCCCCAGAGCGTCTCGGGGGTGCTCTGCGCCCTGCGCAACGCCAACGGCAGCTTCTCGGTGGTGGTGGCGCTGCACCTGCCCCGCAGCGCCGAGAACGTGGTCTACCTCCACCAGCGGCGCCAGGTGCCGGCCGAGGCCTACCGCGAGGTGCAGGAGGAGGGGCTCCACTTCCTGGAGTCGATGGGCTTCATGCTCGACAACCTCCACTTCCGCAACCTGGCGGCCGACCAGCAGGAGGCGGTGCTGCGCCGCCTGCCCCTCTTCTCGCCGCCGCCCGCCGGCGGCGCCGTCCCCTCCGCCGAGCGCGCCGCCGCGCAGCAGGCCGCGCGCCTGGCCCGCCTCCTCGCCTCCTTCTGAGCCCGCCCATGCGCCTCCAGGCCACCGCCGTCCTCCTCGCCGCCCTCGCCCTCCCGCTGCTGGCCGGCGCCTGCGCCACCGGTCCCACCGCCAGGCAGCGCCAGGCCGCCGAGATCCAGCACGACCTGGCGGTGGAGGCCCTCCGGGCCGGCAACCCGCAGGAGGCCCTGCGCAAGTACGACGAGGCGCTGCAGCAGGACCCGGGCATGCCCGAGGCCCACCTCGGCCGGGGGCTGGTGCTGGAGCACGGCTTCGGCCGCACCGCCGAGGCCGAGGCCGAGTACCGCAAGGCCATCGCCGCCCGGGCGGCCTACTCCGAGGCCTACAACAACCTCGGGCAACTCCTCGCCAGGACCGGCCGCTACGAGGAGGCGGTCAAGCAGTTCGACGAGGCGCTGGCCAGCACCTTCTACCTGGAGCCCTGGGTGGCCCGCTGCAACAAGGGGCTGGCCCTCTACCGCATGGGGCGGAAGGACGAGGGGCGGGCCGAGCTCAAGACCTGCGTCACCATCTCGCCGCGCTACTGCGCCGGCCGGCGCGAGCTGGGGCGGCTCTACCTCTCGGAGGGCAAGGTGAAGGAGGGGCTGGAGGAGCTCTCCGCCTACGTCCGCAGCTGCGAGAAGGTGCCGGACGCCCACCTCCAGCTCGGCCTGGCCCAGATGAAGGCCGGCGACCCGGTGGCCGCCCGCCAGGCCTTCGAGCGCTGCGAGGCCCTGGCCGGCCAGGCCCCCATCGGCGACGACTGCCGCAAGAGCCGCCTCCTCCTGCAGGAGTGAGCATGGACCAGGACGAGGCCGAGGCGCCGCGGGATCCCGCCGACCTGCTCCACGCCTTCGGGCGCTGGCTGAAGCAGGAGCGGGAGCTGCGCGACATGCCCCGCGAGGAGATCGCCGCCGCCACCAAGCTGGCGCCGGGGGTGGTGGAGGCCCTGGAGTCGGGGGAGGAGGGGCGCATGCCGCCCCGCGCCTACGTGGTGGGCTACCTGCGGGCCTACGCCGGCGCCGTCGGCCTGGACGCCGACGAGGTGGTGCTGCGCTGGCAGGAGGCGGCCGGCGAGGCCCCCGAGTCGCCGGCGCGCCGGCGGCGCAAGCTGGTGCCGGTGCTGGTGGTGGCGGCGGTGCTGGGGGTGGTGGCCGCCATGGTGCTGGGGGCGCTGCTCAAGTAGGCCATGGCCGAGCGGCTCAAGCTCCGGGCGGTGGTGCTGCGCACCGTCGATCACGGCGAGTCGGACCGGGTGGTCACGCTGCTGGCCCACGGCCGCGGCAAGCTGGCCGCCTTCGCCCGCGGCGCCCGGGCCTCGAAGAAGCGCTTCGGCGGGGGGCTGGAGCCCTTCACGCTGGTGGCGGCCGAGCTCTCGGGGCGGGGCGGGGACGACCGGCTGCTGCGCCTGGAGTCGGTCTCGCCGGAGCGGGCCTTCCACCGGCTCCGCGGCGACCTGGCCCGCATCGCCTGCGCCGCCTACGCGGTGGAGCTGTCCGGCGAGCTGACCCGGGACCACGAGCCGCACGACGACCTCTTCGACCTGCTGGTGGACTACCTCGGCCGCCTCGACGACGCCCCGGCCGCCCCGGCCATGCTGCGGGCCTTCGAGCTCTGCGCCCTGGCCGCCGCCGGCTTCCAGCCCCGCCTGGACGCCTGCGCCCGCTGCGGGGCGCCGCTCCGGGAGGGCGAGGCGGAGGCCCAGGTGGCCTTCTCCCCGGCCGACGGCGGGGTGCTCTGCCCGGCCTGCGCGCCGGAGGCGGCGGGGCGGGTGGTGCTGTCGGCCGCCGGGCTGGCGGCGCTGCGCGCCCTCCAGGCGGGCGGGCTCGACGCCGGCGCCGCCCCCCTCGACCCGGCCGCCGGCCGGGAATCGCGCGAGGCCCTGGAGCGGTTCCTCACGCACCTGCTCGGCCACCGCCTCAAGGCCCGCCGGTTCCTCGACGAGGTGGGGCCGCTCCTCTCGGGCTGAGGGGGGCGCCCGGCGCCGCGGGATGGAGCCGCGCCAGGCGGCGCACATCATTGGAAACACGGCCCTTTCCGTTTGACATCGGGTGGGCCTGGCCCTACCTTGCCCAATCCCGGAGGCGCCACCTCGCGCCGCCGCGTCGCGGGAGCCAACGCGTGTACTTCCAGGACCTGATCCTCAAGCTGCAGACCTACTGGGCCGGCAAGAACTGCATCCTGGCCCAGGGCTACGACCAGGAGGTCGGCGCCGGGACCATGAACCCGGCCACCTTCCTCCGCGTGCTCGGCCCCGAGCCGTGGAACGTGGCCTACGTGGAGCCCTCCCGCCGCCCGGCCGACGGCCGCTACGGCGAGAACCCCAACCGGCTCTACCAGCACCACCAGTTCCAGGTGATCCTGAAGCCCAACCCGCCCGACGTGCAGGAGCTCTACCTCGGGTCGCTCAAGGCCATCGGCATCGATCCGCGGGACCACGACATCCGCTTCGTCGAGGACGACTGGGAGTCGCCCACCCTGGGCGCCTGGGGCCTCGGCTGGGAGGTCTGGTGCGACGGGATGGAGATCACCCAGTACACCTACTTCCAGCAGGCGGGCGGCTTCGAGGTGAAGCCGGTGGCCGCCGAGCTCACCTACGGGCTCGAGCGCATCGCCATGTACCTGCAGGACGTCGAGAACGTCTTCGACGTCGAGTGGGTCAAGGGCGTGAAGTACCGCGAGGTCTTCCACCGCAACGAGGTGGAGATGAGCGAGTACTCCTTCCGCGCCTCCGACCCGAAGATGCTCTTCGGCCTCTTCGACACCTACGAGGCGGAGTGCAAGCGGCTCATCGAGGCCAAGCTGCCGCTGCCGGCCTACGACTACTGCCTGAAGTGCTCCCACAGCTTCAACAACCTGGACGCCCGCGGCGCCATCAGCGTCACCGAGCGGGCCGCCTACATCGGCCGGGTGCGCGCCCTGGCCCACCAGTGCGCCAAGGGCTACCTCGACTCGCGGGAGGCCCTGGGCTTCCCGCTGCTGCCGCCCAAGGAGCGCCCCGCCGCCGTCGAGGCCGCCCGCGCCGCCCGGGAGGCCCGCGACGCGAAGCTGGCCGCCGCCAAGCCCGCCGAGAAGGCCTCCTAGCCCCCCGCGCCCGAGAGAGAGACCATGGCTGACCTTCTGTTCGAGATCGGGGCCGAGGAGATCCCGGCCGGCTTCGTGCCGGCGGCCCTCAAGCAGCTCGAGGCCGACCTCACCAAGGCGCTCGACGACGCGCGCCTGGCCCACCTGGAGGTGAAGGCGGTGGGCACCCCGCGGCGGCTGGCCGTCTGGGCCCGCGCGGTGGCGCCGAAGCAGGCCGACGCCAAGACCGAGGCCCTCGGGCCGCCGGTGGCGCAGGCCTTCGACGCGGCCGGCAACCCCACCCAGGCCGCCCTCGGCTTCGCCAAGAGCCAGGGCGTCGAGGTGGCGGCGCTGGAGAAGGTGGAGACGCCCAAGGGCGTGCGGCTGGCCGTCACCAAGGTGGAGAAGGGCAAGAAGGCCGAGCAGGTGCTGCCGGCGATTCTGGAGAAGCTGGTCTCCGGGCTGCGCTTCAAGAAGGCCATGCGCTCCCGCCATGACGAGGTCACCTTCGCCCGGCCGCTGCGCCGGCTCACCGCCCTCTACGGCGGCAAGCCGCTGGCGATCCGCTTCGGCGAGGTGAAGAGCGGCAAGGTCACCGCCGGCCACCGCTTCATGGCCCCCAAGCCCATCGCGCTCAAGGGGACGCCCGAGGACTACCTGGCCAAGCTGGAGAAGGCCTTCGTGGTCGTCGACCCGGCGGTCCGCAAGGCAGCCATCGAGAAGGCCCTGGCCGCCGCGGCGAAGAAGGGCGGGGGCGTGGTGCGCCCCGACGAGAGCCTGGTGGAGCAGGTCACCTACCTGGTGGAGCACCCCACCGCCGTCCTCGGCGAGTTCGAGGCCTCCAACCTGGCCCTGCCGCCGGAGGTGGTGGTCACCGAGATGCGCAACCACCAGCGCTACTTCGCGGTGGTGGACGGGAAGGGGCAGCTCACCAACAAGTTCATCGCCGTCTCCGGCACGCCGGTGCGCGATCCCAAGCTGGCGCGCCACGGCTACGAGCGCGTGCTCCGCGCCCGCCTGGCCGACGCCCGCTTCTTCTTCGAGGAGGACCGGAAGCGGACGCTGGAGAGCCGGGTGGCCGACCTGGGCCGCCGCACCTACCAGGCCAAGCTCGGCACCGAGCTGCAGCGGGTGGAGCGCATCGGGAAGATCGCCGCGGCGCTGGCCACCGCCCTCGGGCAGGCCGCCCGCCACGCCGACCTGGCGGTGGTGGCCCGGCTCTGCAAGGCCGACCTCGGCACCGGCATGGTGGGCGAGTTCCCGGAGCTGCAGGGGACCATGGGCGGCCACTACGCCCGCCTGGAGGGGCTGCCGGCCGAGATCGCCGACGGCATCGAGGACCACTACAAGCCGCTGGGCGCCGCCGAGGAGATGCCGCGGGGCGACCTGGGCGCGCTGGTGGGCCTGGCCGACCGGCTCCACCAGCTGGTGGGCATCATCGGGGTGGGGGAGAAGGCCACCGCCTCCGCCGATCCCTTCGGCCTGCGCCGCGCCGCCATCGGCATCCTCCGGCTGGTGCTCGATCGCGGCTACCACCTCTCGCTCCGCGCCGCCGTGGAGGCCACCCTCGACGCCCTGGAGGGCGTCCGGCTGGCCGGCGACCGCAAGCAGGTGGCCGACCAGGTCCTCGACTTCGTGCGCGGCCGCCTCAAGGCCCAGTGGGCCGAGGAGGTGGACGCCGATCTCGTCGAGGCGGTGCTGGCCGTCGGCTTCGACGACGTGGTGGACGCCCGCCAGCGGCTGCAGGCGCTGGCCGTGGTGAAGAAGCGCGACGACTTCGTCCCGCTGGCGGTGGCCTTCAAGCGCGTCGCCAACATCCAGGAGAAGGCCCCGGCCGGCGGCGCCGCCGTGGTGGACGAGGCGCTCCTGGCCGAGGCGGCCGAGCGCGGGCTGCTGGCCGAGCTCGCCCGGGTGGAGCGGGAGGCGGCCGAGCTGCGCACCCGCCGCGACTACCCGGCCATCCTGCGGGCGGTGGCCACCCTCAAGCCGGCGGTGGACGCCTTCTTCGACGACGTCATGGTGATGGCCGAGGACCCGGCGGTGCGGGCCAACCGGCTGGCGCTGGTGCGGCGGGTGGCGGCGCTCTTCGCCGACCTGGCCGACTTCCGGAAGATCCAGGCCGAGCTGCCCCCGGGCGCCGGCGGGAAGAGGGTCGCCTGATGCGCCGGGTGTCCCTCGCCGCGCTGCTGGCGCTGGCCGCCTGCAGCGAGCCGGTGCCGGACCTGGCGCCGCCGCTGGACCGCTTCTACTACCCGTCCAGCCTGGCGCTGGCGCCCACCACCTCCGGGGCGCCGTCGCTGCTGGTGGTCTCCTCCAACTTCGACCTGCAGTACGGGCCGGAGCGGGGCGGCTCGCTCCTCGCCGTCGACCCCGACGCCTCGCTGGGCGCCGCCGGGGGGGCGCTGACCGTGGCGGGGACCGGCGCGGTGCTGGGCTCCTACGCCGGCCAGCTCGCGGTGGTGGACCAGGCGAGCTGCCCGGGCGTGGGGACGACCCACGCGCTGGTGGCCTCCCGCTACACCCGCAAGCTCCACGAGGTGCCGCTCGACGCCACCGGCGGGACGGGCGCCTGCGGCGCCGGGGCCTGCGAGCGGGCCCTCGACCCCGACGCCTACGATCCGTACGCCATCACCGTGACGTGCCGGAGCGACGGCGCCCGGCGCAGCGCCATGGTGGCCTACCTCTCGTCGCCGGCCATCGGCGCGGCCTCGCCCGGCACCGCCTGGCTCAGCGAGCTGGACCTGGACGACCCGTCGCGGCCGCTCCACACCTTCGCCCTGGGCATCGGGCCGGTGGTGGACATGGCCTACGACGCCGGGATGGATCGGCTCTACGCCGTGGGGCGCTTCGCGGGCCTCTCCGCGCCGCTCTTCGTGGTGGGGCTGGACGGCTGCCACTTCGGGGACGCCGGCTGCCCGAACCCCACCGTCACGACGCTGGACCTGTCCGGCGCCATGCGCGGCGCCGACCTCCAGGGCGTGGCCCTCTCCAACCCGGTGGCGGGCCAGCCGCGCAAGGCCTACGTCTCGGCGCGGCTCTACGACGCCGACCTGGCCCGGACGACCGGGGCGCGCCCGAGCTTCGACACCGGCGCGGTGCTGATGGTCCTCGACCTCTCCGACGGCCCCGCCGGCGTGCCGCGGGCGCGCCTGGTCAACTGGGTCAAGGTCCTCCAGGGGCCGGGCCAGGTGAAGGTCCTGCCGCCGCGCCCGGGCAAGGGCGACCTGGTGGTGGTGAGCAGCCAGTCCACCGGGGACCTCACGGTCTACGACGACGAGACCGGCACCGTGGCCCGGGTGGTGGCGACCGACCAGTCCACCGGGATCCCGCAGGCCGGCCGCCAGCCCTTCGCCCTGGCGGTGCGCGATCGCGGCACCGCGGCCGACGTCTACGTGGCGGCCTTCGATCAGTCCACCGTCTCGGTGCTGCGGGTCCCCCTCGACGAGCCGACCGCCGCCGACCTGGTCCGGGTCAGCGGCTCGCCCCTCCGGATCGGCAAGGAGCGCACCAAGTGAACCGCGCCATGGCCCTCGCCGCGCTCGCGCTCCTCGCCGGGGCGTGCGGCAAGACCAGCTCCCGCCCCGCGGCCGCCTTCAAGGGCATCTCCGCCGTGGCGGTGTTCCACGGCTACTTCGACGGCCACCCGACCGAGCTGCGCGCCTACGCCGCCGTCGCCAGCCCGCTCGGCGACGAGCTCAAGTTCGTCGACGCGCTCGACGGCACCGCGGTGGTCGGGCCGGCGCCCGTCGGCCCGCTGTCGCTGCCGGTGCTGCCACGCCCCAGCTACCTGGCGGCCACCTCGCTGGCCGACCAGGACGCGGGCGGCGCCGCCGCCCCGCAGGCCGACCTGCTGGTGGTGGCCTCCGCCAGCCCGCAGCCCCTGGCCGGCGCGGCCCCCTCCGTCGTCCTGGAGGTGGTGGGCACCTGGGATCCCATCACCCGGGTGGCGGCCACCGTGGATCTCGGCCCGGTGGCCCCGGACGCCACGCTGCTGGCCCTCCTCGCCACCCCGGTGCCGCGGCCGGCCACCGGCGGCGGCTTCGAGGCCACGCCCGGGCGCGCCCGCGTGGTGGCGGCCCTCACCGGCGGCCGGCTCGTCACCGTCGAGTTCGCGCGCGGGGCGGGCGGGCGCGTCGAGCAGGCCGGCGACCCGGTGCTGCAGGTCCTGGGCTTCGAGCCGCTGGCCCTGGCGGCCACGGCCGCGGGCGCCCTGATCTACGTGGCCTCGCCCGACCCCATCCCCGGGCCGGGGGGCCTCCTCGGCGTGGCCGAGCTGGACGGCGCCGGGACGCCCGGCGCCTTCGCGGTGCGCGCGCTCGACGCGCGTGCGCCCACCGTCGCGGTGGCGGCGCTCGACGTGCGGGAGTTCACCGGCTTCACCAGCGATCCCTCCCTCGACACCTTCACGGACACGGCGGCCACGCGCGTCTACGCGGCGCTCCAGCCCGGCAGCTGCGGCCGCGACGCCCTCATCACCTGCGGCGTGGCGGTGATCGACCCGGCCCTGGGCGGCCTGGCCGCCGACCCGGCCGGCCTGCAGCCCTTCCAGCAGCCCATCCAGGTCCCCGGCACGGTCACCTCGCTCTCGGCCGTCGGGGCCTCGCTGGTGGCGACCGAGCCGGGCCTGCTCGTCATCTCCCCCGGGACCGGCCAGCGCTACACCAGCGGCCTCCTGGTGGCCGGCAGCACCACCGGCCAGGCCTACCTCCTCGACCCGTCGCACTTCGCGGTGCCGAGCGACACCGACCTGCTCCGCTTCTCGGCCAGGACGCGCGTCTCCGGCTTCGTCTCCTCGCGGCCGGTCCAGGCCGATGGCCGGCCCTACCCGAAGGAGTGGATGAACCTGGGCGTCTGGGACGAGCGGACGGCCGACCTGCCCGACCCCAACGTCTTCGTCGGCACCGAGCTCGCCACCGCCGCTGGCGTGGTGAAGGTGACGCCCGGCTTCACCAACACCGAGACCTGGACCATCATCTGGCAGGACATCCTGCCGGGCCTGGGCGGCCGCCGCGCCCAGGTGCACGGGGACGGGGCCGGCCTCACCTGGGTGGCCCTCCAGGATCCGACCGGCCTGACCGGGCCGGGCGGCGTGCCCGTGCTCCGCGACGTGGCGCGCCTCTACGACCCGGTCCTCTCCGTCCGGGTGGGCGATCTCGTGGTGGTGGACGCCACCCGCGTGGAGGCCTGCAGGGCCGATCCGGCCGGGACGCTCACCCCGCCCCACGCCGGCCGCGGCGGGCTCTTCGACCTGCGCATCACCGCCATCCTCCCGCCCACCGCCGCCGCCCCCGGCGGCTCGGTGGCGGTGACCCCCGTCCCGGACGCCGACCAGCCGCGCAACCCCGTGCTCGACGCCACCGGCAACGTGGAGTTCAACCTGGACGGCTCCATCAAGACCACCGTGGGCGATCCGCACTGCCTCGACGGCCTGACCGGCGAGCAGGCCGTGCTGGCCAGCATCCGCTCCCCCGCACTGCTGCTGACCGGGTCGAGCTCCGGGGTGGTGGGCCGCCCCGAGGTGGTGGCCGATCCTCCGGGCGGCGTGCTGCCCTTCGAGGTGACCTGGCAGGACGAGGGGGCGCTGCCCGCCTGCCCGATCCTGCTCGAGCCGGGGCAGGCCTGGCCGCCGCCGGCGGCCGCCATCTCCGCCTGCGAGGCCGACGCGGCGGCCTGCCGGAGCAACTGCGAGCGCGTGGTGGTGAACCGGCGCGTGCGCCGGCTCTACTACCTGACCGACCGGTGCGCGCCCGCCGACACCGATGCGGGCAAGACCACCGAGGGCGTCAACTGCCTGGCGCGCTGGGCCCACCTCACCTTCCCGTTCCCCCTCGGCCCGGTGCTCTCGTTCAAGATCGGGGTGGTGGACGGCGAGGGCAACCAGGTGAACGGGCTCGGCGGCGCCGTGCCCCTCAAGCTGCTGCGGGACACCATCATCAGGATGGACACCTCCAGCGGGATCGTGCCCACCTCGCGCACGCCGCACCTGGGTGGCGCGGCCTCGTCGGCCTCGCTCCCGACCCAGGCCAGCTGGTTCGACCGCGCCGCCGTCACCGGCAACGCCAACGACTCGGTCCACGCCTTCGTCGGCTTCGGCGAGGGCATGCTGCTCGACTTCGGCACCAACCAGTCCGCCAATAACGCCAAGACGATCCGCTGATCCCGCCCCGGCCCGCCCTGGGCCGGGGCCGGGCCCCCGCCGGGCCGCACATTCCGCGGCGCGCCCGACGGGGCGCGGGGGTATGGTCGGCTCGTGCCGACCCTCACCCTCATCGACGGCTCGGGCTTCATCTTCCGCGCCTACCACGCGCTGCCGCCCCTCTCGAACTCGAAGGGCGTGCCCACCAACGCCGTGCTGGGCTTCGCCAACATGCTGCTCAAGGCGCTGCGGGAGCACGCGCCCACGCACGTGGCGATGGTGCTCGACGTCTCGCGCCGGAGCTTCCGCACCGAGCTCGACCCCCAGTACAAGGCCCAGCGGCCCGAGCCGCCCGACGACCTCAAGCCGCAGTTCCCCCTGGTCCGCGACGTCACCCGGGCCCTCGACGTGCCCATCCTGGAGCAGGAGGGGTTCGAGGCCGACGACATCATCGCCACCCTGGCCGCCCACGCGCGGGGCCACGGCTGGGAGGTGGTGATCGTCACCGGCGACAAGGACTTCGCCCAGCTGGTGGACGGCCAGGTGAAGCTCTACGACCCCATGGCCGAGGCCAAGGGCCAGTCGGGCTGGACCGGCCCGGCCGAGGTGGAGAAGAAGCTCGGGGTCACGCCGGCCCAGGCGGTCGAGTACCAGGCCCTCCTCGGCGACAAGGTCGACAACGTGCCGGGCGTGCCGGGCGTGGGCGAGGTGACCGCGGCGGCGCTCATCTCCCACTTCGGCACGGTGGAGGCCATGCTGGCCCGCCCCGGGGAGATCCCGCAGGCGGTGAAGCGGGGCGGGGAGAAGCTCAAGGAGAAGATCCTGGCCCACGCCGACCGGATCCGGCTCAACCGGAAGCTGGTCACGCTGCGCACCGACATGGCGCTGCCCTGGGATCCCGAGGGGCTGGCGCGGCGGCCGGTGGACGAGGGGAAGGCGCGGGCGCTCTTCACGGAGCTGGAGTTCACGCGGCTGCTGCGAGATCTCCCGTCGCTGGTGGGGAAGGGGGGGGCGACCTCGACTGGGACCTCGACTCCGACTGGGACCTCGACTGCGACTGCGACCGCGACTTCGACCGCGACTTCGACCGCGACTTCGACCGAGGTCCCGGCGGGCCCCACCACCCCGCGGCCCGAGCGGCCCGAGCTGATCCTCGACGAGGCGGCGCTCCACGAGGCCGTGGCGGCGCTGCAGGCGGCCCCCGAGCTCGGCCTGCTGGTGGTCCCGGCCGGCGAGGCCCCGCGCACCGATCCGGTGGTCGGCCTGGCCCTCGCCGGGGGCGGGCGCGCCTTCTACCTGCCGCTGGCCCACCGCTACCTGGGGGCGCCGGCGGCGCTCCCGGCCGCGACCGTGGCCGCGGCGCTGGCGCCGCTGCTGGCCGGCCCGGCGCCGGTCCACGCCCACGAGCGGAAGGCGGCCATGCACGCGCTGGCGTGCCTGGGCCTGGCGCTCACGGCGCCCGGCGAGGACACCGACCTGCTCTCCCGCCTGCTGGTGCCGACGCGGCGCGAGCACGCCCTGGTGGACGTGGCGCGCGAGCGCTGCCGGGCGGAGCTGCCGGCCGATCCGGCGGCCGAGGCGAGGCGCGGGGCGCCCGGCCGGGAGGGGACCGAGGTGGAGCGGGTGGCCGCCTGGGCCGCCCCCTCGGCCGCGGCGCTCCCCGACCTGGCGCGTGCCCTGCTGGCCGCCGCCGGGGAGGCGGGGCTCACCCGGCTCCTCGACGAGGTGGAGCGGCCGCTGGTGCCGGTGCTCTTCGCCATGGAGCGCGACGGCATCGCGGTGGACCGGGACGCCATGGCGGGCATGAGCGCCGAGTTCGGCGCCGCCATGGAGGAGCTGACCCGCCGCATCGAGGCGGCGGCCGGCCACCCCTTCAACGTGGCCTCGACGCGGGAGCTGGCCAGGGTCCTCTTCGACGAGCTGCGGCTGCCGGTGGTGAAGAAGCTCAAGACCGGCCCCTCCACCGACGTGGAGGTGCTGGAGAAGCTGGCCGAGCAGCACCCGCTGCCGGGCCTGGTGCTGGAGCACCGCTCCCTCTCCAAGCTCAAGGGCACCTACGTCGACGCCCTGCCGCTGCTGGTCGACCCCCGGGACGGCCGGCTCCACACCACCTTCCAGCAGGTGGGCGCGGCCACCGGCCGGCTCTCCTCCACCGATCCCAACCTGCAGAACATCCCGGTGCGCACCGAGCTGTCCCGGCGCATCCGCGCCGCCTTCGTGGCGCCGGAGGGGCGGCGGCTGGTCTCGGCCGACTACTCGCAGATCGAGCTGCGCATCCTGGCCCACTACTCGGCCGACGAGGCGCTGCTGGAGTCCTTCCGCCTCGGCGAGGACGTCCACACCCGCACCGCCGCCGAGACCTACGGCGTGGCGCCCGGCGCGGTGACGCCGGAGATGCGCCGGGTGGCCAAGATGCTCAACTTCGGCATCGCCTACGGCCTCTCCGCCTTCGGCCTCTCCCACCGCCTCGACCTGCCGCCCAAGGAGGGGCAGGCCATCATCGACCGCTACTTCGCCCGCTACGCCGGCGTGAAACGCTGGCTCGGCGAGATCGTGGCCGAGGCCCGCCGCGCCGGCGAGGTGCGGACGCTCTGGGGGCGGGTGCGCCCCATGCCGGAGATCGGCGCCCGCAACCCGGCGCTGCGCCAGGCGGCGGAGCGGACCGCCATCAACACGCCCATCCAGGGGACGGCGGCCGACATCGTGAAGGTGGCGATGCTCCGGGTCGAGCGGGCGCTGCGCCGCGAGGGGCTGGCGGCGCGCATGCTCCTGCAGGTGCACGACGAGCTGGTGGTGGAGGCGCCGGAGCGCGAGGTGGAGGCCGCCTCCACGCTGCTGCGCCGGGAGATGGCGGCGGCGGCGGAGCTGGCGGTGCCGCTCCTGGTCGAGGTCGGGCACGGCCGCTCCTGGGCCGAGGCGCACTAGCCGGGCGGGGTCACCGCCGCGTCACACGGACGGAGGGCGCTGCGACATTGCGCCCCATCAAGCGGTGCGTCCGGGCGGACGGGTAGGGTGCTCCCTCCACTCGACCCGGCCGGCTCCGTGCCCCGCCGATGGAGGTCCCGATGCGCTTCCCGAAGCTGCTCCTCGCCGCCGCCCTCTCGCTCCCCCTCGCCGCGCTGGCCCACCCGCCCAAGGGCGGCCACCTGGCCACCACCGCCGACGAGGCGCTGTCGGAGCTCAAGGAGGGCAACGCCCGCTTCGTGGGCGGCAAGCACGAGAGCCCCAACCTCACCATGGAGCGCGTCAAGGAGGTGGTGGCCGGCCAGCACCCCGAGGCCATCGTCCTGGCCTGCTCCGACTCCCGCGTGCCCCCCGAGCTGATCTTCGACGAGGGGATCGGCGACCTCTTCGTGGTGCGGGTGGCCGGCAACGTCTCCGAGCCGGCCAGCCTGGGCTCCATCGAGTACGCTGCCGAGCACCTGGGCGTGCCGCTGGTGGTGGTGCTGGGCCACCACAGGTGCGGCGCGGTGAAGGCCACCGCCGAGGCCAAGGGGGCGGTGCCGGGCAACATCGGCACGCTGGTGAAGGAGATCGCCCCGGCGGTGGCCGAGGCGAGGAAGCACCCGGGCAAGGAGGGGCTGGTGGACGACGCCGTCCACGCCAACGTGGCGCTGGTGGCGAGGCAGCTCACCACCGAGTCCAAGGTGATGGCCCACCTGGTCCACGAGGGGAAGGTGAAGATCGTCACGGCGGTCTACGACCTGGAGACCGGCGGCATCGAGTGGGGCGAGGCCCCGGCGGTCGCCCACGGCCAGGCCGAGGCGAAGGGCGAGAAGCACCACTGACCCGATCCCGGGCCCCGGACGCACGAAGGCCCCCGTCGCCGGGGGCCTTCCCGCTTCCGGGGCCGGCGCGCCGGGCTCAGCGGTCGTCGTCGCCGGCCAGCTTCTTGCGGCCGGCGGCGAAGGGGACCGCCTCCTCCTTGGGGACCTCGCGGAAGGCCTCCAGCAGCTTGAGGTGGCTCTCCACCAGCGTCTTCACGCCGGCCTCGAACTGCACCCGCTGGCGCTTCAGCTCGTTGATGTCGTCCACGATGCGCAGGAAGCGGCCGTGGGCCCCCTGCACGATCTTCTCCGCCTGCAGCTCGGCGTCGGAGAGGGTGATCTCGGCCTCCCGGCGGGCCGCCTCCTTGATCTCGTCGGAGGCCTTCTGCGCCGTCACCAGGGTCTCCTGGAGGGCCCGCTCGCGGCTGCGGTGCTCGGCCAGCTCCTCGTCCTTGCGGTGGCCGGCCTCGCGCAGCGCCGTCACCTCGCGCACCAGCCCCTCGAACTCGCTGGCGACGAGCCCGAGGAAGGCCTCGACCTCCTCGGCGTCGTAGCCGCGGAAGGCCTTGCGGAAGGACTTCTGGGTGATGTCCAGGGGCGTGATGTTCATGGCTTTCTCCGGAGCCAGGAGCATACGCCCGGGGCGGGGCCTGTCCATTCCCGGGCCCCGGCGCGCCGGCAAACGTCATGTTATCTTCCGCCCCCCGAATGCCCTTCTCCGAGGTCATCGCCCAGGACCGCGCCGTCGGGTCCCTCCAGGCGGCGCTGCGGCGCGGCACGCTGCACCACGCCTACCTGTTCGGCGGGCCGGCCGGGGTGGGGAAGGGGACGGCGGCGCGGCTGCTGGCCCAGGCGGTCAACTGCACCGGCGCCGCCCCGGCGCCGGCGGCGGCGCCCGGGGCCTACCCCGAGGACCCCTGCGGCACCTGCGCCTCCTGCCGCAAGGTGGCCAAGGGGTCCCACCCGGACGTCACCATCCTGGCCGAGGAGCGGGTCATGGCCAAGGCCGGCCGCTGGGAGCCGAAGGGCGGCCGCACCCCCTCCAAGGAGATCGTGGTGGACCAGGTGCGCGACCTGGTCGATCACCGGCTGGCCATGCGCCGCTTCGAGGGGCGGCGCCGGGTGGTGGTCATCGACCCGGCCGACGCCATGAACGTCCAGGCCCAGAACGCCCTCCTCAAGACGCTGGAGGAGCCGCCCGACGACACCACCCTGGTGCTGGTGGCCTCGGCGCCCGACGCCCTCCTGCCCACCATCAAGAGCCGCTGCCTGCGGGTGGCCTTCGCCCCGCTGCCGCAGGCGGTCATCGAGGAGCGCCTGGTGAAGGCGGGCCACCAGGCTGGCTCGGCCCGGCTGGCCGCCTCGCTCTCGGGCGGCTCGCTGGGGCGCGCCCTCGAGCTGGACGACGACACGCTGGCGTCGCGGCGCGAGTCGCTCCTCCGGGTGGCCGCCCTCGGGCCGGAGGACGCCGGCGCCTGGGTCGCCTTCGCCCGCGACCACGGCGAGGACCGCGAGGCGGCCGCCGAGCTGGGCGAGCTCCTGCTGGTCTGGTGGCGCGACGTGCTGGCGGTGCAGGCCGGGGGCGGCGAGCTGGCCCTGGCCGACCTGGCCGAGGCCACCCGCCGGACCGCCGCCGCCCTCTCGCCGGCCGAGGCGCTGCGCCGCCGGGCGCTGGTGGAGCGGCTGCTGATCTCCCTCCGGCAGAACGCCACCGCGCCGCTGGCCCTGGAGCGGCTCCTCATCGGGTGGTTCCATGGCCGGTAGCTTCCGCCCGCCGAAGCCGGCCGGCCCGACCCTCGACCTCTGCCTGGAGGAGGCGAAGGCCGGCACGCCGGCCCCGGTCTACCTCCTCGACGGCGACGCCTTCCTCACGTTGCGCGGCGCCCGGCAGCTCTGCGGGCTGCTGGTGCCCGAGGCGGAGCGCAGCCTCAACCTGGTGGAGCTGGACGCCGCCGCCTCGCCGGCCGAGGTGGCCACCGAGGTGGCCACCCGCGGCCTCTTCAGCGCCGGCCGCAAGGTGGTGCTGGTGCAGGAGCCGGCCTTCCTCACCTCCAAGGAGGACGTCGAGGAGTCCTTCGACAAGGCCCGCGAGATGTGGGGCGAGGGGCGGCAGCGCGAGGCGGCGCGGCGGCTGCTGGCCCTCGGCGCCAAGGCCGGCTTCCAGGCCCCCGACCTGCGCCCCGAGCCGGGGGAGGACGAGGAGAAGTTCAAGGGGAAGCTGGGGAAGGAGCTGAAGAAGGAGTTCGGCTTCGCCTTCTCGGCCGAGGCGCTGGCCTTCGTGGTGGACGCCGCCCGCTTCGCGGTGGAGCGGGAGATGAAGGCCGCCAAGGACGACTCGGGCGCCCTCGACGCCGCGCTGGAGCGCGGCCTGCCGCCGGGCCACGTGCTGGTCATCGCCGCCGGCAAGATCGACGGCCGGCTGCCGCTGGTGAAGAAGCTGGCGGCGGCGGGCCGACGCGTCGAGGTGGCCATCGAGCGGGAGCAGAACTTCGAGGCCAAGGTCATCCTGACCCCCACCGTGGCGGCGCTGCTGGCCGGCACCGGCAAGAAGGCCGACGCCGGGGCGGTGGAGCGGCTGGCGGCCCTGGTGGGCGGCGACGCCCGCACCCTCGACTCGGAGCTGCGCAAGCTGGTGGCCTTCGCCGGCGACCGCAAGGTGATCACCGCCGACGACGTGGACGAGGTGGTGGTCCGCACCGCCGAGGACCCGTTCTTCGCCCTGGGCAACGCCGTGGAGGCCCGCGACCTGCCGGCCGCCCTCGCGGTGGTGGACCGGGTGGTGGCCGACGGCGGCTCGCCCCACATGCTGCTGGCCACGCTGGCGGGGACGGTGCGGCGCCTGGTGGTGGAGAAGGAGCGGGCCCGGGCGGTGGTGGGGGAGCGGGTGCTCCGCTCGCCTCGCGACTGGGAGGCCCAGGTCTTCCCCACCATCCCGGCGGAGGAAGTGGGCAAGAAGAAGCCCTTCGGGTTCTGGATGAAGTACCAGGCGTCGACCCGCTTCGGGCGCGGCGAGCTCCTCGACGGGCTCGTGGCGCTCCACGAGGCCGACGTGGCCATGAAGTCCGGGCAGGACGCGCGCCTCCGGCTGGAGCGCGTGATCCTCGGCCTGCTGGGGACCAACGCAGCGGAGAGGAGACAGCCATGACCACGCGCCTGCTCGTGACGAGCGCGCTGCCGTACGCCAACGGCTCCATCCACCTGGGGCACCTGGTGGAGTACATCCAGACCGACGTCTACGTGCGCTTCCGGCGCGCCTGCGGCGACGACGTCACCTACGTCTGCGCCGCCGACTCCCACGGCACGCCCATCGAGATCAACGCCGCCAAGGCCGGCATGACGCCCAAGGCCTTCGTGGAGAAGTACCGGGCCGAGCAGCACGCCGACTTCCGGGCCTTCGGGGTGGAGTTCTCCACCTACTACACCACCGACTCGGCCGAGAACGAGAAGTGGGCCAACCGGATCTACGACGCGCTCAAGGCCAAGGGGCTCATCTACAAGAAGTCGGTGGAGCAGCTCTACTGCGAGCACGACGGCCGCTTCCTGCCCGACCGCTTCGTCAAGGGCACCTGCCCCACCTGCGGCACGCCCGACCAGTACGGCGACGTCTGCGAGAAGTGCTCCACCACCTACGACCCGCGGGACCTCAAGAGCCCGCGCTGCGTCATCTGCGGCACGGCGCCGGTGGTCCGCTCCTCCGACCACGCCTACGTGGACCTGAAGAAGGTGGAGCCCATCATCCGGGCCTGGGTGGACGCCGAGGGGCACCTGGTCCCCTCGGTGCGCGAGCAGGTGCGCGGCTGGCTGGCCGACCTGCAGGACTGGTGCATCACCCGCGACGCCCCCTACTTCGGCTTCCCGGTCCGCGATCCCGAGTTCCCCGGCAAGTTCCTCTACGTCTGGGTGGACGCGCCCATCGGCTACCTCTCCTCCGGCGAGCGCTTCTTCGCCGCCGAGGCGGCCGAGGGGGCCCGCCTCACGCCGGCCGACTACGAGGCCCGCTACCTGGCCCCCGGCGCCCCCTCGCGCCTGGAGCACTTCATCGGCAAGGACATCCTGCGCTTCCACGCCGTCTTCTGGCCGGCCATGCTCTGGGCCGCCGGCCTGAAGCAGCCGGACCGCATGCCGGTGCACGGCCACCTGACCGTCAACGGCGAGAAGATGTCGAAGAGCCGCGGCACCTTCATCACCGGCAAGACCTACCTCGACTCGGGGCTGGACCCGGAGCTGCTGCGCTACTTCTACACGTCGAGCATGCAGCCGGGCATCTACGACATCGACCTGTCGCTGGAGGAGTTCCGGAACCGCGTCAACGCCGACCTGCAGAAGCGCATCGCCAACCTGGCGGCGCGGGTCCACTCCCCGGTCTCGAAGTACGGCGCCGACGGCCTCCCGGCGGCGCCGGCCACCGGCAAGCTCGATCGCGGCGAGGTGGCGAAGGCCCTCGCCGCGGCGCGCGCCGCCTTCGGCGACCTCGAGTACCGGTCCGCGCTGCGCGCGGTGAACGACCTGGCCGACCTCGCCAACAAGGCGGTGCAGGACAACAAGCCCTGGGAGACGCCCGACGCCCCCGGGACCAGGGCGCTGCTCTACGAGCTGGGCAAGGTGCTCCACGCCCTGGCGGTCATGCTCGGCCCGGTCATGCCGCGCTTCGCCGCCGGCCTGGCCGGCGCCATGGGCGGCCTCTCGCTGGCCTGGCCGGAGGGCTTCACGCCCTTCGACGGGACGCCGCTCCGCTTCTCCGTGAAGCCGCCGGCCATCCTGCCGGTGGACCCGAAGATGGTGGAGAAGCTGATCGTCGTCTCCGAGGCGGCTCCGGCCTCGGCGCCGGCGCCGGCCAAGGTGGCCAAGGCCGCCAGCCCGAACGAGGGGGCGGCCAAGGCCTCCGCCAAGGCGCCCGCGCCGCCGCCGGTCTTCGGCGTCATCCAGTACGACGACTTCGCCAAGGTCGAGCTCCGCGTCGGCCAGGTGAAGGCGGCCGTGCCGGTGCCCAAGGCCGACAAGCTCCTGCAGCTCACCGTCGACGTGGGCGAGCCCGAGCCCCGCACCATCGTGGCCGGCATCGCCCAGGCCTACCCCGACCCGCAGGCGCTGGTGGGCAAGCGCATCGTGGTGGTGGCCAACCTGGCCCCCCGCCCGCTCCGCGGCATCACCTCCCAGGGCATGCTCCTGGCCGCGGGGGAGCCGCCCAACCTCCAGGTGGTGACGGTGGGCGAGGGGATCGCGCCGGGGACGCGGGTGAAGTAGGCGGCGCCCGAGCCCGACCCCGACCCCGAGCCCGACCCCGAGCCCGAGCCCGACCTCGACCCCGACCCCGACCCCGATGCACCTCATCGACTCCCACGCCCACCTCGACTTCGAGGACTTCAAGTCCGACCTCGACGCCGTCGTGGCCCGCGCCGCCGAGGCCGGCGTCCGCCGCATCGTGGCGGTGGGGCTCTGGCGCGCCCCGGGCGACTTCGGCAACGCCCTCCAGCTCGCCACCGAGCGCCCCGGGACCTTCGCGGCCACCGCCGGCGTCCACCCCCATGAGTGCGCCAAGGTGCCGGAGGCCGACTGGGCCGAGAGCGCCCGCCTGGCCGCCGATCCGCGGGTGGTCGGGGTGGGGGAGACCGGGCTCGACTACCACTACGACCTCTCGCCCCGCGACGCGCAGCAGGCCTGCTTCCGCCGCTCCATCCGCATCGCCCACGAGGCCGGCAAGCCGCTGGTGATCCACGTGCGCGAGGCGGAGGCCGACTGCGTCCGGATCCTCCGCGAGGAGGGCGTGCCGGCGGCGGGCGGCGTCATCCACTGCTTCACCGGCGACGCCGCGGCGGCGCGGGCCTACCTCGACCTCGGGCTCCTCATCTCGGTGGCCGGCATCGTCACCTTCAAGACCGCCGAGCCCATCCGCGAGGCGGTGCGGCTGGTGCCGCACGACCGGCTCCTCGTCGAGACCGACGCCCCCTTCCTGGCCCCCATCCCGTTCCGCGGCAAGCGCAACGAGCCGGCGCGGGTGCGCCTGGTGGCCGAGAAGGTGGCCGAGGTCTGGGGCGTGCCGCTGGAGGTGGTGGCGGCGCGCACCACCGAGAACGCCTGCCGGCTCTTCCGCCTGCCGCCCGTGTCGGGGGGCTGATGGGCCGGGAGGCGCGGCGCAGGCCGGGGCGGCGGTGGGCGCGCGGCCTCCTCCTCGCGGCGGGGGCGCTGGCGCTGGCCTGGGCCCTGCTGCTCCTGCCGGAGGCCGATCCCCCGGAGGCGCCCGCGCCGGACCCGGGCCGCGAGCGGCCCTTCCTCTGGAGCCAGGACGCCTTCTGGACGCGGCTGGAGGCCGACTTCGCCCGGGCGCGGGCGGCCGGCTGCCCGCCCGGCGGGGCGGCGCCCGGGCCTGGCGACGCCCTGGCCGGGCTCGCCGACGCCATCGGGGCCATCGGCGCCGCGCCCCTGGCCCCGGACGACCCGGGGCTGGCCGAGCTGGAGGCCCGCACCTTCGAGGCAGCGGTGCCGGCGGCCGCCTGCCCGGCGCGCCTCGGCGAGCTGGCCGCGGCGGTGGCGCGGCTGCGCGCCGCGGTGAAGCGCCAGGCGGAGGGCTGGGCGCCCGGCGACCGCGCCGCGCAGGAGGCGCTCTACCGGCTCCTCTACGGCGGCCGGACCGCGCTGGAGGAGGCCCTGCTGCAGGCGCCGCCGGGCGGCGGGCCGCCGGCGCTGACGCCGGGGATCGACGAGCCCTCGGCCACCCCCGCGGCCACGGTCCAGGGCGTCACCGTCCACAGCGGCGACCTGCTCCTCTCGCGCGGCGACGCGGCCACCTCCTCGCTGGTGGCCCGCGGCGGCGACTTCCCCGGCAACTTCTCCCACGTGGCGCTGGCGCACGTGGACGAGGTCACCGGCGCGGTCTCGGTCGTGGAGGCCCACATCGAGCGGGGCGTGGCCGTGGCCACGCCGGACCAGTACCTGCGCGATCGCAAGCTGCGCATCCTGGTGCTCCGTCCCCGCGCCGACCTGCCGGCCCTGCGCGCCGATCCGCTCCTGCCGCACCGCGCGGCGCGGGCGGCGCTCGACGAGGCGCGGGCGCGCCACATCCCCTACGACTTCGCCATGGACGCCCAGGACCCGGCCCGCCTCTTCTGCTCGGAGGTGGCGGCCCAGGCCTACCGGGCGCTGGGCGTGGGGCTCTGGCCGGCGCCGTCCCACATCTCCTCGCCCGGCGCGCGCCGCTGGCTCGGCTGGATGGGGGTGCGCCACTTCGAGACGCTCGAGCCCTCCGACCTGGAGTACGACCCGCAGCTCCGCGTCGTGGCCGAGTGGCACGACCGGGAGGCGCTGCGCCAGGACCACCTCGACAACGCCGTCACCGACGCGCTCCTCGAGGCGGCCGACGCCGGCGCGCCGCTGCCGTACCCGCGCTGGAAGCTGCCGGTGGCGCGGGTGGCCAAGGGCTGGAGCGCGCTGCTGGTCTGGATGGGGAAGGAAGGCCCGGTGCCGGAGGGGATGAGCGCCACCGCCGCGCTGCGGACCAGGTCCTTTGGCGCGATCCACCGGGCCTTGCGGGCGCGGGTGGAGGCGCGGGCGGCGGGGCACCTGGGGGAGAAGGGGTACGTGGCGCCGTACTGGACGCTGGTGCGGTTCGCGCGGGAGGAGCTCGCGGCGAGCGGGGTGCTGGCGGGGCGGTGAGGTGCGGGGCAGGGGCAGGGGCAGGGGCCGGGTGAGGGGGCGCAGGGCTCCCTCTGGTTGGTCCCCCGGCTCTTCGATCCCACTTGGCCCGTCCCGCGCCAGGCTTCGCCTGTCACGGGCCGGGCACGCGCTTGCCGTGAGGTCCCTGGGCTGGGGGGCTGGCTTGGTCGTCGTTCATGGCGCGGCCCTTCAGTGGGCGTGAAAGGGCCGCGCCATGAACGACAACCACAATCACTCCTGTTCCTCCCTCCGCTCCACGGGCTCCTCCTCCAACTCCCCTCCCTCCTCCCCCGGCCCGGAGCACCACCGCCTGGTGGCCTACCAGGTCGCCCTCCAACTCCTCGCGGCGGTGCGGTCCGCGGGCATCAAGGACGCCACGCTCCGGGACCAGGCGCTGCGGGCGGCCAAGTCGGCCTGCCTCAACACCGCGGAGGGCGCGGGGCGGTTCAGCGCGGGCGACAAGCGCCCCTGCTATGGCATCGCGCGCGCCGAGGCCGGGGAGGCCGCGGCGGCGGTGGAGATCGCGGCGGCGTGCGGGGACGCGTCGGCCGCGGCTTCCGCGGAGGTGCAGCGGCTGGCGCGGCGCACGGTGGCGCTGCTCACGGGGCTCATCACGCGGTGACGCGGATTCCGAGCGGGGGCGCCTGGCGGAGGGCGGGCGCCCGCGGGTCGGGCACGGGCAGGGGCAGGGGCAGGGGCAGGGGCAGGGGCAGGGGCACGGGCACGGGCACGGGCAGGGGCTCGGGCACGGGCAGGGGCTCGGGCTCGAGCTCGGGCTCGGGCTCGGGCGGGCCCCACGAGGCTCGCATCACCCGGCTCAGGGCCGCGAGGCCCGGGCGGCGCCGGAGCCGCCTCCGCAGCGACGCCGCGCGGGCCGGGGGCGACCCGGCGCGCCTGTTCGACCTGGAGCGAGCCGGCCACTGTTCGAAGCTGCCGCCTGCGCGTCAGCGCAGGGCGGCAGCAAGTTTGGCCGGCCGCACAGCGCGTCACGCCGGGGCGCGACGGGGCCACGAGTTCCAGGCGTGGCGGCGCGAGGACCCAGCGGCGGAGGCACCGCACGGGCCGGTAGGCCCGACCACGGAGGAAGACTTCAGCCGGGTGCTGAAGAGAGCTCCGGGCGCTACAGCTCCAGCCGCATCCGGACGACCTCGTTCTCCCGCTCGCCCAGCTTCTGCCGCGAGCGCCCGGTCTCCACGTAGCCGGCGCGCTCCCAGAAGCGCAAGGCCCGCTCGTTCTGCACCTGCACGCAGAGCCCCACCGAGCGGGCGCCCTGCTCGCGCATCCAGGAGAGCACCTCGACGTGGAACCAGCCGCCCAGGCCGACGCCGCGGATGGTCGGCTCGATCACCATGGTGCCGATCCAGTGCTGGCCGGGCTCGGGGTAGTCGCGCACCACGTCGACCGCACCGATGAGCCGCTCCTCGTCGTCCACCAGGCCGAAGATGGCCTTGTCTCCGGGGGCCTTGCCGGGCGCGTTGTCGCGCAGCACCCAGTCCTCGGCGGCGTCGGGCGGCGGCGGGGCGCCGGAGACCAGCTGGAAGAAGCTGGCGCAGCGCTGGAAGAGCGCCTGGATGGCCGGCACGTCCTTCGGCCCGAGGGTGACTACCCGTCCCAGCTGCCCCATTCGTCCGCTCCCTCGCCGTCCTTGCCCGGCTTGTTGCGGTCGGCCCACTCCACCACCTGCCAGCCCCGCTGCACCGCCGCCTCGCGGAAGGGGGCCTTGGGGTTGACCACCACCGGGTGGCCCACCGCCTCGAAGAGCGGCACGTCGGCCTGCGAGTCCGAGTAGAGCCAGGACCGCGACAGGTCCAGGTCCCACTGCTCGCAGATCCGCTCCACCGCCTCCCGCTTCCCCTCCCGGAAGACCACCGGCGGCACGATCTGGTCGGTGGCGCGCCCGTCCACGATGCGGGTGCGGGTGCCGATGGCGGCGTGCACGTGCAGGTGGGCCGCCAGCTCGTCGATGACGTACTGGGGCGAGCCGGAGGCGATGAGGACGAAGTGGCCGGAGAGCAGGTGGCGCCGCAGCTGGCGAAGGGCGCCGGAGGTGATGCGCTTGCGGAGGTGGCGCTCGAAGCAGGCGCGGGCGTGGGCCTTGAGCTCGTCGGCGCGCAGGCCGGCGTGGCACTGCGAGCCGACCATCACCATGTCCTGCTCGGAGAGCCGGTGGCGGGCGTACTCGTAGATGATGCGGGGGATGCGCGAGCGCATCTCCGGGCGCATCACCTTCTCGCGGTAGAGGTACCAGGTGAAGATGGTCCCGGCGTTCCCGTCGAGGAGCGAGTCGTCGACGTCGAAGACGGCGGCCGTCCGGCCGAACGGGACCATCGATCACCTGTAACACGGCGCGGGCGTCGCCGCCGCGCGCCGTGGGTGGGCGGCTAGGCCTGCCCCTCGCCGGTGGGGGCGGGCGGGGCCTCGGGGGCCGAGGGCTCGGGGGCCGGGGGGACCTCCACCGGAGCCGGGGCCGGCGCGGCCTCGGCCGGGGCGGGCGCCGCCTCGGCCGGCTTGCCGCCGTCCTCCAGCTTGGCCGCCAGGGCGGCGAAGGGGTTGTGCTTCAGCCCCTTGTCGGCGGGCGGCCGGTGCGGGCCCTTGTCGCCGGGGAGGCGGGGACCCTGGTAGCCCTTCTTCCGGTCGCCGGGGCCGCCGAAGCTGCCCGGGCCGCCGCGGTGGCCGCGGTCGTTGCCGCGATCGGGGCGCCCCTCGTGGCGGGGCGGGGCCTCGGCGCGGGGCGCGCCCTCGGCGGGCGCGGCGCCGGCCTCGGCGGGGGCCGCGGCCGGCTCGGCGCGCCGCTCGGGGCGCTCCGGCCGCTCGGGGCGGGGGCCCGTCGGCTGCGGCGGGCGCGGCTTCTTCTCCTTGTTGGCCTTGCGCGGGCCCTGGCCCTGGCCGCCCTCGCGCGGCACGTAGATGACCGGCGTCATCACCTCGGCGGGCGGCCCCTTCTTCTCGGCCTGCACGGTGGGGAGGGCGCCGCGCCAGATGGGCTGCTCGTAGACGTTGTTGGCGTCGGTCCAGCGGCGGTTGCCGCCGTCCCGGCCCATCAGGTTGAGCCAGGAGTTCACCCGGCTGTCGATCTCGTCGAGGTAATGCGTCAGCAGCGCCTCGAGCGTCAGCGGGACCTTGGGCGAGCCGTACTCGAGCTTGCCGTGGTGGGCCAGCACCAGGTGCACCACGTGGTGCTCCAGCTCGCGCGGCATGCCGACGCGGCGGGCCTTGTCGTGGATCCACTGGGCGGTCATCACCAGGTGGCCGACCAGCTTGCCCTCGTCGGTGTACTCGGCCTGGCGCTCGCCGGAGAGCTCGCGCACCTTGCCGATGTCGTGGAAGAAGGCGCCGGCCACCAGCAGGTCGCGATCGACCTGCGGGTAGTGGTCGGCCAGCCGGTGGGCCAGCTTGATGGTGGAGACGGTGTGCTCCAGCAGGCCGCCCGGGTAGGCGTGGTGCACCGACTTGGCGGCGGCCGAGCGGCGGAAGCGGGCGGCGAAGTCCTCGTCGCCCAGGAAGGCGGCGATGAGCGCCTTGACGTGCTGGTCGGAGACGGCGTCCACCAGGGCCAGCAGCTCCTTCCACGGCCCCTCCTCGGGCTCCGCGGCCGGCTTCTCCGGCTTCTTGGGCTCGGGGGGCGCCACCCAGGCGAACTCGGCGGCGTCCAGCCCGGCCGGATCGACCTTGGTCACCGCCTCGATGCGGAGCTGCGGCTTGCCCTGGAAGGTGCCGATCTGCCCCTCGACCTCGACGAAGTCCTTCTCCTCGAAGGCGCCGAGCTCCTCCAGCCGGTCGAAGGCGCGGGCCTCCAGCTCGCCGGTCTTGTCGGTGAAGGTGGCGGCCAGGTAGGTCTTGCCGCTCTTGGCCGTCGGGGTGGCCTTGCGGGCGACCTGGAAGGTGCTCTTGATCTTCTCGCCTTCCTTGACGTCCTTGACCCAGATCTTGTCCATAGGCCGCGGAAGCTAGCCCGGAACCGGGGCGGAGACAACCGGAACCGCGCAGCCAGACGGGGGAAAACCCCCCTCGGCGGTCGCGCACCGGGACGGCCCCGGCGCTATGCTCCGCGCGCATGACCATCGATCCCCACCGCGACGCGCTGCTCGTCGTGGACCTGCAGCACGACTTCCTCCCGGGGGGTGCCCTGGGCGTCGCCGGCGGCGACCGGATCCTGGCCCCGGTGGCCGCCCTGGCCCCGCGCTTCGCCACGGTGGTGGCCACGCAGGACTGGCACCCGCCGGGCCACGTCTCCTTCGCCTCCTCCCACCCGGGGGCGCAGCCCTTCACGCTGCTGCCGCGGCCGGTGGGGGCGCAGGAGCTCTGGCCCGACCACTGCGTGCGCCGCTCCCACGGCGCGGCGCTCCACCCGGCGCTCCCCGACGAGGTGGTCACGCTGGTGCTGCGCAAGGGGACGCGCCCGGACGTCGACTCCTACTCGGCCTTCCGCGAGAACGTCGGGCCGGACGGCCAGCGCCCCACCACCGGCCTGGGCGGCTGGCTCGCGGCGCGCGGCGTGCGGCGGGTCTTCCTGTGCGGCCTGGCCCGGGACTTCTGCGTCCGCGCCAGCGCCGTGGACGCGGCCGCCGAGGGGTTCGAGGCGGTGGTGCTCGACGACCTGACCCGCGCCGTCTTCCCCGACCGGCAGGCCGAGGTGGACGCCGCCTTCGCGCAGGCGGGCGTCCGCCTGGCGAGGTCCTCGGAGCTGGGAGGGTAGGCGGCTCGCCTACGGCCAGAAGCGGCTGGCGGCGGTCCGCGCCGGGATGGCCTGGTCGGACGGCGGCGGGCGGCCGAAGCCGGCGTGGGCGGTGGTGGCCGCGGTGCGGGGCGGCCGGGTGGCCGGGGCGGTCGCGCCCGTCCGGCTCGGCCGGGCCGGCGCGGTGGCGCTGGTCCGGGCCGGCTTGACCTTGGCCTGCTTGGCCAGGGCCTGCGCCGTCCCGCGGTCCGGCGTGAGGCGCGGCGCCACGCTGACGTCGCAGCCGAAGCCGTGGCGCGTGCCCACGTTCCACACCTGGAGCGAGTCGCAGTCCTCGGGGCCGGCGCAGGAGACCCGCAGGTTCATCCCGTTCGGCCCGGCGCCCTCCAGCGTGCGGCGGCCGCCGGCCCTGAGCACCTCGCCGTCGAAGCGCACCGGCTCCGGCAGGTCGCGCAGGCCGAGGCCGAAGACCTCGCAGGTGAAGGCGTTGCCGTTGACCAGGTCGCAGCGGGCCTCGGGGCGGGCGTCGTGGTACGAGACGAAGCCCCGCTCGTTGAAGCTGTCCTTGTAGTAGGCGCAGCTCGTCCCGGCGTCGGTGGTGACCGTCATCTGGGTGGTGCGGGGCGCGGCGGCGCTGGCCTTGGCGACCGCCCTGGTGGGGCGGACGCCGCGCGCCGCGAAGGCCCTCTGGGCGTCGGAGGTGGCGTCGCAGGCGAAGCCGTGCTTGGTGTCCATGTTCCAGACCTGCACCTGGCAGCCGGCCGAGCCCTCGCAGAGCGCGCGGAACTTGAGGTCGCCGAGGCCGTAGCCCTCGAAGGCCTGGGCGCTGCCGGCGTGCATGAAGTCGCCGGCGAAGGTGGCCGGCTCGGGGAGCCCCTCGATCCGGTGGTCGGTCAGGTCGCAGGTGAAGGTGGACAGGTCGACGATGCGGCAGGCGGCCTGCGGCGTGGCCTGGTGGCGGGCCAGGAAGCCCTCGGTGTTGAAGGCGCCCTTGTAGAAGGCGCAGCCCTCGGCCTCGCCGGTCCGGATGGTCATGCGGAACTGGGCGGCCTTCTGCCGGGCGTCGCCGGGGGCGCCGGCGGGCGCGATGGCGGCCGCCGCCTCGCTGGCCAGGGTGGCCCGGGCGGGCGGGTTGGGCAGGCCGAGGGGCGCGACCGGATCGGCCGGCTCCATGCTGCCCCGGGCCTGGGTGGGCAGGCGGGTCTCGGTGCGCGGCGCGGGGCCGGAGCTCCGGATCGGCGCCTGGGCGCAGGCAGCCAGGGCCGCCAGCAACGCGAGCGCGGCCAGTCGGACTCCGCGGTGATGGATGTTCGTCGCCGGCACGGTGGGGCCCTCCACGGACTGCTCCGGCCCCCCAACGGTGCAGTCCGCGTGCCGGGTCAGACGCACCGACCGGGACGGCCGGCACCCGGGATTGGCCAGGAGTCCCGGGCCCCTGCGCGTCCGGCCGCGGGTGCCGCCCGGGAGGTGGGGCGCGACCCGGGTTCGGGCGGCGGTGGGCGTCGGCGTCCCCCACCCACCGGGCGCAGCGTCCGGGCGTCCCTAGAACAGGGTGAGCTGCGGCGGCGGCGGGGGCGGGGCGACCGCCTCCAGGCACGCCGCGTCGTCGGCCCTCGGTGAGTTCACGCGCGGTGAGACCGGGCGCGCCGAGAGCCAGCCGGGCGCCGGGGCGGGGAGGGGCGGGGGCGGGCCGTCGCCGAGCCAGGGCTCGACCAGCTCCGGCGGGAGGATGACCGGCATGCGATCGTGGAGCCGGCGCACCGGCTCCACGGCGGCGGTGGTGAGGATGGCGAAGGCCAGCGCGCCGGCGGGCCCCTCCGGCGCCGGCACCGCCAGCGCCGCCAGCAGGAAGGGTGCGCCGCCCTCGCGGTGGAACCAGGAGGGGCGCCGCGCCGCGGCCGGCCCCTCCCACTCGTAGAAGCCGTCCACCGGCACGGCCGCCCGCGAGCGGGCCAGGGCGTCGCGGAAGGTCGGCCGGCTGGCGGCCGTCTCGGCGCGGGCGTTGAGCAGGAGCCCGCCGCGGGGCGCCGGCAGGCCGAAAGTGGCGAGCCCGAGCCGCCGCGCGCCCGCCGCGGCGCCCGTCGCCGCGCCGGTGAGCAGCGGGGCCTGCTGCAGCGGCGCGACGTTGAAGCGCGGCCGCCAGCCGCCGGCCAGCGCGGCGTCCACCTCGGCGCCCCAGGCCTTCGCCAGGGCGGCGATGTCGGTGATGGTGAGCGTGTAGCGCCCGCACATGCGCCCACCAGCATAGCCGTCACCGGGCCGTGTGCTTGACGCAGGTGGGGCAGGGCGGTTCACTCGCGGGAACGGGAGGACGCACGCGATGACGCAGCCGCCACCGGCCGGACCAGGCCACCGACCGGGCCCAGGCGGGAACGTCGAGGCGCCCGAGCGCGCCGCGCCGCTGGCCGCCTCGGCGGCCGGCCAGGCCGCCGCCGCCGCGGTGCTGGCCCTCTCCAAGGCCGGCCGCTCCCTCACGCTCTACGACGCCAACAACGCCCTGGTGCGCCAGTTCCTCGGCGAGTACCGGGAGCGGGTGCGCCAGGCCACCGCCGGCGGGCCGCTCCACGTCGACGTCCACCCCTTCGAGCTCCTGCGCGACGGCGAGGTGGTCTACCGCGAGGAGGACCGCGAGCGCTCGCTGGCCTTCAAGCTCTTCCGCGACGGCGTGCGCCGCCTCACCTTCGAGCCGGGGGCGCCCTGGCCGGAGCTGCTGGCCTTCCTGGAGATCGTGGCGGTGCGCTTCGCCGGCGTGCGCCAGCAGGAGGACGACGTCGTCACCCTGCTGCGCAAGGCCGAGTTCCAGGCCATCTCCTTCACGGCGGTGGAGGGCTACGAGCCGGAGGAGGACGATCCGGAGCCGAGCGAGGGCCCGCGCCGCCGCGGCGAGGGGGCCGAGCCGCCCGCCGGCTGGGACGCCCCCTTCCCGCGCCTGCCCGCGCCGGGCCCGGTGGCGTACCGCGCCGTGCCGCCCGAGGCCTTGGCCCCGCTCCGCGCCGAGGAGGGGCCGCAGGCCCTGGCGCAGAACGCCCTCCGCCTGGCCGCCCTGCTGCTGCAGGAGGTGGGGCGCGGCCTGGTGGCCATCTCCGAGGTGCAGCTCTTCCTCGGCGAGCTCCGCGACTGGCTGGTGGCCGACGGGGCGCTGCCGGCGCTGGCCGCGCTGGCCGACCTGGTGGGCCGCCTCCCGGCCGGCACGCTGCGCGACGAGGTGCTGAGGGCCCTCGGCGACGCCCGCGTGCTGGCCGCGGTCATCGCGGCGGTCCCGCCGGGCACGGCCACGCTGCCGCCCGAGGCGGCCCGGCTGGTGCCGCTGGTGCCGGGCGGCGCGGCGCTCGACCTGCTGGCCACCGAGCCGGACGAGGGGCGGCGCGCCGTGCTGGTCCGCATGGTCGAGGCCCGGCTCCCGGCCGACGCCGCCGCGGTGGTGGAGCGGCTCCCGGCGCTGGAGCCGGCGGTGGCGCGGCTGCTGGTCCAGCCGCTGGTGCAGCGGGCGCCGGCCTGGGCCGCGGCGGCGGCGGGGGCGCTCCTGGAGAGCCGCGACGAGGCGCTGCAGCTGGAGGCCCTGCGGGCGGTCGAGGCGGCCGGCGCGGACGTGCCGTCCCAGCGCCTGGTCAAGGTGCTCGGCTCGCCCCGCGAGCCGGTGCGGCTGGCGGTGCTGCGGCTGCTGGAGGCGCGCGCCGAGCGGGGCGCCTTCGGGCCGGTGGAGGCCCAGCTCACCGGGCGCAAGGGCCTGAGCCACGAGGAGGCCGCGGCCCTGGGTCGCGTGCTGTCCCGGGCCGATCCGGCCCGCGCCGCGGCGCTCTTCGCCGAGTGGCTGGCGGTGAAGAAGGGGTTCCTGGGGGTGCTGGGCGGCGGCAGGGCCGAGGAGCACCTGCGCTTCGCCGCGGTGGCCGGCCTGGGCGTCCACCCGGCGCCGGAGGCGGTGGGGCAGATCGAGGCGGTGGCCAAGGGGGCCGAGGAGGCCCTGCGCCGCCACTGCTTCGCCACGCTGGCGCGGCGCCGCCACGAGGAGGCCCGCCGTGGCTGAGCCGACCCCCACCCGCGGTCCGGCCCCCGCCGACGAGCTGGCCGGCGCCCAGGCCAGCCTGGCCCGCGCCCTCGGCAAGGCCCGCGCCGGCGAGGACCGCGAGCTGACCCAGCGCGTGCGCGAGGGGGGCGAGCAGCTGGCCCACCTGATGGGCGGCCTGCTCAAGCTCTGCCGCACCCACGCCCCGGACAACCACGCCTTCGACGCGCCGGTGTCCGAGTTCGGCAAGGCGCTGGAGCGGCTCTGCGACGCCCTCGGCACGGTGCGCCTGGTCACCGTGGAGGACCAGGTCTACGTCAACGACATCCGCATCCGCACCGAGGGGGCGGGGAGCGCCAAGGACCTGGGGCAGGAGGTGCGCCGCCACAACACCGGCGGGATCACCTTCCACGGGCCGCTCGACGGGCGGCAGGTGCGGGTCCTGGTCGGCGCCGTGGCGGGGCCGCCGGCGCCCGACCGCCGCCGCGGCGCGCTGCAGCGCCGCCTCGACGAGCAGGGGCTGGCCACGGTGGAGCTGCAGGGCGTCTTCCGCTTCCGGGCCGCCCGGCCGGGCGAGGAGGTGCCGCGCCGCGATCCCTCGGAGATCCTGGCGCAGCTCCTCACCACCGTGGCCGAGACCTGGGACAACCTGCAGGCCGGCCGCGTCCTCAACCCCCTGCCGCTGCGGCGCCTGGTGGTGGAGGCGCTGGAGGCCGGCGTCGAGGCGCCGGCCTTCTGGGTGGGCTTCCCCGACTGCCCGCCCCACGCGTCCCACGCCGTGCAGGTCACCATGACCGCGCTGCTGCTCGGGAAGGCGGCCGGCCTGCCCGCCGGCTTCCTGCAGGACCTGGGGATCGCCGGGCTGGTGCACGACACCGGCTACCTGGCCCCGGAGGTGGGGGACGGGCCGGCCGGGCTGGCGCGCCACCCGGTGGAGGGGGCGCGCATCGTGCTCCGCCAGCGCGGCTTCTCCGAGGCCAAGGTGCGCCGCCTGCGCGCCGTCCTGGAGCACCACCGCGACGCCGCGGATCCGGCGCGCCCCTCGGTGATGGGCGCGGTGCTGCGGCTGGCCGAGGACTACGCCAACGTGGTCCGCCTCTACGGCGCCAAGGTGCTCCGCGCCGACGCGCTCGGCGCCATGCTCAAGGCGGGCGGGTCGCTCTACCACCCGGTGCTGGCCCAGGTGCTGGTCAACGCGCTGGGGCGCCACCCGCCGGGCACGCTCTGCGAGCTGGAGGGGGGGCACTTCGGTCGCGTGGCCACGCCGGCGCGCGGCGCGGCGCTCTGGGACCGACCCCTGGTCCGCCGGATCGACCCGCGGAGCGGCGCGCTCTTCGACGACACCGTGGATCTGGCCCACGGTGGCACCATCCGTCGCGTCCTTCCGGGCTGACCCGGGCCGGGTGCGCGGCACCCGGAGCCCGGCGCGGTGCGCAAGCCGTGCGCCCCGGGGTGCCCGGGACGCGAGCTTTGCGGAGCGAGGTGCCGGAATCCATTGAGTTTTTCCGCGGGCACGCCACGTGCTTTGGAGAGGCCCGTCATGAGCCGATACGAGGCCGAGGCCCGCGATCTCCTGCTCCGGCGGCGCACCATGCTGCGGCGCAAGGCCGTGGTCGCCGTGGCGCCGGCCGGGGCCGACCCGGCCGCCCGCTGGATCGACTACGAGGCCACGCCGGAGGCGCTCCCCAGCACCGCGCAGCGGGAGCTGGCGGAGATCGAGGCGGCCCTGGGCCGGCTCGAGGCCGGCCGCTACGGCACCTGCCTCGCCTGCGGCGGGCCGATGGGGCTGCAGCGGATCCGGGCCATCCCGGAGGCCCGCTACTGCGTCGGCTGCAGCGGCCAGGCCGTCGAGCCCGAGCCGGAGTAGCCGCCCGATCGAGGGCGGGGCGGGGACCTCGGCGGGGTGGCGCGCTGCGGTCGCTCGCGCTATCTCCTCCCTCCCGTGACCACCCCGAGCGGACAGCCGGTGCTCGCCTACGCCCTGGGCGAGGCGCTCTACCTCAACGTGACGAGCGGCTGCACGCTCGCCTGCGTCTTCTGCCCGAAGATCCGCGACGACGACTTCACCGTGGGTGGCTTCGACCTGCGCCTCGAGCGGAACCCGGACGTGGAGGAGGTCTGGCGGGCGGCGCAGGCCGCCGGCCTGGCCGGCCGCCCCGAGGTGGTCTTCACCGGCTTCGGCGAGCCGACGCGCCGCCTCGAGGTGGTGCTGGAGCTGGCGCGGCGGCTCAAGGCGGCCGGCGTGCCGCGGGTGCGCGTGGACACCGACGGCCTGGCCTCGCTCCGCGAGGGGCGCGACGTGCCCCCGGAGCTGGCGGCGGCCGGGGTGGACGCGGTCTCGGTCTCCCTCAACGCCGCCGACGCCGCCACCTACGCCCGGCTCTGCCCGAGCCGGCACGGCGAGGCGGCCTACCAGGCGGTGAAGGACTTCATCCGCAGCGCCGCCCGCTGCCTGCCCGACGTGGCCGCCAGCGTGGTGGGCATGCCCGGCATGGACGAGGCGGCGTGCCGGAATGTCGCAGAAGGGCTGGGGGCCCGCTTCCGCTGGCGCCCCTACGACCGGCTCGGTCGGGTCGAGGCGACCCGTCCCGGCGCGCCCTGAGCGGGCATGTCGCGCAAACTCCGCCGTCCGCGACGCGGCGTGAGGTTCCCGAAGGTGCTGGATTTTTCGGCCGGGACGGGGCATAGACAGCCCCATCCCCGCAGGCTTTGCGCACCCTGATCAGGACCGAATGATGACCAACGGCACGGGCCCCCGGACCAAGGAACGCATCCTCGTCGTGGACGACGAGCAGAACGCCCGGGTGGCGCTGCGCACCATCCTGGGGGAGGAGGGGTTCGAGATCGCCGAGGCCGCCGACGGCGAGGAGGCCCTGGCCCTCCTGCCGGGCTTCGCCCCGGCCGCCGTGCTGGCCGACGTGCGCATGCCCCGCATGGACGGCATCACCCTCCTCAAGCGGGCCCGCGAGCAGGGCTCCGACGCGGTCTTCGTCATGATGACCGCCTTCGCCTCGGTGGAGGCGGCGGTGGAGGCCATGCGGGCCGGCGCCGAGAACTACCTCGTCAAGCCGCTCGACGTGAACGCGGTGCTGGTGGTGCTGGAGAAGGCGCTGGAGAAGCTGCGCCTGCAGCGGGACACCCAGAACCTCCGCGACCGGGTGCGCGAGCGCTTCCGCTTCCACAACATCGTGGGCGACGCGCCGGAGCTGCAGGCGGTCTTCGACGTGGTGAAGCGCGCCGCGCCCACCCGCGCCACCGTGCTGATCCTGGGCGAGTCGGGCACCGGCAAGGAGCTCATCGCCCAGGCGCTCCACGAGGAGTCGCCGCGCGCCGACAAGCCCTTCATCAAGGTGAACTGCGCCGCCCTCTCCGAGACGCTGCTGGAGTCGGAGCTCTTCGGCCACGAGAAGGGGGCCTTCACCGGCGCGGTGGGGCTCAAGGAGGGGCGCTTCGAGCTGGCCGACGGCGGGACGCTCTTCCTCGACGAGATCGGCGACATCACGCCGGCCCTGCAGATCAAGCTGCTCCGCGTGCTGCAGCAGAAGGAGTTCGAGCGGGTCGGCGGCACCAGGACCATCAAGGTGGACGTGCGGCTGGTGGCCGCCACCAACCGCGACCTCTCCGAACTGGTGAAGACCGGCAAGTTCCGCGAGGACCTCTACTACCGGCTCAACGTGGTGGCGGTGACGCTGCCGCCGCTGCGCGCCCGCAAGGGCGACATCCCGGCCCTGGTCTCCCACTTCATCGACAAGTACGCCCGCGCCTACGGCAAGGAGATCAAGGGGCTGGCCCCCGGCACGCTCAACGCGCTGCTCTCCCACGACTGGCCCGGCAACGTGCGCGAGCTGGAGAACGTGGTGGAGCGGGCGGTGGTGCTCTGCAAGGCGACCGAGCTGACCGCCGACGACCTGCCGCCGTCGCTGCGCGGCCCGCGGCCGCGCGAGCGGGCCCCCGGCGCCCTGATCCCCGGCGCCACCCTCTACGAGATCGAGCGCGAGGCCATCCTGCGCACCCTCGAGATGGTCGGCGGCTCCACCTCCCGCGCCGCCGAGATCCTCGGCATCAGCGTCCGGAAGATCCAGTACCGGCTCAAGGAGTACAACTCCGGCGGGCCGGTGGACGGGCGCGAGGACGCGGACGGGATGGAGTAGGGCAGCATCGCCCCCGGAACACCTGTGGGAGGTGCCCCGCCGAAGGCGGGGAGGGGCGCAGCCCCGTACAGACTCAGCGCTGCGTGCTGCGCGTCGCTTGCGCGCGAGCTAGCGCGCCAGCGGCAACCTCAGCACGAAGCGCGCCCCGCCGCGGTCGCCCTCCTCCACGTGGATGGTCCCGCCGTGCTGCGCCACGATGGCGTGCACGATGGAGAGCCCCAGCCCCGAGCCCTTGGCCTTGGTGGTGAAGAAGGGCTCGAAGATCCGGTCGCGCAGCCCCGGCTCCACGCCCGGGCCGCTGTCCTCGATGGAGATGGCGGCCCGCCCGAGGTCGTCGGGCCGATCGGGGACCGGCGGCTCGGCGGCGCAGGCCACCCGGATGGCGCCGCCGTCGGGGGTGGCCTCCAGGGCGTTGAGCGTGAGGTTGACCAGCACCTGGCGGAGCCGCTCCTCGTCGCCGGCCACCGCCGGCACCCCGACGTCGAGGTCGCGCTCCACCGCGATGCCGCGCCGCTCCGCCTCGCCGCCCAGCAGGTCGAGCACCCGGGCCACCACCGGCGCCGGCTCCACCGGCCTCGCCAGGAACTCCCGCGGCCGGGCGAACTGGAGGAAGTCCTCCAGGATGTGGTCGAGGCGCCGGATCTCGTCCTTCACCAGGGTGAGCGGCTCGAGGAGCGGCCCCTGCGTCCCGGCCGGCAGCTTCTGCAGGCGCCGCTCCAGCACGGTGAGCTGGAGGGCGGCGGCGTTGAGCGGGTTGCGGATCTCGTGGGAGAGGCCGGCCGTCATGGTGCCCACCGCGGCGAGGCGCTCCGACATCTGGGCGCGCCGCGCCAGCTCCCGCTTCTCCACGTGGAGCCGCACCTGGCGCATGGCCTGCTCCACCGTGACCAGG
>WBZM01000596.1_pt1 | contig 47638 bp, 42 predicted proteins | sample 5204271 | NCBI WGS metagenome assembly WBZM01 (sample SAMN12344346, study PRJNA552823) | activated sludge metagenome | biome: Activated sludge suspended growth; feature: Nitrification reactor; material: Wastewater; isolation source: activated sludge from nitrification reactor of wastewater... | reverse complement strand
ATTCTGGCCGGGAACTGGGGGAAGGTTCCAGGTTCCAGGGGCAGAGCGTTCTTTGCTGGGCCTGGACTCTTTGCCTCTTCTTTTGGCCAACAACCAGATTTCAGCAAGAGACATTTCTTCCCCTGGCCCCTGGAACCTGGCCCCTGGAACCTTCTTCCGGCCCCCTTCTTCCAACAGTAACGCGCTCTAGAGACCCAGCTCCTCCGCCACCCAACCCAACCCCACCTCCTCCAACGTCGCCCGCCGTGGCGTGCCCGTCGCCACATCCCAGCCGGCCATCTCGAAGTAGGCCGTTATGCCCCGCTCCAACTCCTCCGGGTCGAGGACGATGCCGTCCGACCGGCCGCCGCTCAGGGGCTTCTTGAATAGCTTCCCGGGCAGCGTGTCCTGGTCGCGCGTCAGCCCTTCGCGGGCGTTGTAGGCGCGCATCAGGTTCAGGCGGCGGCGGCCGATGGCCTGAATGTCCTCCACGGTGACTTCCCAGCCCGTGGCCGCGGCCAGCAGGTCGGCCATGTCCTGCGGCCCGAAGAGCTGCCACGCCGGGCCGAAGACGAACTGGCACAAGGCCAGTGTGTCGGTGGCGCTGAAGTTATATTGCGTCTTCAGGGCGAACTCAACCTTCTCCGGGTTCAGCGCCTTGGGGGCGGTGGGCGTCGTCAGGCCGATCTGGGCCAGGAAGCGCTTGTAGCCGGGGGCCTCCGGCGTCCCTTCGTATAGTTTTGGGTGATACATCGGGTCGTGCTCGCTGCTCTGGTGGTCGGCCCCAAACGAGTTGACGGCATAGATGAGGCCCAGGCTGCGCTTGACATGGGGCATGTGGGCGGGAATCTCCTGCCCCTTGACCGTCAGGACGTACTCGTGCCCCTTCCCCAGCCGCTCGGCCGCCCGCTGCGACCCCTCGGCCAGCACGTCGCCAAAGCCCTCGCGCCGCAGCGTCCGCTCCAGCATGGCGATCATCGCCTCGGCGTTGCCATATTCCAGGGGAATGCCGTCGGTCTCCTCGATGCTGAGCACGCCCTGCTCATAGCACTCCATCGCCCAGGCCAGCGTCGCCCCGCAGGAGATGGAATCGACGCCGTACATGTTGCAGAGCTGGCTGGCGTAGCTGATGGCCGGCAGATCGCTGACGCCCGTGTAGCTGCCGAACGTGGACAGCGTCTCGTACTCTGGCCCGCCGTACTCCGGCACCAGGGCCTGTTCGCGGTACTCGGCCTCGACGACGCGCTTGCAGCGGACAATGCAGGCATAGCAGGTGTCGCGGCCGAGCTTGTCCTGCGCTCCCGTGGCCGCGCCGCGCAGCAGTTCATCGTAGAGCCGCTCGCCACTGATGGCCTCGGCGTCGGCCGGGGCCATGACGCCGCTGTCCCAATTGCGCGTCGGCAGGCCGCCCGCGCCTTGCTGGCCCATGACGGCGTTGGCCGTGCCGTACTGGCCCAGCGCCGCCACATCGCTGCCCGGCAGCCGTTTTGCGCCCAGGCGCGACAGAGCGACGACGGCGCGCCTGTCGGCCGGCGTCACCGGCTGCGTGCCGCGCACGGCGATGGCTTTCAGGTTCTTGCCGCCCATCACCGCGCCGATGCCCGTCCGGCCCCAGGCGCGGTTGCTCATGTTCATCACCGCCGCGAACAGCGCCTGCTTCTCGCCCGCCGGGCCGACCTGGGCGATCTCGACCTTGTTGTCGCCCAACTCCGCCTTGAGCAGCGTGTCCACGTCATGGGTAAAGTGGCCCCACAAGTGGGCGGCGTCGCGCAGTTCGGCCGCGCCGTCGTGGATCCACAGGTAGACCGGCGCCGGCGACGCGCCGCGGATGACCACAGCGTCGAAGCCGGCGAACTTCAGCTCGGCCGGCCAGAAGCCGCCCGCCTGACTATCGGCCACGCCCCGCGTCGTCGGTGATTTACATGTGGCCGTGCAGCGGCTCTGGCCACTGATGGGCAGGCCGGTGGTGGCGCTGAGGGCGAAGGTCAGGGTGTTGCGCGGGTCGAAGGCGTCGATGCCCGGCGGCGTGTTGTGCCACAGGTAGTAGAGGCCCATCAGGCTGCCGCCGGGGTACAGACGGTAGAAGTCCTCGGTCGGCTGCTCGATGGTCAGTTGTCGCTCAGTCAGGTCGACGTGCAGCACCCTGCCGGTGAAGCCGTAAAGCATCGTTGTGTCTCCTTACCAGACGCTCGGCCGGGCGCGTGGCCTGGCTGGGTCTTGGGTGAGCTTCTTCTGGGCCGTTTATTGCTAATCGGCCGTAATCGAGGTATGGTAACGAGGTCATTACAAGCGCGCAAGCCGCCTATGGACGAATCAGTTCCATGCAGGGGCCGGGTGGGTGGCTGCGAATACGAACTGCGCTGAGTTCTGGGCCGGACACCCGTGCGGGTGGGCGGCACCGGGCTTTTTTTTCGCGCGATCGATAGCCCCGTTGGGTCTGGGACAAGCCGGCTGTGTCATAGCGGCGATTGAGACCGCGTAGAGAGATGGCTATGACAGATTCGTTCCGCGTCGAACTCCGCGACGTCTGTAAACAGTTCGGCGAGACGCTCGCCGTCGATCATCTTAGCCTGCAAATCCGCGATGGGGAGTTCTTCTCGCTCATCGGCCCCAGCGGCTGCGGCAAGACGACGACGCTGCGCATGATCGCTGGCTTCGAGCAGCCGACAGACGGAGCCATCTTCATCAGCGGCCAGCACGTCGAGGGCATCCCCGCCCACCGCCGGCCGGTCAACACTGTCTTCCAAAACTACGCTCTTTTCCCCCACATGGACGTCGCCCAAAACGTCGCCTTTGGCCTGGAGATGCAGAAAGTGGCCGCGCCGGAGATCAAGCGGCGCGTGGCCGAGGCGCTGGAACTGGTGCGGTTGCCACAGATGGCCGCGCGCAAACCGCGGCAACTCTCCGGCGGCCAGCAGCAGCGCGTGGCCCTGGCGCGGGCGCTGGTCAACCGGCCGCAGGTGTTGCTGCTCGACGAGCCGCTGGGCGCGCTGGACCTGAAGCTGCGCAAGGCCATGCAGTCGGAACTGAAGCAAATTCAGACCGAGGTCGGCATCACCTTCATCTACGTCACCCACGACCAGGAAGAGGCCATGGGCATGTCCGACCGCATCGGCATTATGCACGAGGGCGTACTCCAGCAGGTCGGTTCGCCGCATGAGGTCTATGAGAAACCGATCAACCGCTTCGTGGCCGACTTCATCGGCGAGACCAACTTCCTGCCCGCCACCGTCGTCCGGCTGGAGACGGAGGAGGACCACCCCATGGTGGCGCTGGAGGGTGGCGTGCGCGTGCTGGCTGCCGACGAGGTACATGACCTGCGCCTGGGCCAGGGGGTGACGTTGACGCTGCGCCCGGAGCGCATCAACCTCTACCCGCAGGGCAAGGTGGACGTGCTCAAGGCCGAAAGTGGCCTGGAGGCGGAGGAGTTGGAACGCATCCTGGGGGCCAAGATGCCCGGCGCGGTGGACATGAAGGAGTTCCTGCTGGCCGAGCCGGAGAACGTCGTCCTCGACGGCCTGCTGGAAGAGGCGTTCTACATCGGCACGGACACGCGCTTCCGCGTGACGCTGGAGGGCGGCGCGTCGCTCGTCGTCCGGCAACAGAACTATGGCTCGCGCTACGACCTGCCGTTCGACGTGGGCAGCCGCGTCTATGTGCAGTGGGCGGCCGAGAACGCGCAGATTCTGATCGACTGAAAGGAGCTTTCATGAGTCTTAAGCATCGTCACTATGGCGGCGGCCGATTCCACAACAGCAGGAGGAGCCGATGGCTGTCTCGACTGACACCGGGCTGAATCCACAACCGCTTGCCGCACCGATGACCCGCGGCCGCGACGCCTTCCACCAGGCCGCGGCCTACCTGCTCCTCACCCAGGCCGCGCTCTGGGCCTTCCTCCTCTTTCGCTGGGCCACCTTCAGTCGCTTCAACTGGACTGCCTACGCCGCCGAACTGACCCTGGCGCAGTGGTCGCCACTGCTCGTCTATGGGCTGTATGGGCTGCTGGCCGTCTGGGCGGGGGTGACCGCCGTCGGCCTGCTGCGCCGGGCGCGCTGGGGGCGAGCCGCCGGCCTGGCCTACGCGGCGACCACGCTGGCCGGGGCGCTGCTTTACTATGCCATCGGCCGTGAATTCGTCGGCGCGCTCGTCGTTGTGGCCGCGGGCGGCTTGCTGCTCTGCCTGCTGACGCGCAACGCCGCCTGGTCGCTGGCCTACCCGGCGGCCTTCTGGCTGCTGGTCTTCTTTCTCATCCCCCTGGCCATCGTCTTTTTCGTCAGCCTGGGCGAGCGCACGCGGCTGGGCACGGTCACGTACCCGCCGCTGAGTCTCGGCTCGCTGGGGGCGCTCTTTGACGACTATGCCCGCGTCTTCAGCCGCGTCGGTGGTGACTTCATCTACCTGCGCATCTTCGGCCGCTCGGCCTGGCTGGCGCTGCTGAACACTGCCCTGTGCCTGCTATTCGGCTTCCCGCTGGCCTACTGGATCGCCCGCCAGCCGGCCAACCGGCGCAACATGTGGATCTTCCTGGTCATGATCCCCTTCTGGACCAACTTCCTGGTGCGCACCTATGCCTGGATGCTCATCCTGCGCGATTCGGGGCTGATCAACAGCGCCTGGACGGGCAGCCTCCACGACGCGGCCACGGTCATTGCCGGGCAAGTGCCCGCGCTGGGCTGGCTGGCCCACATCACCGCCCGGCCACTGCCACTGCTCTACAATGTCGGCGCGGTGCTGGTGGGTCTGTTCTACGGCTACTTGCCCTTCATGGTCCTGCCGCTCTATAGCAACCTGGAGAAGACCAACTGGTCGCTGCTGGAGGCGGCCGCCGACCTGGGGGCCAACGCCTTCCAGCGTTTCACCCGTGTGCTGCTACCGCTCAGCCTGCCGGGCATCATCGCCGGGTCGATCATCGTCTTTATCCCTTCGCTGGGGGCCTACGTGACGCCCGACCTGATGGGCGGGGCCAAGGTGTCGCTGCTGGGCAACCTGTTGCAGCAGCAGTTCATGACCGTGCGCGACTGGCCGTTCGGCTCGGCGCTGAGCTTCATCATGATGGCCGTCATGCTGGCGGCGACGCTGGTCTACTTCCGCGCGTCGGCCGAGGCCGAGCGCCGCCAGGAGGAGCGATGACGGTGACGACCACGCCCGCCACCACGGCCGACGCGCGCACGCGGGCGCTGACCGCCCCGCGCGCTGTCCGCCGCGACATCCGCCGCAGCTTCCACAGCAATGCCCTGACGCTGTTGGCCGCGGCCATCTTCCTGTTCCTCTACCTGCCCATCCTCATCCTGGTCATCTACTCCTTCAACGCCAACGCCGTCGTCGGGGTGTGGACGGGCGTCAGCACGCGCTGGTATGCCGAGCTGCTGCATGATCGGGCGCTGATCGCTTCGTTCCGCGTCAGCATGTGGGTGGCCGTCTGGTCGACGCTCATCAGCACCGTCCTGGGCACGCTGGGGGCGATGGCGCTGGAGCGCTTCCGCTTCCGCGGCAAGCTGACCTTCGACGCGACGATGTACCTGCCGATCATCATCCCCGACATCGTCATGGCCCTCTCGACGCTGCTGTTCTTCGTCCTGGTGACCGTACCCCTCAGCCGCTACACCATCCTGGTGGCCCACGTGGCCTTCAACATCTCGTTTGTGGCCGTGGTGGTGCGCGGCCGGCTGGCAGAGATGGACCGCGGCCTGGAGGAGGCGGCGGCCGACCTGGGGGCCAACGCCTGGACGACCTTCCGCCGCGTGACGCTGCCGCTGTTGACGCCCGGCATCGTCTCGGCGGCGCTGCTGGCCTTCACGCTGTCGCTCGACGACTTCGTGATCACCTTCTTCGTGGCCGGCCCCGGGTCGACAACGCTGCCGGTGCGGGTCTATTCGATGATCAAGTTCGGCGTCACGCCGGAAGTGAATGCCATTTCGACGCTGATGCTGCTGGGATCGACCGTGTTGGTGGTGTTGTCGCTGTGGTTGCAGAGGAAGTAGCGGAGAGGTTCCAGGGGCCAGGTTCCAGGGGCCAGGGAAGAGCGCTTCTGCCCTGGAACCTGGAACCTGGAACCTGAGACAACAGAAAAGTGCCAGGCACGAATGGGCACTGAGAGAAATAAGGAGATCGCGATGAAGAAAGTGCTACTGATTGGTGTGATGGCTCTGCTGCTGGCCCTGGCGGCCTGCGGCGGGGGGCCGAGCGGGGGGCCCGGCGCGGCCGGGGAGCCGACGGCGGCCGCGCCGGCCGACGGCGAGGTGCAACTCGCCGACGAGCTGAGCGTCTACAACTGGGAAGACTACATCGACGAGCAAATCCTGCGCGACTACGAGGAGCGCTACGGCGTGCGCATCGTCTACGATACCTACGCCTCCAATGAAGACCTGCTGACCAAGCTGCAAGCGGGGGCCAGCGGCTACGATGTCATCTTCCCGTCCGACTACATGGTCTCGCAGATGATCGAGCTGGGGCTGCTGGCGGAGATCGACGTGAGCGCCATGCCCAACTTCGCCAACATCGGCGCGGAGTTCAAGGACCCGCCCTATGACCCCGGCAACCGCTTCTGCATCCCCTACCAGTGGGGTATGACCGGTATCGCTTACCGCAACGGCCGCTTCGCCGAGCCGCCCGATAGCTGGGCCTACCTGTTCGATCCGGCCAAGCTGGCGGCCCTGGCCCCCGATGGCATCAACGTCCTCAATGACCAGCGCGAGCTACTGTCGGCGGCGCTCTTCTACCTGGGCTACTCGCCCAACACGACCGACCGCACCGAGCTGGAAGCCGCCCGCGATGTCATCCTGGCGGCCAAGCCTTACTGGAAGACGTTCAACAGCGAGGACTACTACAGCACGCTGATGGTCAGCGATGAGATCGTCCTCTCCCACGCCTGGAGCGGCGACGCGGCCCAGGCCTACTGGGCCACCTACGACGAGGCCACTGGCGAGGGCAACTGGCTATTCACCGTGCCGCAAGAGGGCGCGGTGCGCTATCAGGACAACGTTTGCATCCCCGCCAACAGCAAACGACAGGCCACAGCGCAGCACTTCATGAACTACCTGATGGAGCCGGAAGTGGCCGCGGCCATCACCAACTTCACCTTCTACCCCAGCCCCAACGAGGCGGCCAAAGCGTTCATCGAACCCGACATCCTTAACAACCCCGGCATCTACCCGCCGCCGGAGGTGCGGGCCAAGATGCAGTGGCTAACCGACGTCGGCGACGCCATCTTCATCTATGACGAGATGTGGACGGCGATTAAGGGGCAGTAAGCGACCTGAGTGCGATAGGGGCTGAACGTCGCCGGCAAAAGCGCCAGGGACTCCTCAAGAGGCGTTTAGCCAGGTAGGACAGCCCCAGCATCGATATGGCTCGGTGCCAGCCGTCAAACACCTTAAGGTGCACCAGAATCAGGGAAGACGCCTCTTGTTGGATTGAGCTTTGACGCGCTCCAGCTTACCAACATGAGGCGTCCCCCTGTTTCATTTTTGCTCCGGCCGCGAACCGCTGCGAGGCCCCAGGCGACGAAACCTGCCCGCCGGCAAGGCGCGTGCCGGCAGATGACGCGGCGCGCTAAATCGTGCCGCAATGGGCCGCGCCAACCCATTGCGCCCTCCGTTCATCTGCGCTAAACTGCCCCGTTTAGCCCGTCCCGTCGTCGCCGAGGAATTCAAAGCTCTTATGTCCACACCCGCCCCATCGACCCAGCGCTCCCGTCTATGGCGTCTCATTCGCGCGGTCATCCTCATCCTGCTGACGTTCCTCATCCTGCTATTGCTGGCTCTCGTCCTTCTGGGCCTGCTGCCGCCGCCCGTGGAAAACCCAGTCGTCTCCAACCCGGCGGCCGACTACGCCGACGCCTTAGCCCGAATTGAGGCCAGCCAGGCCGAGGAGAAGGCGCTGCCCGATTTCAACCCTATCTGCGGCTCCATTCTCATGACCCACGGCCACAAGACGGCCGACGCCATCGTCTTCTACCACGGCTTCACCAACTGCCCTGAACAATACCGGCTGCTGGCCCAGGAGTTCTTCGACCGGGGCTACAACGTCTACGTGCCCCTGACGCCCTACCACGGCCGGAACGACCGGCGCGGCCAAGCCCTGGTCAACCTGACCGCCAACAGTCTGGCCGCCTACGCCACGGCGACGGCCGACGCGGCTCAGGGCCTGGGCGAGCGCGTCACGGTCAGTGGCCTGTCGGGCGGCGGCACGGTGGCCGCCTGGCTGGCCCAGGAGCGCGCCGACATCGCCCTGTCCGCGCCCAGCTCGCCGTTCATCGGCGTCAGCTTCCTGCCGGGCGCGTTTCTCAATCGGGGGCTGGCCAACTTGCTGCGCTTTGTGCCCAACGTGTCGATCCACTGGGACCCCGTCACGCGCCTGGATAACCCCAACACGGCCGCCCACGCCTACGCGGCCTACCCCATCCGCTCCATGGGCACGTACATGCAGCTTGGCCTGGCCACCATGGCCGCGGCCCGAACGACGCCACCGGCCGCCGGGGCTATCCGCATGATCCTCAACGACGCCGACTTCTCGGTCAACAACCGCGTCGCCGCCGAGTTGGTGGCGCGCTGGCAGCGGGCGGGCGCGGCCGACGTCACTACCTTCACTTTTGCCCGCGATATGTATCTGCCCCATGACTTCATCGCCCCGGAGCGCGTCGGGGCATCGCTCGATGAGGTCTACGCCACGCTCATCGAGCTAATGACCGGCGCGGTGGGCCGATGAGTCGCTGGGGAAGCGTGATTGCGGCCGACATCTGGCCGCTGCTGGCCATCGTGGCCCTGCTCGTGGTGGGCGTGGCCCTGTTAGTATTGTTGCTGCCCGTGCCCACGAACGGTCTGGGGGCGCGGCCGAACCCGTCGCCCGACTATGCCGACGCCGTGGCCCGCTTCGACCGCCTGGCCGCGGCCGAGGATCTGGTGGCCAACCCGGCCGTCCGCTCGCGTCTGCTGACCCACGGCGCGCCCACCGCGCGCGTCTACGTCTTCGTTCACGGTATCACCAACTCGCCGGTGCAATTTGAGGAGCTTGGGCGGCTCCTCCACGCTCGCGGCCACAACGTCTTCATCCCCATGCTGCCCCGCCACGGCCGCCGCAGTATGCGCCTGCGCGAACTGCGCGGGCTGCGGGCTGAGGAGTTCCGCGACTATGCCGACGCCGCTATCGACATGGCCGCCGGGCTGGGGCAGGAGATCGTCGCCATCGGCATCTCCGGCGGCGCGTCTGTCGTCGGCTGGATGGCCCAGAACCGCGCCGAGATGGGCACGGCCCTGCTGTTGGCCCCGTTTGTCGGCGTGCCTCGCGTTGCCCCCCACGTGGGCACAATCATGATGAACGCCTACAGCCGTATACCCAGCATCAACATCGAGGACCCGCTGGAACCGCGGCGCGACTGGGTCTACCGTGGCCAGACTACGCGCGCTCTGGCCGAGACGCTGCGTCTGGGCCGCGCCATCCTTCGGCAGGCGGCCCGCGCGGCCCCGTTGGCCCGGCGCATCATCATCCTGACCACCGCCTGCGAGACCCAGGTTAGCAACGACACCGCGGCGCGGCTGGCGGCGCTCTGGCGGGCGCATGGCGGCCACGTCGAGGAGTCGCAGTTCGCCGCCGAGTTGGACATTCCTCATAACGCCATCGACCCGGCCGCCGACCCGGCCAAGAAAGCCATCGTCTACACGCGCATGCTGGCGCTGCTGGGCGAAACAGACGCGGATTGACGCCGGTTCGCGCCTTACCCCGCCAATCCGCGTCCTCCGCATTCCATTCGGCCGCGCAGCGATTGGCCCTGGCCGGAGGTGCAACGACCCCGTGCGGGTGATAAAATGTGCCCCATGATCCCCAGGCGCCTGCATTTCGTTCTCGCTTTGCTGCTGACCCTGACGCTGGTCGCCTGCCTCGATTCCGGCGACGAAAGCCAGGCTCCGGCGGCCGTATCCACGGCAACTGTGGACGCGGGCGCGCCGGCCGTCGCCCTGCTGCCCACGCCCACAATCGCCCAACCGCCGCCGGCCGACACGCTTGAGGCAACGACCCCCACTTCACAGGCCACCAAGCCGCGCCTGACTGACCTCATCACCGAAAAAGTGGCCACAGAAACGCCCACGCCGGCAGCCACAGCCACGGCCACGGCGACGCCCGACGCCGCCCAGACACAGCAGTTCTCCTGGTCGGGCGGCTACTCCTATTGGCCGCCGAGCGGCTACGAGACGCAGACCAATGGCGGGCAAACGCTTTTTACCGGGCCGGAGGGGGTCATGGCCCTGGCCGGCGGGCCGGAGCAGAACAGCGACCGCCCGCCGGAGCAGGCCATGGCCGAGGCGCTGGGGGCCATCAATGGTTCGCTGGGCGCGGCGCTGACGACGGGCGCGCCCTTTCCCGTGACTGTCGGCGGCGTGCCCGGCATCGGCGCGGATCTGTCGGGGACGACGCCGCAGGGGGCCATGCTCGGCCGCCTGGTAATGGTGCGCCCCAACGCGGGGCAGCTCTTCTACGCCTTCGGCCTTAGCCCGGCCCAACTCTGGCCGGCCCGCGACGCCGGCCGCTTCCAGCGCCTGCTGCGCGACGTGGGCTTCTTCCCGCTCGGTTCGCAATTCGGCTGCCCGCGCTCGCTTGATCCGACCTATGGCTTCTCGCCCGACAACCCCATCCGCATCGGCGGCGGCGCTGACGCGCCCCAGCGCGAGGCGGCCTATCTGGGGGCGCTGCGGGCCGCCAACGGCCAGGTCGTGCCCTTCCAGCCCGCTGGCAGCCAACAGCACGGCGATCGGACGCTCAATGTCTACACCATTCCCGGAGCCGAGGGCGGGGCGGGCGTGCTCTACTTCGACCCCAGCGTCTATGAGTCGCTCTTCGCGCCGGTGGGCTTCGCCTGTGTCGGGGCCATTCCCGTGGGAGCGCCGTAGGGACGTGTTCGCCAACCCGGACGACCCCGCCACCGCCGCCCATGTGGCCGCGATCATCGCTCGCCTGCGCGCGGCTTACCCCGACGCGCATTGCGCCCTGGCCTACGAGACGCCCCTGCAACTGCTGGTCGCCGTCATCCTCTCGGCCCAGTGCACCGATGAGCGCGTCAACATGACCACGCCCGCCCTCTTCGCCCGCTATCCGACGGCCGAGGCGCTGGCCGCGGCCGACCCGGTCGAGTTGGAAGAACTTGTGCGGTCAACTGGCTTCTATCACCAGAAGGCGCGCTACATCCGCGAGACGGCGGCGCGGCTGCTGGCCGAGTACGGCGGTGTTGTGCCGCCGGAGATGGATGCTCTGCTGACGCTGCCCGGCGTGGCCCGCAAGACGGCCAATGTCGTCCGCGGCGAGATCTATGCCCTGGCCGACGGTATCACCGTCGATACCCATGTCAAGCGCCTGGCCGCCCGGCTGGGGCTGACGACCGCCACCGACCCGGTCAAGGTAGAGCGCGACCTGATGGCCGTCATCCCCCGTGAGAGCTGGATCGAGATCGCCCACCTGCTCATCTGGCACGGCCGCCGCGTCTGCGCCGCCCGCAAGCCCAATTGCCCGGCGTGCCCCCTGAATGATATTTGTCCGTCGGCGGTGGATTGGAGCAGCTAGTGCTTAGCGGCTGGCCGCCGGTGGCCACGTAAGAGTGGTCGTGTAAGAGGGGATGCCTTACTTTAACTACGAGGTTCACGCGGTGGACGCGGGCGCAGCTTCCTGGTGGGAGCGGCGGGCGTTCGTGCGCGCCTGGTGGGCGTTGGGGCGGCAGGACGACCGCTGGACGCCGCCGCCCTATGCCGCCTTCCAGCGCGACCTGAACCCGCGCCACAACGACCACCTCGCCCGCCTGCGTGCCCAGCTCATCCACATCGACGCCCTGCACCGCACCGGCCTCTCCCGCTCGCGCACCGACCAGCAGGAAATTCCCCTGACCAGCGTCTTTGAGCGGCCGTTGGCGGCCGCCTTCGTCGCCACGGACCCGCGCCGTCGCGACCAGACCGCCCACCTGGGCCAGCTGCACACCGCCGGCGACGCCGAGGCGCTCGACCGGCTCTTCGGCTATCTGGCGGAGACGCTAAGAGCCGGCGGCGGCCAGCGCGTCATCGGCCCGGTGGGGCTGTCGCCGCATTTGGGCAGTGGCGTGCTGGCCGACGCCTGGGACGCCGCGCCGCCGCGACACACGCCCAACAACCCGCCCTACCTGCCGGAGATGCTGGAGCGGCGGGCGCGGCTGTTGCAAACGGGCCGGCTCTATGAGGCGGCCACGGCGGCCGGAGGCGGGGCAGAAGTGGGCGGGCTGCAGGTCAAGGCGTTCGCCGTGGCGCGGTTGGCCGACGACCTGCGGCCGCTGCTCGTCGCGGCCGTCGAGAATCAGCCGGCCGGCTTCCCGCCGCCCGACGCGGCCGAGGCGGCCTTCCTGCTGCGCTGGGCGGGGCCGGGCGCGGTCGGCGGGCTGGCGACGGTGGCCGGCGCGCCGGTTGGCTTTGTGCTGCTGGCTCCGGACGACGGGGCACGGCTGCGGGCGGCGCGCGGCGGGCGGCCGCTGTGGGCACGAGCCTGGCTGGCGCTCCTGAGCCGCCGCCCGACCATTGCCGGGCGGCTGCTGTTCGGCGGGGTGCTGCCGGCGGCGCGGCGGCAAGGCGTGGGACGGGCGTTGTGGGCCTGGGCGCTGGCGTCCGGGCGGGCGCAAGGCTGGCGGACGCTGACCGTGGGGCCGGTCTGGTCGCCGCCGGGCGAACCGGCGGCCGCGGCGGCGTTCCTGCGCGCCCAGGCGGCCGCGGCGCGGCAAACGTACCGGCTCTATGAGTGGTCGATCTGAGGCCCATCGCCCCAGACCTCGGCCAGCACCCGCCGCACTTCGTCGCTCAGCGACCATTCGGCATGTGGGGCATCGTCGTTGCGCTGCACCAGCCCTTGCCGCGACAGTTGGTCCAGCGCCGCCATCACTGTCGCCCGCCCCATGCCACAGTTGAGACTGATCTTGCGCGTCGTCGCCGGCAGCGACAGCAGCCCCATCGTCAGGACGACCTTCAACTGTGTGCCCGACAGTTGGCGCACCAGCGTCTCCAGTCGCAGCGGGTCCAGGGCATGGTCGGCATTCATTTGATCGTTCCTCCTGAAGGCGCTCAGGTCAATCCCCTCCGGTAGCGCGTGGTCGGGCAGGCCAAACTGGTGCAACGTCATCCGGTACAGGGGCGAGCGGGCGAAGTAAAGCCCCGCGCTGAGCCGCTCCAGGGGATCGTCGCCGAAGTAATCGACGACGGCCTGGCGCAGAACGGCCAGCAGCAGCCGTTGCTCCGGCGGCAGGCTGGGGGAGATGTCGAGGTCCAGCAGGTATGCCAGTCGCGCTTGCAGGGCGCGCTCGCTTGTGTCGTCGTGTTGGCTCATGGTGCTCCTGTCGCCGGTCAATCACTACACCAGGCACAAAATGGGCCTGGCCAAAAAGGATGCGTCCAGTGTAGCAACCAATAGAACATTCGTGCTATTCGATTTTAGACACCCCCACCATCGCGCGGGCCAACGCGCGACAGCAGTTCGCCCCAATCCACCAACACGTTGTTGACCGCGTCCTCGCGCTGTGTCTCCCCTCCGCCGGCCCAAGCAGTTGCCCACGCCTCACCGGCGGCCGGCAGCCCCGCAGTTTCGTGGGCTATGGCCCGGCCGCGCGTCCCAACCGGCCAAGTCCCACACATTTCCATCCGTGGCCGCCGAGCGCGCCGGCCCGGCAGGGGTCACCTGTCCAGTTAAGTGGGGGAGATGTGGCGCGCCGGCATCGCCGCGAGTGTCTCGGCCGCCCGCGGCGCGGCGATCACGAGGCGGCCGAAGTCGTGGCCTCCGGTCGCCGTCCGCCGTCACACAAATCGCCCTCTACTTCCTTCGCCAATAATAGAACAAAAGTTCTGTTACCCGAGGGCTAGTGTAGCATGCAACGGCGTGAAGAATGCGTGAAAATTGGCACAGACGGGCGCGACTCACCCCCTGTCGGGTGGCCGTTGAGCCGCAAGCCAGCCGTGAAGAAAGCGTGAATTCCGGGCTACAGGCAACAAAAAGGGCCAGCGTAAGCCCAGCCCAGGAGGACAGCACGACGATTGTCACAGCGCGTCGCTGCCAATCTCAGCACTCGTAGACGCGCCCCACCCCCGCCAACCGCTCCAACGCCTCCACCAACTCGTTGGCGCACTCAATGCGCCGGTTGGGGAAGTCCATCACCAGGTCCTGCCCGGCCAGTTGCAGGCGCAGCCCAGCGTTACCCTCGTAGCGTTCGGCCAGCCGCACCGACTGGCGACAGGTGTCCTTCCAGTTGCCCGACGCCCTGATCTCCACGACCAGGAGGCGCGACGGCGACGGCAACCCGCTATTCAGGGGCGCAGCCGGCGGCGTGGCCACCCGCGTGGCGTCTGGTGTGGCCACCGTCGTGGACACCGTTGTGGGCATGGTCGCGGCCGGCGCCGGGGCCGTCACTGGCATCTCCACCACCGGTGCCGGCGGCAACTCCACCGCGTCGGCCGCGGCGCGGTCGGGCACGGTCATGGCTTCCTCATCGACGGCCGGCTCTTCGTCGCTCCAGTCGTCGTCGTTGACGTCGGCCAGGTCGCCGGCATCGTCGTCGTTGGCGCCGGCGGCCGTGTAGGGGTAGGCGGTTGTGGTCTCTCTGAGCTGGGTTGTCGGAACGTGACCGGCCGCGCCGTTGGCGGCCGGCCCGTTGGTGCCGCCGCCGGCCCACGGATCGTCGTTGCCCCAATCGGGCGGCGCGTCCCAATCGGGCAGTTCGCGCACCTGGGCGGCGTCCTTGGCCACGGTCAGCTTCGTCTGGGCGCTGTTGACCAGAATGGAGATGGCTTCGTTCTGGGCTTGCACCTGGCCGCGGACGACGAGGATCTGGTTCGTCTGTACCATCTCGCGGCAGTCGGCCCAGACCTTGGGGAAGAAGACGAGATCGACTTTGCCGTCCAGGTCTTCCAGAGTGACGAAAGCCATCGGCTGGCCCTTCTTCGTGTTGGTTGTGCGCAACCCGACGACAAGTCCGGCCAGCGTCACCCCTTTACCGTTCCAGGCGGCGTCGATCTCGCTCGTCCGCGCCGTGACGACGCTTTGCAGGTCGCCCAGCCGCTCTTGCAGCGGGTGTTCGGTCAGGTAGACACCGATCAGTTCCTTTTCCCAGTCGAGCAGCTGCCGCCGCTCGATCGTGGGCACGTCCTTCTCGTCGCGCATCAAGTTGACAGCCACCTTGAAGTTGCCGCCGTTGCCGCCAAAGAGCGTCATCTGGCCGGCGGCGGCCGCGGCGTGGGTGTTGCCGCTATGGCCGAGCATGCGGTCGAGAGCGTCCAGCAACTGCGGCCGCGCGCCCCACTCGTCGAACACGCCCACCTTGACCATCGATTCCAGCGCTCGCTTGCCGATGCGCCGCAGATCGATGCGCTCGGCCAGGTCAACCGGGGCGCGGAACGGGCCGTTGGCCTCGCGCTCGTCGATGATCGTTTGCACGGCGGCCGCGCCGGCATTCTTGATGGCCGCCATGCCGTAGCGGATGGTGGCCTGCGGCCTGGTTCCGCGTTGGCCGGTGGGCGCGTCCTCGATGGTGAAATCGAGGTGGGCGCGGTTGATACTCGGCGGGGCGACGGTGATGCCCAGCCGGCGAGCATCGGCCACATACTTGGCCACCTTCTCCGTGTCGGCGTGGTCGACCGTCAGCAGGGCGGCGATGTACTCGACCGGGTAGTGGGCCTTCAGGTAGGCCGTCTGCCCGCAGATGACGGCGTAGTCGGCGGCGTGGGCCTTGTTGAAGCCGTAGCGAGCGAAGAACTCGATGTCGCTCCAGATGGCCTCGCAAACCTCTTGCGAGAGGCCGCGCTGCATGGCCCCGGCGGTGAACTGCGCCTTGTGCTGGTCCATCAGGTCGCGCTTCTTCTTGGAGACGGCTTTGCGGATCATATCCGCCTCGCCCGGCTCATAGCCGGCCAGATCGGCGGCGATGCGGATGATCTGCTCCTGGTAGACGAGGATGCCGTAGGTATCTTGCAGAATGGGCTTCAGTTCCGGCGTGTGGTAGGCGGCGATGTCCTTGCCCTCGAACAGCATCGCGTGCATACGGCGGATGTATTCGGGGATGTTCTCCATCGGCCCGGGGCGGAACAGGGAGATGGCGGCGATGATGTGGTCGAAGCGCTGCGGCTTCATGTCCATCATCAGCTTGCGCATCCCCGAACCTTCCACCTGGAAGACGCCCTGCACGTCGCCGTGGGCCAACATGGCGAAGGCCTTATCCATCCCCTTGTCGTTGTCCGGCGGCGGGCCGAACTGGCCGATGTCGTAGGGGATGTTGTCCATCGTGTAGTGGACGCCGTGGCGCTGGGCGATGAGTTGCGCCGCCAGGCGCATGACTGTCAGCGTGCTCAGGCCCAGGAAATCGACCTTCAACAGGCCGATCTTCTCGATGATCTCCATCGGCCACTGGCTGACGGAGCGAATGCCGCCTAGGCCGGACTCGCCGCTGGTCGGCCGGTGCAGGGGCACATACTCCACCAGCGGTTTGTCGGAGATGATGACGCCGGCGGCGTGGCTGCTGGCGTGGCGGGCCACGCCCTCCAGCTGCTTGGCCGTGTCCACCAGCTCGCGCACGCGCGGGTCGCTCCTGTACTTCTGCTCCAGGTCGGCCGAGTAGAATTCGTGGTCGCGGTCGAGGACGTTGACGATCTTGACCGGCTTGCCGGGAATGGCCGGGATGAGGCGGGCGATGGCGTCCACTTCCGGCAGGGGCACGTCGAGGGCGCGGCCGACATCGCGGATGGCCGCCCGCGCGCCCAGCGTCCCGAAAGTAATGATCTGGGCCACCTTGTCCTGGCCATACTTCTGCACGGCATATTGCACCATCTCGTGCCGGCGGTCGTCGGGGTAGTCCAGGTCGATGTCGGGCATTGTCACGCGGCCGGGGTTGAGGAAGCGCTCGAAGATGAGGCCGTTGGCGATGGGGTCGATGCCCGTAATGCCCAACACATAGGCCACCACCGAGCCAGCGCCACTGCCGCGCACGTTCCACCAGATATCCGCCTGCCGGGCATACTGGCACAGGTCCCAGACGATCAGGAAGTAGGCGTCGAAGCCCATGCGATGGATGATGCCCAGCTCGTGCTCCAATCGCGTCCGTAGCGCCTGGTCGTCGCGGGTGCGCTCCTCGCCATAGCGCCACGCCAGACCCTTCTCGCATAGCTCGCGCAGGTAGCCCGTGGTGTCGTAACCCTCCGGCACGGGAAAGACGGGCAAATGGTAGCCCTTGCTGCTCAGGTCAACGTTGCACATCTCGGCGATGAGCAGGCTATTGTCCAGCGCGCCGGGAATGTGGCCGAACAGCGCGGCCATCTCCGCCCGTGACTTGAGATAATAGCCCGTATCGGTGAAACGCAGCCGGCGCGACTCGTTGACCGTCGCCCCGGTCTGGATGCACAACAGCACGTCGTGGGGCGAGGCTTCCTCCGGCGTGGTGTAGTGAACATCGTTGGTGGCCACAAAGCGCAGGTTGTAGCGCGCCTGGAAGTCCTGGACGAGCGTCTTGTTGATCTCCGTCAGCTCCGGGATATTGTGTTCCTGCAGCTCGATGAAATAGCGTTCCGGGCCGAAGATGTCGAGGTACTTGCCCATCATTGTGTGGGCCTTCGTCAGGTCGCCGGCGGCGATGGCCCGCGGGATGTCGGCGGCCATGCAGCCGGTGGTGCAGATGAGGCCCTCGCTGTGCTGGGCCAGCAGGTCGAGGTCGATGCGTGGCTTGTAGTAGAAGCCATCCAGTTGGGCGCGACTGGCCAGTTGTAGCAGGTTCAGATAGCCGGTCTTGTTCGCGGCCAGCAGCAGCAGATGGGTGCGGTTGCGGTCGAGTTGCGAGTCGTGGTCGGTCATGCGCCGGGCGGCGACATAGGCCTCGACGCCGATGATGGGCTTGACCCCCGCGGCGACGCAGGCCTCGTAGAAGGGGATGACGCCGAACATCGTCCCGTGGTCGGTCAGCGCCAGGGCGGGCTGGTTCAGCGCCTTGGCCCGCGCGGCCAGATGCTTGATGCGGCTCAGGCCATCGAGCAGGGAGAACTCGCTGTGGACGTGCAGATGGACAAACGGTTCGTGTTCGTTGGCGGACGCCGGCATGGGCGGGAGTATAACACACCTGTTCGGATCGGAGCTTAAAGAGAACGAGATTTTAAGGGATGCGCATGGCGGGCCACCTCCCGGCCGTTCTCTCCCCGCGCCGGCCCACTTGGGATACAATCGCCCCATGATCTCCTATCACGTGCGGCGCTTGAATGCGCCCGGCGAAACGGCGCGGCGCTATCACCTCTTCGACCGCGCCGACCAACTCCTCCTTGTGGCTGACCAGGGCAGCGCCTGGCTGCCGGACGACGACACGCCCCAGGTGCGTTTTGCTCGGCCCGACGGCGAGCGCCTGGCGACACTCGCCCTGCCCCGGCCGACCGACCGCCGCCCGGAGAAGCAATACAACTACGCCATCATCTACGAGCACGCCGTCTATGCGCTCATCACCGCGCCCATCCGGCCGCCCAGCGGCAGCACCGCCCCGCTGTTGGCCGCGGGCAGCGCCGTCTGGCCGTTCACGCGCCTGATCATCGAGGTAGAGGGGCACCGCTGGCTGGCCTTGCGCTGGCCGGAGGGCAAGGGGCCGCTACTTGTGCTCTACGATGCCGGCAATGACGGGGTGGCGCTTTCGGCCGACCCCGAATCGAGCGATCTGCCGGAGCCGTTGGGCCTGCTAGAGGTGGGCACGGGCGACTATGACTTCGACCTGACCCTGCCCGCCGGCCGTCTGGAGCAAGGGCCGCTGGTGGGGCTGGCGCTGGTGTATCTGGTCGATCAGTAGGGGCGCGCCTGGGAACCGGAGGAAGGGGCCAGGTTCCAGGTTCCAGGGGAAGAACGTCTTTCCCTAAAGTCTGGTTGTTGGCGGGGCCAGACAGAGAGGACAGACACGCCGGTCTGCCCCTACTGGCCAGGAAAAGAGGCCAAGCCCAGCAAAGAACCCTCTTCCCCTGGCCCCTAATGGGCATTGTGGTCATCGACGGGGGAGCAACCTAGCGCTTGATGCCGGGGACGTTCATCGACTCGTCCGTGGCCCAGGCCGATTCCGGCAGCGCCGGCTTGTCGGCCTCCTCGTCCAGCCACTGTCGCGCCAGGGCGACAGCGGCGGCGGCATAGGCCAGCCCGCTGACGATCCAGGCGATCATCGCCCCAAAGTTGTAGTCGTTGATGTGTAGACCGCTAAACTGGAACGTGGCCGGGTAGCCGTAGTTGATATCCGGGAAGAAGAGCAGCACCAGCCCGACCAGCTTCACCGGCCAGATGCTGACGAAAGCGTAGACGATGCGCACTATCGGGTGCATCGTGCCGTGGGTCTGCGGCCAGGCGGCGGTGATGTGCCACCAATTGAGCAGTCCCACGCCAAAGAGGCTGAGCAGTTCGATGGCATGCACCCAGCCGTGGCGCAGTGTCGCCCCGTGGATGGAGGGGTCGTACCAGAACCAGCAGACGCACAGGAACGTCAGCAGCGTCACGCCGGGCGAAGTGGCCCAATGGACGGCGCGGCGCAGGCGGCCGGAAGAGGCGTCGGCCGGCCGGCGCAGGCTGGCCAGCAGCGCGTCGCGGCGGCCGGCGGGCAACCCATAGGCCAGCGGCACCACCGGGTTCGACAGCATCAGCAGGCTGGGAATCGAGGCGACGATGAGCATGTGCTGGACGATGCGCGCGCTGAAGTACTGCGTCGCCAGATAGCCCAGGGGCGAGATCAGGGCCACCGCCAGGAGCGCCAGCCCGGCCATGAACAGCCACAAGGCCCGCGGGGAGGCCGTCTCGACCTGTGGCCGGCGCAGCCGCAACCGCTCACGCGGCAGCCGCCGCCAGCCACGCACGTAGACGACGGCCACGAGAAAGATACCCGTTGCCGCCAACAGGCGCATCACCGTCGCTTCGGGCCAGGTAAACATCGTCCGGCATTGTAGCAGCGGACGCGGCCGCTCGGCAATGGGCTGAAAGGCCACTTCGCCGGTGGGGCCATCCTACCGATGACGCGCGGCGGCTTGCTCTTAGCCCAGGTCGTACTCGACCGCCTCCGCCCCCAGGAACTGCCCCAGAGACTCAATCGACCCGGCGACGGCCGCCCGCGTGTCCTTGTCCAGCGCCACGCCCGGCTGCCAGTGGACGGCCTGCACGGTCAGCCGGCCCGTCTTGCGGTCCATCCGGGGATCGATCCGCCCGATGAGCCGGTCGCCGTGGAGGATGGGCATGACATAGTAGCCGTATTGGCGCTTGGCCGCGGGGGTGTAGATCTCGATGCGATAGTGGAAATCGAATAGCCGTTCCGTCCGGTCGCGGTCGGCGATGAGGTTGTCGAACGGGGAGAGGAGGACGGTCTGCGGCCGCCACTCGCCCGCGCGCAGCCTCTCCAGCTTCGGCAGCAGGTCGTTGTGCAGAACCCACGGCCCCGACCACTCGCCGCCGCCGTCGTCAATGGCCACACGGCTGATGACGCCCTTTTTTTCCAGAGCGCCCAGCGTTTCCTTGAGGTTGGGGTAAGCGAAGCGGGTGAAATACTGGCGGACATCGCGCAGCCGGGCCGGACCGAGGGCCAGCAACGCCCGCTCGACCGCCCGGCGCACCAGCAGCGGCCGTTCCACCTCCGGCGCGTGGATGCGCTCGCCCAGTTGCTGCTCCATCCGCCCCCACTGCTTCTTCAGGCCATAGCCTTTGCCCACGCGCCGGGTGACGGTAACGTACCCCCGGAACCACATCATGTCGAGAGCGATATTGACATCCTTGCTGCCGCCCCAGCGGTTGTCGTAGTTCCAGGGCACATCGGCCCGGCTCTCGATTTCCTCGGTGAAGAGCGGGCCACGGGTGGCCAGTTCGTCCAGAAGGCGCTGCCGGAAAGACGCGTTGGCCGCCCACCAGGCGTGGCCGCGCTGTTGCCAGACGCCGTTGCCCGGCGGCCGTTCGCCCATCTGTGGCTGGAAGAAGGGGTAATCGTCGGCCAGGACGATCGACGCCGCGTGCGCCCAGTACTCGAATAGCGCCTTGTCATCCCACAGCAGCGTCTCCAGGTCGGCCGGGTCATATGGCCCCAGACGGCTGAACGGCACGAGCAGTTGCGTCCGGGCGACGACGTTGATGGGATCGATCTGCACGCAGGTGATGCGGCGGATCATGTCGAGCAGGTCGGCTTTGGTGGGGTTGGGACGCGGCGCTTCCAGTTGTTGCGCGGCCACGGCCAGGCGGGCTTCCCGCGGGCTGAGGGTGAGCATGGCCATCGTGGGCGGGATGATAACCGAACGGATGTTTCAGGGCAAGCGCCCGGCGCGTGTCCTGAAACATCTGTATGCTAGATAGATGGCCAGCTGTAACCTGGTTAGCAGACCGCCCCGTCGCTATTCTCTACACTGATACCAGGCCCATCACACACTGTCCAAGCACCCTTGAGAGAAAACTGATGAAACAACCACTTATGATCCTGCTCGTTTTGCTGGCCATGCTGGCTCTGGTCGCCTGTGGTGGCGCAACGCCGGCCGAACCCGGCGCTGATCCCGGCGCGACGACCTTGCCCGACCAACCCACCACCGAACCGGCGTCTCCAGAGACGCCCACGGCCGAACCACCCACGGCCGCCCCCACCGAAGCCCCCACGACTGAACCGGCGGCTACCCCCGCGACGACGCCAGAAGCGCTCTGCCCCGACCTGCCCCGCCCGGCGCTGATCCTCAGCACCGGCCCCGGCTTCGAGGCCCACAATCCGCTCTCCGGCGAGCGCTGCCCGCTGCCATTGCCGGAGACGATGGGCTACCTCCAGCCCGGCGGCGACCACCTCTACTTCGTCGCCTTCGACAGCGAGGCCAGCACCAACGTTGTCGCGCGCCTGGGCGCGGGCGGGACTGTTGAGCCGCTGGAGCCGACGCGCGCCACGGGTGATGTCTACTACCTGTTGCGCTTTGCCGTGGCCGCCGACGAGAGCCATCTGGCCTGGAGCCACATGGCGTCGCAGGACGCTACGGCCACAGCCATGCAAGGCAGCCTGTGGATCGGCACGGCCGACGGCAGTGCCGCCACGCCCATCTTCGAGAACCAGCTTGGCGGCGAGTTGCGCATCGTCACGCCGCTGCGTTTCACCGCCGACGGCGCGACGCTGTACTTCACCTGGGAGCCGATCGGCCTGGGCGGCGCGTGGAATGGCTTCAACGGCCGCTACGACAACCTCTACCGCGTGGCGGCCGGCGGCGCGCCGGAAAAGGTCTTCGATTGCGCCGACATGGGCCTGTTCCTCTGCGCGGGCGACTTCCTCGATGACGGCACCGTGGCCTACATCGACACGAACCGGGTCATCCACGTCGCCGGGCCGGGCGGGGCAGAACTGGCCGCCATTCCGACGACGGCGGAGTACGCCGGCTATCCGACTTTCAGCCCCACGGGCGACCTGTATTACAGTGAGGCGGTGCTCCCGGCCAATAACCCCAACGTGGCTGTGCCCGCGCCGGGGACGGTCTACCGGCTGGCCGCGCCCTATAGCGGCGCGCCGGCGCTGGTAGCCACGGCCGACGGCCTGCTGCCCGCGGCTCCGCGCCAGCCATTCCTCGACGCTGACCACCTCGTGGTCGGCTACTTCCAGAACGAGATGTGGGGTACGGCCGTGCTGAGCAGCGCGGGCGACATCATGCCCCTCGAACCCTGGCCCAGCGCTTACCTGGCCGCCGTCTGGCCCGCCAAACAGTAAGAAGTTGACGTTAACGACGCGAGGACGCAAAGAGATTCGATCTCTTTGCGTCCTCGCGCCCTGGCGTTATGTCTTATCTTGCTACTCGACGCTGATCGTCTCGCCCAGCAGCGACAGGAGCATATCCAGCCCGTCCTCGTCGACGCCGGCGACACCCAGCGGCCGGTTGACACGGTCGTGGCAGTCGGAGCCGCCCGTCTGGATGAGGTCGTAGCGGTCGGCCCACTCGGCCATCAGGGCGCGATGCTCCTGCACGTGGCCGGGGTATTGCACTTCCAGCCCGTCCAGGCCGAGCAGGTTCTCATCGAGGAACTCCGGCATCAGGCTCTCGACGATCTCGATGGGCGGCAGCACCTCGTTATAGAGGCTCTCGCCGGGGTAGGAGCCGGCCGCCGGGTGGGCGAAGACGCGCACCAGTTGCGGGTAGTCATGCAGCAGCGGCGTCAGCGTCTTGGGGTCGATGCCCGACGGGATATAGGCCCGGCTGTCGTTGCCGATGAGCAGGTTGACCTGCTCCTTGCTCAGCCCGTGGTTGTTCGACAGGGCCAGGGCGAAGTGGCGGCGGGTGACGTTGTCGGCCAGGGCCTCGATCTCCTCGGCTGTCAACTCCCGCGCCAGCAGGGGCGTAGCCCCATTAGGCCCGAACTCGGCATTGATGGCCGCCACGCGCGCCCGCACCAGCCCGCCGCCGCGCCCCTGGCCAAAGATGGCCTCGGCGTCGCGGCGGAAGCGAGCGTCTTCGAGCAGGTCATTGGGGATGTAGAGCAGATAGTGGAGCGTGCCGGTGAAAGCGGGCCGCTTGAAGCGCAACGACACCTCGACGCCGGGCACGACGCGAATACCGGCCGCCTCCCCGGCCGCCAGCGCCTCGTCCAGCCCGTTGAGCGTGTCGTGGTCGGTCACGCCCACTGCTTGCAGGCCCAGAGCGACGGCCTGGTTGACTAACTCGGTCGGCGTGTACTCGCCGTCGGAGGCGGTGGTGTGGTTGTGCAAGTCAGCGATAAAGGTGCGGTCCATAGGTGAAACTGTCTCCTCGTGATGAGAAACCGGGTCTTTTCCGAAAACACGGCTTCGATGATTCTGTGAAAGGATGCCGCGCCAAGGTGTCAAACAACCTTAAGAAAGGGCAACCGGCGCGACAGGGGACAGGCGGCGGCCGCGCCTACGACGGCCGTCGCGTCTCCAGCGCGGCGACCTCGTCACTCAGCCGCGCCCGCGCCGCCTCCAACTCGCGCCGCACGGCCGCCCACCAGTTATCGTTCGGCTCTTCCAGTTCGCGCGCCTTGTGCCACAGCCGGGCGGTCGTCTCGCGCCGCAGTTCGTCCAGTTGGCGGGTCACCTTGCGCTGCCGCCGGCGACAGCGCAGCAGCTGCTCGCGCAGTTGGCGCGCCTGGCGCGTGTCCAGCAGGGCCACCTCGCGCAGCTCGCTTGGCGACAGTTCCCCGGCCAGGTCATAGAGCGCGCCGACATCGCCCACGGCGTAGGCGCTGTTGACGGCCGACATGACCGAGGTGCGATAGGCCAGCTCGCCGGCCGAACCGGCCAGGTCGGGGTGGAAGCGGCGGGCCAACTCGCGGAAGAGGCGCTTCTCGGCCGCCCGGTCGCGGGGCACGTCGGTTGGCAGCGGGAGATCATCGGCCGGGGATGGTTCATCCGGCTCCGGCGGCGTCCCCAACGGGTCGTCGTCGGCCGCGGCCAATGCCAGCTCCGTCAGCAGGGTTTGCTTGCGCGCTCGCAGCGTCAGGATGGCGTCGGTCAGGTCGTCGAGCATCAGCCGGGCGTGCAGGCGGAAGGCGTTGACAGCCGCCTGCTCCGCGGCCAACTCGGCCTCGGCCGCGCGCAGCGCCTCCTGGGCGGCGCGTAGGTCAGCCCGCAGTTGTTCAACTTGTCCGCTAGTGGGCGCGGGTTGTAGTGCGTTCTCGATCAAGGCGTCTCTCGGCTCCGTCCCGGTGGCAGAGCGCAACGATGCCGTAAAGAACGGTCCCGTTCCCCGCTCAGCCGGCCGTGCCCGCACTCTCCGCTTTGGCTGCCAGCCGCCGTTCGATGTCGTCGGCGGTCATGGTGAATTGCTCCTCTAGCCGCGGGTAGACCAGCCAGACGACGCTCAGCCCGAAGATCGCGCCGGTCAGGGCGCGCAGCAGTGGCGAGCTTTCGCGCAGGGGGAACAGCTGTGCCAGCGCGTCCAGTTGAGTGCCTACGAAGAACTGGCTGAACAGCTGGCTGAAGCCGTCGAGGGCGATCGGCGCGACGCCGATCAGCACGAACAGCCAGAAGCGCATCGGCCGCACCGGCCCGCGCCGTCGCACCAGCCCGTAGATCAGTCCGCCAATGAGCATCGAGGTGTAAATACTGACGTCGCGCTGGCAGAGGGCCATCTTGTAGCCCATCTGCTCGTTGCCCACAAAGCGGCGCGCCGGCCAGAGAAACGTCGCCCAGCGCGCCGGGTCGGTCGAGGCGTCGGCGAACTCCGGCAGGCTCGGCATGTAGGCCTCAATGGGCGTCAGGCTGCTGCCGGCAATGGCCCGCGGGTAGGCAACCTGGTCGCCAAACAGGAAGAAGGAGCGCGAGGCCAACTGGTGGCACATGGGGCTGTAGATGCGGTAGAGCAGCGTCGCCGGCCCGGTCGCGCCAACGTGCATCAGCACCGGGGCCAACATCGGCAGGCCGACATAGAAGGCCACGCCCAGATTGAGGAATAGCAGCCAGCGCCGGGCCAGCGTGTGAAAAATGCGGTCGATCATTACGGCGCTTCCTGCTCCGTCTCCGCCAGCGCGGCCAGATAGTCATCCAGTTGCTCGCGCGAGAGAATGCCGTGGTGGACGGCGCTGACGATGCCGTCCGGGCTGATAAGGAACGTGGAGGGCATATAGACCGCGCCATAAGCCCGGCCGACTTCGGTGTTAGTGTCCAGCAGCGCGGGCAGGCTCAGGCCCACCTCGGCGAAGAAATCGCTCACCTGCTCGGCCGTCTCGCCCTGGTTAATGGCCAGCACCGTCAGGCCATCGGCGGCGTAATCGGCCGCGGCGCGCTCCAACGTCGGCATCTCCAGCCGGCAGGGGGCGCACCAGGTGGCCCAGAAGTTGAGCACCACCGGCCGGCCGCGCAAGTCGCCCAGCCGCACCATCTCGCCGGCCAGGTCGGGCAGGGCGAAGTCGGGCGCGGTCTCGCCCGGCTCCGGCAGCCCTTCTGGTTGGCCGAGGATGCCGCCGCTGTCGGGCGTGCCGCTGAAGGCGGGGATGGATTGCAGCGCCGCCGGGCCTTGGCCGCCCAACAGGCGCGGCCCAAAGATGACGACCACCGCGGCGACGAGAAGCAGCGCCAGCCCGATGGGGATCAGCCACAGGCGGCGGTCCATAGGTTCGCGGGGTTCAGGCATCGACATCGTTGGTTGTCCGGCGCTCCGGTGTGGCACACGGCCGGGCCGCGCCCCGGAGCAAGTTGGCTACCGCCCCAGCGCCGCCAGCAGCCAGTCTTGCAGCGCCAGCATGCGTTCATCGACCACGGCCGACCAGCGCACCAGCGCCCCATTGACCAGCCCCATCTGCCCCTCCAGCATCAACAGCCCCAGCAGGACGAACAGCGCTCCGCTGATCAGCTGCGTCGTGTGCAAATGAATAGTTGTGCGCCGCGAGGCGGAACTCGTCGCGGTCCACAGCAGCGCGCCGATCACCAGCAGGGCCAGGATGCCGAACTCCAGCACGGGCGAGTACTCCAGCCCGTCCAAAAAGGCGAAGTTCTTGATGCTGTACTGCGCTACGGCGGCGATGATGCGCCAGATGGTCAGCGCCCAGACCAGGGCGACGACGAAGACGCTCGCGTCCCATTCCCAGCCCTTGCCGCGCAGCAGCCGCCAGAAGCCGCTCTGCCGGCTCATGCGGCCGAAGAAGGTCGAGACGATCATCAGCGGCAACCCCAGGCCGAGAGTGTAGATGAACAGCAGCATCATCCCCTGCCACACCGTCGCCGTCTGGAAAGCGAGGGTCAGGATGACGCCCAGGATCGGCCCGACGCAGGCCGACCAGCCGACGGCAAAGGTCAGGCCAAAGAGATAGGAGCCGCCCATGCCGGGGTTGAACGTCCGCTCGCTGAGGCCCGTGGCCCCGCCGAAGCCGCGGCCGAGCAGGCTCATGACGCCAAAGACGAGGATGGCCGCGCCGGCGATGAGCATGAGGATGTTCTGGCTCTGCACCAGCACCCGCCCCAGGGCGAAGCCGACCGCGCCCAGCAGACTGAATGTCGTCGCCAGGCCGAGCATGAACGCCAGCGTGTTGGCGGCGATGCGCTGCCGGTCGCTCTGGAAGGCAAAGGCGAAGTAGGCCGTCAGCACGGGCAGGGTGCAGGGGGAAATGAAGCTGAGCAGCCCACCCATGAAGGCGACGATGGCCAGTGTGGCAAACGACGCCTGCGGCACGCCCAGCGGGGTCGCGTCGGGCGTGGCCGGCTGGATGAGCGTGCCCAGCACCAGGAAGGCGACCAGCAAGATGGCCAGGCCGATGAGCACCCATTGGGGTGTTGACAGCTTGCGCCCGGACGGCGCGGCGGCGTTTAAGTCCGACATACTCTCTCCATCACACCGACGATGCGGACGCCGGCCTTCTTACAGCGTGAAGGATACCACCGGCCGCGCCCGCGTAAACCGCCCAACGGCCTAGCGGCGTGGTCTGTCACCTTCCTGTAACAACTGAGTCAGCAGGGAGATGTCCCCTTGCAGGTTGCGCTGCCGCATGGTGATGTACAGCATGTATAGCAGGCAAAAGGCCGACATGACGATGTAGCCGCCGATCAAGTAGACGTTGAACTGATTGGGTTCGCCCACCTGGAACAAGACCAGCGCCAGTCCAGAGGCGACCGCCGGCCGCGGCCGGGCGCTCAGGCGGGCAGCCACGCGCGTCTTCAGACTGTCGGCGTAGTCGATCAGGTTCTGCAAGCGGATGCGCATCAGAATCCACGCCGACCCCAGCAGAGTGAAACCGACGACGCTGATGAGCAGAGTGATGCCCATGCGCGCCGAGTCGAGGCCGTTGAACTCCTGCAAGCCCTCGGCCGCGCCGGCGGCCGCTTCGGTTGTGCCGCCGAAGACGACCGGGTGGATGTCGCGGAAGATGCGGATGCTGAGATAGGTCAGGATGATGGTGACGAAGGAGACGATGGCGTAGATGGCAGCATAGCGGGCGCGGCGCTGATCGTCCTCGATGGCCCCGCGCAGCATGAAGTAAGCCGCGTAGACCAGCCAGGCGACCGTCACCAGCGTCAGCCGCGGACTCCACAGCCACCACGTGTTCCAGGCCGGCTTGCCCCAGAACGAGCCGCCGACGATGGCCATCGACAGGAAGACGAGGCCCACCTCGACCGCCGCCAGCGAGACGGTGTCATACACGCGCCGGCCGCGCCACAAATAGAGCAGACCACACACCAGGGCCACGCCAAAGACCATCGCTCCTACCCAGGCCGAACCGACGTGGAAGTAGAACAGCCGCTGGACATTGCCCATCGATACCTCCACCGGCGCAAAGAGGAAAATCGCCCCGATGGTGACGACCATGCCGGCGACGGCCAGGATGGTCATGATCTGAATGGCCCGGTCGAGACGGGGATTCATAAGCGTCGCTGCATTCATGATGCCTTACTCCCGATAGAACAGAATTATTACGAACGACGATCCCCCTGCGTCGCTCGTGGCTTGTCGCCGATTAGGACTCTACCACAAAACGGTAGGTCAGAAAACCGACGGTCAGCATCAGCAGGTCATAGGCCACAACCAGCAGCACCGGCGCGCGCACGGCCGCCCACGACGCCTCGCCCAGCATGGCCGCGTTGATGTAGGTCGTCGTGGCCATGGCGGCGGGCAGCACCAGCGGCAGCGACACCGGCAGCAACAGCACCGGCAGCAGCACCTCGCGCGTGCGCGCCTGGATGGTCATGGAGGTGATGAGCACCCCCACGGCCACATAGCCGATCGTGCCCAGCACCAGCACCAGCAGCACCAGCGGCAGATAGAACGGCCGGTTGAAGAACACCGTGAACAGCACCACGAGAATCAGGTCGAGCAGCAGCGTGAACAGGGTGATGCTGATGACCTTGCCCGCGTAGAGAGCGTTGCGCGAGATGGGGGCGATGAGTTGGGCGTCGAAGACCTGGTTCTCGCGGTCGAGGGCCAACGAGCGGTTCAGCCCCAGGATGGCCGCCAATAGCACCACTGCCCACAACAGCGCCGGCGAGACATTGCGCCCGGCGTCGAGGTTGATGTTGATGGCCATGCCCAGCCCGAAGTTGAACATGATGATCGTCGCCAGCGAGAACATGACCATGATGCTGACGGTCTGGCGCGTTCGCCCCTCGATGCGCAGGTCCTTCCAGACCACGGCCCACACGGCCGCCCAGAACTCTTTCATGCCATTGTCACTTCGGCGTAGAGGTCATAGACAGCCGCCGGGCTGATGTCGGCCCGCGAGACCTCGCGGGCGATCTGGCCGCGGTAGAGGATGGCCAGCCGGTCGGCCAGGCCCAGGCCGTGTCCCAGGTCGTGGGTGATCATTAAGATTGTGCGGCCGCGGGCTGACTCCTCGCGCAGTAGCTCATCCAGCAAGCCGCTGGCTTCCTGGTCAAGCCCGGTATAGGGTTCATCGAGCAGCAGCACGTCCGGCTCGTGGAGCGTGGCCCGGGCGATGGTCAGTCGTTGCAGCATGCCGCGAGAGAAGGTGCCCACGGGGTCACGCTGGCGGGCGAAGAGACCAACCTTGCGCAGGGCGTCCATGATGCGCGCCTCGCTATCGGGCAGGCGGTAGAGCCGGGCATAGAAGGCCAGGTTCTCGGCCGCGGTCAGGTCGCGGTAGAGCAGGGCGTGGTGGGAGACGAGGCCGATGTGCTGCCGCACGCGGCCGGCGGCCTCTGGCAGCGACCAGCCGCCGACGCGCACCTCGCCGGAAGTCGGCCGCAGCAGGGTGGCGACGATGGCCATGAGGGTGCTCTTGCCCGCCCCGTTCGGCCCCACCAGGGTGACGAACTCCCCCGGCTGCACATGCAGATCGACGCCGCGCAGCACCGGATTGAGGCCATATTGTTTGACGACGGCGTTGAGACGGATCATTGCGGTGAATTGTAGGGGATTGGGTTGTGGTGACAACTCATAACAAGCGTGGAATGCTGCTACAATAGGGTGTGGGTGATATTGGCTTGTTGTGGTATTGCGGTTCGTTACGCTTGCGGTAGCGTTGACCGGCGGAGGTGTCTTCAGTGACTGTTCAACTCCAATCCCTGCCACAGACAGGGCGCGTTGAGATAGACATCAAGGTGACTTCGGATATCAACGTGTCTGGATATTCAGCACGCCAAAAAGTGGACAACTTCGTTTTGAGCGAGATTAGCTACATGATGCATGCCGGCGAGCCAAACCTGATCGTCGCCGATGCTCTCTATTGGCGCGTGCCGGTCATTCTCTCGTTGGCCTCCCGCGGCGACGTTGGCGAAGTGGCAATGATTGACGTGAACGCCCAGACAGGACAATTGACCATTACACCACAGCTCATAGACGAGGTTAGCGCTCGTGCCGAAGGTCTTGCTGCCCATTTCACATCTGCAACAGCGGAATGAGAGTGACTGCCTGGCCGCCTGCGCGGCGATGGTGTTGTAGTACTTGAGGTTTGACCTCGAGTATGCGGACCTGCTGCTGTTGCTCCAGACTCGCAATTTTGGCGCACCGGCGGGAAACATCCGGCGGCTATTACAACGGGGTTTACACGTAACCTATAGCGTCAGCGATTTGGGCGGTCTGCGTGAACTGGTCAATGGAGGCACGCCGGTCATCGTCTTCGTGCGGACGGGCGACCTGCCCTATTGGAACCATCGCACCGAGCACGCGCTTGTTGTGGTTGGCTTTGACAGCGACGCACAGCAAGTACTGGCAAACGATCCCTATCTTGATCAAGGCCCGATAACGATTCCCGAGGGCGATTTCGAGTTGGCCTGGTCAGAGCGCGACTATCATTACGCCACCATCACCCGTTAGCGCTCGGCCACGTACACCACCCACTCCTCCGCGTCATACAACGGCAGCCCCGCCCAGCGGGCATGGGCCGACACCGACCCAAAGCCGGCCGCCTCCATCAGGGCGATCATCTCGCCAACGCCATACGTCTGGTCGCAGAGGACGATCTCGCTCAGCCCGCCCGTCTCCAGGTCAATCGTCGTGTAGCGCTCGATCGATGCCTGCTCGGCCGCGTCCCAGCGCCGTTCGCCCAGGCTCAAAAAGGGCTTGTCGCCCCACAGCCCCTTGTCGTCGCTGAACCACCATGTGCTGCCGGCTTTGTCGACGTGCTCCTGGTCAAGCAGCTCGACCACCAGCCGCCCGCCTGGCCGCAACGCTCGCGCCGCCTTGCTCAGCAGCCCCGCCGCCGCCTCGCGCGGGAAGACGGCCAGCTGCCCATAGAGCAGCAGCGCCGCGTCGTACCCTTGCGCCTCCGGCTCATAGGCGCGCACATCAGCCTCGACGAAGGTGCAGCGCTCGCTGACCCGCTTATCGCGAGCCAGCTGCCGGGCATAGGCCATGGCCGCTGGGCTGAAATCGACGCCGGTCACGTGGACGCCGCGCCGCGCCAGGGCCACGGCGTACAGGCCCGGCCCACAGGTCAGGTCCAGCAACCGGTGGCCCGGCGCCAGCCGCAGCTGTGCCCACAGCCAGTCGATCTGCGCCGCTCGCTCGGCCGCCTGCCGCGAGGCCGCGCCGTGACTCTCGTCCAGGTGCTCGGCCAGCATTCGCGCCGAGAAAGCGGGGTCGTTCCAGGGCAGATTGCCGCCGCCCTGCCACAGCGTCGCCTCCGGCCGCCGGTAGATGTGCCACAGAGCGTGGGCCAGCGCATCGGCGGGAGAGTTAGTTGGTTTGGTGCGGTCGTCCATCGGTGGCGATTATAGCCTGCCGGCCGGCGCACGTATAACCCTTCGCCGCGCCGGCGGCCGGCAGGACAGGGCAAGGCTGACACGGATTTCACTCCTCTTTTTCATGCGCAGCCATCCCATGCAGGTACTCTATTGGTAGCGACTTTCCGCGGAGGGATATGAACGAACAGGAGCGGCAGAACCGGGCAGTCATGCTGGAGCGGGTGAAGACCGTCTGGCTACAGGGGGTGCTGGAGGAGTCGCTCCACGGCGGCGAGATTATCGACCTCGGTTTCGCCTATCGGCCGGCGGCGTTGGGCAACAGCGGCGTGCCCAGTTGGCAGCAGGCGGCCGAGTACGACTACCTTCTGCCCCTGGGCACGACCATCGCCGATGTTTTCACCGCTGCGGAGCGCGTGCTTCTGGTGTTGGGCGAGCCGGGCGCGGGCAAAACGACGCTGCTGTTGCAACTCGTCAGCCACCTGCTGGCCCAGGCCGAGGCCGATCCGGCCTGCCCCATGCCGGCCGTCTTTGCCCTGTCGGGCTACACCGACGACCGTCCGCTGGCCGGCTGGCTCATCGACCAGTTGGCCAATAACTACGAGACGCCGCGCAAGCTGGCCGCGCAATGGATCGCCGCCGGCCAGTTCGTGCCCCTGCTCGACGGGCTGGACGAGGTTGAGCCGGCCCTGCGGCCGATCTGCGCCGCGGCCATCAACGTCTTTCGCCAGCAGCATCCCGACGTGGCCCTGCTCGTCACCGCTCGCAGCCGCGACTATCAGGCTCTGGCCACGCGCCTGAACATGGACAAGGCCATCGTCCTACAACCCTTGACGCCGGAGCAAATCGACGCCTACCTGGCCCGGCGCGGGCCGCGACTGGCTGGCCTGCGCGACTCGCTGGCTGCCGACCGCACGCTGCGCGAACTGGCCCAGACGCCGCTAATGCTCAGCATCATGACCCTGGCCTACCGCCGCATGCCCGAGGGCGGCGAGGGCATGGGCGCTGGCCTGCTGACCCGGACGCAGCTCTTCGATGTCTACGCCGAGCGCATGGCCCGCTATCGCAGCAAAGACATGCGCTTTTCCCCCAGCGACACCATCGCCTGGCTGAGCTGGCTGGCCCGGCAGCTAACGCGCGAGGGCAAGCCGACGTTCTTCCTGGAGGACATGCAGCCGGCGTGGCTGGACGCCGGCGACCGGCCGCGCTTCGGGCGAGACATGCGCCTGCTCGTCTTCATGATGCTATCTGGGGCCTCCCTGCCGGCGGTCTTCATCGCCCTCGTCTTTGGCCGCTGGGGCGCGGCGGCGGCGGTGCTGCTGGTCGGGCTGCTGGCCGCGGCCGTGCCCGCCCTGACCGGCCGCTTCCTGCTGCGCGCCCGGCTGCCGTTCGACCGCATCGAGACGGTCGAGTCGCTGCGCTGGTCGTGGCCCTATGCCGCGCTGGGGCTGGGCATCGGCGCGGCCGGCGGGCTGGCGCTGGGGGCGCTGCTCGGCTGGATCGGCCGCGGGGGCGTCGTCCCCGGGGCGGCGCTGCTGGCCGCCGCCGGCGGCACGCTGGGCGCGGTCGAGGCCGGGCTGCGGCCGGGCGACTTGCGGTTGCGGATGACGCCGGGGCAGGGCATCTCGCAGTCGTTCCAGAGCGGCCGCACCGTCCTCAGGCGGATCAGTGTTCTGCTAGTGATCCTCTTTGGCGCGGCCCTCTTTGTCGCCATGTCGCTCAGCGGCCGGTTGATTGTCCTGGCCATAGCGCCGTGGCTGATGTGGCTGATGGCTTATCTCAACCTGGGTTTCGCCCTGGCCTATGGCTGGTTGGCCTACTTCCAACATCTGTGGCTCCGCCGGCGGCTCCACGACCGCGGCCACATCGCCCGCGACTACTCCGCCTTCCTCAATCAGACCGCCGAGCGCAACCTCCTGCGCAAGGTCGGCGGCGGCTATACCTACGTCCACGCGTTGCTGCTACAATACTTTGGCGAACGCAAGTAAGTGGTCAGTGATCAGAGGCCAGTGGTTCATGCTCCGTGCTGACCACCGGTCACTACCTATGGACGATAACGATCCCTTTAGCGCCCTGACGGCGCTGCCACGCGAACAGCGCTGGCGGGGGCAGGCGGCCCCTGTGCCCGTGGTCGTCGCCCTGATCCGGCAGGTGGCCGACGACGGCGAGCGGCTGCTGCTCATTCGCCGCGCCGCCGGCCCCTACGCCGGCTATTGGGCACTGGTCGGCGGCAAGTGGGACTTCGGCGAGACGCTGGCTGAGGCCATCGTGCGCGAGGTGCGCGAGGAGACCGGCCTGATGACGGCCCTGGTCGCCGTGCGCGGCCTGGTCAGCGAGCGCGTCACGCCGTGGTCGCCGGCCGAGTTGGGCGCGCATTTCCTGCTCCTGGTCTGTGACCTGATCGTGCGCGGCGGCGAGGCCACCGAGCAGGCCGAGGGCTTGGTGGCCTGGTTCGGCCACGCCGCCATCGACGCCCTCCACGCCGCCGGGACGATCATCCCCAGCGACTATGCCATGCTGCGTGAATTCGCCGCGGCCACGAGTCGCGCCCCCTACGTCGAGGTCGAGATGCGCGCCACCGTCGGCGCGGCGGCCGGATCGTTGAGCGAGATGTTGCGCTTCCGCCGCCACGAGCACGACGGCTAAGCGCTGCCAGCGCGGCCGTTCCTCTAAGCCTATGCCTCTTCTCCCCGGCGAACGACTCCACAACCGCTACCGCATCGTCAGCCTGTTGGCCGCCGGGCCATATGGCGCTGTCTATCGCGCCTACGATGCCGCCGACCGGCGCAGCGTGGCCATCAAGGAGTATCTCGACCCGTCGGTCGAAATCCAGCGCCGCTTTCGGGCCGAGGCGCGGCGGCTGGCGGCGCTGAGCCACCCGCAGTTGCCGGACACGCTCGATCACTTTGCCCTCGACGCGGGCCAATACCTCGTCAGCGCCTACATCGATGGCGTCAGTCTGGGCGAGCTATTGGCACAATACGGCCCGCTGCCATCTGACCTGATCGTCCCCTGGCTCCAGGCCGCCTGCCACCCGCTGACTTATCTCCACGAGCAGAAGCAACTGCACCTGAACATCAAGCCGGCCAACATCCGCCTGACGCCGGCGGGCGAAGTCTTTCTCGTCGATTCGGGGCTGCCGGGGTTGGGCGTGCGGCCGCACACGGCCGGCTTCGGCGCGCCGGAGCAGCAGGCCCAGGGAGCGGTTGGCCCAGAGGCGGACATCTACAGCCTGGGGGCGACGCTCTACGCCTTGCTGACCGCGCGCACGCCGCCCAACGCCCTCAGCCGCGAGACGGGCCTGAGCGATCTCGTGCCCGCCCGCGAAGTCAACCCCGACATCGAGCCGTATCTGTCCATCGTCGCCGGGCGGGCCATGTCGTTGCGACCGGACACGCGCTATGAATCCGTGGCGGCCTTCGCCCGCGCGTTGGAACGGCCGGCGGGTCGCCCCGCGCCGGAGGTCAGCCCGTTGCGCCGCGCCGAGCCGTTGGCGCCGGCGCCTGGAGCCATCCCGGCGGCCGCGCCGCGCCTGCCCGCACGCACGCGTCGCCGCCTGGAACGCCGCACGGCGCTGGCTCTGGCTGTGGGAGGCCTCTTCCTGCTGGCCTTCGTCGCCTTCCTTTTCATCACCAACCTGGCCCCGGAAACGCCAGTTGCCGGGCCGCAGGCGACGCAGACGCTGCAATCGGCCGTGGCCGCCGCCCTGACCGAGTTCGCGCCCACGCCCACGGCCTCGCCGGAGCCGACCATCCCCCTCACCCCCACGCCGCGACCATTCATCACCGGCGTCGGCTCGCGGATGATCTACATTCCCGGCGGCCAATTCTCCCTGGGCGATGACGAGAGCCAGGAGAACGACGAGAAGCCGGCCGTGCCGGTGCAGATCGACAGCTTCTTCATGGACGAGACCGAGGTTACCAATGCCGCCTACGCCCTGTGCGTCACGGCCGGCGTCTGTCCGCGGCCCGACCGCGTCGGGGCTACCTATCACCCCAGCTACTACGGCGACCCGGCCTTCGACGACTATCCGGTCATCAACGTCAGTTGGTTCGACGCGGACGCCTTTTGCAAATGGCGCGACGCGCGACTGCCGACGGAGGCCGAATGGGAGTACGCCGCCTCCTTCAACCCGCTGGAGGCCGTGAAGTTCCGCCACCCGTGGGGCGACGTATTCGACGGCGCGCGGCTCAACTTCTGCGACGTGAATTGCCGCCGCGACGGCCCCGACGCTGTCTGGGACGACGGCTTCAACGACACCGCGCCCGTCGGCAGCTACCCCGGCGGCCGTTCGCCCCTGGGCGTCTACGACATGCTCGGCAACGTCATGGAGTGGGTTGGCGACTGGTACGACTTCAAGGCCTACGTCAACATTGCCGACACCAACCCGCGCGGCCCGGTGGATGGTCAGTTCAAGTCGCTGCGCGGCGGGTCGTGGCTCTCGCCGTCGGAGGAGCTAAACGTTAGCGCCCGCGGCAACTTCGAGCCGACCGTGTCGCAAGCCAACCTCGGCTTCCGCTGTGCCATGCCGCCGCCGTAGGGCTTTTTGCGTCGCTCGGCCCTTCATCCGGCTCATCCTTGCATCCTTGCGTCCTTGCGTTAAAACAAGCCCATGATTCCCACATCGGCCGACATCGTCATTTGTGGCGCGGGCATTGCCGGCATCTCGGCCGCCTATCACCTGGCCGCGCGTCACGGCATCGGCGACATCCTCCTCGTCGAAGAGGGGTCGCCACTCATGCTCACCAGCGACAAATCGACCGAGGCCTACCGCAATTGGTGGCCCGGCCCCGGCGACGCGATGGTGCGCTTCATGAACCGCAGCATCGACCTGCTGGAGGAGTTCGCCGCCGCCACGGATAACCTCTTCCACCTCAACCGTCGCGGCTACGTCTTCCTGACCGCCGATCCGGCGCGGGCCGAAGTCTACCGGCGTTCGGCCGAGGAGTCATCGGCCCTGGGCGCGGGGGAATTGCGCGTCCACCGCGGCCGGAGCGGACTCTCGTCCGCCAACGATCCGCCCTTCCCGCCCCACGTGGCCGAAGGGTATGCGCCGGAGTTGGGTGGGGCCGACCTGGTGCTCGACCCGGCGCTCATCCGGCAGCGCTTGCCGTTCGTCTCGCCCGACGTGGTGGCCATGCTCCACCCGCGCCGCTGCGGCTGGCTCAGCGCCCAGCAGCTGGGTATGTGGCTGCTGGGCGAGGCGCGGGCACACGGCGTCCAGCTGGTAAGCGGCCGCGTCTGTGCCGTCGATACGACTGGCGGCCGGGTGCGCGGCGTGACCATCCGCACCGCCGGCGGCGAACACCACGTCCAGACGGGCGTCTTCGTCAACGCCGCCGGGCCGCTGGTGGGCGAGGTCAGCCGTCTCCTCGACGTCGCGTTGCCCGTTTTCAACGAACTGCACGGCAAGGTGGCCATCAATGATCCATTGGGCATCATCCCCCGCGACGCGCCGCTGCTCATCTGGAGCGATCCGGTGCTGTTGCCGTGGGCGGACGAGGAGCGCGAGGAACTGGCCGCGGCCGAGGAGACGCGCTGGCTGACTGAGCCGTTCCCCGCCGGCGTCCACTTCCGGCCGGAGGGCGGCCCTGGTGCGCAGACGCTACTGCTGCTGTGGACCTACGACGTCAAGCCGACACCGGCCGTCTGGCCGACGCGCTTCGCGCCGGAGTATGCCGAGGTGGTCGTGCGCGGGCTGGCGCGGCTGGCGCCGGGGCTGGCGGCCTACGCGGGTAACTTCGGCCGCCCCTACATCGACGGCGGCTACTACTGCAAGACGCAGGAGAACCGGCCGCTCATCGGCCCGCTGCCGGTGGCGGGGGCCTATGTCTTCGGGGCGCTGTCGGGCTATGGCATCATGGCCTCTCAGGCGGGGGCGGACTTGCTGGCGGCCCACATCGCCGGCAGCGCCCTGCCGGATTATGCCTCGGCCTTCGCCCTCAGCCGCTACGACGACCCGGCCTACCGGATGCTGCTGGCTGCGTGGGATCCGACGACGGGACAGCTGTAGACTGGACACCACAGATGAAGGAAATCTCAATGACCCCTCTTGATGCGTTGAGCAACCGCGAACGGGAAGTGATCGAGCAGCTCTTGGAAGGCAAGAGCAATAAGCTCATTGCCGCGTCCCTTGGAATCACCCAACGCACGGTTGAATTCCATCTAAAAAACATCTATGACAAGCTTCAAGTAAGCTCCCGGGTCGAGTTAGTCCTAAAACTGGGGCAATCCACAGTTGTGGAGCAGGCGGCAGATGCTGAAAATGGGGACGAATCCAATGCACCAGCCTGGATTACATCTTTGAGAAAAGCCGTCTCACCAATCGGCATGGAGAAAGGAATGACAAGTATCTTCAAATTGGAGCGTAACGAAGGCGACCCTATCACATTCTTCGAAGCGATTCGCATCTGCCTCATTCAGTACGCCGAGTTCAACGGCCGGGCGACGCGGCCCGAGTTCTGGTGGTTCACGCTGTTCATGATGCTGGTGGCCGCGGCCTTGGCCTATGTGAGCGAAGCCCTAAGCGCGGTGTTTCTGACCGCTGTGCTACTGCCCTTCCTAGCCGTGGGAGCGCGTCGACTTAATGACACCGGCAATAGCCCGTGGTGGCTGTTGTTCCTGTTCGTTCCCATCGGTTTCGTGGTGCCAGCCGTGTTTTGGGCGCAGCCGTCCAAGAACCCACTGCCGGACATTACGTTTATGGAAGAGAAAGCCCCGAGTGAACCTTAGCGCCGACGACATCCGCGAACGCATTATCTCGCTTATCATCCCAGATGAAAGTCATCGCCGATGAAGACGACGTGCCAGGCACGCCAGAAAGTGCCTGGCACGCCCCCGGTATCGGCCAGCTAACCGAGCGCGCCCTCCACGCCGCGCTCAAGCAGCATCTGGCCCAGCCCGGCGACCAGTTCGAGGTCAAGCTCGGCCGCTACATCATCGACATCGTTCGCGGCGACCTGCTGATCGAGATCCAGACCCGCCACCTCTACGCCCTGCGGCCGAAGTTGACGCGCCTTCTCGACGCCGGCCATCGCGTGCATCTCGTCCACCCCCTGCCGGCCGAGCGCTGGATCGTCCGCGAGGCCCGCGACGGCCGCCAGACGCGCCGCAAGTCGCCCAAGCGCGCCGCCGTCCGCGACATCTTCGAGGAACTGGTGCGCATCCCCGACCTGGCCGCCCACTCCAACCTGACTGTGGAGGCGCTGCTGGTGCGCGAGGAGCAGGTTTGGCGCGACGACGGGCAAGGCAGTTGGCGGCGCGGGCGGTGGAGCCTGGTCGAACGGCGGCTGCTGGGCGTGGCCGGCTCGGCCGTGCTGGCCGGGCCGGCCGACTACCTGGCGTTGCTGCCGCCCGACCTGCCCGACGTCTTCACCAACGCCGACCTGATCTACTATCACGACTGGCCGACCTACCTGGCTGGCAAGGCCACCTACACCCTCCGCGCCATGGGCGTGCTGGAATTGGTCGGTAAGGACGGCCGGGCCAACGTGTTTCGCGTGCGGGCGGGGTAAGGTGTGGGCGCGGGCCACGCCCCCCGTGGAGCAGACATTCAAGCGACGCGCTTCTGCCCTTGTCGGCGGCCGTCTATTTGCTGCTACAATAGCGCCCTGTCCAACAAACCGGAGTGAAACGACATGACCGACCAGCGGCCGATCACCATCCTCTGCATCGCCAGTGAGTTCAAGGGCCTGCCCTTCATCCAGGAGTGCGCCCGGCAGGGCGCGCGCGTCGTCCTCGTCACCGACGAGCGCTTCGGCGGCCGCGAGTGGCCCTGGGACGACATCTATCTCCACTTCGACATGCCCAACCTGCACACGCAGCCGGACATCACCTATGCCGTCAGCTACCTGGCCCGCGGCAACGACATCGACCGCATCGTCGCCCTCGATGACTACGACGTGGCCACCGCGGCCAGCCTCCGCGAGCATCTGCGGCTGGAAGGGCTGGGCGAATCGACGGCGCGCCGCTTCCGCGACAAGCTGGCCATGCGCACCTCGGCCGCCGCGGCTGGCATCCGCGTGCCCGCCTTCACCAGCGTGTTCAACTATGACCGGCTGCGCGAGTACATGGCCGCCGTGCCGCCGCCGTGGGTGCTGAAGCCGCGCTTCGAAGCCGGGGCTATTGGCATCCGCAAGCTCCACGACAGCGAAGGCGTCTGGCGCGCCCTCGACGAGTTGGGCGATCAGCAGTCGTTCTATCTGCTGGAGCAGTTTGTCCCCGGCGACGTCTACCATGTTGACGCGCTGGTGTGGGAGGGCGAGGTCGTCTTTGCCGTCAGCAGCCGCTACGGGGAGCCGCCGCTCAGCGTCACCCAGGGCGGCGGCATCTTCAACACGCGCCTGCTGCCACGCGACTCGGCCGACTTTGCGGCGACGACCGGCATGGCCGCCGCTATCTTCCGCGCCTTCGGGCTGCCGCGCGGCGTCACCCATACCGAGTTCATCCACGCCCGCGACGATGGCCAGTTCTACTTTCTGGAAACGGCCGCCCGCGTCGGCGGCGCCCACATCGATAAGATGGTCGAGGCGGCCACGGGCGTAGTCCTGTGGCAGGAAGCGGCGCGTATCGAGCTGGCCCATGCTCGCGGTGAAACCTACCGTGTGCCCGACCACCACGCCGGCTACGCTGGCCTGGTCATCTGCCTGGCCCACGACGAATGGCCCGACCTGTCGGCCTACAACGACCCGGAGGTTGTCTGGCGCGTGCCGCGGGCTAACCATGCCGGGCTACTGGTGGCCTCGCCCGACCCGGCGCGTGTGGCCCAACTGCTGGAGCAGTACACCGAGCGCTTCGCCCACGACTTCCTGGCCCACGCGCCGCAGACGAAGAAGGCGCGGACGACGCTCTAGCGCAGACCCAGGTGGAAGCGCAGCGCTTCGTCCACAGCGCGCATCTTATCCCGGCTCAGGCGGCCGAGAGGGCGAACCTCGGTCTCGCCGGGGCGTAGGCGCAAGCGGCTTTGCGGCCCTTGCTGGTGAATCGTGGCGACTTGTGAGCAGTTGACGGCGCTGCGCATGGGCAGCCCACTTTCCTCTGGCTCGATAACCACCAGAAACGGGTAGGCTTTGGGCGGCACAGTGCGCGTGATGGCGACAACGACTGTTGTCGGCCCAAAGCGGTTGCCCACATCGTTTTGCACGACCAGCGCCGGTCGTAAACCTCCCTGCTCGCTACCCCTCACCGGCTCGAAGTCAACCCAGTAGATCTCGCCGCGCCGGACGGTCATTCGGCTATTGCCCACTCGGTGCTGGCGACGATCGCCTCGGCCGCGGCCACACCGCCAGCCGTAGCGAACGCTTCCGCCTCGGCGGCATAGAATTGGTAGCCTTCGGCGGCTAACGTCTCTTCCTCGGAGAGCATCAGCGTAGCTATTGCCTGGCCGATGACCTGGCTGCGATTTGTGCCCAGTTCTGCAGCGCGGCGATCGGCATAGGCGACCAGATCCTCCGGCAGGGTGATCGTCACTTTTCTCATGCGTGCGGCTCTTATTGCCATTGCGCTTTATCCTCTTTGGTAAGATATATCATATGACTTTATGGTGTGACCGGCAATATGGGTACATGACTTGTCTCATCTCCGCTTATCGACTGTTGTCCGCGAGGCCGGTACAATGGAATGATGACAGACTGGGAGTCGCGTTTCATCGCCTTCATCGCCCCCCGCCTGCCGGCCAACGATCCGGCCCACGACCTGGCCCATATCCGGCGCGTCGTGGCCAACGCGCGGCTGCTGGCTGCGGCCGAGGGGGCCGACGCCGCCGTCGTGCTGCCGGCGGCCTGGCTCCACGACTGCGTGGTCGTGCCCAAGGACTCAGCCGACCGGCCGCGGGCCTCGCGGCTGGCCGCCGACACGGCGGCCGACTTTCTGCGCGCCGCCGGCTACCCCGCGGCCCACATCCCCGCTGTCCACCACGCCATCGCCGCCCACAGCTTCTCGGCCCGCATCCCACCGGAGACGCTTGAGGCCCGCGTCGTCCAGGACGCCGACCGTCTCGACGCCATCGGCGCTATCGGCATCGCCCGCACACTGATGCTGGGCGCGGCCCTGGGCACGCCGCTGTATGACGCGACCGAGCCGCTGCCGCTCGTCCGCCCGGCCGAGGACGGCCGCGCCATCATCGACCACTTCTACACCAAGCTCCTGCGCCTGGCGGAGATGATGCAGACGGAGACCGGCCGGCGCGAGGCCGAACGGCGCACGGAGTTGATGCGCCTGTACCTGGCCGAGCTGGACCGGGAGCTGACCGGCGGCCTGATTGGCTCCGCCAGGGACGGGACGCCATGACCACGGCCGCCCACCGCTACGAGCTGGCCATGGAGATTGGCGAGGAGGCCGTGCGCCAGAGCCGCTGGCCCCAGGCGCTGACCTGCTTCCAGACGGCGCAGTTGGGCTTGCCGGGCGAACCGCGCGTCTACAACGGCCTGGGCGACGTCTATGTGGCCCTGTCTGACCCCAGCCGGGCGCTGTCGTACTACAAGGAGGCCGCCCGGCTGGCTGGTGGTCACCCGGCCTATACCGAGAAGGTGGCCGCGCTCCTGGCCACGCTCGGCCAGACGGCGGAGGCCGTGGCCGCCTATCTGCACGCCGGCGATCGCTTCTGGGCCACGGGCGAAGTGGACCGCGCGCGGCTCGCCTGGGAGCAGGCGACCCGGCTGGCCCCAGCCCGCGCCGCCGTCCACGAACGGCTGGCCGTGAGCGACCGGCAGCGCGGCGACACGCGCGGCGCGGTGGCCCATTATGTGGCCCAGGCCGACGCCCTGCGCCGCGAGGGGCGCTGCCTGCCTGCGCTCCATGTGGCCTACACGGCCCAGAGCCTGCTGCCGGACGACGCCGTTGTCTGGCGGGCGATGGAAGAAGCGTGGCGCTGCGTGGCCACGCGCCGCCAGGGCAGTGGCCGCGCCGCCGCGCGCGTCGAACCGGGCGACCTGGTCAGCGCCGCGACCGAGTTTGCCCAGTGGCAACTGACTACCCGGCTGCAAGAAGGCGGGGCGTCTGGGGCGGCGCGCGACCTCTACCTGCGCCAGGCGCTGTTTCATGAGAGCCACGGGCGCGCCGGACCGGCCATCCTCGCCTATGAGCAGGCCATCGTCGCCGGGGCGCAACCGCCGGCCATCTTCTTTGCCCTGGGGCTGCTCTACCGGCTGGTCAACCGCCGCGACGACGCCCGCGCCGCCCTGACGTTGGCGTCGCGTCACCCGTTCTACCGGCGGGCAGTGGCCCTGCTGGAATAAGAATCCGTTCGCCCCCGGCCGATCCTGCTATATAATGTTACCCTACCTTACGGTTCGAACCGGCAGGTAGAGGCTCCGGCCTATTTCCATAACCGCTTACGGGCATTCGCTTGTTCCTTAAAAGGAGGCACAAGTATGGTGCAACCGGCAATGATCGATCTGGCCACCGTGGAACCCATATTGGCCAAATATCGCGGCCGCGGCCGCGAAGCTTTGCTCCCGCTGTTGCATGAGGCGCAGGCTGTCTATGGCTGGCTGCCGCGCGAGGTCCTGGTGGCCATCGGCCAGACGCTCCACGTTCCCCTGGCAGACATCCACGGCGTGGTCGAGTTCTATTCGATGTTCTACAACGAGCCGACAGCGCGCCGGGTCATCCGCGTCTGCTTCGACCCGGCCTGTCACATGGCCGGTAGCCCGGCGGTGCGCCTGGCCATCGAGGAGCGCCTGGGCCTGCGGCCGGGCGAGACCAGCGCCGATGGCAGCATCAGCTATGAGTGCGTCCCCTGCCTGGGCATGTGCGAGCACGCCCCCAATGCCCTGAACGGCGACCGCCTGGCCGGCGACCTGACCCCGGCCGATGTCGATGACTTCCTGGCCGGGACCTACCCGGAGCCGGAGCCGAAGATCTACGGCGGCCCGCTCATCAAGCTGGCGCGCGCCGGCAAGATCGACCCGCTGAGTCTGAGCGCCTTCGAGAAGTACGGCGGCTACAAGGCCCTGCGCAAGGTGATGAGCATGACGCCGGAGGGCGTGCTGGCCATCCTGAAGGGCAGTGACGTGCTGGGCCGCGGCGGGGCCATGTTCCCCGTCGGGCTGAAGTGGGAGATGACCCGCAACGCGCCTGGCCACCCGGCCCAGAAGCACGTCATCGCCAACGCTGACGAAAGCGAGCCGGGCACGTTCAAGGACCGGGCGCTGATGGAGCAAGACCCCTTCTCTCTGATCGAGGCCCTGACCGTGGCCGGCTACACCGTCGGCGCGGAGAACGGCTGGATCTTCCTGCGGGGCGAATATCCGCGCTGTTATGCGCGCCTGCAGAACGCCATCGAGAAGGCGCGCGAGGCGGGCTATCTGGGCCGCGACATCCTCGGCCGCAAGGGCTTCAACTTCGATATCGAGCTGCGCCTGGGCGCGGGGGCCTACATCTGCGGCGAAGAGACGGCGCTGTTCGAGGCCATCGAGGGCAAGCGCGGCTTTCCGCGCATCAAGCCGCCCTTCCCGACCACCCACGGCCTTTTCCAACAGCCGACGGCCATCAACAACGTCGAGACACTGGTCGCGGCGTTGTCGGTCATCAACATTGGCGTCGAGCAGTGGCACAAGTTGGGCACGCCCGGATCGCCGGGCACGAAGTGGTTCTGCGTCAGCGGCCGCGTTCTGCGCCCCGGCGTCTACGAGGTGCCCTTCGGTTTGACCGTCCGCCAACTCATCCAGATGGCTGGCGGCGTCATCGGCAACGAGATTCAGGCGGTCTTGTTGGGCGGCGCGGCGGGTGTTTTCATCGGCCCGCGCCGGCTGGATACGCCGCTGACCTATGAGGACGCCAAGGCCCAGGGCTTTCCCCTCGGCTCCGGCGTCATCATGGTCTTCGACGAGGCGGTTGACCTGCATGAGATTCTCTATATGCTGGCCCGCTTCTTCGCCCACGAGAGTTGCGGCAAGTGCTACCCCTGCCAGTTGGGCACGCAGCGGCAACTGGAGATTCTGGAGCGCGTTCTGCGCTACGGCGGCCCGCGGCCGGACGACAAGCTCATGCTACAGGACATTGGCCTGGCCATGACCCAGACCTCGCTTTGCGGCCTGGGCCAGACGGCGGCCACGGCCGTGCTGAGCGCGCTCGATCGCTGGCCGGAGCTGTTCGACTCGGCCGGCCGTGCTGGCGCGCAAGCGCGCCCGGAGCTGCCGTAGTCATGGCCGTGACCATCCACACGGTCGGCCGCCAGGGCCAGGTGACCCGGGAAAGCCTTCAGCCGGGCGCGGGCGCGCGGCCGGCGCGCTATCTAAGCCTCAATGGCGGCGCGCCGCAAGCCATCGACGGCGCGGTGGTCGAGGAAGCATTGGCCTGCATCACCGTCAACGGTGCGGAAATGGCCACCTTCATGTGCACCCCGCGCGAACTGCCGGAGATGGCCCTCGGCTTCCTCTATAACGAGGGCATCATCGGCGGGGCAGACGATGTGCGCGCCCTGACCGTCTCGGCGCACAACACCTGTGTCGATGTCTGGCTGCGCGACGCCGACTACCGGCCGCCGGCCCGGGCCATCATCACCGCCGGCTGCGGCGGCGGGCTGACGTTCGACGACCTGTCGGCCGTCCACGCGCCGCTGACGGCCGACCTGCGGGCCACGCCGGAGCAACTGGCGGCGCTCATGCGGCAGCTGCAACTGGGCGCGGAGTTATATCAGTTAGCGCGCGGCATCCACACCGCCGCCCTGGCCGACCCCTGCGCGCCGGGTCAGGAGTGCTTCCTGCTGCAAGTGGAAGACCTCGGCCGCCACAACTGCCTCGACAAGCTGCAGGGCGCGGCGTTGCTGGCCGGCATCCCCACCCGCAACCGCATCCTGCTCAGCAGCGGCCGCATCAGCAGCGAGATGATCAACAAGGCCCGCCGCCTGGAGACGCCCATCGTCTGTTCGCGCACCTCGCCCACCAGCCTCTCTGTGGCTCTGGCCGAGACCTGGAACCTGACGCTGGTCGCCTATTTGCGACAGGATCGGATGCGCATCTATACGCACCCGGAGAGAGTGATCGGTGATCGGTAGGCCGCTACTGGTCATCGGTTTGAGGAAGACACGATGAGCGACATGACGAGCGACATGGTGACATTGACGATTGACGGGCAGGAAGTGACCGTGCCGCCGGGGACGACCATCCTCAACGCTGCGGCCTCGGTCGGCATCACCATCCCCGTCGTCTGCTACCACCCGCACCTGACGGCTAATGGCCTGTGTCGGGTGTGCTCGGTCGATGCCGGGCGGCGACTCCAGGTGGCGGCCTGCGTGACGGAGGTATCGCCGGGCATGATCGTCAACACCCAGACGAGCGAGGTGCGCCGGGCGCGGCGGACGACGCTGGAGATGTTGGCCTCGGCCGTCGATCTGAGCGAGGCCCCCCACCTGCAAGATCTGCTGCTGGAGTACGACGCCGACCCGGAGCGCTTCGACGGCTTTGAGGAGCGCCACACGCCCGTCCACGACGACAACCCGTTCTACATCCGCGACTACAACAAGTGCATCAACTGCTGGCGCTGCGTGCAGGTCTGCGCCGAGGACGCCCAGTATACCTTCGCGCTGAACTTCGACGGCCGTGGCTTCCATACGACCATCGGCACCTTCATGGGCGATGGCATGATGGACACCACCTGTGTTTTCTGTGGCCAGTGTGTCGGTGTCTGTCCGACCAACGCCCTGAAGCCCAAGCGGCAGGCGATGATGGAAGAGGGCTATGGCCCCGACGAGATCTTCCGGCAAACGCGACGGGGCGGGAAAAAGAAGCGGGCGTTGGTGGGCGAATAGGCCGTTGACGCGGCTTGTACAATGGAACTAGCGTTGCGCGGATTGGGCTGCCGCGCAAACGAGGTCTATATGATTGCCGAACGTGTGGGAACCAAGCCGCATACCGAGGCACTTGAAGCCGAAACAGCTGAGGTCGAATTGAAGCGGCGTCGGTTTACGGCGGCTGATTTTCTGCGCATGACTGAGGTCGGCCTGTTCAAGGAGGACGAGAGGCTAGAGCTGCTCTGGGGAGAGATTGCCGAGATGAGTCCGATCAACGTTGCCCGCGTCCTTTGTGTCAATAGGCTGAATGCTATCCTGTCGGAGAAGTTAGCTGCGCAGGCTATCGTCAGTGTGCAGAATCCCGTTCAGCTAGATGATCAGTCACTCCCACAACCGGACGTTGTCCTCTGGAAGCCGGCGATCGATGAATACAGTCGCAGTAACCGGCTCCCCGGCCCTAGCGAACTGCTCTTGGTTATTGAAGTGGCTGATACGTCAATCGGTGACGATAGAAGGGTCAAAGCGATCCTGTACGCTCATGCAGGCATTGCCGATTACTGGATCGTCAATCTGCGAGACCGATGGATCGAGGTCTACCGCGAGCCGCGGCCGGACGACTACCGCACCGTGACGCGCTACGCGCCGGGCGAGACGCTGTCGCCGCTGGCCTTTGCCGATGTGGCGCTGAATGTGGCTGAGATTCTTGGTACGAGTGACTGACTCCATTGACAGGCGCAGTTGAGCGGCATAGTCCTGGACTGTGAGATGTAGAGGTAGGGTTAGCTGTAACCCGTAAGGCATCTTGCTCTAATACACAAATGCTTTCGGCGCGAGGATTCATGACCACATATGTAGCAGTGATTGAACGTGATGTAGATACCGGCTACTTTGTCGGCTATGTACCCAACTTCCCCGGCGCTCACTCGCAGGCGGAAACCCTGGATGAGTTGTACGCCAACCTGCGAGAAGTGATTGAACTGCTTCTTGAAGATGGCGAACCAACATTTGAAACCGAATTTGTTGGCACACAGATGATCGCAATTCCGTAACATGGGTCAGAAGATACCTGTTCTTAAGCCACGCGAAGTTATCGCAATCCTGTTGGGCTTAGGATTTGTAGAAGTCAGACGCAAAGGATCGCATGCGCAATTTCGTCATCCTGATGGTCGCGGCACAACCGTTCCTTTCCATGCAGGCCACGATATTGCGCCGAGCCTCCTGCGACAGATAGCGAAAGACATCAACTTAATACTCTGTAACTTAAACAATCGGCACTTCCATGAACTTGGAATTAGCCTCGTTAACAACCGAATATCGCGAATTCAGCTTCTGACGGCACACCGCAATCGAGAACTGCCAGTTGAGCTTGATGC
>WBZM01000594.1_pt1 | contig 47699 bp, 46 predicted proteins | sample 5204271 | NCBI WGS metagenome assembly WBZM01 (sample SAMN12344346, study PRJNA552823) | activated sludge metagenome | biome: Activated sludge suspended growth; feature: Nitrification reactor; material: Wastewater; isolation source: activated sludge from nitrification reactor of wastewater... | reverse complement strand
CCCTCGATACCTTGTAAACTGAAAATAGGCAAGTAAACAATCAAAATAATTATCTGACCGAATACAGCACTATTCACCATTTTAGATGCTGAACTTTGAACTTCTTTGTTCATTTCCGATTGACTGATTTTGGGCAAGATTTCATATTTTTTACCGTGATGCAACTGATGCAAAACGGCTTCGACAATAATCACTGCACCATCTACAATCAAACCGAAATCCAAAGCTCCCAAGCTCATCAAATTGCCGCTCACGCCAAAAACATTCATCATAATGATGGCAAAGAGCATAGAAAGAGGAATAACAGATGCTACCAACAATCCGGCTCTTAAATTACCCAAGAACAACACCAGCACAAAAATGACTATCAAAGCACCTTCTGCCAAATTGGTTTCAATAGTCCGAATGGCATTGTTGACCATTTTAGTTCTGTCTAAAAAAGGTTCTATCACGACACCTTCGGGCAATGTTTTTTCGATGAGTGCAATTCTTTCTTTCACATTTTTGATGACATCATTGCTATTCGCTCCTTTCAACATCATTACTATGGCTCCGGCTACTTCGCCTTCATCGTTATAGGTCATTGCTCCAAAACGAGTAGCATAGCCGATATTCAATGTAGCTACATCTTTCAGCAAAACAGGAATCCCATCTGAAGTAGATTTTACGGCAATATTTTCAATATCCTCTTTGTTTCCAATTAAGCCCTCACTTCGGATAAATAAAACAGTCGGACCTTTTTCAATATATGCTCCGCCCGTGTTTTGGTTGTTGTTTTCCAAAGCCTGAAAAATATCATTGATAGTGAGATTAAAGGATTGTAACTTTTGAGCATTCACCGCAATTTCATATTGCTTTAGCTTGCCACCAAAACTGCTGACTTCTGCCACGCCTTTTACCCCCAATAATTGTCTTCTTACAATCCAATCCTGAATCGTGCGTAGTTCAGTCACATCATATTTATTTTCAAAACCCGATTTTGTCCGAACCATATATTGATAAATTTCACCCAATCCTGTAGAAATAGGCCCCAATTCAGGTGTTCCGACACCATCAGGAATTTCATCTTTTACAGATTGCAATCTTTCGCTTACCTGTTGCCTTGCCCAATACACATCGATATTGTCGTCAAAAACAATAGTAACTAAGGACAAGCCAAACCGAGAAAAACTCCTAATTTCGTGAATGCCGGCAATGTTGCTGCTTGCCTGTCCGATAGGGAATGTAACCAATCGCTCAATGTCGGTAGCCCCTAAAGCCGGAGCTACGGTGATGACTTGTACCTGATTATTGGTAATATCGGGAACGGCATCAATAGGCAGTTTGGTGGTTTCATACACACCAAAAATGACAAGGGCAGCCGTAAACAGCCCTATGATGAGTTTATTCCTTACGGAAAACTCGATGATTTTATTAAGCATATTCTTGAATTAATCATTAAATTAAATTTTGAAACTTGCCCGAAATTCAGGCGCAACAATAGAAAGGCATATTAGCCTCCTTCAATAAAAAATGATTAACCCAAGCGGGGTGGTTGCCAGATTTGGCTGAGGTAGTTATTGATAAAATTCCCTTCCTGATAAAGAGGAATTGCAGATTGAATACTTTCAATAAAAGCTGTACTAACTACATTAAAAGTTGGAATAGGTACTACAAGCGATGTTGAATGAGCTGTGAGTGTTTTTAAAGGAAGATTATCGTGATGGTGATGCGGAATATCGGGATGAGAGCTTGGATTGGTATAGTGTTCTTTTAAAAAATTAATGAAAGAAATATCGCCTTGCAAGTCCTCATGCTCCAAATAATGTTGTATCAATGCCGGCAATTTTATCACCTCTCCAAACATGGTGTTTGCAGAAAGAAAGGTGAATAAAAAGAATATGGCAATGGTACGCTTCATGGATACAAAATTACAATTTTCAATTAAAATAATGATGATATTGCTGATATGAATGTTGTAGTTGCAAAACAATTTCATTTGCTTTTGCAGCATCTTTTTCTTCTTCTAATGCTTTCACAATTTCAAGGTGCGGATGTAGCCATTTGTGTAGTTCATCGTGGCTTTTTCCATCCATTGTACAACTTTTTATGAGCTTGTTGTTTTGTTCTTTTAATTGTTGAGCTAATGCTTTATAATCTGTGTGATTATTCTGGATAAAAGTATTTACCAATTCTTCGCCTTTCATCATAAATGGCTTCATTTCTTCATTCACCAACCATTTCTCCCCATTGTTGAGTTCAATAGCTTCAGAACTTTCATCGTGTTGATTTTCTGCGTGGTTTTCTGTTGCCTGCTTTTCCGTTGATTTTTCGGTGGTATTATTACAACTCCACAAAAACAAAATGCTAATTCCTAAAACAAATACTTTGTTCATATTTCTAATTTTTAATTCGTAATTTTTAATTTTTTTCAATCATTTTCAACATTCCATCTAAGACCGTTTTTCCGTCCTTAACCAAATTTGATTTATGTCCTGATAATTTCCATTTCAGTACGGTCATTCTCATTCCTCCAATAATTATGGTGGTTAGGGTAGAAGCTCCAATCAATTTATTGTATTGTCCTTTTTCTTGACCTTGTTTGATGTTTTTAGAAACATAATCTTGCATCATATCCATAATTTCAGCTACTTTATTACTCAATCTTTCATCAAAATGGAAAATGCTTTCTGCAAAAATGACGCTCACAATAGCTGGTTTGTTTGTAAAAGTTTGTAGCTGAGAGTTAAAAATTGCTCTTAATTCATCAGCACTTGTATCAGTCGGTTTAAATGAAATAGACTGAATACGATTTTTCATTTCTTTTTTAAAATATTCCAGCAAGCTCAATATGATTTCATTTTTACTTTTAAAATGTCTGTACAATGCAGGCTCGGACAAACCTATATCCTCTGCCAATGTTTTGATGGTCAAATTCTGAATACCATATTTTGAAATACGGTTGGTAGCCGCTTCCATTATTTCTATTTGTCTGTCTGTAAATTCTTGCATACTTGTCTAATTTATTTTTATGTTAGTTAGTATTCACTCGCAAAAGTAGGAACTAATTTTATACTGCGCAAATAAAACTCAAAAAAAAATTGATTTATTGTTTACTCATTCAGAGCACAGGCAAAAAAGTGGCTCTTTTGACTTTACTTACGGTATAATTGATTATAAATGGTGTTCGTGATTGCTTTGCAGTTAAAAATATTTTGTGCGATGGAAAAAAATTAAAACATAGAACGGTAGGCAATGAGTTCCCGATAGTTACCGGGAGGCTTACTCGTTGGCCACATACAATATGGTTTGTCAATGCTTTAAAACTCAAATTTCAGAACGATTGTTTTAGTTGGAACGGTCGTCCTTTCATTGGTTTTCAAACTTTCTTCTGATAATTTGTGAGGTAAATGCCGGTAAGAATTACAAAGAGTGCCAGCAGATAAAGCATATTAAATGTTTCATTATCGTACAGTCCCCAAAGCACTGCCACAAATGGAATCAGGTACGTTACTGATGAAGCATAAAGTGCAGAAGAAATTCTGATTAAATGGTTAAACAAAACGGTTGATATTACAGTACTCATAATAGCAAGCAATGCAATATAAAAAAAGCTGTTCCATGCCAAAGGTTCTGTTTGGAAACGTGAAATAAAATCGGTAGAAAAAAGATAGATGCCACTTGGTATTCCTGCAAAAAGCAATGCTGCACCAGTTAGCGTAACTGCATTTATTGATGCTAATTTATTTCTGAGAATGTTTACACTAAATGCATAACATACTGTGGCAATAAGAACATAAACGCCTTTCCAGGGTTCTGCACTTTGTGCATCTTCTGCATTGAGCCAAATCAGTGAGGCTGCTCCTGCAAAGCCAATAATCACTCCAAGTAAATGTCTTTTACTGAATTGGGTTGCAAAAAATAAACTGCCAACTACAAGCGTAAACATAGAAGTTAATGAATTCAACATTCCTGCCATGGAACCACTGATGCCGGTTTCTGCATGAGTAAACAGGTAGGCCGGTATGCCGTTTCCTAATAAGCCTGTTGCCATAACAAATAACCACAGCTTCTTGGGTATGTCTTTTATGTAGGGTGCAATAAATGGAAGCATCACCATACATGAAATAAACATTCTGATGGCTGCTACCTGATTTGCGGAAAAACTATTGAGACCTCGTTTCATTAATATGAAAGAACTGCCCCACATAGATGCAAGCACAAGTAAGTAAACCCAACGCATTACTTTATTTCCTGCCAGCATGTCTGCCTTTTCTGCCTGATTTGTTTTTTCGATCGTGAAAAGCACCCTTAAATTCCGGATTGTCTTTTCTTTTCTGACGGTCAATTTCCATCTCACGAAGTTTTGTTTCTTCTTTTCCGGGCTGAATTTGTTCAACAGAATCCGGTAGGTTCAGTCGTTTAATAGAAATACCTGCAAGCTTTTGAATTTTCTTGATATGCCATTCATCTTGCGGTTCAACAAACGTTACAGAAAACCCTGAGGCAAATGCACGCCCTGTACGCCCAATACGATGAATGTAATCTTCATAAACTAATGGTACATCAAAATTAATTACATGCGAAACTCCGGGCACATCAATGCCGCGTGCAGCTACATCAGTAGCTATAAGTATTCTAATTTGTTCATCCCTGAACCTGTTAATTGCATTAACTCTTGTTTGCTGCGTTTTGTCACCATGCAAAACATTTATGCCATCTGCTTCAAATTTCATCAACAGCATTTCGGCAACACTGTTAGCGTTCTTTTTTGACTTACAAAAAACAATTACTTTATTAAAATTCTCTTTGTCTGTAAGTAAAAAGTTTAACAGATTTAATTTTGTCTGAAAACCGTTTACCGTATATATAAATTGTTCAATTTTTGCTGCAGTTTTAACTTGCGGCACAACATCAATAAAAACAGGAAACTCCATAAAGTCATCCGATATTTTTTTTACTCTTTCGGAAAACGTTGCAGAAAACAGCATGTTTTGTCTTTTTCGTGGTAAGACTTCAAGTAAGCTGTAAATTTGTCCGGTAAAACCAAAATCCATAAGTCTTTCGGCTTCGTCCATCACAAAGTGTTTTATTTTTTTCAGAACAAGATGACCTGAAAGATAAAGCTCCATTGCCTGTGCAGGAGTGGCAACAACAATATCGCAACCTGCTTCAAGTTTTTTCTTCTGATCAGAAAAACCCTTGCCTCCATAAACGGTCACCACTCTTAGGTCAACATATTTGCCCATCTGAATTGCTACGTTGCCAATTTGTATCGCTAACTCACGGGTTGGGGCAAGGATGAGTGCTCGCGGTTCATCCCCTTGAGCATAATTTAAAGTACGCAGCAGCGGAAGAATAAATGCAGCTGTTTTTCCTGTTCCGGTTTGTGCTATCCCAATGATATTCTGACCTGAGAGTGCTGGAGGAATTACCTTTTGCTGAATTTCTGTAGGCGTTTCATAGCCTAAGTCTCCAATTGCATTTAATAACTGGCGGTTTAATTTCAATGAATCAAAACCGGTTGTGGTACTCATTTGGGTTCGTCAGCCTTTTTGCGATGACTGAGGCTACGCATTTTGATGTTAAGCATCTCTACCAACAACGAAAAGCCTAAAGCCACATATACATAACTCTTGTCGAAGTGAATGTGTAAAGCTTCAACAACAAGGATAACTCCAATAACAACTAAAAATGCCAAAGCAAGCATTTTTAACGTAGGATATTTGTTGATAAAGTCACTCACATAAGGAGCAAAGGCAATCATCACCATCATAGCACCAATTACAGCACCAACCATAATTACTATCTGATTAGAAAGACCTACAGCAGTGATAATTGAATCGAAAGAAAACACAACATCTATTACCATTATCTGAAAAATAGCTTGTATCATCGTCATTTTACGACTTGGGTTTCCCGATTTATGAGCCTCTGCATCTTTAAATTTATGATAAATTTCCTTTAATGTTTTAATAATTAAAAACACACCTCCGGCAAACAAAATAATGTCGCGTCCGCTAACTCCAAAACTTCCAATATAAAATAGCGGATTAATCATTCTTGCAATCCACGAAATGGTAAACAACAATCCAATCCTGAAAACCAAAGCCAGTAATAGACCAATAATTCTGGCACGGCTTTGCTCTTTACGATCCGGAATGTAACCGCAGATAATAGCAATAAAAATAATATTATCTATGCCTAACACAATCTCCATAAAGAGCAGTGTTATCAAACTCACAATTCCGTCTGCCGTCAATAAAGGAGCAATAAATTCTTGCATATATTAAATTGAAGGCTGCAAAAATATAAATTGACGGTTATAATTTTTAAATAAACCAGCTGTTTCAACAAAATTAAATTTTATGTGTTTTTAAAATTCGTTTTTATCTGAAATAACATTACTTTGCAAAGTTTTAATTCAATAAACCTACATGTGCGGTATTGCCGGTATTGCATCTTTTACTAAGAGTGCCAAAGATTTTCAGCAACATTTGAGGTCTGCATCGTCATGTCTTCGTCAACGAGGACCAGACAATGAAGGTTTTTTTATTGACGATAATGTAGCTCTGGCACATAGAAGGTTGTCTATAATTGACACATCGGCAGCAGCAAGTCAGCCTTTTTCTGATGCATCAGGTCGTTACACCATAATCTATAATGGAGAGTTTTTTAATTATCGTCATCATAGGTCTCAATTGGAGTCTCAAGGAGTAAGTTTTGTTTCCGAAAGCGATACAGAAGTACTTTTGCAATTGTATATACGCAAGGGCATCAATTGCCTGCAGTGCATTAATGGTTTTTTTGCTTTTTGCATTTATGATAATTTAGAGAAGACAGTTTTTTTAGCGAGAGACAGAATGGGCGTTAAGCCTTTAATTTATTATAGTGATAATGATAAATTCATTTTCGCCTCAGAACTAAAGGCATTAATGCAGTTTCCGATAGAGCGAAATATTGATCAACAGTCATTATATCATTATTTTCAATTCAACTATATTCCTGACCCTTGGACGATTTATAGCAATGTAAATAAACTTAGTCCGGGGAATTATCTGCTTATTGACCTTAAGAAAAATTCTGTAATTGAAGAAGCTTGCTATTATTCAATTCCGGAGACTGAAATGTTGGATATGCCGGACTATCAATCGGCACAATTGCGTCTTAAAGAGTTAATGACAGATGCTGTAGGGTTACGATTAGTTAGTGATGTACCTCTGGGATGTTTTTTAAGTGGTGGAATAGATTCTTCCGTAGTAACAGCTTTAGCTGCACAACAGGTTAATAAACTTAATACCTTTTCAATAGGATTTAAAGACGAGCCTTTTTTTGATGAAACATCATTTGCATTGAGGGTTGCTGAAATGCATAACACCGCACATCATGTTTTTAAACTTACCAATGGTGAGCTTTTTGAGAATCTTGCGGACATATTGAATTATATTGACGAACCTTTTGCTGATTCTTCTGCTATTGCTGTTTTTATCCTTAGTAAATACACCAAAAAGCATGTAACAGTAGCACTATCAGGTGATGGTGCAGATGAAATTTTTGGCGGTTATCAAAAACACAGAGCAGAGTGGCTAATCAGAAATAGGCCAGGTTTGACACCATTATTAAAAATGGCGGCCTCTGTACTTCCTTCTAAATTCAGTTCAAGAGAAAACTCTATTAAAAACAAAATCAGACAATTACATCGCTTTGCTGAAGGTGCTACTCTAAGTAACAAGGAGCGTTATTTACGTTGGTGTTCCTTTACAACTGCAAACTATCGGAATGAGCTGTTACTAAAACCATTTGCCAATGACCTAAAAAACAGGAATCAGCAGTTATCAACTTATGTTAAACATCAAACATCAATGAACGATGTGTTGCTTAGTGATATGAAACTTGTTTTGACAGGGGATATGCTTCGAAAAGTTGACAGTATGAGTATGGCTAATAGTCTGGAGGTACGTTCACCATTTTTAGATTATAGGGTAGTTGATTTTGCATTTTCATTAACCGACAAGTATAAAATTGACAATAAAGCTCAAAAAAAGATTGTAAAAGATGCTTTCAGATTGCTCTTGCCCGAAGAAATTTATCATCGCGGCAAAAGAGGTTTTGAAGTGCCGTTAATTAAATGGTTTCAGACTGAACTAAGAGGCAAAATTGATTTTCTTTTGGGAGAAGAAATTATACAGAGTCAGGGATTATTTAATCTGAATTCTATTAAACAATTAAGACATGATGTGATGAATAACCCATCCGGGGAGTCACAGGCAAAAATGTGGGCATTAATTGTATTTCAGAATTGGTGGCTTACACATCATCTTAAATCTAACTGATTATGCCACGTGTACTTCGCATCATAAACAGACTCAACCTTGGCGGCATTACCTATAATGTTACTTATCTCACCCGTTTCATGCAGCCTGAATTTGAAACGATGCTCGTTTCAGGCGTTAAGACTGAAGACGAAGAAAGTTCGGAATTTATTTTAGACCAATATGGAATAAAACCGCATTATATCAGGGAAATGAAACGTGAAATAAATTTCTCTTCAGACAGAAAGGCTTATGCTGAACTTAAATCACTGATAAAAAAATTTAAACCTGATATTGTTCATACGCATGCTGCAAAGGCTGGAACATTGGGTCGTTTAGCGGCATTCTCATGCAATGTTCCGGTAGTGGTACATACTTTTCACGGACATGTTTTTCATTCTTATTTCAGTCCTCTAAAAACAAAATTGTTTATTGAAATTGAACGGTATCTTGCCAAAAAAAGTTCAGCCATTGTTACCATAAGCGAATTGCAGAAACATGAAATCTGTAATGTTTTCAAGGTAAGTGCACCTGAAAAAACACATATCATTCCATTGGGCTTTGATCTTAACAGGTTTAGAGAAAATAAAGATGAAAAACGGATCGCGTTCAGAAAGATGTATAAGATTGCTGATGATGTAGTTGCTGTGGGCATTATCGGCAGGTTTGCTGCCATAAAAAATCATGCTTTCTTTCTTGAGGCGATGCAATCAGTAATCAACAATACTTCCCAAAAAGTGATTGCTGTTTTGATAGGTGACGGTGAAGAACATGAATCTATTTTAGATTGTTGTCGTAAACTGAATATGCCATTTGCAAAAGATGCTTCAAACACTGAAACAAAAATTGTATTGACATCCTGGATAAAGGATATTGACAGGGCATTAGCCGGTTTGGATATTGTAGCATTAACCTCGCATAATGAAGGTACTCCTGTTAGTTTGATTGAAGCACAGGCTGCCGGAAAAGCAGTTGTTAGCACAAGAGTTGGAGGTGTAGAAAACGTGGTTGCTGAAGGTAGCACCGGATTTTTATGTAATAAAGGAGATTTGCAATCGCTTGTAAATCAACTCCTGCAACTTGTAGAAGATATGGGATTAAGAAATAAAATGGCTGACAATGGTTGGGAGCATGTTAGAAATAAATTTCATTATACCCGATTGGTTAATGATATGAAAGACCTTTATACTGAATTACTTTCAGCCAAACAATAGAATGATTACTTTGCTAAAAAGATTACTTTTGCACAGCGAAAAAAAACACCATCCAAAAAAAATGAAGAATATCGGAAAATTATTGTTAGTCTTAATGTTCGGAAGCCTTATGACAGGCTGTACTATCAATTCCAGCATAATGTTTAAGACTAAAAAGGACTTCGTCAGCCAACCGGACAGAACAATTGGGAATGTAGAGTACAAAATTGCACCCAATGACATTTTGAGTTGTAGCGTTTACACCAATGATGGTATTAAATTGATTGACCTTACAGCAAATTCAAATTCGCTTAATGAATCTGCGAATCTAAGTACGGCAATGAATGGTTCAAATCAATATACAGTTGATATTGATGGCTTTGTTAAGCTGCCCATTATTGGAAAAGTTAAAATACAAAATCTGACTACACGTGAGGCAGAAAAACTTCTTGAGGACCAATACGCAACCTATTACAACAAACCTTTTGTGATTATAAAAGTACTAAACAGAAGAGTGTTGGTATTCCCCGGAGAGGGTGGTGCAGGAAAGGTGGTAACTTTAACTAATGAGAATACAACACTTATTGAAGGACTTGCTCTTGCAGGAGGTATATCACAAAATGGTATTGCTAAAAAAATCAAGTTAATAAGAGGCGACACCAGAAATCCACAAGTTACTATTATTGATTTGTCAACAATTGAGGGTATGAAAGAGTCTAATCTTTTATTGCAGGCTAATGATATCATTTATGTGGAGCCAAGAAAAAGAATTTCACAGGGAATATTGTCTGAACTTGCACCAATCGTTGCTATCTTTAGTGGAATTGCAAGTATCTTTATTGCTTATGACGTAATTAAAAGAAATCAATAATCGCTGATGCCTAAAAAACAAATAACCCCTCTAAACGAGGAATTTGATTTTAAGCTTTTTGTGACCATTGCCCAACGCAATGTTGAGTGGTTTCTAATGTTCATGACACTTTCCGTTATCATTTGGTATGTCATAGTTAGATATACAGCACCTATGTTTGAATCATCTGCCCTGATGAAGCTAAACACAGATAATAATGTAACCAAAGCACTGAATATCACTCGTGATGTTTATCAGGAACAGAATAACGAATTGGCAGGTAATCTGGAACTTATCCGATCAAGTATAATTGTCAGTAAAGCAATAGCCACACTACCATTGAGAGTCACATACATTTCTAAAGGTACGTTACTCGAGAATGAAATGTATAAGTCGAGTCCGTTTGAAGTAAATTTTTTAATTAAAGATTCGTTATGGTTGGACAGGCCTTTTTATTTACAATTTATCAATGAGAAATCATTTGTATTGTCATACATCCCTGTTGGTGAAAAAGATCAGATTGAAGAAGAAAACGAAAACGGAAAATGGATTCATTTAAAAGGAATATCATTACAGATTAATGTAATCAACTATCAGAGTATTTTAAAACATCAGTCACAACTTAAAAAGAACACTTTTAAGTTTATAATCAACTCAGATAAAGCACTTATTAAGGATTTTAGCTCTAAGCTTTCCGTCATCATGGCAAATCCTGATGCTAAAACTATTAATATCAAAGTCAAAGAAAAAAATGCAACTAAGGCATCGGATATGTCTAATGCTATCAGTCAGGAATTTTTGAAATTTGATGTTTTAAGAAGTCGCGAAGCAACTGACCGTATTCTTGATTTTATTGATACTACACTATACAGAGTTAATAACGATTTGTCTGAATCTGAAATAAATCTGGAAAGATTCAAAAGTCACAACCGTATTATAACTCCTGAGTTACTTGCAACAGATTTGAGTAGTAAGATGAGTCAGATTGAACTCAGATTAACAGATTACACATTGAATCTTCTTGCCATTTCCGAACTTAAGAAAGCAATTGAAAGTGAGAAAAAAGTTGATGAAAAAATGCTGAGTTTAGCAGGAATTTACAAGACCGATGAGATAAAGGAAGCTTTAAACAGTCTGAATGTATTGCTTGATAAGCGAGAAGAAGCCTTAATTCAGGTTACTGATAAAGCAGAATATGTTAAGATGCTTAATGGGCGCATACAACGTTTAAAAGAATATTTTTTACAATCAGTTACTTACGAAGAAGAGGGCATCAAAACGAAAAAAGCAGAGTTAGAATCACAATATAGAAAATTAAACAGCAACTATCTGGGTATTCCGGAACAGCAAACCGAGTTTGAACGCTTGCAGCGTATATTTAATGTCAATGAAAAATTTTATTCATTATTGCTTGAAAAGAAGGCAGAGTTTTCAATAACACGTGCAGGTTTCGTTTCAAAGAATATTATACTTGAGGCAGCACGTCCTGCATCTGCGCCATATTATCCTAACAAAAGCCTGATTCTAAGTTCATGTATTATGGTTGGCTTTGTGGTAAGTTTTTTATTGATTTTCATAAAATATCTGTTTTATAATCAAATTGGGTCTCTTGAAGAAATTGCGCAATATACAGATGCACCCTTATTAGGAATTGTTCCAAGATATAAAAGAGAAATTCCTATTTCACAATTATTGGTTGATAAAAGTCCAAAATCTGTTATAGCAGAGGCATTTCGTTCTATTCGCACAAATCTTCAGTTTATCAATAATGATGAAAAGCCACAACTGATGGCATTAACTTCAACTATTTCAGGTGAAGGGAAAACCTTTAATGCAATTAATCTTGCAGGGGTAATTTCATTCTCAGGAAAGAAGGTGATCATCCTCGACTTGGATATGCGTAAACCTAAAATACACCTTGGGTTTAATGTAGAGAACAACAGAGGAATGAGTACAATTCTGATTGGTAAAGACACAATAGAAAATTGTATCAATCATAGTGCTCTCGAAAACCTTGACTTTATCACTGCAGGCCCGATTCCACCAAATCCGTCAGAGTTGATTATTAGCCCTAAAATGGATGAATTGCTTGAATATTTGAAATTGCGTTATGATGTAATAATTGCAGATACACCGCCTGTTGGTGTTGTGAGTGATGGAATTCCAATGATTCAAAAAGCCGATTTTCCTATTTATATTCTTCGTGCAAATTATAGTCGTAAAATGTTTATTCATAACATCAATAAAATTATCTCTGAAAATAAAGTGCCACGACTTTCAGTAGTTTTAAATAGTGTTGATCAAACCAAACTAAAGTATGGTTATGGATACGGTTACGGCTACGGATATGGTTACGGATACGGATACAGTTATGGCTATGGTTACGGTTATTATTCTGAAGATGATAAAAAACCAACCGGCATCTGGAACAGAATTATTAGTTTTTTTATCAGGAAATAGCCTTCAATGAAAATTATTAAAACTGCTTTAAACGGCATTTGTATTATTCAGGCTGATGTATTTTCAGATGAGCGTGGATACTTTTTAGAGTCATATCAAAAAGAGAAATTGAAAAACCTTGGTATTGAAGCTGAATTTTATCAGGACAACTTTTCATTGTCTGCCAAAAATGTATTGCGGGGCTTGCATTTTCAAAATCCACCATTTGATCAGGGTAAACTGATAAAAGTAATTTGCGGGGCAGTGTTAGATGTTGTAGTTGATATTCGGAAATCGTCTCCTACTTATCAAAAGAATTTTACTATTGAGTTGAATGCAGAAGATCATCTGATGATGTGGATTCCACCGGGTTTTGCCCATGGCTTTGTTTCTTTAAAAGAAAACACACTTTTTTATTATAAATGCTCTAAACCATATCATAAAGATTCAGAAGCCGGAATAATTTATAATGACCCTGTATTAAACATTAATTGGAGTGTAAATCAGCCGGTTTTATCAGAAAAAGATAAGATTTTACCAAATTTTAGTAATGCAACTATTTTGTTTTAAATTTCTATACTATACTTTTGCTCTAATTAAGTATAACAATAACCCCACCAACTCATCTCATGCAGGCGTAGCACGAATAGTTGGTTTAATTCAAACAAAATGAAAGACATTGTAAACCACAACTATCATTTATTTATTTATGCCGTACTGTTTTTAGGATCATTGGCATTTTCATTTTTAATTAACTCATTGTTTTTGCGTTTTTTCTTTACGTTAGGCATCAGAAACACCAATGATGGCACTGTTATCCGATGGGGCTCTATGTCTAAGCCTGCTGTAGGTGGCTTATCTTTTTATATCGTATTTCTATTGTCTTTGGCCACCTATTCTATTTTCTTTAATAACAACGAAACTTTGTATAATTCTCAATTTATGGGATTCATCATGGCAATGGCAATTGGTTTTCTAATTGGACTGGCCGATGATGCATACAATACCAAACCTGTATTAAAATTTTTAGCTCAGGTTTCATGCGCCTTCAGTTTTATTTTTACAGGCACTTACATTGACCTTTTCGATAACATGATTCTCAATTACCTTTTAACAATTTTCTGGGTTGTTGGAATCATGAATTCCATCAATATGCTCGACAATATGGATGGTATTACGGCAACAGTAAGTCTTGGAATAATTATTTCTGCTATGGTGGTTATTACCATGAGTAATGACATTAATAATCTTTATCTGGCTTCCATTATCGGACTATCAGCAGGACTTTTAGGCTTTTTATATTTTAACTGGCATCCCTCAAAAATGTATATGGGCGACACAGGCAGTCAGTTTCTTGGAGTATTTCTTGCCGGTATAGGTATCATGTTTTTCTGGAACAATCCATATCATATCACAGAGTCGCTTCCTATCAAAAAAATTCTTACTGTAGCGATTGCATTTTTACTTCCTTTAGTTGATACCACTGTTGTTGTTGTAAATAGAGTCAGTAAAGGTAAGAGCCCATTCATAGGAGGTAAAGATCATACAACGCATAGTTTGGCATATTTGGGATTAAAAGACAATATGGTTAGCTGGGTTTATGCAGGAATTTCATTGATTTCGGTAATCTTAGTTTATGTTCTTAATTTTCTCATAACTACCTGGGATATTTTGTACACCGTCATATTTGCCGGATATTTCCTTATCGTTCTGGCTGTATTTTTCTACACAACATCACGCATCAGAGCTGCAGCCAAGAAACCTGTTGAGGCAACTCCGGCATATTCTGCATCGCACTATAATTAATCCGGTCTGCTTTTTTATTTAGTTCAGGGTAAGTTATATTCTGTAATTTTGTGGCGTTACAGATTTCATGACAATTTACATCATCATTGCCAACGTTTTATTGAGTTTGGTTTGTTTTAGAAACAACGAATTGTTGTCTAAAATGATATTTAATCCCTATATGGTATCACAACACAAACAGTGGTACCGATTTATTACATCTGGATTTGTCCATGCAGATTTTTTGCATCTTTTTCTGAATATGTTTGTGCTCTACAGTTTCGGCCCCATAGTTGAAAATCATTTTGTACTGATTAATGGTGAAAGCGGTTCGGTATTATTTCTGATTTATTACTTAATGGGATTAGTGGTTTCAATTTTGCCAACATACTTCCGCAACAAAGACAATCAGTTCTACAACAGTCTGGGTGCATCGGGTAGTGTGTCTGCAGTGCTTTTTAGTTTTATTTTATTTTTTCCATTGCAGAAAATTTATCTCTATGGGTTGTTAGGAATTCCGGGAATCCTTGCCGGAGTAGGTTACTTGTGGTTATCGAGTTACATGGATAAAAAAGGTGGAGATAATATCAATCACAATGCACATTTTTGGGGTGCTGTGTATGGTTTTGTTTTTCCAATAACATTTGCACCTGGATTAGTGCTTTCTTTCTTTGATCAACTAACAGGTATGTTCTGATGATTAATTCAAACAAGGCAATTTTCTTTGACCGGGATGGAGTAATCAATGACAATTCACTGTATTATACCTATAAAATAGCTGACGTTGTGTTTAATGACGGCATTTTTGAAGCTATGAAATTATTTCAGGACAATGGTTATTTGATTTTTGTGATTACCAATCAAAGTGGAATTGCAAAGGGTGTATATTCTCATAATGATGTTTGTGAAGTACATAGTTTTATGTCATCTGAATTTAAAAACCGAAACATAACAATAACAAATTTTTATTATTGCCCGCACTATCCGGTGCAGAGTAAATGTATCTGCCGTAAGCCAGATAGTCTGTTATTAGAAAAGGCCATTGCACGTTATAAGATTGATAAGGATAAAACTCATTTTATTGGTGACATGGAAACAGACATGATAGCAGCAAACCGAGCAGGTGTTATCGGTCATCTGATTGAATCAAACAGCAATATTGTTGAATTAGCAAAAAAAATCTGTCAACACGATGTGGGCGTATTATGATGGACAATGGGTTGATTCCACAACTCCTGTTTTGAAATTAAACAATAGAGGTTTTATTTATGGCGATGGACTTTTTGAATCTATTCGTTGTAGTAGGGGTAAAGCAAAATTTTTATCACTTCATGTTGAGCGTTTACTTGCAGGTGCTGCTGTGCTTAGTCTTAACTGTGATTTTATAACAGAAAAATTTTTAAATGAAATTATTTTTGAAATTAATCAAAGAAATAAATTTTTAGCTGGCAGTAAACTAAGGTTGGTGCTTACACGAAATTCAGGTGGGACATACTTGCCTGAACAGAATAATACTTCACTTTGTTTACTCCCATCAGCTGAAGTAGAATCTGAATATATTGCTCCTGAGAATTTTGTTGAACTCGGAGTTTATAGAGAACAACAAAAACCAATTAACAAACTTTCGGGATTTAAAAACTGTAATAGCCTCCTTTATGTTTTAGCATCAATATATTCGCAAGAAATGAAACTTGATGATAGTTTGATATTAAACAGTAAAAATATGCTTTGCGAAGCAACAGCATCTAATGTGTTTTGGCTGAAAGGCAATCAGGTTTATACAACACCACTATCTTCTGGTTGTGTGAATGGTGTGATGCGTAAAGTCATTATTCAAATCACCAATGCAATAGAACAGGATATTTCAATTGAACAATTAGCTGATGCTGATGAAATATTTCTTACCAATACAGGTTCGGGTATTAGGCCGGTAATAAAGATGCAGGGTAGGGTATATGAAACTAATTACGGTGTGCAACTTACCAATAGGCTTAATGATTTTATTAAAGAATAAATATGATTTTACAGACTGACACCATCTGCGCTTTAATTACTCCACCCGGTAGAGGTGCTGTTGGTGTTATCAGAATTTCAGGGGCAAAAACATTTGAAATTATTTCAAGAATATTTGTTCCTGCAAATAAAAGTTTGTCAATACCACAATTAGAACATCAACGTATTTATTTTGGGAAAATTGTTGACAATAATGATCTGATTGATGAAGTACTTGTCTCCATATTTAAAGCTCCTGCCACATATACCGGTGAAGATGTTGCCGAAGTAAGTTGTCATGGTTCAGGTTACATAAGACAAAGAATCTTGCAACTTATTATGCAATCTGGTGCTGTGATGGCAAAGCCCGGTGAGTTTACCATGAGAGCTTATCTGAATGGCAAAATGGACCTTGCACAAGCCGAAGCTGTTGCCGATATTATTGAGGCAGAAAATAGTATTTCGCATCATGCAGCCATGCAACAAATGAGAGGAGGATATTCTAATGAAATAAAATCTCTTCGTGATCAATTAATAAAGTTTGCAGCCCTCATTGAACTTGAACTTGACTTTAGTGAAGAAGATGTTGAATTTGCCAGCCGTGCGGAATTAAAGACACTTGTTTTAAATGTTCAACATAAGATAGAACATTTGCTTAAAAGTTTTGAATTGGGTAATGTGTTGAAAAATGGAGTTCCTGTTGTAATTGCCGGTAAGCCCAATGTAGGTAAGTCAACCTTATTAAATGCATTGCTCAATGAAGAGCGTGCAATAGTAAGTGATATTGCAGGTACAACCCGCGACACAATTGAAGAAGAGTTAAATGTTGATGGAATACGTTTTAGATTTATTGATACGGCAGGTATTCGTAAGACTGATGATGTAATAGAAAGCATTGGCGTGAAAAGAACTTTTGCCAAAGCAAGCGAGGCAAAAATTGTTTTATATCTTTTTGACCCAATGGAGTCATCACCAGCCGACTTGCAAAATGAAATTTTGCACTTGCAGCATGAACTCAATCTTTCCGATATTGATTTGAAGAAAACAATTTTGCTTGTTGCAAATAAATCCGATGCTTTGAACGTAAACTTTGATGTTCACAGTTATGATAAATGCGGAAATGTAATTTTAATATCAGCAAAGAACAAATTAAACCTTAATATTTTAAAAGAAATATTAATTGAACGCTCAGGAATTGATGGTGTTGCTTTGAATGAGTCTGTTGTTACCAATGCAAGGCATGCAGCCTCCTTGTCACAGGCAAAGGCTGCTTTAGATTTATTTCTTCATGGAATGGAAGAAGGAATCAGTAATGATTTACTTTCGACACACATCAGAGATGCTATTTATTCTTTAGGCGAGATAACAGGACAAGTGTCAACTGAAGATTTGTTGGATTATATTTTTAGCCAGTTTTGTATCGGAAAGTAACTATGTCTCATAAACTTTACATAAAAAATATGGTTTGCAACCGCTGTATTATGGCAGTTCAGAAGTTGCTGAAAGATAGTGGACTCATTGTGTCAGATATTCAGTTAGGTGAAGCCACGATTGAAACAAGACCCACTGAAGCAGAAAAAAAACAATTGCAGGATAATTTAAATTATTTAGGCTTTGAATTGATTGATGATAAGAAAAGTAGAATTATAGAAAAAATTAAAACAGTAATTATTGATTTGGTTCATCATCGTGATGGTGAGTTAAAAATGAATCTTTCTGATGTGTTGAGTCATGAGTTAAATCATGATTACTCTTTTTTATCTAATATTTTTTCAGAAGTAGAAGGAACAACAATTGAAAAGTATTTTATTGCTCAAAAAATTGAACGCGTTAAAGAATTATTGGTTTATGATGAAATGTCATTGAGTGAAATTTCATATAAACTGAATTATTCAAGTGTTGGTTACTTGAGTAATCAGTTTAAAAAAGTAACCGGACTTACACCTAGTCATTTTAAACAAATTAAATCCAATAAACGCAAGTCATTAGACAGGATTTAAATATTACAACTAATATCCAAAAAACTGTAAAGGTTTTTGATTTCATTCTTTGCACTTTTGCAGTGTAAATTTGTTTAGATATGGAAAAGAATACTGAAGACACTATTTATCTTCCTTTAGAGAATGTAGAAAGTGAACATTGCGCACTGATTGTTGATAAAGGGCTTTCCAAGGTTGCAGGTGTTCAATCACATAAGGTTGAATTGAATAACAGGCGTGCTGCTATTACTGTAAAAAATAAAGAATCTTTAGGTGATGCCATTGCAACTATTAAAGGTCTCGGATATGGTGTAACAACTGTCAGGAGAAAGTTTCCTGTATTAAATATGTCATGTGCTTCATGTGCAGTGAGTGTAGAGAGTATGATTCAATCGGTTAATGGTGTAATTAGTGTTTCTGTAAACTTTGCAACAGCAGAACTTACAGTTGAATACCTTCCCAATATGACCAATCCGGTAGCATTGCAAAAGGTATTGCAGTCAGTTGGATATGATTTGTTGATAGGCGATGAGGCATCACAACAAAATAGTATAGAAAACATACAACAGGAGAAGTTTAAAAAGCTAAAACAGAAGACTGTATTGGCTATTGTACTGTCAATTCCTGTGGTAGTTATTGGGATGTTTTTTATGGATTTATCTTATGCCAACGAAATTATGTGGTTATTTTCGACCCCTGTAGTTCTGTGGTTTGGCAAAGATTTTTTTATCAATGCATGGAAACAAGCAAAACATCGTTCAGCAAACATGGACACACTTGTTGCATTAAGTACGGGAATTGCTTATCTGTTCAGTGTGTTTAATATGTTGTTTCCTCAATTCTGGCATCAAAGGGGACTTCATGCTCACGTTTATTTTGAAGCTGCTGCTGTGATAGTTGCATTTATTCTTCTTGGAAAAATGTTAGAAGAGAAAGCAAAGGGAAAAACATCTTCAGCAATAAAGAAGTTGATGGGATTACAGCCTAAAACTGTTATTGTAATTCAATCCGATGGAACAGAAAAACAAACTTTTGTTGAAGATGTGACTGTTGATGATATCATACTCGTAAAGCCCGGAGAGAAAATTGCAGTTGACGGCACATTAATCAAGGGTAGTTCATACGTTGATGAAAGTATGCTGACAGGAGAGCCTGTTCCTGTTTTGAAAAATATAAATGACAAAGTATATGCAGGTACAATCAATCAGAAAGGCAGTTTTCAGTTTAAAGCACTGAAGATTGGAAAGGAAACTATGCTTGCTCATATCATAAAAACGGTTCAGGATGCGCAGGGTAGTAAGGCTCCGGTACAAAAATTAGTAGATAAAATTGCAGGAATATTTGTCCCAATAGTTATAGGCATTGCAATACTAACCTTTGTTCTCTGGCAAATTTTTGGTGTTGATAACGGAATGGTACAGGGATTGTTGGCAGCAATCACAGTATTGGTAATTGCTTGTCCATGTGCTTTAGGTCTTGCAACACCAACTGCAATTATGGTTGGCGTTGGCAAAGCTGCTGAGAATGGCATTCTTATAAAAGATGCAGAGAGTCTTGAACTGGCAAAGAAAGTTACCGCTGTTGTTTTAGATAAAACCGGTACAATTACTGAAGGTAAAGCAGTTGTTACAGATGTTTATTGGCATAATGATAATTCAGGTACTGCATCAATTCTCTATAGCATTGAAAAGAAGTCTGAGCATCCGTTAGCTGATGCTGTTGTAAAGAATTTTTCTAAGACAGAAGTTGTAGAACTTTCTTCATTTGAAAGTGTTACAGGTAAAGGAGTGCGAGCAACATATTTGGGAGAGAATTATTTTGTTGGAAATATGACTTTCATAAAGGAACAGAATATTTCAATTGATGATATGTTACTTGAAAAAGCAACTGCATGGACTAAAGAAGCAAAAACGGTTATTTGGTTTACTGACAGTGAGCAAGTGTTATCCATAATTGCAATTTCCGATACCATAAAGACAACGTCTTTGTCAGCTATTCAGCAATTACATCAAATGGGTATTGAAGTTTATATGCTTACCGGTGATAACGAATCAACTGCAAAAGCAATTGCTGAAAAGACTGGTATAGATAAATTTCAGGCAAATATGTTGCCACAAGATAAAGCAGCTTTTATAAAAGAGTTACAGCAGCAAGGAAAAATTGTGGCAATGGCTGGTGATGGAATTAACGACAGTACAGCATTAGCGACAGCAGATGTTAGTATTGCAATGGGTAAGGGTAGTGATATTGCAATGGATGTTGCAAAAATGACTATTGTTTCCTCAGATTTAAATAAGATTCCAATGGCGATTCGAATGTCAAAACAAACGGTAGCAACTATCAAACAAAATTTGTTCTGGGCATTTATTTACAATGTCATCGGGATACCAATTGCTGCAGGCATTTTATATCCGGTAAATGGATTTTTGTTAAATCCGATGATTGCCGGTGCTGCTATGGCAATGAGTAGTGTAAGTGTGGTGAGTAATAGCTTGAGATTAAAGTTAAATAAGTATAAGTAAACTAAATAAATGTTGAGATAAAATAATATTTAGTACAGGTTTAATAACCAATTTGCAAATGGTCAAATAATTAAATTCAGATAGAATGGAAAATAAGAAACAGTTTCAATTCAAAACCAACATTAACTGTAGTGGTTGTGTTGCAGCAGTAAAACCTCATTTAGATAAACTAATCAACAGCGAGAATTGGCAAGTAGAAACAACTAACAAAGACAAAATTTTGTCGGTTATAACAAATGAGGTATTAGAGGAAGAGATTATTAAAACTGTACAAAAGGCTGGTTTTAAGATTGAAATTTTAAAAAGTAATGATGTAGGATGAAATTTGTCTTATTAGCTTTATGTTATTTCAATAAGAAATTAAAATCACCTCAAAAAAAATACCCACCAAACATTTCAGTCAAATCAGATGTTTGGTGGGTAAATGCTATCAGTTAAATTATTCAACAATAAAGTGGCCTTTCATGGTACCATAGTGACCAGGAAAAGAACAAAGAAAATCGTAAGTTCCTTTTGATGGAGCAGTAAATTCAATTTCTGTTGTTTCTCCACCACCAATTGTTTTAGTATGTGCAATTACACTACTTGCCATGTCAGCAGGAATATAATCGTTGTCTTTTGCTTTAATTGCAGCAGTTGCAAAATCTTGTAATGATGTACCTGATGCTAAAAGTACAAAATTGTGTCCCATTGCCTCTTTAGGTGATTTTCCTGTATGCTTTAAAGTTAATTTTACAGTCTGACCTTCTTTAACTGTAATTTCTGTTTTGTCATATTTCATGTCATCACCGCCTGAAAGCTCAACTATTGCCGGCTCTGTTGGTGGTGCTACAGCTGGTGCAGCTTCTTCAGTTGCAGCAGGAGGTGTAGTTTCTGTTGCAGGCGTTTCAGGTTGTTTTGATTGATTACATGCTGCAAAAATAAAAGCAGCTGATGCTAATGCTAAAATTGATTTTCTCATTTTAATGTATTTATTTGATTGTTATTTATTGTAAAATTGTTTGTAATTGTATTTAAATTAATTGCGATTAAATCTATGTTCTAAAAACAGGTGCAAAGGTATAGCATCAATTAGTTCTTTGCAAAATACAAGTATTAAACTACCGTTAATTATGAACAGTTTAAAAATGAGATTTTCTTAAGATTCAAGAATGCTCAATAGCAACTTAATGTGCTCATAATTAAATTGATATGCAAGTTGTTTAAAGTAGTATTTTGGAATAAATGATTTTGATCTGTTTGAAAATTTTACTTAAAACTGAGAATTATGTTTTATCAGTAATCCTGTTTTTAAACTTGAGTACTAAAAATGTAATGTAGGTAAGTGCCATAAAGAAAATACCTGTTATTAAAGCCAGCACACATGCACCGGTTGCATATTGCACAAAATTTGCATGAATAGATTGCAAGGTTATATCAGTCATACTTTGAAATTTCAAGTCGTTTGACACAAAAAAGCCTCCGAGATAATAACTAAAATAAATGATTAAAGGGATCATTGGTGGAATACTGATATTCGCAGCAGTAATAAAAAGTACTTTATTTAATCTAAACAAAACTGCCAAGGGAATACCAACAAGCAATTGAAATCCCCAGATTGGAACTATGCCCATAAAAACACCAAAGCCCACTGAAAGTGATTTTTTAAAAATGCTTTCATCACTTCTGAAAACCTCATCTTTTATTATTGTGAAAATCCCTTTCTTTTTGATATACTTGAATAAACGTAATGGTAGATGATAGAAAAGTGTCAACGTTACTAAATAAGTATTCAGGATACTGATTCTTGTAAAATCACGAAAAGGACGAAAATGTGATACACGTTCTTTCATGTCGTATAGTACTCTGATATTTACAGGAATTATTTTTACATCTTTCCATGCAAGTTTTACTATTACTTCAATTTCTGTTTCAAATTTAGTCGTAAACAGTTTGATTTTCTTTAATGGTTCAAGAGGGTACAACCGAAATCCTGTTTGTGTATCGGGTAATTTTTGTCCTGTCTCTACCCAAAACCAAAAGTTAGAAAATTTATTACCAAACGAACTTTTTCCGGGTACTGATTCCTGATCCATATTTCTTGAACCCATCAATAATGCCTCAGGATACTTTAGGGCTTGTTTAATTATTACATCAATATCTTCAGGGTAATGCTGACCATCAGAATCAATTGTTATTGCATTTTTAAATCCTCTCCTGATTGCTTCTTCAAAACCTTTACGTAGTGAATAACCTTTGCCTTTATTTGTTTTGTTGGTTAGTAAAATAATTTGTTCATCATACTGCTTAAGGATTTCTGTTGTGTCAACTGTAGAGCCATCATTGATAACAATAACATCATTTCCCGAACTGAATATCAAAACACCATCTATTACCTTTTTAAGCGTTTGGGCATTATTATAAGTTGGTATAATAACACATGCAGTTATGTTCACCAATTTATTCACTGATAGAATGCTGTCATTTTAAAAAAACAGACACCCATATCTTCTGCAGATGTAACTACTTTGTATAATTGATCATTTTTAGAAATACTGATTTTAAATGTAACTTCAGGATTCTTCTCCGGGTTCATTACATTTAAAAATTTGCTGTTAATGACTTGCTTCAATTTTACATTTTGTTCAATGGAATTCTGTGTGAGTTCTGTTGTCATCTGAATTAATACCACACCGGGTGTAACCGGTTGTCCCGGAAAATGGCCTTTAAATATTTCATGCTTAGGGTTTAGTTTAATCCGATACTCACTATTTTGCCCTGATATTTTATTGATGATAGTGTAGAAATCTTTTAGCACATCAGAAGTTTTTAAACAATGAGTCGTTGAGTTCTTGGTTTACCATTTGATTGGAGAACTTCATGATATTTCTATCACCTGATTTTTCATAGAAGGCTAATTCTTCAAGTAATAAATTCTTTTTGTTAAATGAAAGTTGTATATAATCAAATGCATTGCTCATTCTTTTATTTCTTGGCTTTAGTTTAACAATATATTCTGTTTTAGTTTGAAAGTACTGCGGATCGAATTGTTTGCCATTACTAAAATCACCATTCACTAAAGTAAGCATCAAATCTTTAATTCTTCCAACAACCTGATTGTATGAACTCACATCTTTTTCATGATTGTTTTCCTTTACTCTAACTTTATTATTTTCACTGATAAAAACATAGCTTGAAGGTTTTGTCTTTTCCCAACGAAGTTTGTTTTCTTTCTTATAATAGAAAATACCATAAGATGTTTGAGGCTCTTTTAATGCTGACATAAAACGTTGTTCAATAAAATCAGCTTTAATTGAAATATTTGAAATGCTGGCTTGCTTGAGCTTTTCTGTTAACTCAGCCGGATTGTTTAATGGTTCCAGCTGTGCTTTAACTAAAACAGGTATCCAGATGAATAGTAAAAATGTAATTGAGAATCTCATGTTTCGATTAATTCTGCTAACGGTTTAATGGCAATGTTATTTTGTTTACAATAGTTTAACAATGCCGGTAAAATGTCAAGTGTAATATCTTTTGTATCATGCAAAAGTACAATTGCTCCGGGTTTCAATTGTGAAGTTATCCGGTGTAAAAGCTTTTGCTCATTTTTTGCTGAAGTGTCAAAACTTCTGATACTCCATCCAATAGATTTCATACCTGTATTCTTCAACACATTTTCATATCTGGGATTAGTTACTCCAAATGGAGGTCTTAGATAGACAGTTTTTTGTCCGGTAATTTCTTCAATTTTTTGGCTGCATTGATTAAAGTCTGCCAATAATTTTTGCTTTGAAAACATGCCAATTCCTGCATGATGTGACCATGAATGGTTGCCTATAGTGTGACCCTTGCTGACAATTAGATTAATAATGTCAGGATATTGTTCAGCTTTTTTGCCTATTAAAAAAAAAGTTGCTTTTACACCTGCCAGTTCAAGAACATCTAATATTTTTTTTGTGACTTTCGGCTCAGGCCCATCATCAAAAGTCAAAGAAATACCTTCGGGTTTTCCTTCATTGACTGATTTGATAAAATAGTTCCATTTTATTTGATAGGAGCCCAATGCTGTAATTGTCAGATAAAGGATAATAAGTGTTGCCAATAAATAAAAAAAAGATTTGTCCTGATAAAGGAAAACAAATAATGCAATAATGCAGAGGATGAAAAGGGCTGTTATTATTTTATGCTTCATTACTTTTTATCATTATGAACCCGGCACGTTCAGGCAGCAAAGAATTTATTATCAAAGCCCGTTGATGGCTATTTATAGTCCTGTCGTAAACCTGTTTGGTTTTATTGCAAATTATGTCAGTTGCCAGATGCAATGCAAAGGCAGAATTTGTTGCATACAATCCGCAAATTTCAGAATAATTAATGATGCATTTGCCGGGTAATAAAGCTTCAATTAATCTTGACACATCTTTATTGCAGCCATCATTTAAAATGAAGTCAATTTGTTGCTCACCTGTTTTACTCAAGAAATCCTTTATTTCATTTTCAAGTGATGAATAAAAAGCAGTAGTATGACATGCCTCAATAACTGCTAAAGTTTTTTCGTTTTTGTTTTTTGATATTATATAAAAAGAAGTTCCGCTTGTCAGAGGAAAATGATTTAACTTGAAATATGCTGCAATAGGAAGTAGTGGATCAATAACCTCGTCAGCACTGCCTATAAGAATGTTCCCATCATTTTCATCCAGCATTAACATGGCATCAAGCAGTGCATGTTCAAATGACAGACTGTTTTGCGTGTGTGTCATGTTGTACTGATGGTTGCCAAGCACTAATGAAATCTGACCTGCAATTGTGTTATGGGTAGATTGAATGAATGAAGTAGGAGGGAGCAGCCCACCTTCAATAGTAATTGCATTATTTAAAAATTTTTCTGTGTCATAAAGACAACCCAAGCCTGTACCTGTAATAATTGCATCAGGTTGTTTAATGCCTGCGTCTTTTAATACAAGATTACTGCAGGCAACAGACATTCTAAGTATCTCACTCATGCGCCTGATTAATGAAGGAGGAACAAAATCTTTATAATCGGGTTTAATTAATGATCCAATATCTTTAGAAAGTCGGGAGGAAAATCCTATACTTGCAAAGGAAGGCTGATGTGAAATGGTGGCAGCAGATTGAATACAATACATAATCAAATTCTTGAAAAAATGAGTGAAGAATTATTTCCACCAAATCCAAAAGAGTTTGACATGACATGTTTTGTTACCGCCTGTGTTGGTTCTGTAACAGGACGCATAAGTGTCTCCTCTAATGGGTCATTGTAGTTTAATCCCGAAAAGTGTACTTGATTTTTTATCGCAAGAACAGAATATACTGCTTCGATAGCACCGGCTGCCGCCAAAGTATGACCTGTAAATGCCTTGGTTGAGCTAAATGGTGGGATAGCGTTGCCAAAAACATTTTTAATAGCTATGGATTCACTCAGATCATTGTTTTTAGTACCTGTGCCATGTGCGTTGATGTAAGAAATTTCTTTTGACTCAAGGCCTGCTTTATTCAATGCATTTTTCATTGCAATAGTTGCTCCTTTACCATCAGGCGATGAAGCTGTTTGATGATAAGCATCTGCAGCATTATGCCATCCTGTTAAACTGCAAATTGGTTCATTTCCTGAAATCTTTATGCTGCGATCACCTTCTAATAATAAAAATCCTGCACCTTCACCTAAGTTAAGTCCGTTTCTGTTATGATCAAATGGTTTGCACCATTCATTATCATATATCATCAACGATTGAAAGCCTTTAATTGTAAAATCAGTTATCGGATCAGTTCCACCAACCAAAACTCTATCCATTTTTCCTTGCGCTATCATTCGTGCTGCAAGCATAATGGCATTAGCTGCTGATGAACATGCTGTAGAAAGTGTATTTATGTAACCTGAAAATTTAAGGTAAGCAGCAATGTTTTCAGAGGTATTTCCACTGTCATGGGTTCGTGTCAGATTAAAGTCAACAGGTAGATTCTTTAAAACCTGTCTGTAATATTTTTCTGTTTCATCCATACCGCCAACAGAAGTAGATGAAATGAAAGCGGTAAGTAATTTTTTATTATGGAAGTTGTTACCCATTGCTTGTTCTGCTGCAATTATTCCGAGTAATGAAGTCCTGGAATAATAGCCATCTGTAATAGATAATAGCTGTTTCAATTCTGAATTTGACTTTGCAATCCTTCCTGTGTAAATAGATTTTTGGTCATCCGGAAATTTACATTCAGTTATACCGCTCTTTTTATTTAAAAGAGAACGAAAATTTTCTTCAACTGTCAAACCAATTGCAGAAACTACACCTATGCCGGTAACAAAAACCTTCATCGAAATTTACTTTTTATTCTTCTCAATGTATTCTGCCATAGTATTGATGGAATAGAATACAGATTTTCCTTCTTCAGGATTTGTGAGTTTAATATGATAGTGTTTGTCTAAAAGTACTATCAACTCCAATGCATCAATTGAATCAAGTCCTAAGCCACTATCACCAAATAATGGAGCTTCATCCATGATGTCTGCCGGTGTTTTATCCTCTAGATTTAATTGTGTAATTAAGTGTTTCTTTAATTCTTCTTTTAAATTATCCATTTCACTTTATGTTATTATACCAATGTTCAATTTCTTTACTATCTAAAATTTCCTGTGCTGTTTCTGAGTTTGATTCTGCAAAGAAAACAAATACATCTGTTACAGGAAAAAGGTTGACCCATCCACAAAGTAATGCTTTAGCTTTTTGAGGAACAAAAATGCCGGCTTGAGAGCTGAAGTATTCAGCAGAAAATGCAGGCAATAAGGTAAATAAATTTTCACCATACCATTTATTCCTTATCGCCAACTCACCTAAAAGTATGTTCGGAAGTGTATATACAAATTGAGCAGGAGAGGGGCTTTTTTCTACTTTAAAAGAATGATTAAATCGCTCATCTGATTCTGAACAAGAGTGACTGTTAGCAAATAGCAGTGCGATTTCATCATCAGCAAATTTCGATATTGCAGAAGTTGTCTGACAAATGATTTCTGTTGCCAGAAATCCCATTTTTGAGAGTAAATCCATTTTATAAAACTTAGGATACTCTGTTTTCAGAAACCGGTAAAGCTGCATTGAAAGCTCGTCATGCTGACTGTTGTCAGAGGCAAAATATTTTTTGCCATTAACTAAAACTTTGTTTTGGTGAATTCTGCAACAGCCTGATATTTTCATTTTATCTTTTGTAATAATAGTGATGCATTACATCCACCAAAACCGGATGCTGTTTTTAAGACAGTGTTTATTGTAGCAGAAGCAGCTTGTGTTATTAAATTAAGCTCAATGGATGTTCCTTTGGTATAATAACCGGCAGAAGGAAGCAATGTGTTTTCATGCATACATGTTATGCATAAAGCTGTTTCAATTACACCGGCAGCACCAAGTGTATGGCCTGTAAATCCTTTGAAACTGTTTACCGGAATGTGTTGCATATTGAGCCTGTTAAAGGCTATTGCTTCCATTTCATCATTAAATACTGTTGCAGTTCCATGTGCAGAAATGAAATCTATATTTTCCGTTTTAATAGCTGATGCACTTAACGTTTTATTTACACTTCGGAATAATCCTTCTCCAGTTCTTGAAGGCCCTGAAATATGATTTGCATCATTACTTGAACTGCCACTTAAATAGCAAACAGGTGTTGTTGTAAAAACATCTTTATTTGCAGATAACAAAACCGCACCGGCACCTTCACCTAAATTAATTCCTTTTCTTTCGCTGTCAAAAGGTTTGCAAGGCTCATCACTTATAGCATAAAGAGATTGAAATCCATAAACAATAAAATCGGTTATCATGTCAATACCAAGTACAATTACATTTTGATATTGTTTGTTTTCAATAAACGCTGCTGCTGCATTAATGGCCATTACACCTGAAGCACAGGCATTGGAAATGCTAAAAGGAAAGTGTTTTAATTTATATTTTTCATATAGAAATTTTGCCGGACTGACAATTGCATTTTCAAATCCTTTTGATAAATCACCCTTGGTAGTGCTGATGATAAGGAGCGTTGACTCTTCAGTTAACAGATTTGCTTTCGATTTTTCTAATAACTGTTCAATTGTTTGTACAGCCAATGTGTTAAAATCAGGTCTGCTATCTGAAAACATAGAACAATAGAACGATTCTCCATTAAAACCATTACCTGTTATTTTACTAACACCTGATTTTTTCTCGGCAATCTTTCTGAAACAATCTTTGGTATTGCCATTAGGACTAAGTATGGTTTCCGCTCCTATGTATATCACTTGTCAATGTTTAATGCCAATGGACTTTTCCCATTCAATGTAAAATGGAGGTTTTACCAATTCCATTTCGCGTTCAACTACACTTAGGAATACCTGCGTGGTATGACCTCTGGCACTTAGTTTTCCTGTAGTTTTATTCAAGATGTCAAAATCAAACATGATTTTTGCTGATGGTGTCGGGTGGAATTTTGCAATTGCCACAACTTCTTCACCATAATTAATTGGCGATTTATGTTCAACAGATGATTTGACAATTGGTGTGAAATAGCCACGATGATAAACATCCAGATAGGTGAGACCATATTTTATTCCGAATGCCTCACGGGCATCTTCAAAAAAGCGCAGATAGTTTCCATGCCATACCACACCCATTGCATCGGTATCGCTGAATCTTACTTTAATCGGGATTTCTACTTGTAAAAGTTGTTTCATGCAAGTGCTATTTTCATTTCACATTCTATCAGTAAATTTTCATTACAAGTATTTCTTCCTTTTATTAAAAAAATATTGCCAAGTGAATTAGTGATTTCAATTTTAGTTATAATGGTTGTGCCATAATCCGGCAATTGATGTACAGTAAGATTGCTGATAGAACCTATGTAACCAATAGATGGACCTTCGTTATTTTTCTGACCAATGAATCCAAAACCTGCTGCACAGGTTTGAGCAATATTTTCTATCAATGCAGGTTCTGTTAAAAAGCCGTTTTCGCTAAAAATATTTTCTTCCATTACCTGAAATGAACTTATAAACCCGGATTCATCGGCATGAATAAGAGAGTCAATCATAATAAATGGAAATCGTTGTGGAATATAGCTTTCGATATTTTCTTTCTCAATAATCATTGGCTGTAAAAATCGTAATAATTAAACCATTGTTCGGGATATTTTTTTACTTTTTTTTCCAATTCTTCAACATACAATGCTGCAATAGCCTCAGGTGATTTTTTTTCTGTAATGGGCTCGGTGGCACTTAGCTCATAGTGAAAGTCGTTAGCTTTCAGAGCAAAAACAAAAGTGACGGGTGCACTAAAACGTGATGCCAGTAAAAACGGACCATAGGGAAATTTAGCTTTTCCTCCCATAAAATCCAATTCAATAGTTTTTACACCCGGCAAATACCTGTCGCCATGCATGGCAATGAGTTCATTAGCTGCTAATGCATTATTTACTTTTACAATGTGTGATAGGTCGTCTTTCACAGCAATTATGGAAAATTGTGAGCCACCGGTGCTGTTATCCAAATATTGTTTTAGTTTTTTTGCTTCTGCATCAACCATTAATACGTGAATGGTTGACGAAACCCTTGACTTGAGAAGGTTTCCGGCAGTTTCCCAGTTACCGACATGAGCACTGATGAGTATGCCACCTTTTTTCTGCTCTTGCATTTCAATCAAATATTTTTCGTTTTCAAAATGATGACTGAATACATTGCCTTTTCCAAGCAAAAATGCAGTACGATCAACCAAGGTCTGCCCCAGGAAGTAAAAATTCTTTCTACAGTAATTTTTAGCAGCAGCTTCGTTTACCTTTAAAGCTTTCCGATAAAAGTTTATGAGTATTTTCTTTGGCTTTGCTGCGAATATAAAATAGTAATAAGTAACAAATCGCAAAAGGAAATAAGCGGGCTTTACACCACCATATTGAATAAGGAAAACAAAAATGCGATAACCTAAAACAGTGCCTCTGCTACGGCCGTCCCACTGTGCCATTGTATCAGGCCATGGCCGCTAGTTTGCGCTCTACAAAATTGTAGAAATCTTCAAACGTGCTGATACTTTTAAAATCTTCTCCGGAAGTTTTAAAACCGAAATTCTCTTCAATTACAACAACAAGATCAACATAATCAAGACTGTCCAATTCTAAAGTATCTTTCAGATTTTTCTGATTCTCAATTAAAGTTTCATCTACTTCAAATTCTTCCGACAAAAAACGTTTTGTTGTTGTTATAATTTCTTCTCTGTTCATTCAATTGGTAAAATAGGAGGGAGTAATATTTTTTGCAAAGATAATTTTTGATGAAGAAATATCAAAGCATTTGTTAAATCAAGTTGCATTTTTATACAGTTGTTCATGTCATTTCTTCAATCCATCTCTACGATTGACAGAGTGAAATGTTACGAGTAGCATAATATTTAGTCATGATGCTTTTAATGCGAATTGTATTGAAGTCTAAATTTTATAAACAAATTCATTTGTCTGGAACTGAAAGCAATAACCCAAGCTAACATCAGTGAGAGTCAAACATCTTGTAAATTAATTGGATTACTATTTATGACATTGAATTCTGTTTTTCCTTCGCTTAAAACTTATTAACAATTCAATAATAAAAGTATTACTTATTTTACTTTTGGACGCATTAAACCTGAACCATAGTGTTAGCTAATATTGCCAAAAGAATTTTGCCCGATGGTACCAGACAGGTGGTATCTAACTTTTACTATGAGCAGAAATTGTTTAAAGCTGCCCGGGCAATTGCTATGGTAAAAGGACCTTCGGAAGTACTTGATGAAAAGCATTTTGAGCCATTGTTTGACCAGTTTCCTGTAGGGGATCCTGTACTTTATGATGCCGTTTCAATTAAAGAGAGAGGTATTCAACGTGCTGAGGATTTAATTGGGTTTATGCATAATTACTCCGGAGCATCTTACCATAAAATACTTGAATTGGGTGCTGGAGATGGCATGGTAAGTTCATCTTTGCAAGAGCGTGGCAAACAAGTTACAGCCATCGAATTCAGAGATGATGATTTTGACCAGCGTGCTCATGATTCAGGAGTGAACCTGATTAAAATGGATGCTGCCGAACTTCAGTTTGAAGACCATTCATTCGACTTTGTTTTTTCATATAATTGTTTCGAACATTTTCCTGAACCACAAAAGGTTTTTGAAGAATCTCTCCGAGTGCTTAAACCGGGCGGCTTAATGTTTATTCACTTTGCGCCTCTATATCACTCTCCTTATGGTGCTCATGCTTATAATTATGTAGGCATTCCTTATTGTCAGTTTTTATTCGATAAGCATTTTCTGAATAGCTGGATTAATACGCATGCCAATGATAAATTCAGCATTGATTCTACTTTAAACCGATGGCATATAGACCAGTTTAGAAAGTTGTTTAAACAGACTTACTGGGATAGATGTAAAATTGGCTATTACAAAGAGTTTCGTTCACCTTATTTTCTGGACTTAGTGATAAAACATCCGCAATGCTTCAAAAATAAAATAATGAGCATGGATGATTTAATCATCAATGAAATAAAAGCAGTCTTTGTAAAACAGTAATTACTTGTTTGCATTACTGAACTTCCAACGGCCATCTTTATCAACTAATTTTCCGAAGAAAAATGCACCACAAATTGCACCCAAACTGTTGGCTAAAAAATCAAACCAGCTACCGCTTCTGTCTGTATAAAAATAGGATTGCATCAACTCTAAACTTCCTCCATAAATAACTCCTATTGCTATTGCTAAAAGGTTGTTTGAACGCACTCCATTATAAACAAAAAGCCAGGCTCTTTTTAAGAGTATAATGAGAATAAAAAAAAGTGTAAAATGAACCAATTTGTCCACCGATAATAAATCCGCCCATGAATAATGAGGCAAATTTTTACCCGGTATGGCGCAAAGAATAAAGATGAATAAACCCCATATTAAGGCTGGGGTGTAATGACGAATCATTAAAATTTATCAGGCACCTGCTATGGCAGCATAGCCATCAGCAGTAAGAAGTGCGTTTAGCTGTGAGGCGTCAGAAATTTTCACTTTAACCATCCAGCCATCACCATAAGGGTCTTTATTTACACTATCCGGTGCATCGGTAAGTTTTGGATTTATTTCAACGATGGTGCCATCTACGGGCATAAACAAATCAGAAACAGTTTTTACAGCTTCAACGGTTCCGAAAACTTCGTCTTTTTTCAGTGACTCGTTTAATGTGTTGATGTCAACATAAACAATGTCACCCAACTCGCCTTGTGCAAAGTCGGTAATTCCAATTGTTGCCATGTCTCCATCTATTTTAATCCACTCATGTTCTTTGGTGTATTTCAAATCAGCAGGTAGGTTCATATTTATTATTTTTTGTTGAAATGTTTTTGCAAAATTACTTTTTAAAATAAATCTTAAAAATATTAAATCAGTTTGTATCGTTTGTAACCTTCAATTACCTTTTTGGCGGCAATATCCCAACTGATATCTTCAAGGTCTTTTTGTGCATCTTTAACAACCTGATTATGTAATGTATCGTTATCCAATAATCCAAGCAAGTATTCAGCAGCCTGATTGATGTCCCAGAAATCAAATTTCAATGCACCGGAAAGCACTTCAGATACACCCGATTGTTTACTGATGACGACAGGCACATCAAACTGCACTGCTTCTACAGCAGAAAGTCCGAATGGCTCACTCACCGAGGGCATACAGTAGGCATCAGCAATAGAAAGCAAATAACGCACTTTGTCTAAGCCAAGAAATCCTGCAAGATGAAAGCGATGTCCTATTCTGTTCTGAGCAACTTTTTCTAATATTTTGTTTTGTGCATCACCTGTACCGGCCATGATAAACCGTACATTTTTATTTTTTTCTAAAACTTTAGCTGCAATATCTACAAAATATTCCGGGCCTTTTTGCCTTGTCAAACGTCCTACAAAAAGTACTATTTTCTCTTTATATGGGCTTTTACTTCTGAAAGGCTTTACCGCTCTGATGCCATTGTGTACAGGGAAGATCTTTCTATAATCAATACCGTAATATTCATTGATGATATTTCCGGTGAAGTTACTTACAGGCATTAGCACATCTGCTTCCTGCATACCTCTTTTTTCCATCTGATATACCCATCCTTGACTGTTTACACCGCCACGGTCAACCTCAAGAGAATGTACATGCACCACCAATGGTTTACCACTTTGTTTTTTTATTTCCATTCCTGCAAGCATGGTCATCCAATCGTGAGCATGGATTATATCAAAATCCAATGTCAGGGCTAAACGTGCTGCAAGTTCGCCAAAAACGGTTACCTTTTCTATTACATCACCACCATAAAGGTCATCAATATGAAAAACTTTTGCATGACGATTACCAATCTTTATCTCTTTCATGTACTGCGATTCCACATCAATACCCGGAATTTCGAAAGCTGCTTTTCTGTCTGTATAGTATGGATTTAAGGCAGAAGGAATAAAATGTACATCTTCAAAAGTTTTGTATTCCTCTTTGTAGTTAACTTGTTTAAGTGTTCTTGAGTCAATTGTATTCAGCCCAATGAGGTTGAGGTCTTTAATAACAAAATCAGGATTGCTCTTAGGGATAACCATTGATACTTTTGCATGTTTTACCATAGCCAGACACAGGTCATGACAGGCAACGCCAAGTCCACCGTTTATTACAGGAGGGAATTCCCATCCAAGCATTAAAACTTTTGGTTTCCGCATAATTGTTAAAAATCAGCTTGAATACTGATGAAAAAATGTTTTGATTTTCCAACAGGCAAAAATAGGGTAAAGAATGATTGGAAATTATTGAATTATTAATGTTTGATTAACAATAGTTGCTAAGAATAGAATTTAAGGGTTATGCACATGTTGTTCTTGAAATTCAACAGCCGATAACCTTGTTGCATGTGGTTAGATTCTTTAATTTCACACCTTCGAATAAAAATTTTTTCAAAGCAGATGAGATTAAAAAATTATGTTGCCGGAGAGTGGGTTGAAGGCACCGGCAACGGAACACCATTGTTTCATGCAGTTACAGGAGAGCAAATAGCCATAGCTTCTTCCGAGGGGTTGGATTTTAAAGGCATGTTAGAATATGCACGAACCGTGGGCGGGCCGGCACTGCGTGCAATGACTTTTCATGAGAGGTCAAGGAAGCTAAAGGCCTTAGCTATGTACTTAATGGCTAAGAAAGAAATATTTTATCAGCTGTCGGCTGCTACAGGTGCAACACGTACAGATTCCTGGATTGATATTGAAGGAGGTATTGGAACCTTGTTTGCCTATGCCAGCAAAGGCAGACGCGAACTTCCTGATGAAACATTCCTTGTAGAAGGAAATATTGAGCCCTTATCTAAAAATGGAACGTTTATCGGACAGCATATTTGTGTTCCTCTTGAAGGCGTTGCCATTCATATCAATGCATTTAACTTCCCATGTTGGGGAATGCTTGAAAAACTGGCACCAACAATTGTCGGTGGTATGCCTGCAATAATCAAACCTGCTACTGCTACTTCATATCTAACAGAATTGATGGTAAAAGAAATTATTGCATCAGGCATATTACCTGCCGGTGCATTGCAGTTGATTTGTGGTAGTGCAGGAGATATTTTAGACCATGTTAACTGTCAGGATGTGGTGACTTTTACCGGAAGTGCAGAAACAGGAAGAATGTTGCGTCAGAAGCCCGCCATCATTGATAATTCAGTTCGTTTTACCATGGAGGCCGACTCTTTAAATTGCTGTATTTTAGGACAGGATGCTTCTCCCGATACAGAAGAATTTAAACTTTTTATAAAAGAAGTTGCGCGTGAGATGACTGCAAAGTCCGGACAGAAATGTACAGCTATAAGAAGAACCATTGTTCCTGCAAAATATGCTGATGAGGTAGCGACTGCACTTAAAAAGCGGCTGACAGATATTCGTTTAGGTAACCCTTCTGTAGAAGGCGTACGAATGGGGCCGTTGGCAAGCAAAAGTCAGGTTAAGGATGTAACAGCACAGGTAGCTAAGTTGATGAATGTTTGTGAGGTAGCTTATGGTGATCTTAAAAATTTTGAAGTAACCGGTGCCGATAAAGAAAAAGGTGCCTTTATGCCTTCAATGCTTTTGTATTGCAGAAAGCCTTTGTCAACCGCAGAGCCACATGCCATCGAACCCTTTGGGCCTGTAACTACCATTATGCCTTATGATAACAATGATGAAGCAATAACATTAGCTAAAATGGGTAAAGGAAGCCTTGTAGGTTCTTTGTTTACCGCTGATGATAATACTGCCAGACAGATTGTATTGAATACGGCAGCCTATCATGGCAGGATGTTGGTCATCAATCGCCATAGTGCAGCCGAAAGTACAGGACACGGTTCTCCAATGCCACAGCTTATTCATGGCGGACCCGGCCGTGCAGGTGGTGGAGAGGAGATGGGAGGTATCAGAGGCGTAAAGCATTTTATGCAACGAACAGCATTACAAGGTTCACCTACAACACTTTCAAACATTTGTAATACGTACTTAAAAGGTGCGGCTATTACTGAAGATATTATCCACCCATTCAGAAAGTATTTTGATGATCTTAAAATTGGCGACACATTAATCACGCATAAAAGAACCATTACAGAAGCCGACATTGTAAACTTTGCCGGAATAAGTGGTGATAATTTTTATGCTCATACTGATGAAACATCTCTTGAAGGCTCAATATTTGAAAGAAGGGTAGCCCACGGTTATTTCATTATTTCGGCAGCAGCAGGCTTGTTTGTTGACCCAAAGAAAGGCCCTGTGCTTGCTAACTATGGTTTAGATAATTTACGTTTTACGCAGCCTGTTTATGTTGGAGATACCATTCAGGTAAGATTAACTTGTAAGTCTAAAACCAAAAAAGAAGACCGCGAAGGCCAGGTGCCGCAAGGTGTGGTTGAATGGGATGTAGAAGTAACCAATCAACGTGCAGAAACTGTAGCCGTTGAAACGGTTCTGACATTGGTGGCACGAAAAATGTAAGGTTTATGGAAAAAAGATTAAAATTCATGAAAGTTCTTTTTACAGTATGGCTGTGTTTAGCTTTTAGTCTGACAACATTTTCTCAAAACGAATACAATAATTTTGTTGTAGAACGCAAAAATGTTCAGAAGCAAATTGATGAAATGCTAAAGTCTGACAAGGCATTTAAAAACAAAAATGCAACAGCAGAATTTCAGGCATTAATACGGAAATTACTTGAACTTGACGATAAAATTATTCTTTCTGCAAACTATACGGTAAATATGTTGCAGAATGAAAACAAGGACTTGGAAAAACAGGCTAATCAGAAACCGAAAACTATCATAAAAACAGTTCATGGCAAAACAGTTACCGTTGCCAACGACAGTATTTATGATGCACTTTTTATTGCACAAAACAGGTTAACCAACCTCAATGATGCTTTAAAAGCTAAGGATGGTGCATTTGATCAACTATTAAACAAATCTGATAGTCTGATTGTGGCTAATAAAACGATGCAGGCCAGGTTTGATGCTTTAATGGCTGACAATAAAGCTTTGAGTGAGAAGAATATTGTGCTTATAGTATTTAACTCTTTGGTAGCTGTTGGACTTATTCTTTCCTTGTTTTTTCTGCTGAGAAAACCTGTTGCCAAAAAAATGTTGTTAAACACACCTGATAGCGAAAAACCTTTAGCAAAAGTTGAACAGAGTAGAGTAGCGCAGCAAGTACCTGTTGCAAGACCTGTTGAAGTAAAACCCGAGCCTGTAATAAAAGTTTCACCCGAAGGCATATTGTCTGCCTCGCATGATGCATTGGATTTTAAGCTCGATCAGATAGAGAAACTTGCCCGCCTGAAAGAGAAGGGCTATCTGACAGACGAGGAATTTAATGTTCAGAAACGTCAAATACTGGGGGTTTGATTGTTTTTGTTTTCAGGCACTTTTGCTGAACTAAAAAACTGCTGTAGGATTTAATAACAAGTTGATTGTTTTTTAGTGAATGACATTAGTCATACGGAACTTTAATTGATGATTAAAAGTGTGTAACTTTTATGTTTTGTTAATAATACTGAAAAGGTATTGAACAATTTGATTTTTGGTTTGATAAATATGGTTATTTTTGCAGCCTTAAATCAAAATTTCAATCATGCCATATTTATTTACTTCAGAGTCGGTATCAGAAGGACATCCTGATAAAGTAGCCGATCAGATTTCAGACGCTTTAATTGATAATTTTTTAGCATACGACCCAACGTCAAAAGTTGCTTGCGAAACATTGGTAACTACAGGTCAGGTTGTGCTTGCAGGCGAGGTAAAGTCTAATGCTTATTTAGATGTTCAGGATATTGCCCGTAAGGTTATCAAAGAAATAGGTTATACAAAGAGTGAATATATGTTTGAAGCACATTCATGCGGTGTGTTTTCTGCTATTCACGAACAAAGCACAGACATCAATCAGGGAGTAGAGCGCAAAAAGCCCGAAGAACAAGGTGCCGGTGATCAGGGAATGATGTTTGGATATGCCTGCCGCGAGACAGACACCTACATGCCTTTGGCAATTGAATTAGCACATTTATTACTTCGCGAACTTGCTGCTATTCGCAGAGAAGGCAAAGTGATGAAATATCTTCGTCCTGATGCAAAATCACAGGTAACTATTGAATACAGCGATGATAACAAGCCACAAAGAATTGATGCAATTGTTATTTCTACGCAGCATGATGACTTTGCAAAAGAGGCTGCCATGCAAAAACAAATCAAACAAGATGTAATCAATATTTTAATTCCGCGTATTCTTAAAAAACTCCCCAAGCGCGTTCAGGTGTTGTTTAATGATAAAATTAAGTACCACATTAACCCAACAGGTAAGTTCGTGATTGGCGGACCACATGGCGATACAGGACTAACAGGAAGAAAAATTATTGTAGATACTTATGGTGGCAAAGGTGCACACGGTGGTGGTGCTTTCAGTGGAAAAGACCCTTCAAAAGTTGACCGCAGTGCCGCTTACGCAACACGACATATTGCAAAAAATCTTGTAGCTGCAGGCGTATGTGATGAAGTGTTGGTTCAGGTAGCTTATGCAATTGGTGTAGCACAGCCTGTTGGTTTGTATGTAAACACTTATGGCACAGCTAAAGTGAAAATGACTGATGGTGAAATATCCAATAAACTTTCAAAGATGAAAGAGTTTGATATGCGTCCATATTTTATTGAGAAACGTTTTAATCTTCGTTCCCCAATCTATTTGGAAACAGCAGCCTATGGTCATATGGGTCGCGAATCTAAAACGGTTGAAAAAGTTTACAATAAAGGTCAGGCGAATGAGAAAAAGATTAAAGTAAAACTTTTTCCATGGGAAGAATTAAATGCAGTTAACGAAACCAAGAAAGTTTTTGGAATCAAATAAAAAAAGCCCCGCAAGGGGCTTTTTTATTGATGTTTATTTAAAACAGAAATAACAATAATTGTTATCAGCCAAAAAGCATTTTAAAATAAAAGGACGGCTTTCGTAATCTTTCTCTTAAATCAATATCATCAAACATGCAGCTTATTGTCTGTCGGAAGGTTTCGTTTTTTGATGCTTTATTCACTACAAAATTAAACAGTGAAGGATAGTTGCAAAGCTTCTGAAGTGTATGACTCAATTTTAATTCATTCCAAAGTCTGTTATAAATAAACTGATCATAGCCTGATAAAAAATCATTAGCGTAGTTGCTGCTGTTTATTGCATCACGAGCTACTTCTGCTGCACGCATGCCACAATACATGGCATTACTGATGCCCTCACCGCTGAATGGGTCAATCATACTCGCTGCATCACCACATAAAATAATTCTGTTGCCTGATAATTTTCTTTTCTTAGAACCTAAAGGCAATCCCCAACCATCAATGTTGCCAACAATTTTTGCATCATGAAAGCGATCTTTTATTGACGGATTGTTTTTAATGGCAAAAAGCATGGCTTCTTTCAGATTTACTTTTTTTGAACTGATGGTTCGTGTAAGCATACCTGCACCAACATTAGCCATGCCATTAGGTAATGGAAATATCCAGAAGTATCCCGGCAGCATTTCTTTCAGAAAATGCAATTCTATAAAGTTCTCTCTGTGAAATCCTTTTACGCCTGAATAGTATGCCCGCACGCCTCCGCAATAGTGCCCTGCATCGAGTTTATGATCAGGAAACAATTTATTGCAAATGCTATGTGCACCATCACATGCGATGACTAAAGATGAACTTATATTGTAAGTTTCCTTACTCTGTAAATCTAAAACATTCAATGTAACATCTTCTTCGCCTTTTGTGATTTTCTTTACTTCACTATTTTGCAGAAAATTACAATACTCGGGGTTCAATAATTTAATCAGTGAGTAATCAAAATCCATTCGTTTGCTCACATATCCCGGTGAATGATTTATAGTTGAGTTTACGGCCTTAAACGGAACTTCCAGTGTTTTACCATTTGGAGCACCAAACAATATTCCATTGCTTCCCAGACAGTTTTCGTTTTGTACTAATAGCTGCTGAATCAAATCCGGATTGAGTTTTTTCAGAACAGGTAAAACTTTTCCGCTTAAAGCATCACCACAAATTTTGTCACGTGGAAAAACTGCTTTATCAATCAGTGTATGTTTGATGCGAAACGATGAAAGAAACATGGATGCAGTTGCACCTGCAGGACCAGCACCTACTATAGTAATGTTGTTTTTTAACGGCTCAGTATTATTCGACACAACAATTCTATCAATTAACTACTGAAGCATTTTCATATACTTTCAAATGATTGTAAAGCGTATCGCGTTCAACAGCTATAAAACCATTCTGAGAAATCAAATCAACTAATTCCTGTGTGGATAATGTTGGATTTTGCTCCTCTGAACCTGCCATAGTGTAAATACGTGTTGAGTCATCAATTGTGCCATCCATATCGTCAACACCAAAATTTTGTGCAAGCTGCGCTGTAGCTCTGCCAATCATAGGCCAATATGCTTTTACATGCTGAAAGTTATCTAAAAAAATACGGGCAACAGCATAGTTTCTTAAATCCTCTATCTGTGTGCTTTCATCAAGATGACTCATCTCATTATCCTTATTCCTGAATTTTAAAGGAATAAAAGTCTGAAACCCCTTTGTGTTATCTTGTAGATTTCTTAATCTGTTCATGTGGTCAATGCGATGTGCATAGCTTTCATAATGGCCATACAACATTGTTGCATTTGAAGGTATGTTTAATTGATGTGCTTCCTGATGAATATTCAACCACTGCTCAGCATTACATTTATCTGCACATATTTTATTGCGAATTTCCTCGTCAAATATTTCTGCGCCACCTCCGGGAATACTATCTAACCCATGTTCTTTCAGATATTGAAGTCCTTTTGCATTTGTCATTTTGGCCTTGCGAAACATGTACTCCAATTCAACAGCAGTAAATGCTTTGATATGCAGAGAAGGATTGATGTTTTTTATTTCCTTCAACAAACCTGCAAAATAATGTAAATCCATTTTCGGATGTACACCACCAACCACATGCACTTCAGTTATTGTTCCTTGCGGATAAGCCCTTACTTTATCGAGCATTTCATCAATACTAAGTTCCCAGCCATCTTCGCGGTGCTTGTAGTCCTTACTATAGCTGCAAAACCTGCAAGAAAAAATACAAACGTTTGTGGGCTCAATATGTATATTCTTATTAAAGTAAGTGAAATTTTTGTTTTTACGGGTTCTTACTAAGGTTGCCAAACTGCCTAAAAAACCAAGTTCGCCTTTTTCGTAAAGCGCTAATCCTTCTTCCGGTGTAATTCTCTCTGCATTAACAACTTTCTGTGCAATCATTTTCAACTGCGGGTCAACAGATGATTTTAAAATTATATCGCTCGTCATACTCAAATCCAAATATTATGCAAAGAAACATAAAATAAAGAAAATGGTTTTGATTTTCATGTAGCTTTGCGCCATTTATTTGATAATAATATGCAAAAAATTATTGCTGTTTGTGCTGCATTCCTGATTTCTGTAAATTGTTTTGCCGGTGAAAAAGATTGTCATTGCACTCCTTTATTTAAACATGGAAAAGGAACCTTTTATCTTACTTGGGGCTACAATCTCGATTGGTTTTCAAAAAGCGACTTACATTTAAAGGGTAATGATTTTGGTGGTTATGATTTTACATTGTACGATGCAAAAGCGCATGATAAGCCCGGGTTGAAATATATTTTCGGTTCAGCCATTTCTATTCCGCAATATGTGTATCGTGCCGGATATTTTTTTGGCGATAAACATGATTTAGGTGTAGAGATTGCATTTGATCATACTAAATATATTATGACCAACAATCAGCAGTTACATCTTAAAGGCAACATCAATGGTACATATTATGATCAGGACACCTTGGTTGGTAAAGACTTCCTGATGTTTGAACATACTAACGGTGCAAATTTTTTAATGGCCAACTTGATGAAGCGCTATTGTCTTCTTTCTTCTGCTTCAAAAAACCACAGATTACAATTGATTTTAAAAGCCGGTGGTGGTCTGGTAATCCCACGAACTGATGTAACAATATTTGGTAACAGGTTAGACAATAAATTTCATATTGCAGGCTATGTTTTTGGTGTTGATGCCGGATTTCGTTACGACCTGATGAAATATTTTTTTGTTGAAACAAGTTTAAAAGGTGCTTTCGCCAACTTTACAAATGTTTTAACTGTTGGTGATGGACGTGCACATCATCATTTTTTTGCAGGTGAATATATTTTTGCTGCAGGATTTCAAATCGGACTGTAATAGTACTTTAGTCAGTAAAAGTTGGTTTACCTATCTTTGTCCCATTCATGTGGAAGTTTTTAGCGAATAAAATTTTAAGAAATCGCATTGCATTTATTGTAGTGCTCCTTTTACTGACTGTATTTATGGCCTATAAGGCTTTAAATATTAAGTTGTCCTACGAATTTGTAAGAGTGTTGCCCACAACCGACCCTGCTTATGTAGAGTATGAAAATTTTAAACAGAAGTTCGGAGAAGATGGTAGTGTTATGGTCATTGGTTTTGCTGACAGTAGCATATTTCAAATAGAAAAGTTCAACAGTTGGTTTCTGCTTTCAGACAAAATCAGAAAAATGGATGGCATTCAAAATGTACTTTCTATAGGTGATTTGTATGATGTTGTCAGAAATGATTCGCTACATAAGTTTGATTTTGTCTCCTTAGTTAAATCCTTACCACAACGTCAATCAGAAATTGATAGCATTAAAAACCGAATTGACGAACTGCCATTTTATGATGGACTGATTTTGAATCGTGAAACACATGCTACGGTGATGGCTATCACTTTTCGTAAAAAAGATCTTGACAGCAAACATCGTATTGATATTGTTAATGAGATAAAAAAGGAAGCAGATGCCTTTGGTCGTTTACATAACATTGAATTGCATTATTCCGGAATGCCCTACATACGCACTGCCGTTATGGAGAAGGTGTCGCATGAGTTGAAATTATTTTTGTTACTGGCAGTGTTGATAACTGCATTTATTCTTTGGGTGTTTTTCCGAACCATTTCATCCGTAGTGTTTTCAATTTTGGTGGTAGCCATTGGTGTGGTTTGGAGTATGGGAAGTATTGAATTGTTTAATTTCAAAATCACCATTCTGACTGCGTTAATTCCACCACTGATTATGGTCATAGGTGTGCCCAATTGTATTTTCCTGATCAATAAATATCATAGTGAATATGCAAGGCATGGCAATCGTATCAAAGCATTAGCACGAATGATTTCAACGGTAGGAATCTCACTTTTTTTAGCCAACATAACCACAGCTATTGGATTTGGTGTGTTGGTTTTTACCAACAGCTCATTTCTCACTCAGTTTGGAATGGTTGCCGCCATCAACGTGATGGTTACTTATTTTATTACACTTGTCTTTATTCCCATTATTCTTAGTTTTCTTCCACCACCTTCCGTGCGTCAGATGCGACATTTGGAAGGCAAAAGAATGCGTAAGATTTTAGAGTGGGTTGATTTTATTGTTCATCATAAGAGGAATCAGATTTATGTAGTAATAGTTTCGTTGACACTGCTTGCTGTTTATGGAATGACAAAGATTGATGTCACCGGATATGTGGTAGATGATTTGCCTCGAAAAAATCCTGTTTACACAGACATGCATTTCTTCGAGAAAAATTTTAAAGGCGTATTGCCATTTGAAATTTTTGTTGACACGAAAAAACCTAATGGCGTATTTGACAATAATGGTCGCGTTCTTTATAAAATGAAAGCTTTGCAGAAGCAATTGGAAAACTATCCGGAGTTAAGCAAAGCATTATCTATAACCGAAGCATTAAAGTTCAGCTATCAGGCTTATCGTGGTGGCGATCCTAAATATTATGTTTTGCCCGGCATCAGTGAGCTTAAAAATCTGAATGATTATACCTCTACCGTTAAAGGAAATGAGAACAGATTGAAATCTTTTATTGATTCATCAAGACAATATACACGCATCAGTATGCAAATGGCTGATGTGGGTTCTAAAAAAATTAAAACACTGCTGGCCGACATTCAACCCAAAGTTGATTCAATTTTTGATAGCTCACAATATCATGTAAAACTTACAGGACATAGCCTGATGTTTCTAAAAGGTAACGACTATCTTTTGTACAACCTTTATGAAAGTCTGATAATTGAAATATTGCTGATTACTATTGTTGGAATGGCATTGTTCCGTTCTATTGGAATTATTCTTTTAAGTAAGTTACCTTGCCTTATTCCGCTGGTTATAACAGCAGGAATAATTGGTTTTTTTGATATCCGCTTCAAGCCTTCTACAATACTTATTTTTAGTATTGCCTTTGGTATTTCAAGCGATGGCACAATTTATTTTTTATCCAAATACAGGCAAGAATTAAAGCAGAATAAAAAATCTATTAGCGAAGCAATCTCTGCTACAATTATGGACACAGGATTTTCAATGATTTATACTGCCGTAATTCTGTTTTTCGGATTCAGTATTTTTGCTGCTTCCGATTTTGGTGGCACTGCTGCATTAGGACTGCTTATTTCAATTACTTTGTTAGTTGCCATGGTCACTAATTTGATTTTATTACCATCGCTCTTACTCTCAATCCACAAATGGGTCAGCCGTAAAGAAATTATCAGCGAGCCACTCATTGAGCTCGATGATAATGAAGAGAGTTAAGCTTTTTGTTAACATGCTTTAGCGGAAAACTTCCTTTTTGTTAGAGATTGCAATAATTTATTATGCTGATGTTTGGAATATCAATCATCATCAAATGAAATCATCTTCCAATGCAGGTGCATTAGCAACTATCATAACTGTTTTTTTCTTTTGGGGATTTGTGGCAGCATCAAATGGCATCTTCATTCCATTTTGTAAGTCGCACTTTAACCTGTCACAATTTCAGTCTCAGTTAATAGATACTGCATTCTATGCAGCCTATTTTATCGGCTCATTATTATTGTGGTTCAGCTCACAATTATTCCGTGTTGATATTCTCAATAAGTTAGGATATAAACAAGCTGTCATTGCAGGATTGTTAATTTCTGTTGCAGGCTCTCTGTTGATGATTCCTGCTGTAGGTTCCGGATCTTTTAGCTTTATTCTTTCAGCATTTTTTGTAATTGCATTAGGATTCTCTCTTCAGCAAACTGCTGCACAACCTTTTGTTACAGCATTAGGCACTGCCGAAACAGGCGCACACAGACTAAACCTTGGTGGTGGTGTAAACTCTTTTGGAACATTGCTTGGTCCAATATTAGTCAGTCTCGTATTGTTTGGCAACCTTAGCCCCGAAGCTGCTGCCAGTGCAACAGTAGAATCTGTTGATACAGTTTACTACATACTGACAGGTGTTTTTTTACTGGCAGCTTTATTGCTTGCTGTTGCTAAACTTCCAAAGGTGCACAGTACAGAAAAATTTGAACCCGGCCTGGGTGCTTTAAAATTTTCTCAACTGCGATGGGGTATGCTTGCCATTTTTGTTTACGTTGGAGTAGAGGTAACCATTCAAAGCAACATGGGTGCGTTACTGGCATTGCCGCAGTTTGGAGGACTCTCAACAGCACAAATATCACCTTACATTTCTCTTTACTGGGGTAGTTTAATGATTGGTCGCTGGACAGGTGCCATCAGTGCTTTTAATTTTAAGCCAACAACTAAAAAGCTGCTCATGATTGTTCTGCCGATAGTTGCTTATATCATTGTTTTATTGGCCAATTATCTTCGTGGCAATGAAGTTATCAGTCTGTTACCCTATAGTCTTTGTGTTGCTGCACTCATTGCAGGAAGTTTTTTAGCGCAGGAAAAGCCTGCACGTATGTTGTTTATTTTTTCTGTTGGCGGTATTCTGGCAATGCTAATCGGACTTCTTACAGAAGGACAGGTTGCCATGTTTGCTTTTATCAGTGGTGGCTTGTGCTGTAGCATCGGATGGCCTTGTATTTTTGCTTTAAGCATAACAGGGTTGGGTAAATTTACCGGACAAGGCTCTGCTTTTCTGATTATGATGATTCTTGGAGGGGCATTAATTCCTCCTTTACAAGGTTATTTAGCTGATGTAACTGATATTCACTCCAGCTACTGGATTACTGTATTTTGCTTTGCATACTTAGCTTGGTTTGCCATAAAGGTTGAAACCATTTTACAAAAACAAGGATTTCATACCAATCAATAAAGACCTTAACATTTTTTTATTTTGGCTAATTAAAATATCCTTTACATTAGCCATCTCACTTTTTATTTATGCAACCACAAAAAGAGTTTAAGCCATATATCTCAGCTACAGATTCAATGGCTGAGTTTACACTCAAATCAATTCTTCTTGGCGCCATGTTTGGAATTATATTCGGTGCATCAACAGTTTATCTGGCTTTAAAAGCAGGGTTGACTGTCTCTGCATCTATTCCAATTGCTGTACTCGCTATAAGTATTGGTCGTAAGTTTTTTAAGACAACCATTCTTGAGAATAATATTATCCAAACCACAGGCTCTGCCGGTGAATCTATTGCCTCAGGTGTGGTTTTTACATTGCCTGCATTCTTGTTTTTATCAGTAAACGAAAGTGGAATCAGCAATGGCATGCAATATTTTGAATATTGGACCATCTTTACTTTAGCTGTTTTAGGTGGAATGTTGGGTACGCTAATGATGATTCCGCTACGAAGAAGCCTCATCGTAAAAGAACATGCCACATTACCTTATCCTGAAGGCACTGCCTGTGCACAGGTTTTGATAGCAGGTGAGAAAGGTGGAGACTTTGCGCGAACAGCTTATTTAGGGTTAGGTTTTGCCATGCTGTATGCCATCTTTCAAAAGGTGTTTCATGTCATAGCTGAAGTGCCGGCCTTTGTGACCAAACAAACCAATAAGTATTTACCCTCTGCTACTGTAAGTGGAGAAATCACTCCGGAATATCTTGGTGTAGGCTATATCATCGGACCCAGAATAGGAGGGATGTTAGTAGCTGGTGGTGTGTTGGCATGGCTTGGATTAATTCCTTTGTTAGCAACTTTAGTTCCTACTGATTTGATTGCTGCACAACTGGTAAAATTAGGATACTTAAAGGATGTTCTTACTGCAGGTGGACCCGGTGGTTGGAATCCTGAAACTCACACTTTCACCGATATGGCCGATGCCATTTATCGAGCCTATGTAAGACAGATAGGTGCAGGTGCTGTGGCTGCC
>WBZM01000593.1_pt1 | contig 47723 bp, 37 predicted proteins | sample 5204271 | NCBI WGS metagenome assembly WBZM01 (sample SAMN12344346, study PRJNA552823) | activated sludge metagenome | biome: Activated sludge suspended growth; feature: Nitrification reactor; material: Wastewater; isolation source: activated sludge from nitrification reactor of wastewater... | reverse complement strand
CTCGGGGATGTCGAACTCGCGCATGAGTTGGGGCGGGATGGCGCCGCCACAGGGCTTAATCCGCCCCTCGCGATCGAGGAGCAGCACCGAGCGCCCGGCCTGGGCCAGGTCATGGGCGGCCGTGGCTCCAGCGGGTCCGCCACCGATGACGACCACCTCGAAGGCGGTCGGGGATGAGGCCTCCGGCGCGGGCGGTGCGCCATGGGCCAGTGCCGTGCTATCCGCCAGGGTGGTCTCCATCTCAGTGTCCTCCCGTGTCACCCGCGGGTTCGCCCGCGGCCGGGTAAGGGGAGCGGTCCTGGGCCGGTCCCGGATGCGGGGGCAGGGGGCGGGTCACCCGGACCGCCAGGACGGCGGAGACGAGGAACATCAGGGCCTCCCCGGTGAAGACGCTGGCATAGGCGAGGACCGGCGAGTCCAGGAGGACGCGCGCCAGATCCACGGCCACCGTGCCCAGGAAGCCGCCTAGCCCAAAGGCCAGGGCCTGGGCGGCGCCCCACAGCCCCATGCGCACCCCCTCGCGCTGCGCCTGGCCCGTGTCCACCAGGCCCATCATGGAACCGATGGCTGCCACGGCGAATAGGCCGTTGGCCAGGCCCAGAAAGAAGACGGTCAGGTGGAGCGGCCAGTCCGGGGCGTAAAAGCCCCCGGCGGCCAGGGTGGTGAGGGCGATGGCGGAGGCGATGCAGCCGCGGACCGTCCAGTCCTGGAGGGTGCCGAAGCGCCGGCCCCAGGTGGAACTGCCCATGACCGCCAACAGGATCATGCCGCCGAGGACGCCACCGTTCTGCACCCCGGCGAGTTTGGTGGACTCCCCGGGGGTCAGGCCGAAGACGGTTCCGGCGAAGGGTTCCAGGATCAGGTCCTGGGCGCTGTAGGCCAGCATGGAAAAGAAGACGAAGACGGCGAAGCGCCGCGCCTTGGGTTCGGACCACACCTGGGCCAGGGCCTCCCGGAAACCCCCTCCCGACGCGGCGTGGGCTTTGGCATCCGTCTCGACGCCGGCCGTCAGAACCGCCGCGGTCGGGCCCTCGATCCCCTGGATCGCGACCAGGGTGACGACGAAGGCGATGGCTGCGACGACGGCCGTCACCATCACCAGCCTTTCGGGGGAGAAGGGGTCGAGGAAGTGGCCGGCGGTGGTGGCGGTGATGATGAAACCAACGATCATCATCAGCCAGACCGTGGTGGCCGCCGCGGCGCGCAGGCGTTCGCTGACCCGCTTGGCCAGCAGCACCAGCAGGGAGGTCCCACAGGCGCCCACGCCGACCCCGATCAGGGTGAAGGCCAGGACGGCCAGCAGGGTGCCACCGAGGACATGGGTGGCCATCCAGGCCGTCGCGCTGCTCGCCAGGACCCCGCCGATGGCCAGGAGGCCCATACCGCCGATGATCCAGGGGGTGCGCCGGCCGCCAACGTCCGAGCCATAGCCCCAGCGTGGCCGGGAGATCTGCACCAGGTGGTGCAAGGCCACCAGGGCCCCGGGGAGCATGGCGGGGAGGAGAAACTCGACGACCATGACCCGGTTCAGGGTCGAGGTGGTGAGGACGATGATGGCCCCCAGGGCGGTCTGCACCAGGCCCAGGCGGAAGATGCCGAGCCAGCCGAGGGGGGGGAGGGGACCTGGGGTCATGCCGTTAACTCAAGGGGACAGGTTGCTGGAGGATGGCATCAGGGCCCCGGGATCAGGGCGCGGACGGCAAAGGCGCTAATCATCATGCCCGTGACGTAGACGCTGACGGCGGAGGCGCTGAACCAGGTGGCCTGGGCGACGGGGGCGCGCAGGAACCGGACCATCATCAGGAATTGGATGCCGAGGACGAGGGCCACGGCCAGGGCGTGCCAGGGCCGTTCCCAATGCGCCAGCAGGGCGATCACGCCCACCTGGGGCAGGGCCATGAAGAGACAGGCCGCCCAGGCCGCGCCCTGGACGCCGAGCTGGACCGGCAGGGAGCGGATACCCATGCGCTGATCGCCCTCGATGGCCTTGAAATCATTGAGGGTCATGATGCCGTGGGCGCCGGCGCTGTACAGGAAGGCCAGCAGCAGGATGCGCCAGTCGGGCAACTGGCCACCGATCATCACCGCCGCGCCGGTGACCCAGGCCAGGCCTTCATAAGAAAGGGCGACGGCGGAATTGCCCCACCAGCCGTTGCGCTTGAGGCGCAGGGGCGGGGCACTGTAGGCCCAGGCCATGACCAGGCCCAAGGCGGCAGCGCCCAGGACCCAGGGGCCGAGCAGGGCGGCGACGGCCAGGGACAGGAGGGACCAGGCGATGGCGACCCGCAGCCCCCAGGTGCCCGGCATGCGCCCGGAGGGGATGGGGCGGTGAGGCTCGTTGATGGCATCGACGTGGCGGTCGAACCAGTCGTTGACGGCCTGACTCATGCCGCACAGCAGGGGCCCGGCCAGGATGATGCCGACCAACACCAGGAACCACTGCTCCAGGATGGGCTGACCCGAGGAGACCACCCCACAGGTGAAGGCCCACATGGGTGGGAACCAGGTGATGGGCTTGAGTAATTCCAGCAGGGCGGAGCCGTCGGGCCGGTTCGCGACGGTCGCGGAGAGGGAAGGTTGGCTCATAAGCTTAAACTAAACTTGACAACCTCAAGTGTCAACTAAAATTTACACCTGTGCCCAGGTGGGAGAGGTCAGAGACCGACCCGTCCTGACGTAAACTTTAGTTGACACTTGTCCCGCTCCGGACTAGATTTCCCGCGCAGGCATGGGTAGCTCTCTCCACGGGTGCGCGATGGGTCTTACTGAACCCCGGAAAACTTCGTCTCGGCCATTGTACACGCCCGAGGAGCGTCGGCGGCGCGATGCCACTCCATGGACGATCGTTCAGGGGGTGTTGGCCCCCGTGCAGTTTCTCGTCTTTCTGATCAGCCTGGGCCTGGTCCTCAACTTCCTCTGGACCGGGGAGGGCGAGATCGCCGCCACCGTCTCCATCGTCATCAAGACCCTGCTCCTCTACACCATCATGATCACCGGCTCCATCTGGGAGAAGGTGGTCTTCGGCCATTACCTCTTTGCCGCCTCCTTCTTTTGGGAGGATGTCTTCAGCATGCTCGTCCTCGCCCTCCATACCGCCTATCTGATGGCGCTGTTCGGGGGTTATCTGGACGTGCGCGGGCAGATGTTCCTCGCCCTGGCGGCCTATGCCGCCTATGTCATCAACGCCACCCAGTTCCTACTCAAGCTGCGCGCGGCACGCCTGGCCCAGCCGGTGGCCATCGCCGATGCTACTCCAGCCACCCCGGCCAGCCTGGGGGCTGCCGAGTGACCCTGGCCAGCGTCCCCCCTCCCGCCATGGCTGAGGGCCGTCAGGCGAATGGGAGCCCGCTTGAGACGTCCTCCCCGCGGGAGGCCTCCTCCCGTGACCTTCCGGTGGTCTGCGAGGGTGGCCAGCGTCAGGCCTTCTGTGGCTTGGCCGGAATCGTCTGGCTGCATCGCAAGCTACAGGACACCTTCTTCCTGGTCGTCGGCTCCCGGACCTGCGCCCACATGCTCCAGTCCGCCGCCGGGGTCATGATCTTCGCCGCCCCGCGCTTCGCCACCGCCATCCTCGAGGAGCGTGACCTGGCGGGTCTGGCCGACGCCAATGCCGAACTCGACCGGGTCGTCACCCGCCTGCTGGAACGGCGCCCGGATATCGCCACCCTCTTTCTGGTTGGGACCTGTCCCTCGGAAGTCATCAAGCTGGACCTGCACAAGGCGGCCGAGCGGTTGAATCAGGCCTTCCAGGCCCAGGCTCAGGCCGATGCCACCCAACCCAATCAGCCCATCCCACCCCAGGGATTGCCAGGCACGACCGGGGTCAGTCCCGCCGGTCGCCCGCGGGTCCTGGCCTATTCCGGCAGCGGCCTGGAGACGACCTTCACCCAGGGCGAGGACACCTGTCTGGAGGCCCTGGTCCCCGACCTGCCCGCGCCCCCCGCTGGTGAGTCCTCACTGCTGGTGGTCGGCACCCTGGCCGATGTCGTCGAGGACCAGTTCAGCCGCCTGTTCGCGGAACTGGGTATCGGCCCCGTCCGCTTCTTTCCCCCCCGCTCGGCGCGGGCCCTGCCCCCTGTCGGCCCGGGGACCCGCCTGCTGCTGGCCCAGCCCTTCCTCGGCCGCGCCGCCCGGGCCCTGGAGGCGCGCGGGGCGGAGCTGCTGACGGCGCCCTTTCCCATCGGCATCGAGGGCACCCGGGGCTGGTTCGCCTCGGCCGCCCAGGCCTGGGGACTCGCCGCGGACCGGGTCGAGGCAGTCCTGGCCAAGCCCGCCGCCCGGGCTGGACAGGCCCTGGCCCGTTACCGCGAGCAACTGGCGGGCAAGCGGATCGCCTTCTTTCCCGACTCCCAGTTGGAGGCGCTCATTGCCCGCTTCCTCCAGCAGGAGTGCGACATGGAGATCCTGGTGGCCGGGGTCCCCTATTTCGATCGCCGCCTGATGGCCGGCGAGATCGACCTCCTGTCCCGCGCCCTGCCAGGGCATCCCGCCGGGTCCTTCGGGGTGGTCGAGGGTGGCGACGTGGATCGCCAATTGGACACGGTGCGGGCCGCCCGTCCCGACCTGACGGTCTGCGGCCTGGGCCTGGCCAACCCCCTGGAGGCCGAGGGCCTGACCACCAAGTGGTCCATCGAACTGGTCTTTTCCCCCATCCAGGGCTTCGAGCAGGCGGCGGACCTCGCCGAGCTCTTCGCACGCCCCCTGACGCGCCGCGCCCGCCTGAGGTTCTGACCGGCCATGGAACTCGCCGTCTGGACCTACGAAGGCCCCACCCACATGGGGGCCCTGCGCGTCGCCACCGCCATGCGCGGGGTCCATTGCCTGCTCCATGCCCCCCAGGGCGACAGCTACGCCGACCTCCTCTTCACCATGATCGAGCGCCGCCCGGGGCGGCCGCCGGTCTCCTACACCAGTTTCCAGCAGCGAGACCTGGGGCGGAGCACCGCCGACCTGATCAAGGAGGCGGCCCGCGCCACCTATGAACGCTTCCGTCCCGAGGTGCTGCTGATCGGCGAGTCCTGCACCGCCGAGTTGCTCCAGGATCAGGCCGGCTCCCTGGTGCGGGGCCTGGGCCTGCCGGTGCCGGTCCTGCCCCTGGACCTGCCCTCCTGGTCGCGCAAGGAGACCTGGGGCGCCGGCGAGACCTTTCACCGCCTGGCGCGCGCCCTGCTCAAGCCCCGGGCGCCCGTCCCCGGCGCCCCGCGACCGGCCCGCGCCCCCGGCCAGCCGCCCCGCGCCAACCTGCTCGGCCCTATCGCCCTGGGTTTCCGCTGCCGCGACGACGTCACGGCGGTCAGCCGGCTGCTGGCGGCCATCGGCGTTGAGGTGCATGTCGTCGCCCCCCTTGGCGCCCGCCCCACCGACCTGCTGCGCCTGCCCGAGGCCGACTTCAATATCTGCCTCTACCCCGAGATCGCCGAGTCGACCTGCGCCTGGCTGGAGCGGACCTTCCGCCAGCCCTGGGTGCGCGCGGTGCCCATCGGCATCGGCGCCACCCGCGACTTCCTGGCCGAGGTCGCCCGGCTGGCCAACGAACCGGGCGTGACCGCCGCCGCGACACGGCTGGCCGACTCCGCCACCGCCGGCGCCTCCGAAATCGGATTCGCGACTGGCGCAGCGGCTTATGCCCCCCGCCTGCCCTGGTACAGCCAGTCGGTGGACGCGACCTACCTCACCGGCAAGCGGGTCTTCATCTTTGGCGACGCCACCCATGCCCTCGCCGCCGCCCGTATCGTCGACCGGGAACTGGGCATGCGCGTCGTCGGCCTGGGGACCTATCTGCGCGAGCAGGCACGGCCGGTGCGGGAGGCTGCCCGCCAGTACGGGCTGGAGGCCTTGATCACCGCCGACTATCTGGAGGTCGAGGCCTGCATCGCCGCCTCTCATCCGGAACTGGTCCTCGGCACCCAGATGGAACGCCACGTCGCCAAGCGGCTGGGCATCCCCTGCGCCGTCATTTCGGGGCCCGCCCACGTCCAGGACTTCCCCGCCCGCCATGCCCCGCAGATGGGCTTCGAAGGGGCGGACGTCATCTTCGACACCTGGATCGGTCCGCTGATGATGGGCCTCGAAGAACACCTGCTGACCATGTTCCGCGGAGACTTCGAGTTTGGCGCTGAGCCTGCCATCACCGCGGAGAGCCTTCCGGCCACCGCCGCCGTCAGCCAGGCGCCCGCCAGCCCGGAGAGGGTGCCCGACACGACCGCCGGCTTTGCACCCGCCGTTCCCCCCAAGGCCGCGGACGAAGTCGTCAACGACCCCATCTGGGACCCCCTGGCCGAGAACGAGCTGAAAAAGATCCCCTTCTTCGTCCGCGGCAAGGCCCGGCGCAATACTGAATGCTTCGCTCGCGAGCGGGGCATCGCTACCATCACTGTGGAGACGCTTTACGATGCCAAAGCCCATTTTGGCCGCTAAAAAGGGCCAGGTGCCCCTGGCCACGACGGAGGTTCGGGTCGTGATGGTGTCGATGGACAGCCATCTGGCGGGCACCGTGGACCGCGCCCAGGCCAGTCTGTGCGGCCTCCTCCCCGGCCTGACCCTCAGCCTCCATGCGGCGGCGGAGTGGAACGAGGACCCCAAGTCCCTGGAGCGCTGCCGGGAGGACATCGCCCGCGCCGACCTCGTCATCAACACCATGCTGGTCATGGAGGAGCACTACCTGCCGGTCCTGCCCGCCCTCCAGGCCCGCCGCGACCAGTGCGACGCCATGGTCTCCTGCTTCTCCGCCGGCGAGGTCATGAAGCTGACCCGCCTGGGCGGATTCAAGATGGACGGCACGGGCGGCGGCCCCATGGCCCTGCTCAAGCGTCTGCGCGGCAAGCCCAAGCCCAACCAGCAGAAGACCGTCGGCGCTCAGCAGATGGCCATGTTGCGCCATATCCCCAAGCTGTTGCGCTTCATCCCCGGTACCGCCCAGGACGTGAGGGCCTATTTCCTCGCCCTGCAATACTGGCTGGCGGGCTCGGACGAGAACGTCGCCGCCCTGGTGACCTATCTTGTCGACCGCTATGCCGATGGCCCCCGCCGAGCCCTGCGCGGCACGCTCAAGGTGCCGCCGCCGGTGGAATATCCCGAGGTCGGTCTCTATCACCCGCGCCTCAAGGAACGGGTCGGCGTGGATCTCGCCCGGCTGCCCATGCCGGCGCGCCCGGCCCGTGAGGGGCGGGTGGGCCTGCTGCTGATGCGCTCCTACGTCCTGGCCGGCAATACCGCCCATTACGACGCCGTCATCGCCGCCTTCGAGGATCGCGGCCTCCAGGTGGTGCCGGCCTTCGCCAGCGGCCTGGACGCCCGCCCCGCCCTGGAGCGCTTCTTCACGCGCGACGGCCGGGCGACGGTGGACGCGGTGGTTTCCCTGACCGGCTTCTCCCTGGTCGGTGGCCCGGCCTATAACGACAACCAAGCCGCCCAGGAGGCCCTGGCCGCCCTGGACGTGCCCTATCTCACCACCCTGGCGGTGGAATTCCAGACCCTGGAGCAGTGGCAGACCTCCGACCAGGGCCTGATGCCGGTGGAGGCGACCATGATGGTGGCCATCCCCGAACTCGATGGCGCCACCGGTCCCCTGGTGTTCGGCGGGCGCTCCAATGCCGCCCTGCCGGAACAGGCGCGGGACATGCAGCCCCACATGGAGCGCATCGAGGTCCTGGCGGAGCGCGTCCAGCGCCTGGTGCGCCTGCGCCAGACCCCCCGCGCCCAGCGCAAGGTCGCCGTGGTGCTGTTCAACTTCCCGCCCAATGCCGGCAACACCGGCACCGCCGCCTATCTGTCGGTCTTCGCCTCTCTCTACAACACCCTGACGGAGATGAAGGCCGCCGGCTACGGCGTCGAGGTGCCGGAGTCCGTCGACGTGCTGCGCGAGGCCATCATCAACGGCAATGCCGCCCGCTACGGTGCCCACGCCAACGTCCATGCCCGGGTGCGCACCGACGACCATGTCCGCCGTGAGAAGTGGCTGCGGGAAATCGAGCAGCAGTGGGGGCCGGCGCCGGGTCGCTTGCAGACCGATGGCGGTTCCCTCTTCGTCCTCGGCGAGTCCTTCGGCAACGTCTTCGTCGGCGTCCAGCCCGCCTTCGGCTACGAAGGCGACCCCATGCGCCTCCAGTTTGAGAAGGGCTTCACCCCCACCCATGCCTTCTCCGCCTTCTATCGCTGGATCAGCGAGGACTTCGGCGCCCACGCCGTGCTGCACTTCGGCACCCATGGCGCCCTGGAGTTCATGCCCGGCAAGCAGGCTGGCCTGGCCGGGACCTGCTGGCCCGACCGTCTCATCGGCGACCTGCCCAATTTCTATCTCTACGCCTCCAACAACCCCTCCGAGGGCATGATCGCCAAGCGCCGCGCCGCGGCCACCCTGGTGAGCTACCTGACCCCACCCATCGCCCACGCCGGTCTCTATCGCGGCCTGGTCGACCTCAAGGCCTCGGTTGAGCGCTTCCGTGGCCTGAGTCCGGACAACCAGGACGAGCGCACCCAGCTCGCCGAGCTGATCCAGGCCCAGGCGGTGGAACTGGACCTGGTCCCGGCCGAGCCGGCCTGGACCCTGGCGGGCGCGGCCCAGGCTGGGGATGGCCCGGCCCCTGAGGTCGAGGTACTCGACGCAGAGGCCCTGGAGGCCGCCGTTGCCCGCCTCCACGACAAGGTGCTGGAGCTGGAGTACACCCTCATTCCCCAGGGCCTGCATGTAGTTGGCCAGCCTCCCAGTGTCGAGGAGCGTGTCGACATGCTGCTGGCGGTGGCGGAGGCCTCCCACGAGGCACGGCCCGCCAGGCCCGCCATCGCGGCACTGGTCGGCGGCCAGTCCCCGGAGAAGGCCCTGCTCGTGGGCGGCATGGCGGCGAATGATGATAACCTTAGCCTTTTCAAAGAATTGGGCAGTACCGATCGCCTTCTGGCTCAGGACACCGAACTCCAGGGTATCCTCAACGCCCTGGACGGGCGCTATATCCGCCCGGCCCCCGGTGGCGACCTGCTGCGCACCCCGGACATCCTGCCCACGGGACGCAACCTTCACGGCTTCGACCCCTTCCGCCTGCCCAGCCTTTTTGCCGTCAAGGACGGCATGGCCCAGGCGGAACGGCTGCTGGAGCGGCACCTGAGCGAGGGTCAGGGGTTCCCCGAGTCCATCGCCCTGGTGCTCTGGGGTACCGACAACCTCAAGACCGAGGGCGGCCCCATCGCCCAGGCCCTGGCCCTGATGGGGGCGCGGCCGCGCTTCGATGGCTTCGGCCGCCTGGCCGGCGCCACCCTCATCCCCTTGGAGGAACTGGGTCGGCCCCGGGTCGACGTAGTCATGACCCTCTCTGGCATCTTCCGCGACCTGCTGCCCTTGCAGACGCGCATGCTGGCGGAGGCCGCCTGGCTGGCGGCCAGTGCCGAGGAGCCGGCGGAGTTCAACTTCGTGCGCAAGCACGCCCTGGCCTACCAGGCCGCCAAGGGCTGCGACCTGGAGACCGCCGCCCTGCGCGTCTTCGCCAACGCCGATGGCGCCTACGGGGCCAACGTCAACTACCTGGTGGACAGCAGCCGCTGGGACGAGGAGGACGAGCTGGCGGAGACTTACACCCGCCGCAAGTGCTTCGCCTTCGGCCGCGGCGGCAAGCTGATGCGCCAGCCGGAGCTCCTCACCAGCGTCCTCGCCGACGTCCAGCTCGCCTATCAGAATCTGGACTCGGTGGAACTGGGCGTCACCACCATCGACCACTACTTCGACACCCTGGGCGGTATCAGCCGGGCGGTGAGCCGTGCCAAGGGCGGTGACATCCCGGTCTACATCGGCGACCAGACCCGCGGCAACGGCGTGGTGCGCACCCTAGCCGAGCAGGTGGCCGTCGAGACCCGCACCCGCATGCTCAACCCCAAGTGGTACGAGGGCATGCTCGCCCACGGCTACGAGGGGGTGCGTCAAATCGAGGTCCACGTCACCAACACCATGGGCTGGTCGGCCACCACCGGCCAGGTCGCACCCTGGGTCTACCAGCGCCTCACCGAGACCTACATCCTCGACGCCGAGATGCGTGAGCGCCTGGCGGCCCTCAACCCCACCGCCTCCGCCAAGGTCGCCAACCGCCTGATCGAGGCCCACGAGCGCCGCTACTGGACCCCGGACCCGGCCACCCTGGAGGCCCTGCGCCGCGCTGGCGAGGAACTGGAAGACCGCCTCGAAGGCGTCTTGGAGGCCGCCGCGTGAGTGCCTTGCACCTCCAGGCCCCCCACGGCTCGCCCGGGCGACACGACTTGTTCTCTTCCACGCGAGCCGTTCGCCAGGTTACGGATGACCGGGGCCTCCCGGAGGTCGCCCTGTGACGTCCCGCGCCTCCGATTTCCTGGCCTGCCGCCCCGGCTTTCCCTGTCCCGAGGAGGACGGGGTCATGGCCCTGGATCTGGACTATGACGACGACGTCGGCGCCGCCAAGGTCTTCGCCGTTTACGGCAAGGGTGGCATTGGCAAGAGCACGACCTCGTCCAACCTGTCGGTGGCCTTCTCCAAGCTCGGCAAACGGGTCCTGCAGATCGGCTGTGACCCCAAGCACGACTCCACCTTCACCCTGACCAAGCGCCTGGTGCCCACCGTCATCGACGTCCTTGAATCGGTCAACTTTCACCCCGAGGAGTTGCGCCCGGCGGACTATGTCTACGAGGGCTACAACGGCGTGATGTGCGTTGAGGCCGGGGGCCCCCCGGCGGGCACCGGCTGCGGTGGCTACGTGGTGGGGCAGACGGTCAAGCTGCTCAAGCAGCACGACCTGCTGGAGGACACGGACGTGGTGATCTTCGATGTCCTCGGGGACGTGGTCTGCGGCGGTTTCGCTACCCCCTTGCAGCATGCCGAGCGCGCCCTGATCGTCACCGCCAACGACTTCGATTCCATCTTCGCCATGAACCGCATCGCCAGCGCCATCCTCGCCAAGTCGCGGGATTACCGGGTGCGCCTGGCGGGGGTGGTGGCCAACCGCAGCGCGGCGACGGACGAGATCGACCGCTTCAACGCCGCCGTCGGCCTCCGGCGCCTGGCGCACTTCCCGGACCTGGACGTGATCCGCCGCAGCCGCCTCAAGAAATCGACCCTCTTCGAGATGGACCCCAGCCCCGAGGTGGAGGCCGCCCAGGCCGAGTACCTGCAACTGGCCGCCGCCCTCTGGGCCGGCACCGAGCCCCTGGACGTGCAGCCCATGCGCGACCGGGACATCTTCGATTTCCTGGGTTTTGATTGAGCCCGGATTGCCGTGTGAAGAGCCTTCCTTGAGTAACGGATCAGCGGAATTGAAATTGGATAGCGCCTACCACGAGCGTCGTGGGGAAATCGAACACTACTTCGACCGCACCGCGGCCGAGGCCTGGAAACGGCTCACCTCCGACGCGCCCGTCAGCCGCATCCGCGCCACGGTGCGCGCCGGGCGCGACCGGATGCGCGACCTGCTGCTTGCCTGGCTGCCGGCGGACCTGAGCGGTAAGCGGCTCCTGGACGCCGGGTGCGGCACCGGGGCCCTGGCCGTTGAGGCCGCCAAGCGCGGGGCGCGGGTACTGGCCATCGACGTGGCCCCGACCCTGATCCAGATCGCCCAAGAGCGCATCCCCCAGGACCTGGCCCCGGGGGAGATCGACTTTCGCGCCGGGGACATGCTCGACCCGGCCCTGGGTGAGTTCGACCATGTGGTCGCCATGGACTCCCTGATCCACTACCGGCCCCGGGAGGTCCTGAGCGTGCTGAGCGGCCTTGCCGCCCGCACCTCCGGCTCCATCGTCTTCACCTTCGCCCCCAAGACCGCTCCCCTGACCCTGATGCACGTGGTGGGACGCCTCTTTCCGCGGGGGAACCGTGCCCCGGCCATCGAACCGGTGGGGGAGGACGATCTCAAGGCCTTGATCCAGGCCGAGCGGTCCCTGACGGGCTGGCGGGTTGGGCGCTGTGAGCGTATCGTCAGTGGCTTCTACACCTCCCAGGCCCTGGAGTTGGTCCGGAAATGATGAACCCGACCCGAGGCTGGGGACTGGAAATGCCGAGCCCTACGCGGGGCCCGGTCCCGGCAATGTCGAGCCCGTCACTAGATCGGGGGTCGGTAGGGATGCGTCAGACCCTGGACCGGGGGACCGACCGGCGATGAAGACGCCGACTCAGGAGATGGTCCAGCTCTGGATGCGCTACGGGACGCGCCTCCTGCCCTTCGCGGATGCCGCGACGGCGGAGTTGCCCCTGGGTCGCCTGCTGCGCCTCGCCCTGTTCCAGGTCTCCGTTGGCATGGCCACGGTCCTGCTCACCGGCACCCTCAACCGGGTGACGGTGGTCGAGTTGGGGGTGCCGGCCTGGCTGGTCTCGGTCATGGTCTCCCTGCCCCTGCTCTTCGCCCCCTTCCGCGCCCTGGTGGGCTTCAAGTCCGACCACCACCGGTCGGCCCTGGGCTGGCGGCGGGTACCTTACATCTGGCTGGGGACCATGCTCCAGTTCGGCGGCCTGGCCATCATGCCCTTCGCCCTGGTCCTGCTCTCCGGCGATACCCAGGGACCGGCCTTCCTCGGTTATGCCGGGGCGGCCCTGGCCTTCCTGCTGGTGGGCGCCGGGCTGCACATCACCCAGACCGCCGGCCTGGCCCTGGCCACCGATCTGGCGCCGCCCGAGGCCCGGCCGCGGGTGGTGGCCTTGCTCTACGTCATGCTTCTGGTGGGCATGGTCGGCAGTTCCACCCTGTTCGGCCTGCTGCTGTCCGAGTTCAGTCAAGTCCGGCTGATCCAGATCATCCAGGGCGCCGCCGTGGTGACCATGCTGCTGAACATCGCCGCCCTGTGGAAACAGGAAGTGCGGGACCCCAGCCGCACCCAGGGTGGCGGTGGCCAGCACTTCCGCGAGGCCTGGCGGGATTTCCTCGCCGGGGGCCAGGCGGGCCGCCTGCTGATCGCCCTGGGGCTGGGGACCGCCGGCTTCAATATGCAGGACATCCTCCTCGAGCCCTACGGTGGCCAGATCCTCGGGCTGTCGGTGGGGGCCACCACCGCCCTGACCGCCCTGCTGGCGGGGGGGACCCTCATCGCCTATGGCCTGGCGGCCCATCGCCTCAAACGCGGCGCCGATGCCTATCGCCTGGCGGCCCTGGGGGTGCTGGTCGGCATCGCGGCCTTCGCCGCCGTCATCTTCGCCGCGCCACTGGAATCGGCCCTGCTGTTCCGTCTGGGGGCCTTTCTCATCGGTTTTGGCGGGGGGCTCTTCGCCGTCGGCACCCTGACGGCGGCCATGGACCAGGTCACCGCGGGCCAGAGTGGGCTCGCACTAGGGGCCTGGGGGGCGGTCCAGGCCAGTGCCGCCGGCCTGGCCATCGCCCTCGGTGGCGTCATCCGTGATTTCATCTCCGGCCTGGCCACCCAAGGCCACCTGGGGATCGCCCTAGACACCCCCGCCACTGGCTATGGCGTGGTCTATCATCTGGAGATCGGGCTGCTCTTCGCTACCCTGATCGCCATCGGGCCTTTGGCCGGTACCGCTTGCCGCCCGCGGCAGCCGACCTCAGCGCATTTCGGTCTGGCCGAATTTCCCGGCCAGTAATCTGCAACTGGAGGATCCCTCATGTCTTCGACCGGCGCAATCACAGGCTACTTCGACGTCGCCCAAATCGTCCTGTACGCCTTCTGGATCTTTTTCGCGGGGCTCATCATCTACCTTCGCCGCGAGGACAAGCGCGAGGGCTACCCCCTGGAGTCCGACCGGGTCCACGTCAAGGTCGTGGGCTTCCCGGGCCTGCCGGAGCCCAAGTCCTTCGTCCTGCCCCATGGCGGCGGTACCCGCTACGCCCCACGGGAGGAGCCACGGGAGACCATCAAGGCCACCCCTATCGCTCCCTGGCCAGGCGCCCCCCTTCAGCCCATTGGCGATCCCATGCTGGCTGGTGTCGGTCCCGGGTCCTTCGCCAATCGTCCCGACGTGCCTGATCTAACCTTTGAGGGGACGCCCAAGATCATTCCCATGCGCGTCGCCACGGACTATGCCGTCGCCCATCAGGACCTGGATCCGCGTGGCCTGCCGGTGCTGGGCGCCGACGATGTGGTCGGTGGACGGGTGAAGGATATCTGGGTCGACCAGTCCGAGCCCCAGATCCGCTATCTGGAGGTGGCTTTGCCCCTGGCGGCCGAGCCGGAACCGGTCGCCGCGGCCCCCGCCACCGAGGAGGGAGGCGCCGAGGCCGCCCCGGCCCCCGTCCGCCGCGCGCCCGTCGCCGAGACCGTGCTGTTGCCGATGAACTTCGTCCGCGTCAACCGCAAGGCGCGCAACCTGAAGGTCAACGCCATCCTGGGTCGTCACTTCATCAACGTACCCCGCCTGGCCCAGCCCAATCAGGTGACCCTGCTCGAAGAGGACCGGATCTCCGCCTACTACGCCGGTGGCACCCTCTACGCCAAGGCCGATCGCGCCGACCCCTGGATGTGAGCCCCGCGGAGGGGGAGATCCTTGACCGGTGGTTCCTGGCCAGGATGCCCCTGGTTGGGAATCCCTGGCGGGGAGAGTCGCTCAGCAGAGGTTTCGGGACCTGACGATACCGGATAGGATGACGGGTTCCCGCTCGCCCCGGTCTCGGAGCGGGGCGGGTAACTGAAGAAAAGCGTCGGGCTCGATGCCTGGTTGTGAGACGGAAAGAAAGCCTAGTGAACGAGTACGAGATCGAACCCATCCCCGGCCTGCCAGAGGTTCCCCCCGAAGGGGAGCGGATCCTCTGGCAAGGCGCGCCGACCTGGGGCACCCTGGCGCGGCGCGCCTTTCATGTCCGCAAGATCATCCTCTACTTCACCCTCATCTTCCTCTGGTACCTGGCCGACAAGCTGTGGACCGGGGAGGAATCCCTGCTGGGGGTCAGCCTGCTGGCCGGCTGGCTGATCTTCCTCGCCCACCTGGCGGTGGGCCTGCTGGTCTTGCTGGCCTGGGCCAATAGCCGGGCCACCCTCTATACCATCACCAACCGGCGGGTGGTGATGCGTTTCGGGGTGGCCGTGTCCATGACCATCAACCTGCCCTTCAGCAAGATCGCGGCGGCGGGCCTGCGACGCTACCCCGACGGCACGGGTGACATTCCACTGTCGCTGACCGGCCGGCAACCGGTGTCCTATCTGGTCCTTTGGCCCCATGTCCGGCCCTGGCGCTTCAGTCCCGTGGAGCCGATGCTTCGCGGCGTTCCCGAGGCCGACAAGGTGGCGGGCATCCTGTCCGCGGCCCTCAAGGCGGCCAATGCCCTTCCGGCCGCGGCTGACGGCCAGGTTCCGGCCGACCGGGCCGACCCCAACCGGGCCTATGCCGAGGACCAGGCGGCTCCCGCCCCGATGGCGTCCGCCTCATGAATACGGTATCCGACACCCCCGGTATGCACGATCACCATCATGACCGGCCTTTTCCCCGGGGCGCCCTGATCGGGGCCGCGGCCCTGATCGGCTTCAGCCTGCTGGCGGTCACCCTGGCCCGGTTCGCCGGCCTGGGGCCCGTGACGGAGCCCATGGCCCCCGTCGTCCAGTCCCGGGAACTGCGCTTCGCCGACCGCGCCGATGGGGCCGTCCTCGTCTACGATCGCCAGGGCGACGAGGTGGTCGACCTGGTGCCCCCGGGCAGCGGGGGCTTCGTTCGTGGCGTGCTGCGGGCCCTGGCCCGGGAGCGTCGTCTCCAGGGCGATGGCGCCTCCACGCCCTTCCGGCTTTCCCGGCTGGCCGATGGGCGTCTGACCCTGGAGGACCTGGCCACGGGGCGGGTGATCGACCTCAAGGCCTTCGGTCACACCAACGAAGGGGCCTTCGCGCAATTGCTGAGCCCCGGGAACGCCACGCCATGAGGTTGCCCCTTTCCGCCGTCCTTCGGCAATGCCACCCCCTGAGGTCGCGCTTGCCCGTCGTTTCCCCGCGCGGATTACCGGACGCCCCTTCATGAGCGACTATGTAATCCCGGCGCTCTACACCCTTTTCGTCTGGTGGCTGACGACCGGGGTCTTGCTCTTTCTGCATCGCCTGCCCCTGATCACCCACCGCTGGAGCATGATCGGCATGACCCTGGTGGCGGCCGCCGCCTTCGTCGTCCACCACCTGGCCAGCGTGCAGACGGATCCGGGCGCCGCCTATCTCGCCTTCTCCTGCGCCATTCTGCTGTGGGGGTGGCTGGAACTGGGCTATTTCACCGGCTATCTGGTGGGGCCCCGCCGCGAGCCTTGTCCTGCGGACTGCACCGGCTGGCCGCGGTTTGTCCTGGCGGTTCGCACCGGCCTGTTCCTGGAGATCGGCGTGCTCCTCACCGCCCTGGCCCTGATCGTCAGCGCCTGGGATGCCCCGAACCGGGTGGGCGTCTGGAGCTTCGTCGTCCTCTGGCTGATGCGCTGGAGCGCCAAGCTCAATCTGTTCCTCGGCGTGCGCAACCTCCACGAGCACTGGCTGCCGGAACCCATGCGCTTTCTCGCCAGTTACATGGTGCGCCGGCCGATGAATCTGCTCTTTCCCGTCTCGGTGACGGCGGCGACGGTCGTCCTGGGCCTGCTGGTGGAATTGGCGTCCCTCCCCGAGATCCTCGACTTTCAGCGTGTCGGGCTGATGCTCGTCGCGACCCTGCTGGCCCTGGGCATCCTGGAGCATTGGTTTCTGGTGCTGCCCTTCTCGGAAGAGGTGATCTGGCGGTGGGCCCTGCGGGGCAATGAGTCGGTACGTTCGCTCCGGGTGGTCAAGGTCATGGAATCCGGCGAGGCAAAACCCGAGGTCGGAGTAGGGCCGGGTCCTGGTCTGTAGGACAGCTAAAAAAATCAGATGGCGGTGAGTTGCGTTTATGAATCCTTCGGTCTTGGATGACATTCATCCACATAGCTTCGAGCCTTATTTGCACGGGTTGGCCGGTCTTGCGCCGTCCCTCCCCCCGAAGGTCAGGGTCAATGGCGTCGCGCCGGTGGGTTACGAGAAGGCCCTGCGGGATCTGGGCCAAAAGGGGCCCGGTCCCCTGGCCATTTATATCCATGTTCCCTTCTGTCCCACGCGCTGTAATTTCTGTGCGTGCACTACCAATGTCACCCACGACCCAGGAACCATCGACGCCTATCTGGACAGCCTGGAGGATGAACTCGGCCTGGTGGCGAGCCATCTTGGGCGGGGCTGGGCGGTGAACCACCTCCATCTCGGTGGCGGTACCCCCAATCACTTGCGGGATGACCATCTGACCCGCCTGATGGAGATCGTCGACGATCACTTCCGGGTCCCCGAGTCGGCCCTGGCCTGTATCGAATGCAACCCCCGTCGTACCTCCCCGCAACAACTGGAGCTGTTGCGCGAGTTGGGCTTCTGCAGCCTCAGCCTGGGGGTGCAGGATCTGTCTTGGGAGGTGCAACGGGTGATTGGCCGGGTCCACTCGGCGGCCATGATCCGGGATGTGTGCGGGATGGCTCGGGCGGCGGGCTTCCATAACGTCAGTATCGACCTGATCCATGGCCTGCCCGAGCAGACCGAGGCCTCCCTGGCGGCGACGCTGGAGCAGGTCATCGCCATGGAACCCGACCGCATCCGCTGTTTCAGCTACCGGCATGTCCCCAGCGATTTTCCCCATCAGGCCGCCATCAACCCGCAAACCCTGCCCGGGGTGACCGAGAACTTCGCCCTCTTTCTACGCGTGGTCAAGGACCTGACCCAGGCCGGCTATATCTGGATCGGTGCGGAATGTTTTGCCCGCCCGGGGGATGAATGGGCGATGGCCCAGGCCGCGGGCCGCCTCCATCGCAATGGCATCGGTTTCACCGCCCTGGACTCGGGCTGCCAGTTGGCCTTTGGCCCCCATGGCAATGGCGAGGTGGGTAGGCTTCTGGTCCAGAACGAGTCCGATCTCGGTGCCTGGCAACGGGCGGTCAAGGCCGGCCACCTGCCGATCTCCTGGGGGCATCGGCTCAGCGACCGGGACTACCAGCGTCGCCGCGCCTATGAACAGTTGCTGTGCAATCTGACCCTGCCGCGCAGCTCACTGGACTCCCTGGATGAAGACCTGCCGACCCTGGAGCGGTTCGCCGCGCAGGGGTTGCTGGAGCTGACGGGCGATGGCCTGCGCGTGACCGTCTCCGGGCGCTTCCTCCTGCGCTCGCTCTGCGCCCGGCTGGAGCGATCCCTGAACTGGGATTGCCGCCCATGGTGAAGCCCCTGATGACCGCACCCGAGACCTCTGCCATCCATCGCATCGGACCCAACGCCATCACCCGGGTGGCGGAGGCCCTGCGCGAATCCGGTCCGGAGGAAGGGGTTGAACGCCTCTATGCCCTGGCCGGCCTGGCCCACTACCTGGCCCAGCCACCGGAGAAGATGGTCGATGAACGGGAGGTCACCCGCCTGCATCAGGTCCTGCGGGACGAACTCGGCATCCCGGCGGCCCTGGAGATCGCCCGGAGCGCCGGGGTGCTGACCGGGGACTATCTGCTCGCCCACCGCATCCCCAAGGGGGTCCAGGTCCTGTTGAAGTGGCTGCCCGCCCGGCTGGCGAGCCAGGTCCTGCTGAATGCCATCCAGCGCCACGCCTGGACCTTCGCTGGTAGTGGTGAACTGCGGGTGCGCAAGACCTATCCCCCGCACCTGGCCATCGCCGGTTGCTGCATCTGTCAAGGGGCTAAGGCCGAGACTCCCCTGTGCGACTTCTACGCTGCGGCCATCGAGCGGCTCTTTCAGCAACTGGTCCATCCTCGCTCCCGGGTCACCGAAACCCAATGCCAGGCCCTGGGTGCGGAGGCCTGTACCTTCGAGGTGGTCTGGTAACTGGTCTCGCAGAATGGAGCAGCCTGGCTGGTTGGGCCAGTTTGGCAGAACGGACCAGCCTGGCAGGATCCACCAGTCTTGCTGAACCAACCGGTCTGGAGCCGTCCCTGTCCCCCTTCACCTCTTACTCGCTGACCGCCCTCCGCGCCTGGGGTGAGCGGAGGGCCATCGCCACCGCCGCCACTACCTGGAGTTACGCCGAACTGGCGGACCGGGTCCAGCGGCGGGCGGATCAGTTGCTCGCCCAAGGCCTCGTCCCCGGTCAGGTGGTGCTGGCACCCGAGGCGCCGGTCCTGGACCTGCTCCTCATGCAGCATGCCCTGGCCCCGCTGGGCTGCGGCCTGCTCCCCGTCGACTCTCGTCGCGCCCCGGGGGAACTGGGGGCCCTGGCGCGGCTGGCGGGGGTGGAGTGGCGCTGGCAGCCCGATGAGGCGCAAGCGGCCGGGGAGGGCGGCCGGCTGGTGGCGACCCCTGCCGGGGGGCGGGACCTCAGGAGCCCTCCCTCGGGCGCGGATTCTTGCCGTCCTGTCCATACAGCCCCGGCCCTCATCATCGAGACCAGCGGCAGCAGCGGGGCGCCGAAGGCGGTGATGTTGAGCCCGGCCAACGTTCAGGTCTCCGCTCGGGTGACCAACGAACTGCTAGGACTGGCACCCGGCGACGCCTGGCTTGGCTGTCTGCCGCGCTGTCACGTGGGCGGGCTCATGATCGGCTACCGCTGCGCCTTGGCGGGGGCGACCCTGGTGGCCCACCCGGGCTTCGACGCCGACGCCGTGGCCCGGGATCTCGAATGCCAGGGCATCAGCCATCTCTCCCTGGTGCCCCCCATGCTCGCCCGGCTCCTGGCGGTCATGTCGGCTCCGCCGCCGGGATTGCGTGCCGTCCTGGTGGGGGGGCAGGCCCTGAGCGGCACCCTGGCCCGCCAGGCCCTCGCCGCCGGTTGGCCCCTGCGCCTGACCTATGGCATGACGGAGACTTGCTCCCATATCGCCTTGTCACCCACCCTCACGGCGGTCCCCCCCGCCGGGCGGGTAGGGCCGCCCCTGCCCGGGGTGGAGGTGCGTTGCCCAGGGACGCCGGATAGTCCCGCCCCGCTCCAGATCCGGGGTCCCCAGGTCATGCTGGGTTATGCCGGCCCCGGCCGCCAGCCCGATCAGGGCCTCACGGCTGGCTGGTTTCAGACCAGCGACCTGGGTTATCTCACCCCGGAGGGTGACCTGACGGTAGTGGGACGCGCCGATCAACTCCTGGTCATCGGTGGCGAGGCGGTGCTGCCATCCCGGGTCGAGGAGCGACTCCTGGCCGCCCCCGGGGTAAGCGCGGCCTTGGTGGTGGGGGTCCCCGACCCGGTCTGGGGGCATCGTCTGGTCGTGGCCTACACCGGCGACCTGTCCCCCTCGGCCCTGGAGGCCTGGTGCCGAGGGCATCTGTCCGACCGTGAGCGCCCCCGGGGCTTCCATCGCCTCACCGCGTTCCCCCTCCTGGACTCAGGCAAGCCCGACCTGCGGGCCATCAAGGACCAGCTGGCCTGACAAGCCTTAGCGGTCATTGTCATCCTCCGACCCTCCCCATCGAGGCCGAAAACGGCAATGCGAGGTGCATACCTCCTTGGCGGAGGGTATCTGTGAGGGAAGCCTTTTCCGTTACACTCCATCCTCCTTTGGTTTGCACATGCACGGAGACGACAATGCCTGTGTCCGATGACCGCGCCGCTACACCCCCCGATGGCAAGATCGCCGTCGATCTGCGGCAGGTCGTCTACGCCCTGTCCGACGCCCTGGACCTGGTCGGGATCGACGACGTGGGCCATGGCAAGCGGGTCGGCATCATGGCCCGCGCCTGCGGGCGGCTGCTGACCGTGCCGCCGGCGGAACCGACCACCCTCTTCGACCTGGGGATGCTGCATGACATCGGCGTCTCCTCGACGGCCACCCACAACCACCTGCTCCTGGAATTCGACTGGGAGGGCTCTCAGCAGCATTGCGATATCGGCTACCGGTTGCTGCGCGACTTTCCGCCCCTGGCCCGCCTGGCGGAACCGGTGCGCTACCACCACACCCATTGGGAGGAATTGGCGGCCATGCCCGACCTGTCCCCGGTCGTGGCGGAGCAGGCCAATCTCATCTACCTGGTCGACCGGGTCGACACCCTGGCCGCGCCCCATTACGGCAGTGGCGAACTCCTCATGCACACGGCCGGCATCCGCGACAAGATCGCCGCCCGTGCCGGCCGCTATTTTGAGCCCGACCTGGTGGAGGCCTTTCTTACCGCCTCGGCCACGGAGGCCTTCTGGCTGGAACTCGAACCCCGGGGCATCCAGTCCGTCATGCAGGAGATGCTAATCCAGGCCGTGCCCTATCCGGCCACGATAGCGGAACTCAAGCAGCTGGCCGCCATGTTCTCCCAGATCGTCGATGCCAAGAGTACCTTCACCGCCGAGCATTCCACCGGTGTCTCCCGTCTGGCCCGCTTCTTCGCCGAGGGCCTGGGGGTGAGTCCGGCCCAGTGCGACAAACTGGAGATCGCCGGCCTACTGCACGACCTGGGCAAGCTGCGGGTCCCGGACGAGGTGCTGGACAAACCGGGTCGTCTGGATGACCGCGAGCGGAAGCTCATGAACGCCCACAGTTATGAGACCTTCCAGATCCTGCGCCAGATCAAGGGGTTTGAGGAAATCACCCAGTGGGCGTCCTGCCACCACGAAGAGTATGACGCCTCCGGCTATCCCTTTCACCTCAAGGGGCAGGAGCTACCCCTGGAGGCGCGCATCCTGCGGGTGGCCGATATCTTCCAGGCCATGGCCCAGGACCGCCCCTACCGTGCCGGGCTCCCACCGGACGAGATCCTGGCCTTCATGAGGCGCCTCATCAGTGAGGGCCGGATCGAGGCCGAGATTCTGCGGGTCGCCGAACAGGACATGGCCGGCGCCATGGCGGCCGCCCGGGCCACTGCCACGTAAGAATTAAGATGCCGCCGGGCGGAGGCGTTGCTTGTAGTCATCGCACAGCAATTTTCGGTTGTCCCGGGTCGGGTGGCGTCTGGCGGGGGACGACCTGAATTGGTAAAGGAAGGATTGATGACCGCATTCCTGCGGTCGACACCCCCGCCAGACACCCCAGAGCCTTCTCCGCGACGCCAAAAACTGAGATGCGCTCTGTAAAAACCGCTGTTCTAACCGCCGGTTGGCTCCGTCAGCAGGGTCCAGGGGACCAGGGCCTCGACCAGTGCCTGCGGCAGGGGGGCCGAGGCGCCAGCTGGGCCCAGATGGACATGGACGGTACTGGCCCTGGCCTTTTCCCGCCCTGACTCATCCCCAAAGCGGTACTGGAGCGTAAAGGCCCTGTCGCCGATCTGCTTAACGCTTAGTTGCACCTGGATCAGCTCCCCATGGCGCATGGGTTGCCGGTAGTCAGCCTCGGCATGGACCAGGGGCAGCAGGCAGTCGCCGTACTGGATGAGGCGGTGCAGGGGGAAGCCGATAGTTGCCATGAAGGCCTCGTAGGCATCATGGGCATGGCGAAACAGGTGCCCGTAGAAGAGGATGCCCGCGGCGTCGATATCATGGAGATGGACGGTGAAGGTATGGTGGAAGGCCGGCGCGGTCATCGGCTCTGATCTTTCTCAGATTGGGTGGGGACAAAGCCGCTGCCACTTTCCTGTCCCAGCCAGATAGATCCCCCCTTCGGGTCAGGAACCTGTCCTAGGTCCTCGCCCAGCCAGGACGCGGTAGCCAGCCCCTGGGCGAGGGAGGAGGAGAGGGCTGCGGCGAGTTGCAGGCTGGGCCAAAGGCCCGCGGCGCTCTCGATCAGGCTGGTGAGGACGACTTCTAGGCCAAGGTCGGCGGCCTTACGGGCCAGGAACAGGGTCCGCCGCAGGCCGCCGACCGCCGCGGGTTTGAGAACGAGGCGGCGCACGGGCGGGGCGCCGGCGGCTAGCAGGCTGTCGACCGATAGCCCGGCTAACAGCTCGGCTGACGGGGTGTTTGATGAGGGGACGGCGTGGGTCTCGGCGCCCAGGAGGCGGTCGATCGGGAGTCCGGCCATGCCGGCGATATTGCCCGGGTCCTGATGCAGCGATTCGTCCAGGGCCAGAGGAAAGCGGGCCAGCGCCTGAAGACTCGCCAGGGCCTGCCAGTCCGGTATCTTCAGGGGCTCTTCCAGGGACTCGATGGGGAGGTCGTTCAGACGGAGTATCAGGCGCGCTGCCTGGTCATAGTCCCAGGCGCCGTTGGCGTCGAGGCGCAAGCAGGCCCCGGGGGGCAGATGGGTTGCCAGTCCCTGGAGATGGGCTATTTCGGTCTCGGGGGCGTCCAGCCCGACCTTGAGCTTGAGCACCTGGTAACCGGCCTGACAGGCCCTCACGATGCAAGCCGGGGTCTGATCGCGCAGCGTGCCAAGGGTGGCGTTGACCAGCACCGCGTCACCCGCCCGCGGGGTGAGCCACCGCCGCAGGGGCACCCCGGCCAGGCGGGCGGCGAGATCGGTCAGGGCGGACTCCAGGGCGAAGCCCGCTGCGGGGGTCGAGCTAGTCCTGCCGAGGTCTGCGAACAGGGCGCTAATCGATGAGCCAGTCGCGTCTGCTGACGCGGCACTGGACGATGGGCCAGTCGTGTCTCCTAACGCGGCGATGGATGATGAGCCAGTCGCGTCTGCTGACGCGGCACTGGACGATGGGCCAGTCGTGTCTCCTAACGCGGCGATGGATGATGCGCCAGGCGGATATCTGGACGGCTTCCCGGAGGCGGCGCCATAAGGGCCTTGCCAGCCCGGGTCCAGCAGGTCGGCTAGGCTGTGACCAGGAAGTTGTGCCTGCCACCGGCTCAGCATGGCCTCGGCGGCCGCTTCAACCTCGGTCCCAGCCTCGGGCAGGGGGGCGCAGTCACCGTAACCGCATAAACCCGCCGCCCGGATCTCGATGAGCCAGCCGCGCCGTTCCGTCCGGGTACCCCGGGCGCTGGTCCAAGGTTGACGCAAGGGCAGGGCATAGGGTCGTGTGCCGAACGCTTCCAGGCGAATGTCGGGGGCCAGCGACCCGGGAGGCGCGGCGATCGGCATACCCTGGACCGGCGACTGTTTCATGGGGGTGAAATACCCATGGAGCAGGCTTCAGGCCTGGGGCCAGGCCAGCCCCAGGATCAGCAGGACCGTGAGGACCGTCTGGTAGAGGGCGGTGGTCCCCAGCAAGGGGTTGAGGGCGCCGCCAAGGGCGCCACGAAAGAGCCGGACCACCAGCCAGAGGCCCAGGGGCAGGGCGGCCAGGAGGGGCCAGGCCCGTCCGGGCAGATTGAGCAGGGCCAGCAGGGGCGGGGGGGCCAGCATCAGCATGGCGTAGAGCCAGCGGGCGCGCGTCCGGCCAAGGTAGAGGCAGAGGGTGCGGCGGCCGCCCTGACGGTCCGTTTCCAGGTCGCGGTAGTTATTGATCAGCAGCACCGCCGCCGCCGGCAGGCCGAGGATGGCGCCCAGGGCGAGGGCGGTGGGTGAGAAGGTCAGGGTCTGGAGATAGTGGGTCCCGGCCACCGCCGCCACGCCAAAGAATAGCAGGACATAGACCTCGCCGAAGGGCCCATAAGCGATTGGCCTTGGCCCGCCGGTGTAGGCATAGCCCGCCGCCAGGGAGGCCAGCCCAAGCAGCAGGATGGGCCAGCCGCCGCGCAGGCACAGCAGGGCGCCGAGGACGAGGGCGATGAGGAAGGCCAGGTGCGCCGCCCGCCGGACCTGAGCCGGGGTGAACCAGCCCTGGGCGGAGGCCCGGGGCGGCCCGAGACGATCCGGGGTGTCGTTACCGCGCTCGAAGTCGTTGGCGTCGTTGTGCAGGTTGGTCCCGACCTGGATGGCGACCGCCGCCAGCAGGGTGGCGAGGGCGGTCGCCAGGTGGAGCCCGCCGGTGGTGGCCAGCGCCAGGGCCAGGCCCGCCACCACCGGCGTCACCGTCAGCGGCAGGGTACGCGGGCGCGCGGCGGCGACCCAGCGCGCTAGGTCGCGGCTCAGGTCGGCCATCTCACCTCCGTCGACCATCTCGGAGGCCGCGAAAAAAACGCTTTATCAGGGATCCTGGCTTCTTGAATCACAATCAGATAGCCAGTCTGAGGCTGATAAAAATCGGAATTTTTCACCCGCTCTCAGCTCCGCTGGGGGAAACGCCGAAAGTCCGGCAAGCGCTTTTCCAGAAAGGCATCCCGCCCCTCCTGGGCCTCGGGCGTGGTGTAGAACAGGCCGGTGGCGTTGCCCGCCAGCTCCTGGATGCCCGCCAGGCCATCGGTCTCGGCGTTGAAGGCCGACTTGAGCAGGCGCAGGGCGGTGGGGGAGAGCTGAAGCATCTGGCGGCACCAGTCCAGGGTGACGGTCTCCAGCTCCGCCAGGGGGACGACGGTGTTGACCAGGCCCATCGCCAGGGCCTCTTGGGCGTCGTACTGGCGGCAGAGGAACCAGATCTCCTTGGCCTTCTTCAGGCCGACGGTGCGCGCCAGCAGACCGGCCCCAAAGCCGCCGTCGAAGCTGCCCACCCGGGGACCGGTCTGCCCAAACCGGGCATTGTCGGCGGCGATGCTCAGGTCGCAGATCAGGTGCAGGACATGGCCACCGCCGATGGCATAGCCCGCCACCATGGCGATGACTGGCTTGGGTAGGGTGCGGATGTCCCGTTGCAGTTCCAGGACGTTGAGGTGCTCGGCCCCGCCGGCGGCGTCCCGGTAGCCCTGGTCGCCGCGGATGCGCTGGTCGCCCCCGGAGCAGAAGGCCAGGTCCCCGGCCCCGGTGAGAACGATAACCCCCACGGCGGAGTCCAGCCGGGCGCGATGGAAGGCGTCGATCAGTTCCCGCACCGTCTCCGGCCGGAAGGCATTGCGCACCTCGGGCCGGTTGATGGTGATCTTGGCCACCCCGGACCAATGCTGGTAGAGAATGTCCCCGTAGGTCGGCCCCGGCGGGGTCTCCCAGGTGACGGGCGTTGAGTTTGGGGTAGGTTGCATGCGGGTGAGCTCCATGGATTTTGGCATGACCACCCGCCGTTTCGAGGGACCGCGGGGCCAGGTTCAGGATTTTACCGGTTAATGCCCGCTTCGGCTGATCCTCGTGGCCTGCCGTGTGCGGCGTTGCCGGAGGTTGGAGGGCACCGCCAGTTCTTCAGCGCCTGAATTGTTGTAGTCAGTACCATCCCTGCCAATAATGAATGAGTTTACCCGCGTTGCTTGGCATGCACGGGAATTCCAAGGAGGGGATGTCCCGGTAGCGGTTGATGTCGGTTGATGTCGCGAGCGCCACCTAGCCCAGTAGGTCTGTTTCCGCTACCCGGCGCCGGAACTGGAGATGGACCTTCTGGCTCTGGTAGGCGTCGATCATGACCTCGATGATCAGGCCCCGCTCGCCGGCGAGGCCCGCGGCCAGGGCGGCGCGCCAGGCGGAGGCGTCGCTGACGCGGCGATGTTTCAAGCCGAAGGCCTGGCACAGGTTGGCAAGGTCAACGGTCTGGGGGGTGCGCCAGAGGCGCTCGAAGCCCGGCAGGCCATGCTGCGGCAGGTAGTCGAAGATCCGCCCGCCGCCATTGTTGACGAGGATGCAGGGCCGCGGCAGTTCCCGGGCGAGCAGGAGACCGGACAGGTCATGAAGGAAGGACAGGTCGCCAAGCAGGCCGGTGGTGGGCAGGCCGGCGGCGTTGTGGCCGGCCAGGGTGGAGAGCTGGCCGTCGATGCCGCTGAGGCCGCGGTTGCCGAAGACCGTCAGGGGGGCGTTCCGGGTGCCGGCCCAGGTTTCGAACTGGCGGATGGGCAGGGAATTGGCGCACAGCAGGCCCTCCCCGGCGGGGATCTGGCTCACCAGGTCGGCGATGAGATGGGCCTCGCACCAGGGGGCCTGGGCCAGGTAGTTGGTGGCGAGGCTGGCCAGGCATGCCTCGGCCCGGGTCCAGAGCGCCAGCCAGTCCGGGTCCGCCGGAGTGGGCGGGGAGGTGGCCAGGGTCATGCACAGGGTGATGGGGTCCAGGTCCAGATGCAGGGAGTCCGGCAGGGCCAGGTCGTGGGCCGGATCGGACCAGCGCTCGGCGGGGTCCACCAGGATGAGAGGAATGCCGGGCAGCCATTCCAGGACCGTCCGGGAGATGGGCGCCCGGCCGAAGCGCAACACCCAGTCCGGCCGCAGGGCGCGGGCGGCGGCGGGGTTGCGGACCAGAGACTTGTAGCGGGTGATGAGGGGCGAAGGGCTGCCGGCACTTGCCACCCCCTGGCCCGAGTTAGTTGTCGCTACCTGGGCAAAGTCAGTTCTTGTCCCCTGACCGAAGCGCGGATCGGAGAGGAAGCGCAGCTCAGAGAGGGGATCGGCCAGGACCGGGACGCCCAGGGCGGCGGCGCAGCGCAGGACCGCCGCCGGGAAGCCGGGCCGCGAGTTGTCCGGGCCGCAATAGATGAGACCGCGGCCCCGCAGCCGCTCTTGCAGGCCTTTCGGCAGCCGGGAGAGGATGGCCGGAGGGCGGGGGCTAGCGTGAACGTCATGGTAAGGGTCTTTAGCCTCAGGGGCCTTTTCACCGTCAGATACGTTTTCCCCGTCAGACGCGGCTTCCCCCTCGCACGCGGCGCGGGGCACCAGAGGCTCGCGAAAGGGCAGATTGACATGCACCGGTCCTGGCCGGCGGCCCTGGCCGAGGGCGGCGACGCGGTGGCCGAGGGCGACAAGGGCGCGGCGCACGCCCGGATCATCCACTGGGGCGCCGGGGTCGAAGAAGTCGCGTACCTGGACGCCGAAGAGGCGGGTCTGATCGGTGGTCTGGTTGGCGCCCCAGCCGCGAAGTTCCGGTGGCCGGTCGGCGGAGAGGAGGATGAGGGGAAGGCCGGCCTCGTTGGCCTCCATCACCGCCGGGTACCAGTGAGCCGGGCCACTGCCGGAGGTGGCGAGCAGGGCCACCGGGCGGCCGCTGGCGCGGGCCAGGCCGAGGGCGAAGAAGGCGGCGCTGCGCTCGTCGAGGATCGGGGTCAGCATCAGGGCCGGGCGGCGCTGGGCGGCCAGGACCACCGGCGTGGAGCGAGAGCCGGGGGAGAGGACCAGGTGCTCGACCCCACCGGCGATGAGCCCATCCAGCAGGGCCAGGGCCCAGCGCAGATTGACACAGGCCCGGTCGGGGGTGTCTTCGGTCAGGGGATCGGGTGCGGCCATGGGTCGAAGACAGGGATGGGGCGCTCAGGCGAAACGCAAGGCGGAGAGCATGGCATCCAGCTTGTGCTCGGTCTCGCGCCACTCCAGGGCCGGGTCCGAACCCTCGACGATGCCGGCGCCGGCGTAGAGGTCGGCGGTCTGGTCGTGGATGTCCGCGCAGCGCAGCAGCACCCAGAGCTCGCCGCTGAGATCCGGCTCGACGACGCCGGCGGCGCCGGTGTACCAGCCGCGGTCGAAGGGGTCGCAGTGGCTGAGCCAGGCGCTCGCCTCCCGGCGCGGTTCGCCGTTGGTGGCCGGGGTGGGGTGGAGCAGTTCCGCCAGGGTGAAGACATCCATGGGGGTGTCGAAGCGGGCGCCGATGCGGGTCCAGAGGTGGTGGACGTTGGCGAGCCGCATGATGTCCGGTGCCACCGGGATGTCGATGCGGGCGGCGACCGGGCCCAGGGCATCGCGGATGGCCTCGATGACCAGACGATGTTCGTGGAGGTTCTTGACCGAGCCGCGCAGGGCCTGGGCCAGGGCGCCATCGCGGCCGGCCTCGGCGGCGCGGGAAGAGGTCCCGGCCAGGGCGTCCACCTCCACCCGGTTGCCATGCAGGCTGAGCAGCCGCTCGGGGGTCGCGGCGACGAAGGTGCGCGCGCCATGACGGATGCTGAGGATCTGACAGGAGGGGTAGCTGTCCGCCAGGGTTGCCAGCAGGCGGGGGATGTCGAAGGCGCGGTTGCCGGTGATGCTCAACCGGCGGGCGAGGACCACCTTCTGGAATTCCTGGCTGTCGATCCGGTCCAGGGCGCTGCGCAGCAGCCGCTGCCAGCCCTGAGGGCTGGGGGTCTCCAGCCCGCGGTGGAGGGCGGTGGTGGGCAGGGGGGGTGGGGCGGGCTGATAGAGCGCGGGCACCAGCCGATCGAGCAGGGCCGTCCAACGGACCATAAGGTCGGCGGGGGAGGCGGGCAGGCGGGCGTTCAGGATCAGGGCGGCCTGGCCCCGGCGGATGCGCAGGGCAATCTCGGGTACCCGGAGCAGGGCGTTGGGCAGTTCGTCAGCGGCGGCTCCACGGGCTTGCTCCCGGGTTAGCCCGCGGCTTTCCCCCCGAGGTTCCTCCGGCCGGGCGGCGAAGCCCAGGAAGGCGAAGGGGGGACAAGCGGTGCACTCTGGATCGCTCTGGCGCCAGGTCGTCGCCAGCTCCTGGGCCCGGTCACGCAGGGTCCGCAGCCGTTCACCGCCGCTGGCTTGCCACTCGGCGGCAATGCCGTAGCCCACCTGCATCTCCTCCCGTTGGGGGTGGAGAAGCTGGAACTGGGGGCCGGCAAGGACCGGGGCCCGGGCCGGAACCTCCGGCAGGTGCAGGGCCAGGGAGATCAGCCCGTCCCGGGCCGAGGCACGGGCGAGCTCACGACCGTAGAGGTGAAGCCTGGCCTTGAGCTGGTCGAGAAGGTCGAAAGGTGCGCCCATCGGATGCTTTGCGTTACGGCTGCGGGACAGATGCGGGGGCAAGCGCTGGGCGACCGGCGGCGCGCCGGGGCCGCCCGGGTGTGCGGCCAGGTCGCCATCGGGTGCCATGAGGGCGGCCACCGGCGCTCAGACGGAGAAGTGGGTCTCCCAGAACCGCGCCATGGCGGCGGCGGTGTCGGCGGTCCTTTCCCACTGAGGGATGCCGTGGGACGGGGTGATGCGCTCCACCCACCAGTTGGGGTGGCTGGCCACCAGGTCCGGCAGGCGGTCGAAGGTGACGTTGGGATCGCGATCGTGGATGACCAGCACCGGCTGGGTGAGCCGGGCGTAGAGGACGTCGGTGGCTTGAGGGGTGAAGAGCTGGCCGGAGAGGAAATAGAGCGGGGCGAAGCGGGCGCCGGGCTGGTGGGCGGTGGCGTAGGCGTACTCCACCATCTCCGGGGGCGTCCCGCCTGGGAAGGCCTGGCCCAGGAAATAACGGATGCTAGGCCGGGAGGTCAGCATCGTGAACAGGCCCTGGCTGAGGCCGCGGAGGCTCAGGACGCGGTGCACCCGCTGGCTCAACTCCCCGGTGGGCAGGGAGCGCTTGCTGAAGCCGGTGGGGGAGAGCAGGACCAGGGTGGTCACGGCCGCCGGGGACTCCAGGGCCGCCCGGGCGGCGAATTCCGTGCCCAGGGAGAAGGCCACCAGGTCCGCCGGCTCCCGGACCACCTCGGCCAGAAAGTCCTGGATGGCGTGGGCGAAGAGTTCGGGTGAGTAACGCCGATCGCTGCGGTCGGAGAAGCCGAACCCCGGCAGGTCCGGGGCGAAGACCGGGCGCTGGGCGCGGAAGTGATCGAAGAGCGGCTTCATCTCGAAGGCGCTGGGGGCGGCGTTGATGCTGTGGATCAGCACTAGGGGCCGGCCGCTGGCCTGGTTGTCGGCGTAATAGCTGAGGGGTCCGGCGCGGCGGGAGTTCAGGACCCGGCGGGGGGCGGCGAGGGCCTCCGGCAGGTCAACGCCGCGGGCCGCCAGGCAGCCGTTGGGGAGGGGAAGAACGGAAGTGATACTCATGGCGCCAATACCCATCCGCGTGGGAAACGATCAGTCCGGGAGCGAGGGTCCCATGACTCGCTAAGAAGAGCCAAGGGTAACATAAATTGACAATCTGGGTTGTCAGGTCAGGTTGACAGGGGGCGGGGAACTGGCCCTGTCTGGGGCGTTTAGCTATGATGCCGCCCCATGTTGAGACGCATCTTTCTGCTGCTGGCCGTCCTTGTGGCCCTGATCCTGGCGGTGGTCCTCCTGGGTCCCTTCCTGATCCCGGCCACCTCCAGCGCTGGCCAGAAGCAAGCCACCGACCTAGCGCCGGCGGCCAGCCGCTTCGTCACGATCCCCTTTGAAGGGACCCGGGGCATCCCGCTTCATTTTCAGGAGGCCGGTCCGACGGGGATCCCCGCCGAGGGTCGGGGTGACGCCAACGCCGCCCAAAAGCTTGATGACCCTGCCGCCGGGGAGGGTGAATCCCCCGCGAGCGAGAACAGCGATAGCACCGTGGGCGGGAAGACGGATGTCCGCCCTACCTTCATCCTGCTCCACGGCTTCACCTTCAACCTCTTCACCTGGGACCCGATCCGGGAGTTCCTGGCCGCCCAGGGCCGGGTCCTGGCCTATGACCAGATCCCCTACGGCCTGAGCGCCAAGCTGACCGCGGCGGACTGGAGCGGGCCCAATCCCTACGCCAAGGAGGCGGCGATCTCGCAGCTCTTCGCCTTCATGGATGCCCTGGGGGTCGAGCGCGCCGTGCTGGTCGGCAATTCCTCCGGTGGCACCCTGGCGATGGAGGCAGCCCTGGCGCGGCCCGAGCGGGTGGCGGGGCTGATCCTGGTCGCCCCCTGGGTCTTTGCCCAGCGCCCGACCCTGCCGGCCTGGGTGGCGGAACTGCCGCAACTGCGCCGCCTCAGCCTGCTGATCGGCCGCAAGCTCGGGGAAGGGGTGTTGCTCGATTACTCCTATGCCGACCCCGGGCGCATCACCGACCAGCGGCGGGCCCTGATGACCCTCCATGCCCAGGTGCGCGACGCAGACCTGGCCTGGGGCGAACTGCTCAACCGCTCCCTCTCCAGCCCGGTCACCATCAGCGCCCACCTGGCCCAACTCACCCAGCCGGTGCTGCTCATTAGCGGCGACCGGGACAAACTGGTCAAGGTGGCGGACACCCGGCGGGTGGCCGATGCCTTGCCGAACGCGGCCCTGACGGTCATCCCCGGTTGCGGTCACGTGCTCCAGGAGGAATGCCCCCGCGCCTTCGAGCAGGCCGTCGCCGACTGGCTGGTGGACCATCCTGGCCTAGGCCTGGCTGCCATTGGTCCGACCCTGTCATCTGGCCAGTTCCTGCGGATGGCCAGTTTGAGCGCCCCTGCGATGTTTCCCCTTAACCAGGCAGCGCCGTCACACCCATAGAGCAACCTTTTACCGATCTACGTTCAGCTGATCACCGATCACCGATCACCGATCACCGATCACGGTTTAACCGCTTAACCTTATCAACCCCGCGAGACCCTGCTCCCATGCCCATCGCCTTTCCCTTCTCCGCCATCGTCGGCCAGGACGAGATGAAGCAATCCCTGCTGGTGGCGGCGGTCGACCCCTCCATTGGCGGGGTGCTGGTCTTTGGCGATCGCGGCACGGGCAAGTCCACCGCCATCCGCGGCCTGGCGGCCCTGCTGCCCAAGATGCGCGCCGTGGTGGGCTGCGCCTATGGCTGCGACCCGGAGGCGAGCGCCGGCAGTCTCTGCGCGGAGTGTCGGGACAAGGCCGCCAAGGGCATCAAGCCCAAGAGTCACCAGGTGCCGGTGCCGGTGGTCGACCTGCCCCTGGGCGCCACCGAGGACCGGGTCATCGGCGCCCTAGACCTGGAGCGCGCCCTGACCCAGGGCGAGAAGGCCTTCGAGCCCGGCCTCCTGGCCCGCGCCCACCGCGGCTTCCTCTATATCGACGAGGTCAACCTGCTGGAGGACCATTTGGTCGATGCCCTGCTCGACGTCGCCGCCTCCGGCGAGAACCTGGTGGAGCGCGAGGGCCTGAGCCTGCGTCACCCGGCGCGCTTCGTCCTGGTGGGCAGCGGCAATCCGGAGGAGGGGGAGTTGCGGCCACAGCTCCTGGATCGCTTCGGCCTTTCGGTGGAGGTCCGGACCCCCGAGGACCTGCCGACCCGGGTCAAGGTGGTGCGCCTGCGGGATGACTTCGAGCGCGACCAGCCGGCCTTCGTCGCCAAGTGGAAGCGCAAGGACGGCAAGATCCGCCAGCAGATCGAGGCCGCCAAGGCCGCCCTGCCGGCGGTCGCGGTCCCCGACGAGACCCTGGAGCAGGCCGCTCGCCTGTGCCTGGCCCTGGGCACCGACGGCCTGCGTGGCGAGCTGACCCTGATCCGCGCCGCCCGCGCCCTCGCCGCCCTGGAGGGCGACAGCGCCGCGGGCGTACCCCATCTCAAGCGCGTCGCCGCCCCGGCCCTGCGCCACCGACTGCGGCGCGATCCCCTCGATGAGTCCGGCTCCACGGTGCGCGTCCAGCGCGCGGTCGAGGAGTTGTTCCCGGCATGAGTCGCGGACAGGCCGGTCCGGGGGGATGCCGCCCATGATCCAACAGCTTGAAGCGGCAACCGCAGGCCAAAATCCGGCTGGCTCCTGCCCCGGGGCCCCTGGATTGCTGTCCGCCGGATGCCGCCGGGCCGATTCGACAGGAGGGCGGGCCCAGTGATGCAAGCGGTTTCAGCCCCGGGTTCGTTGCGGCTGGGCGAGGCGTCGACCGGACGCCCACACCAGCCTCAGCCCGATGCCGCCAGCCTCACCGCTCCCTGGGAGGATGCAGCAATGGCTGCCGCCCTCTTCGCCGTCGATCCGGCCGGGACGGGTGGGGTGGTCCTGCGCGCCCTGGCGGGGCCTGTCCGGGACCGCTGGCTGGACCTGGCCCGGGGCCTGCTGCCCGCGGGCTGTCCGCGCCTCAAGATCCCCCTCCATGTCAGCGAGGGCCGGCTGCTCGGCGGGCTGGACCTGTCCGCCACCCTGCGCGCCGGTCGGCCGGTGGCCGAGCGCGGCCTCCTCGCCCAGGCCGATGGCGGGGTGGTGGAACTGGCCATGGCCGAACGCCTGGAGGGGGCGACCGCCGCCCACCTCACCGCCGTCCTCGACAGCGGTGAGGTGGTCCTGGAGCGCGACGGCATCGCCGCCCGCAGCGATTCCCGCTTGGGGGTCATCGCCCTGGACGAGGGGATCGGGGAGGACGAGCACCTGCCGGAACCCCTGCGCGACCGCCTGGCCTTCCATCTCGACCTGGCGCGCTTCGGCATCCATGACACCGAGGTGACGCTCCCCTGGGGGGCGGCGGAGGTCATCGCCGCCCGCGCCCGGTTGCCGGCGGTGACCATCGGCGACGCCTTCGTCGAGACCCTGTGCGGCGCCGCCCTGGCCTTGGGCATCGCCTCCCTGCGCGGCTCCCTGCTGGCCATCCGTGTTGCTCGCCTCGCCGCCGCCTTGGGGGGGCGCGAGCAGGTGGCCGAGGAGGACGTGGCCGCCGCCGCCCGCCTGGTCCTGGCCCCCCGCGCCACCCGCCTGCCCGCCGGTGAGCCGGCCCCGGAGGAGGAGCCGCCACCCGAGCCCCCGCCCCCCGACCCGGACGAGGGCCAGAACGAGGACGACCAGGACATTCCCGACCAGCCCCTGGAGGACATGATCCTGGAGGCGGCCCAGGCGGCCATGCCCAAGGACCTGCTCGACCAGTTGCGCGCCGGGGTCGAGCGGCGCTCCCGCCCCCGTTCCCAGGGCAAGGCCGGCGCCCAGCAGCACGCCTCCCTGCGTGGCCGGCCCATCGGCGCCCGCCGCGGCGACCCGGGGCCCGGGGTGCGCACGAACGTGGTCGAGACCCTGCGCGCCGCCGCCCCCTGGCAGATCATCCGCCGCCGCGAGGTGGCGGCCCGGGGTCTGGCCCCCAAGCGCGTCGAGGTGCGCCGCGATGACTTCCGCGTTACCCGCTTCAAGCAGCGCGCCGAGACCACCACCATCTTCGCCGTCGACGCCTCCGGCTCCTCCGCCCTCCACCGCCTGGCGGAGGCCAAAGGCGCCATCGAACTCCTGCTGGCCAGTTGCTACGTGCGCCGCGACCGGGTGGCCCTGGTGGCCTTCCGCGGCCAGGGCGCCGAGATCCTGCTACCGCCGACCCGCTCCCTGGTGCGGGCCAAGCGCTCCCTGGCCAGCCTGCCCGGCGGGGGTGGCACGCCCCTGGCCTCCGGCATCGACCTGTCCCTGCTGCTGGCGGACGGCGTCCAGCGCCGCGGCGGCACCCCGACCCTGGTGGTGCTGACCGACGGTCGCGCCAATGTCGCCCGGGATGGCCTGGGGGGTCGCGCCAAGGCCGGCGACGAGGCCCTGGCCGCCGCGCGCCTGGTGCGCATGGCCGGCGTCCGCGCCCTGCTGGTCGACACCTCGCCCCACCCCCAGCCCAAGGCACGGGAACTGGCGGGGGCCATGGGCGCCACCTATCTGCCGCTGCCCTACGCCGAGGCCGGCACCCTCTCCGCCGCCGTCCAGGCGGTGGCGGGTTAGGGTTGCTCCCCGTGCGGCGGGTGGCATAGCCATGGCCGAGGGACCCCGCTGGGAGCGCGAGGGCCGCGACTGGCCCAACCGGGAGGCGAGTCGCTTCCCCGTCGAGGCCGGGCTGCGCTGGCACCTGCAAGTGATGGGGCAGGGGCCCCGCTTGCTGCTGGTCCATGGCACGGGCGCCGCCACCCATTCCTGGCGCGGGCTCGCCCCCCTATTGGCGGAGCACTTCGAGGTCCTGGCGCCGGATCTGCCCGGCCATGGCTTCACCGCCGCGCCGCCGGCGAGGGACCTCTCCCTGCCCGGGATGGCCCAGGCCCTGGGCGGGCTGCTGCACCGCCTCGGCAAGGCCCCGGACCTGGTGGTGGGTCACTCCGCTGGGGCCGCCATCCTGGCGCGCATGTGCCTCGACCGGCTCATCACCCCCCGGGGCCTGATCAGCCTCAACGGCGCCCTGCTGCCCCTGCGCGGCATGCCCGGCCACTTCTTCGCCCCCGCCGCCCGGCTGGCGGCCTCCACCCCCCTGCTGCCCCGCTTCTTCGCCTGGCGCGCCACCTCCCCAGGGGTGGTGGAGCGGCTGGTGCACAGTACCGGTTCCACCCTGGAGCCCGCCGGGATCGAGTTCTACCGACGGCTGGTGACCAACTCTGGTCACGTCGGCGCCGCCCTGACCATGATGGCCCAGTGGGACCTGGTTGCCCTGCAACGGGACCTGTCCCATCTCCGCACCCCGCTCTACCTGGTCGTCGGCGACCGGGACTGGACGGTGCCGCCCAGCGACGCGGAGCGGGTCCGTCAGGTGCTGCCCCAGTCGCGGATCATCACCCTGGCAAAACTCGGCCATCTGGCCCATGAGGAGCGCCCCGCGGAATTGGCGGCACTCATCCACCGCCTGGCGGCCGAGGCGGGGGTCGGCGCCGGGGCCTGACCCGTCAGCTGGCGCCGCCGGGAATGCTTGGGCTGGCCGATCGCCAGCGCCGGTGCCTTGGGTGCGCCGGCGGCGGCCGGCGGCTCAGTGTTTCCCGTTCCCGTGGCTCTCGGTGTCGTGACCGCTCGCCTTGTCGGCGGAGATCCGGTCCATGATGGCGAAGAGGACGCCGGAGACGACGAAGGTCATGTGGATGCCCACCTTCCAGCCCAGTTGCGTGTTGGAGAGATTTTCCACGTGCATGAAGGCCTTGAGCAGCTCGATACCGGAGATGGCGACGATGGAGCCGATGAGCTTCATCTTTAGCTCGGCGAAGCCGACGTGCCCCATCCACTTGGGCCAGTCCTCCTGATTTTCCGCCTCGATGCGGGAGACGAAGTTCTCATAGCCGGCGAGGACGATGATCAGCACCAGATTGGCGATCATCACCACGTCGATGAGGGAGAGGATACCGATGATCACATCCCCGCCCGAGCCGGTGAAGACCAGGGGCACGAAGCTAAAGAATTCCTTGGCAAATTTCACCAGGAGCAAAGCCATGGCCAGGACCAGCCCGAGGTAGAAGGGCGCCAGCAGCCAGCGGCTGTTGAAGAGCACCCGTTCCAGCAAGAGTTCGATGGATTTCATGAGCAGACTCCAAAAAAGGGTGGGGGATGCTAACCGCCGGTGCCGTGGGATTCAATGCGCATCGTCACCCGCTAGCTAGTGGTGCCGGGAGTGAAAGGAAGTAGGTAGAGAATGAAATGCCTTATAGTAAGCAGGGATGAATGTCGGATTTTGTCGGAATTGATGTAGATTTTGTCAGATTTATCCTTGCTTGCCCTCGCTATTTGACATGGCTAAGTATTATGATTAAGATATAAAATGCCTGTTAAAGCAAGGTGGCCAGTATTTTAATAACATGGTAATCCATTGTTCTAAAATTTAAGAAAATTCCATGAATGGATTCAGACTGTGATCTCGGAACTGACTTGGGTTGACAAAATAATTATCTAGTTCATGGTGAAAAATGAGTGACTGGGACTCGCTTTATTTTCCTATTCCCTATGAATACAAACCGCTTTTCACCAGATTGGCGGCAAGCTGTAGGGTGCTGCTGGAACGTTCAGATCTAAAGTCTGGCCAGCGATGCATGCTAGAGAAGCTACATTTTACCCTCCTGCGTCTACCAGTACTTACGCTGGACGTGGATTACATTGTCATACTGGCCAATCCCCATCATGATGAATTTGATACATGGGGAACCTACACTATTGAAATAAATCAGAATTTCTTCCGTCTAACCAATGCCTTTTATCTTGACTCAGTAACCAGTGAAGATCATTCTCGTACCCGGCTAGTCTTGCATTGTGAAAATAATGGCTATCGCTATAACTATGGTGAAGAAGATTATCTTAATTATACTATTTTGAAGGATGGATCTGCGGTTGGGAGTCATTGTGTAGAAACCTCAATTCAAGATTAATTGTCTATAATGAGCAAGAAGCATTTGATTGGCACCAATACCATGACCCATTGGCTTGGGAAAAGATGCTATCGCTTTTCAGCTAGTCAGAGGCAACCTTAAAGTCAATAATTATCCTGTAAATCGGAGCGCTACCAAAGGCTGAAAGAATGTATCCAAAAATTTATAAAAAAATTGCTTTAAAGATGCCGATTATTAAGGATGTTATAATCGAACGAGATTCCCTGCGGTCTGAGTTAGGTCTTGCTTTCAGCAGTAGAGATCTTATATCTCAAGGGTTGGCTACTGCGTTATCTGAACAGAACAGGATTGCGAACGAACTAGCATTGGCTTTATCAGAACAGTATCGATTATCTGGTGCATTAGCTCTAGCTGAAGCCGAACATAGCCAGATAAACAATGCACTAGACTCCGCTTTATATTTACGGGATCGGATAGCCAGTGAATTGGATCTGGCTGTGTCTGAACAGGAGCGGATAGCTAACGAACTCGCTCTTAATTTATCTGCACGGGATCGAATGGCCAGTGAATTGGCTCTAGCCGTGTCTGAACAGGATCAGATGGCCAACGAGCTCGCTTTAGCTTTATCCCAACTAAATGAATTAGCCAGGAGATTATCTTTCGCCGAGTCCGAACAAGTCCGTTTAGAAAGTGAACTAGCCTTGGTAGTGTCTGAGCGGAATCGAGCAGCCAATGAACTGGCGGATTATTTGCCTTATCTAGAAATCATAAAATCCCTTATAAAAAAAATAGAGTCAAACTATAATAAAACGTCCAGATTTGCAGTTGAGGAAAGCACAATTTGGCATGACAATGCATATTATGCTGAGGCTGAGGATTGGACCTGGCTTTTCTGGGATGGCAATCAACCTTTTCTGTCATTATTTCAAAAACTTGATCTCTCCGCCGTTCTTGAATTGGCTTGTGGTCATGGCAGGCATTCCGAGGTTCTACTAAATAATTATGGGGATATCATCAATGAACTGCATTTGATGGATGTTCTTTCGTCAAATATAGAATACTGCAAAAGAAGGTTGGGAGTTAATAAGAAAATAAATTATCATGTAAATAACGGAATCTCTTTCGAGGGAATAGAAAAGGAAAGTCTTTCAGCTATTTTTTGTTATGATGCCATGGTGCATTTTCGCAGAGATATAGTTGAGTCCTATATGTTCTCTGCATTCGACGTTTTGAAAAAAGGGGGGCGCGTATTGCTCCATCATTCTAATTTTACTAATGATCCTGACAATGCGTTTGGGGCTAATCCCCACGCCAGGGCCTATATGTCAAAAGATCTCATAAGAAAATATGCACTTAACGCTGGCCTTGAGATTCTAGAACAGCGCGTGATAAATTGGGGTAATATAGATAATCTGGATTGCCTAAGTCTTTTTGAAAAGCCTTGTTCGGACTAAGAGGCTATCTAAAAACCGCTTCTACGCTGGTAATTCGCAATCACTTAATTCATATTAATTTGACTACCGGTGATCTGCCGAGGGCATAAAACTTCGCTGGTGCAAACCATGCGGATCTTCAAGATCAAAAAATATCGGCATCCTAGTTTTATGGTCCTCAAGGCAGCAAATGATAAACCGGCATCTTCCCATAACCCTTCGCCAGTGGTTGGTAACCCAGGTATTCGCACGCATACCAAGGTGAACCCGGTCCCCCGTGTGAGGACTGGGCGGCGGCGTGGGCGGTCTCTTCCGCGGTGAGCAGGGCGACAAATTGCTGGGAGGCATAGACCTTGCCCGGCAGGGTGATGGGTTCGATGCGGGCGGTGCGGGAGACGTGGCTGCCGTAGACGATGGGGCGTCCGGTCAGGGGGTGCTGGCCGGTGTAGACGGGGCCGGCGTGGAGGCCAATGCGCAGGCTGAGGTGGTCTGGAAGGCCATGGGCCCGGGGATCAAGACGGCTGAAGCTGTCCTGGAGGGCGAAGGCGTAATGCAGCAGGGCGCGGGCGCTGGACATGACGACATAGAGGGCGTCGCCCCAACTCTCCACCAGTTCGGGCGGGGTGCTGATGCCCCGCAGGCGCTCCTGGATGCGGGCCAGGTAGTCCCAAAAGCCCGGCAGTTCCTCCTCGCGCAGCTTGGTGAAACCCACCAGATCGGCGAAAAGCAGGGTCTTGAGGACCCGCTGCGGTTCCCGGGGCGGCGGGACGGAGAAGGGCGGGGTGACGGCGGCCGCGGGGTCCAAGACCGTGGCAGTGGCGGAGGATGCAATGGACCCGGCGGTCGCGGCGGACCCGCTGGTTGCGCCGGATGGAGCGAATGCAGGGGATACGGCTGACGTGGCGGAGGCCCAGGTCGCGGCGGATGGGTTAGACGTGGCGACGGTGTTGATGGGGGTGGATGCGACGCACGGGGCCGGGTTGCGCTGACGACAACGCACGGCGTCCAGGTCGATGAGGCGCAGGCGGGCCAGGTCGGGCCAGTGGTCCATGAAATCCGCCGCCGTGCCGGCCCCCAGGGCGGCGGCATAGTCCCAGACCAGCAGCAGATAGGGCGCCGTGTCCAGGAGGTCGGCCCGCAGCCGGGCCAGGCCGTCGATGATCTGGTTGTTGAAGCGGAACAGCCAGTCGTGGCCGAGATAGGGCTCCTCGGTGGCGTGGGTGACGCTGGTCACCAGCTTGAGGGCATGGCGAAAGCGCCGCTCCCAGCGGGGCCCGGCGGGGGCGACGCGGGCGCGGATGAAGTCCTCCGTGGCGAAGGGCAGCACCAGGTGGACCTCCGCGTCCCGTTCGAGCAGGGCCTCGACGAACAGCAGTTCGGTGCCGGCGCTGGCGGAACTGTAGCCGATCTGGGGTCCCAGCTTGTCGAGGTGTTCCTGGATGGCGTGGCGCACCGCCCCCTCGCAGTCGGCGGGAAAGACCGGCTGGACCGCCCCGGTTGGGTCGAGGGGCTGTCCACCGCCGATCAGGATCACAGGCGTCGGCAGTAGGTCCAGCAGCACGGGGGGGACCGGGAAGCCGCCCTCCTGGAGGGACAGCAGGCGCTGGCGGGCCTCTAGCACCCAGGCATAGTGGCGCCGCTCGTCCGCCAGGGCCTGGCGGTAGCGGGCCTCGGCCAGGGCCGGGTCCCCGGTGAGCAGGGCGCATTCCCCGCCATCGACCAGGGTGAAAAACCGCGCCTTGAGCGCCGGTGAGGGTTCACCGAGCAGGGCGCCCCCCGGATCAGCACTGGGGAGGTGGGTGGTGGCGGTGGCCTGGACCTCCCGGGCGATCGCCGTGGCTCGGGCTGTCTCCCCCAGCAGCCAGGTCAGGCGGGCGGCATGCACGCCGCTGGCGCAGCGCCGATGGGCGCGAAAGGCGCGCAGGTAGCTGTCCCGGCCCAGGCGCAGGTCCTGGGGATTGCCCTGCTGGCGCCACAGTTCGGTGTGGATGCGCGCCCGCAGTTCCAGGGTTTCCGGGTCGCAGGGGGTGCTGCCGGGACTGGACTGGCCCAGCCGGCGTAGGTCCCGGGCCAGGTCCTCGATCCAGGCCAGATCCTCGCCTCGGGCCAGGGCCTGGTCGGAGGTCGCGCTACCGGGGGCCGCGTTTAAGGGAGGCGAACCAGGCGCGGCGCCGGTGGCCGCCCCGGTCGCCGCAGTGGGCGCCGGATCCCGCAGGGTCGCCGGCAGGTGCTCGCGCAGCAGGGTGAGGATGTGGGCGGCGTAGGGCTCGCCGCTCGCCAGCACCTCGGGCAGGGCCGCCACTTGCTGGCGCGCCTCGAGGAGGCCACCGCTGCGCATCAGGGCCAGGATGCCCAGCAGGTGCAGGTGCCGGTTGTCGGGATAGTCGCGCCGGGCCTGGATGGCCCGGTCATAAGCCAGGAAGCATTGGCCGGCCTCGAGCAGGCCCTCGATCATCTGACTCCATTCCGCCGCGGTCGGCGCGGCCCCCAGGGCCGGGGTGTCCATGGCGCCGAGGCTCAGCGTCCCATCACGCCGAAGGGGTCCAGGGTCCGGACCGGCTGGGACATCTGATTGACGCTGTGGCCCATGCCTCGGGTGGTCTGGATTAATTGGTCGAAACGCCAGGCCATGGTCCCGATACCGTTGGTGATGGTGGCGACGTGCTGATCCATGCCGGCCATGTCCCCGTCGATGGTCTGGACGGTCTGGGCGATGCGGGTCATGTCCTGGCTCATGAACACCAGATCCTCGCGCATCGGTGGCAGGCTGCGCACCTGGTCGGTCATCGCCGTGACGGCGGCGGTGATCTGGTGCATGTCGGCGTTGACGCGGGACACGTCGCCATGCATGGATTCCATGCTGGCGGTCATGGAGTGCATGCCCTCGGCCAGGTCCTGAATCAGGTAGAAATTGATGGCGGCGGCGATCACCAGTAACAGGACCACTCCGCGGATGATCCCTTGGGTGCGGCCGGCGATGCGCAGGCCGATCTGGTTTTCTTCCGTCATCCGCGCGTCGGCGGCGGTGACGGTCTGGTGCAGGACCTCGATCAGGGTACGGGTATCGCTCATGGTGAGCTCTGGTCAGGCGGTGACGAGGCGGCGCTGGGAGTCAGGGTCAGGGGTGAGGCGGGACCATGGGACGCGGAGACGGACGTGGGCAAGGGATCCCGGTCCTCGCCCGCGATCGCGGGTTGGGTCGTAACCAGGGTTCGTATGAAGGGGTTCACTTGAAAGGGGTCATCCAGTTGAAGACGCGCATCGGGCCGGACAGGGTATGCACGTCGCCGCCCATGACCCCGACCGTCTCATTCATGGCGCCGAAACTGCCGGCCATGCGGGTCACGCCCTCGGTGATGCTGGCCATGTTGGTGTCCAGATTGCTCATGCGCCGTGACAGCAGGTCCATGTTGATGGAGATGTCTCGGACGTTGCCGCGCATCCGGTCCATCTCCGTGGCCATGACGGGCATCTCGGTGATCTGGGTCTGCATCTCCAGGACGGCGGTCTTCATCACCGTCATGTCCGCGGCGATGGCGGAAAAGTTGTGGTTGATCCTGCCGACGGCGGCGACCATGGGCTTGATCCGCCAGGAGAGGGTGAGCAGCAAGAGGAGCATGATGATGCCCACCACCGCCAGGCTGACCATACCGTAGCGGACCAGGGCCGTGGTGCGGCGGGCCACCCGCAGGTGCATGGCGAACTGCTGGTCGAGCAGGTGGTGGAAACCGCTGGCGATCTCGTCGATCCGGGTCTGATCCGCGGGGGCTTCGGGCATGGGGGGACTGCTGGGGGGTGTCGCGCCGGAGGTGGTGACGGGCGATCTTAGCCCTAGCCCCAGCGGCGGGCAAGATCCCTGCCAGGTGTGGCGACTGGCGAAGGCTTGCTGATATACTGTCAAGAGTATCTGACACTCAGGAAAGTAAGGCAGACATGACAGCTTCGGTAACGCCGCCCTCACGCCTGCCCCCCGGCCCGGCGTCCCCCCATGCCGTGGTGATCGGCAGCGGCTTCGGCGGCCTGGCGGCGGCGGTGCGGCTGGGGGCGCGGGGGTATCGGGTGACGGTGCTGGAGAAGCTCGATGCCCCGGGTGGACGGGCCTATGTCTTCCACCAGGACGGCTTCACCTTCGACGCCGGGCCGACCATCGTCACCGCGCCCTTCGTCCTGGAGGAACTCTGGGGGTTGTGCGGCAAGCGCTTCGCCGACGATGTCGAGCTCGTGCCCATGATGCCCTTCTACCGCATCCGCTTCGACGATGGCGACACCTTCGACTATAGCGGCGACCCGGCGCAGGTCCGCGCCGAGATCGCGCGCTTCGCCCCCGGAGACATCGCCGGTTACGACCATTACATGCGGGAGAGCGAGGCCATCTACCGGGTGGGCTTCGAGCAACTCGGCGACGTGCCCTTCAACAGCTTCTGGGACATGCTCAAGATCGTCCCGGACATGGCGCGCCTGGGCAGCTACCGCACCGTCTATGGCCTGGTCTCCAAGTACATCCAGGACCCGCGCCTGCGCATGGTCCTGTCCTTCCATCCCCTGCTCATCGGCGGCAACCCGCTGACGGTCACTTCCATCTATGCCCTCATCTCCTTCCTGGAGCGCAACTGGGGGGTGCATTCCGCCATGGGGGGCACCGGCAGCCTGGTCAAGGGGCTGGTGGGGCTGATCGAAGGGCAGGGCAGCCAGATCCGCTGCAACGCCGAGGTGGCGGAGATCACCGTCTCAGGACGGCGGGCCACCGGCGTGCGGCTGAAGTCCGGCGAGGTCATCCCCGCGGACGTGGTCGTCTCCAACGCCGATGCCGCCTGGACCTACCGCTATCTGGTACCCGCCGAGCACCGCCATCGCTGGACCGACCGCCGCCTGGAGCGCGCCCGCTACTCCGCCGGCCTCTTCGTCTGGTACTTCGGCACCAAGAAGCGCTATGAAGAGGTGCCCCATCACTCCATCCTCCTCGGGCCACGCTACCAGGGCCTGCTCCAGGACATCTTCAAACACAAGCGCCTTGCCGAGGATTTCAGCCTCTACCTGCACCGGCCCACGGCGACCGATCCCAGCCTGGCCCCGGCGGGGTGCGACACCTTCTATGCCCTGGCGCCGGTGCCCCATCTGGGCAGCGGCACGGACTGGGCAAGCCAGGCGGAGCCCTATCGCGCCGCCATCGCCCGGTACCTGAGCGCCTCCGTTCTGCCGGACCTGGAGGCGCAGGTGGTGACCTCCCGGGTCGCCACGCCGCGGGATTTCCGCGATCGCCTCAACTCCTTCATGGGCGCCGGCTTCAGCCTGGAGCCGGCCCTGTCCCAGAGCGCCTGGTTCCGGCCGCACAACCGCAGCGAGGAACTGGAGCGCCTCTACCTGGTCGGCGCTGGCACCCACCCCGGGGCCGGGGTGCCCGGCGTCATCTCTTCAGCCCGTGTTCTCGACAAGGTGGTTCCCCATGCCTCAGAGCTGGCTTGATCCCCAACTCGCGACGCCCGCGGACCTGGCGGCCTGCCGGGACCTGCTGTGCGGAGGCTCGCGCTCCTTCTATGCCGCTTCCTTCCTGCTGCCACGGCGGGTGCACGAACCGGCGACGGCCCTCTATGCCTTCTGCCGGGTCGCTGACGACGAGATCGATCTCGCCGATTGCAGCACCGAGGCCCTGGGCCGCTTGCAGGTCCGCCTGGATCACATCTACGCTGGCCGGCCGGACCCCGTTCCCGCCGATCGCGCCCTGGCGGCGGTGGTCGCCCACTTCGACCTGCCCCGCGCCCTGCTGGACGCCCTGCTGGAAGGGTTCGCCTGGGACGCCGCCGGGCGCCGCTATCCGGACCTGAGTTCGGTCTATGCCTATTCGGCGCGGGTGGCCGGCACCGTCGGCGCCATGATGGCGGTCCTGATGGGCGAACGCTCCCCGGCGGTGACGGCCCGGGCCTGCGACCTGGGCGTGGCCATGCAGCTCACCAACATCGCCCGGGACGTGGGGGAGGACGCGCGCAACGGCCGCCTTTATCTCCCCGAGGACTGGCTGCGGGCGGAGGGCATCGACCCGGATGCCTGGCTGGCCAAGCCGGTCTACAGCCCGGCCCTGGCGCGGGTCGTCCGCCGCCTGCTCCAGGCCGCGGACCAACTCTACGCCCAAGCCGACGAGGGGATCGCCGGTCTGCCCCTGACCTGCCGCCCCGGCATCAACGCCGCCCGTTTCCTCTACGCCGAGATCGGCCGCGAGCTGGAGCGCCAGGGGTGTGATTCCATCTCCCGACGGGCGGTGGTGCCCGCCGGGCGCAAGGCCCAGTTGCTCATGCGCATCCTCGGCACGGCCCTGGTGCCGGCCGGTTGCGGCGCCATCCTTTCCTTGCCCGAGACCCGCTTCCTGATCGAGGCCATCGCCACCGCCGGCTGCCCGGCCCAAAGCGAGCCGGCCCTCACCGGCCCGGGCCTGGGGCGGATCGAAGGCAAGGTGGTCTGGGTCCTGGATCTCTTCGAGCGCCTGGAGCGTCGGGACCAGGAACGGCGCGCGGCTCTGGAAAACGCCCGGGCCGAGGTCGCGGCGGCCCTACTGGGCTGAGGGCAAACCACTTTCCCGTCAGGGCTGGCCGGTCAGGGCCAGCCGCGGGCGGCCGCGGGCGCGCTAACAGACATGAGATGGCGCGCCACACCCCTGTGAATGAAAGCCTCTGTCGTGGCCTACACGCTAACTGTCATTAGGGGACGCGCCATATCCCTGAAATTGAAATACTTTGCCGTGATTTTCACGCCAAACCAAGCACACTATTAGTAACCACCACTCGGAGTTTGATCCAACATGAAATCCTATGCCTTCGTCGGCGGGGCCGTCATCGGCCTGCTCATCGGTACCGCCATTGGTTTCTACCTCATCCCCATGCTGCTTAAGTAGGTCGCGTGGTGGTAAAGGCGGCGGGCTTTTGAACTATCGCCAGGAAATGGCGCCATTAGGGTCGGGCGTCCTCTGGCGGGGGACGCCGTGAATACGTCCCTGTAGGCTTGACGACCGCATCCCTGCGGTCGACACCCCCGCCAGAGGCCACCCGACCCTCCTTGCCGTCAACGCACCCGCCATAGGCCGCGCCGCCAGACCCTTCTTGCGATCGAGGCGATCGCTAGACGCTACCTGACCCACATTGGGGTCGATACCCCCACCAGAGGCCACCCGGCCCTCATTGCTGTTCTTGGCTCCTTACCTGCCTAAGTGGTTAGGAACGCACCCGGGGCATCCGGAAGGGCAGGAGTAACTGCACCCAGCGTTGGCGAAAGCGGTCCAGGGACAGGCTCTCATGGACCGCCGTCACCTTGTCCCCGGTCAGGTTTGCCGAGACCAGTGACCGGGCATAGAAGGGGGTGTCTTCCAGGGTTTCCAGGATTCGGGCCGGTTGCTCGGGGTCCGCATGGGTGCCGCGGGGGATGCGCCAGATGCGGGTGGTGGGCAGGGTGTGGCGGGTAAGCGGCTCTAAATTAGTCACGGCGCCGCTCGCGTCAAAGTGCAGCGCCAGCCGGGCCCCATCTACCGTGCCACCATTAGTTGTCGCATCTCGCTCAACCTTGCTATTGGAGGCGACCATGTTGGGTCCGGTCACTTGGCGGGGGACGACGTGGTAGAGCACCGTGGTGCTACCGCGATGGGTAGCCCGGGACCAGTCCCAGCCGTGGAAGGCGTTTTCCAGGGGTTCATCGCCGGCGTTGGAATCGAAATAGGCCGGACCTGACCAGCGCAGGGCCGGGGAGGCCATCTCGACGTGGACATGGGCCAGGGGGGCGATGGGGACCCAGCGGTGGCGGGCGGCGGGGTCCAGGGGGGCCTGATAATCGGCCAGGGCCTCGGGGTAGAGGCGCACCCGTCCCAGCAGCCGGTGGGGGATGGGCATGCCGCGCTCTTTGATGTCGACGATCAGGGAATCCTGGTCCCAGTGCAGGCTGCTGGGACCTATGGCCAGGTGGTTGGCATCCCGGGACAGGGCGCCGCGGCCTCGTTCCGTCAGGCTCCAGCGTTTGCCGCCCCGACCGTAGAGGGCGACGTTGAGGCCGCAATAATTCAGGGGATCGACCGCCGCCACGCCCTGGCGGCGTCGTGCCCAGGCGTAGTAGGGCGAAAAGACGCTGCCGAGCATGGCGATGATGGTCAGGCCATGGTGGCCGTCGTCGCTCAGGGCGTCGAGGTACCACCAGACATAGCCGCCGGGGACTACCGGCTGGTCGAAGTGAGGTCCGAGAGCACGCATGCGGCGGCGAGTCGGCCGGAGAGGGCCGCCATCGGCACCCCCGCCCCCGGGTGGACGCTCCCCCCCGCCAGGTAGAGGCCGGGTAATTTGGTGCGCGTGCCAGGGCGGCTGAAGGAGGCCTTCCAGCCGTGGGAGGCCTGGCCATAGAGGGCGCCCCCCGTCGCGGGGAAGAGGCGGTTGAAGTCCGTCGGGGTGGTGACCCGCGTGTTCGCCGGGGTGCGTTGCACCCGCAGGCCGCAACGTTCCAGGAGGGAGAAGGCGCTGGCTTCGCATGACTCGATCTCGGCGAGGGAGAAGGCGTGAGTGTCGCCGATCGCCGGGGCGTTGACCAGACAGAGGAGACGCTCCGGGCCAGACGGCTGAAGGACGGCATCGGGGGCGTCGGCGCGGTCCTGGGCGCAGACATACACGGTGGGCGCGGCGGGGAGCCGCCCCTGGCGGAAGATGGCGTCGAACTCGGCGGGATAATCGCGGGAAAAGAAGACGCTGTGCCGCACCAGGGGAAAGCCTTCGGTTGCCGCGACCAGGTTCCAGGTCACGGCGGACAGGGAGCGCTGGCTATCCCTGGCGAGGGGGACCCGGTTCCGCGCCGCGTCCCCCAGCAGGCCGGCGTGCAGGGCCGCGACATCGCCATTCATCACCAGGCCCCGGGCGGCCAGGGTTTCGCCCGTGGCCAGGCGTACCCCCGTGACCCGCTGGCGGTCGGTCAGGATCTCCGTGACCTCGGTGTTGAAGCGGAAGGTGGCGCCCCGGGCCTCGGCCAGTCGCCGCAGGGTGGCGGCGATCTGGTGCATGCCGCCGTCCACCGTCCAGACCCCCT
>WBZM01000591.1_pt1 | contig 47770 bp, 37 predicted proteins | sample 5204271 | NCBI WGS metagenome assembly WBZM01 (sample SAMN12344346, study PRJNA552823) | activated sludge metagenome | biome: Activated sludge suspended growth; feature: Nitrification reactor; material: Wastewater; isolation source: activated sludge from nitrification reactor of wastewater... | reverse complement strand
CCTTTAGCGGCACCGGCGTAAGCTTTAACGGCACCAACTACATCTTTACCGCACCAAACCCGGGCGGTACCTCTGCTAACTACATTATTACAGCCAGCAGCGGCTCAGGCTGCCAGGACCAACAGGTGCTTACCGTTTACCAAAATGCTTCAATAACTTCTTCCGCAGCTGATATGTGCGAAGGCCAAACAAGAACATTAAATGCCTCAATTGGCCCCGGCTTCTGGAGCGCTACCTGCGGCGGCTGCGTTTCGGGCAATACATTTACTGCACCTGTACCTGGCGGCAACTCAGCTACCTATACCATCAGTTATGCAGTTATCGGCAGCGCCTGTAGCGCTGCTACGCAAAATATCACCGTATACGCTCAACCGGTATTAACCATACCATCAGCAGTATGCGAAAGTGCAACGGCATCTGTTAGCAGCACCAAAAATGTTACCTGGTCTGCAGCTTCAGGCAGCTTCTCACCGGGCAGCGGCACTTCCTCTTCATACTCACCGGCTAACTTAACTGCACCTACAGCAAGCCAAAGCATAACTATTACCGGCACTAACGGCGCATGTAGCGCAAACGGTAACATAACTGTTTGGAACAATGCCACCATCACCTCATCTGCCGCCGCTATGTGCGAAGGCAGCACCAGGACCTTAACGGCAGACATTGGCCCGGGCACCTGGACGGGTGATTGCGGCGCCTGTGTATCAGGCACCACCTTTACCGCTCCTACCCCTGCAGGTAATATGAGCACCAATACAATGACCTACACCGTAACCGGCAGCGCCTGTGCGGCACCTAAGCAGGATATAGATGTTTACCACATGCCTTCAACAGCTAATGCCGGTTCTGATATTACTAACGGTTGCGGCTTAGGTACTACATTAGCAGGTGTTGCACCTACTTATGGTTCAGGAACATGGTCTCAATTTGCAGGCCCCGGTTCTACAACCTTCAATACCCCTTCAAGCGCTACCTCTACAACTACCGTAAGCAGTTTAGGCACCTATACGTATACCTGGACAGTAGGTAACGGCCCATGCCCTACCAACAGCGATAACACCGATGTAACCTATAACACAGCTATGTCGGCCTCGTATGCCTTTGATGATTGTATGAATGCAGGCGGCAGCGATTACTACTATGTAATGGTAACCGGCAGTTCAGGTACCCCACCTTATACCTTCTCAGGCACTCCGGTAGGCAATGTATCAGGCACCCAGAAAGTGTATGAACAATTAGCAGGCAGCAGCACATCTTATACTGTAACCGATAACATCGGTTGCACAGCAACAGTAACTCCAACTGCTCCTTCAGGCCACCCAACTGATATACCGTTTACCTCAAGCACCGGCAGCAAAACAGTGGATTGCTACGACCAGGCCCTGAACAAATGGTTAACCTTCCGCGATAACAACAACGATGCTATCCTGTCTATACAGGCGGGTTCAGTTGACTTAGGACTGGTAAATGTGACAGTATACCGCGATGGATCAGAAACCTCGGTGTTCCCTTCAGTAACCCAGCCAAACTGCCAGGCATTTACAGACCTTAAAGCGATGAAGCGTCACTTTGTAATGACCTCTTCCAACTACGCTTACCCGGCTGTATTCCCAAGCAATGTAGGAGTAAGATTATACTTCAGCGATGCGGAACTACAAAGCCTGATTACTGCTTCTACGGGTAACAACATACCAAACAACAGCTGCAGCGAGAATGACGACATTAACTCATTAAGCGAGTTGTATGTAACCAAGTATAGCGGCCCTAACGAGGATAACGACTACTCCAACAACAACGTATCGGGCGTTTACAAGGTATATGGCGATGCAAACGGCTACGGCACACCTGATGGCCCGCTGACCAAATCGGCCAACGGCTTCAGCTCGCTGTTTACCTCAGGCCAGAACCACCACTATGTGCAGATGAATGTAGACCGCTTCAGCGAGTTCTGGATGTATGGTTCCAAGCAGGCGCAGGCGCTTCCTGTAGAAATGATCTACTTCGAAGCCAACGCTATAGACAACTCGTATATACAGTTAAAGTGGGCTACCGCGCTTGAGATCAACAACCATGGCTTCTGGATTGAGCGCAGTGTGGATGGTGTAAACTTTACCCAGGTTGCGTGGGTAGATGGCCACAACAATACCACCATCCAACAGAACTACAGCTACAACGACATCAATGTAAACAACGGCGTACGTTACTACTACCGCTTACAGCAGGTAGATAACGACGGCCAGTTTGAATACACAGATATTGTTAGCGCAATAATCAACAACTCAGCCAGCTTTGAAGTAATGGACTTTGTTCCGAACCCAACCAGCCAGGCTACCAACCTGGTGATAACTTCAGGAACGGAACAGGAGATAACTGTAGAAATCTACAATGTTATCGGTGAAAAAGTGCTGAGTGAGAAGCATGGCTTGAGTAAGGGCACCAATCAGATTGCATTTGACCTGAATATGCTTGCATCCGGCACTTACACTGCTGTTATTACTTCTAACAGCGATGTACACAGCAGAAAGCTGGTAATCAGCAGATAGTTCTTGCTGTTGTTAACGATACAAAGAGCTGCCTATGGCGGCTCTTTGTGCGTTTAGGTATTCACGAAATTCTGTTAGGTTTGCCACCTCAATTTTAGGACGGTGAAGCTATCAGTTATAATGCCCGTTTTTAACGAAAAGAAAACCATTCGCGAGATTATAGCGAAGGTAATGGCCGTGCCTATAGATAAGGAACTGGTTATTGTAGATGACGCCTCTACCGATGGCACCCGCGATATTTTAAAGGAGTATGAAGGTAAGCCCGGCATTAAAGTGTATTACCACGAAAAGAATAAAGGTAAAACAGGGGCTATACGAACCGGCATACCCTATACTACCGGCGAAATCATCTCTATACAGGACGGCGACCTGGAAACTGACCCTAATGACTTTGTAGCCTTAACTGAGCCTATTAAAAAAGGAGAAGCTGCAGTGGTGTATGGCTCGCGCTACCTTAACCGCACCGAAAAGAGCCTGTATTTTGCCTATAAGTTTGGCGCGCGCTTTTTAAGCTGGGTGGTTAACTTTTTATACTGGCAGAATATTACGGATGAAGCTACCTGCTATAAGGTTTTCAGGGCCGATGTGTTAAAGCAAATACCACTTACTTACGACCGTTTTGAGTTTTGCCCCGAGGTTACCGCCAAGGTTAGCAAAATGGGTTATAAAATTAAAGAGCTGCCCATGAACTACTACCCCCGCAGCTTTGCCGAGGGTAAGAAAATGAACTGGCGCGATGGCGTTAAAGCCCTTTGGGTGCTTATTAAATTCCGTTTTATCAGTTAGGGCGTTTTGTCGGCCGCAATAACGTGCTGTTGTTGTTTCTTTTTCTGTTAGGTTGGTTCAATATCCGGATGTAATACTTTAACACCTGATTTTAAATATATTTGGGCGCAGTGGCCAAGCAACAAAAACAGCAACCCGTATCTAAGCCCCAGGCTAAAAAGCCGGCTGAAGCCCAATCAAGTGGTTTTGGTGGTTTTATGCTGCGCAACCTGGCAGTGTTGGCCGGGGTGCTGGTTCTATACTTTATTTTTAATAGTCTTTTTGGTAAGGAGCGCGAACTAAGCCAGCTTACGGAGCAGTTTTATGCTATAAGAGCCACCAACCCACAAGACCCTCAACTACGTAACCTGTACGACCGCATTATGCCTTTGCAGGCCGAGGTACAAGGCGATACCGGTTTTGTCAAAAGCATTACCCGCGGGTACAATTGGGCCATTAACGACCTTGCCATTGCCAACATGAAGAACCTGGAGAGCGTTAAGGAAGAAATTCACCGCAATGGCGAGGATTCTACCCCTCAGTCTTTGTTGCAGGCTAAATTGAAACGCAAAATAGGCCTGTACACCTTTATTGAATACATAAAAGCCAACACGCCGGAAAACGCTGTAATACTGTTGCCCGAAGGCGATGCGGCAGTTTCAAATAACGGCAAGTGGAATTTTATTTATGACCCGGAGTGGATGGAATACTTCCTTTACCCCCGCCTTTGTTTGGCAATTGGCAGAGAGAATGAACACCCTGACCTGGCCAAGCGCATAACGCATATTGTAATTATTGAAGGCAAGGGCTACGATAAACTGAAATACAACGTGCCGATTGACCAACGCCCTACCGAGGCGGTATTGCCCTACAATGCGCCCCCACCGGGCATGCAAACCGATTCCTTAACCGGTAAACCGCAAATACAATAACATGCTGGCAGTAGGTATTTTACTTTGTTACTTGTTGGGTATAGCGGTAATGCAGCTTATAAGCCGCAAATACTCGCTGGCAGAGTGGATTGGGTTTTCTTTCCTGATCGGTATGGGGCTGGAAACTGTTTTTCTTTTTCTGTTTGATATTGTAGGAATCAAATATTCGCAGGGGGCACTTATTGGTGTTAACCTGGTGGCAATACTGGGCTTACTGGCGGCCAACTACAAAAACCTGTTGGCGTTTAAAGATGAATTTAAAGCCCCTGCATTCAGCTATAAGGATATAAACCTGGCCGCCCTTGCTATTCTTTGTTTTGCTGCTTACCTGTTTTATGCCATTACCGTTAAAAACCTTTTCTGGCCGCCGGCGGACCACGATGCCATTGGCTCGTTCGATAAGCTGGGCAAAATAATGGCGTTGGAAGGCAAGCTTAAAATCAGCCTGTTTCAATACAATTTAGAAGGTGCCGGTGGTATTTATCCGCCCTTGTTTCATGGCAGCTTTGCTTACGTATACATCTTTGGGGCCATCATACCCAAAATAGCCACCACCTTGTTCTTCCTTTCGCTGCTAACAAGCTTCTATGGACTGCTACGCAAGTATGTTGACTCCACTGCCGCATCTCTATTTACACTGCTGTTGATGATAACGCCCGAGTTGTTTTCGCATGCGGCCCTTTCTTTGGGCAATTTGCCAACTACGGCCTACGTTGGCCCAGCTGCACTGGCTACCATTTTATGGCTGGATAAGCGCGATAGAAAATACTTCTGGATTGGCGCTATACTGATGGCCTTTGTAATTTGGGTGCGTAGTGATACCGTTGTGTTTACCGCCGCCGCACTATTAATTGTAGGCGTTGATTTTCTGCGCAACAAAAACTGGAAAGATTTAGTGTCATACGGGGCAGTAGCCGTATCGCCATTCATAATCTGGACGCTGTATGTTAAGGTTAAATTGGCATCTGCACAGGGCGCACGTTTAAACACTGCTATAGGCATTAACGGCGAGCGCTTAAGCCTAATGGGCAATTACGTTAAGGCCTTTCTTTTCGGCGGGCAGTACCAGGCTACTTTGCCTAACGGCATCCATAGCCAGGGCATTGATGGCGGGCAGCTTTTCGGTATAGTATTTATTCTTTTTGTAATAGTGCTGTTGGTTAATCTCGCCTTCATATTCAAAACAGGTATTAAGGAATATTTTAATAAAAATTTTTCAGTGCTGGCCTTTATACTGGGGTCTTTCTTTCTCTATTTCCTGGTATTTTATCTGATAGACGAAAAAGCCCAGAACTCACCCATGTACTCCTTAATGGAAAGCTCCTTTAAGCGTGGCCTGTTTTGCTTTGTACCACTGGCCCTGTTCTATTGCGCCGCCAGCCCTGCCTCAAGCTGGTTGTTTGAGCGTATTGAAAAGTTCAGAATGGGCAGCTAGGTTTTTTTAAGCGCATTCAACTATTTATTATTTTTAGTATGAATGTAACCCTATGAAAAAACTTACCTACACTATTTTTCTATTCTTGTTTTTGCAATCGGCAAAGGCGCAATATGTCACTATACCAGATACAAATTTCGTTAACTGGCTAAGCAACAACGGATACAGCCAATGTATGAATGGCAACCAGCTAGACACTACTTGTAATGCAGTGATAACTGCCTGGCAGATTAATTGTCATGGTAAGAATATTCATGACCTAACCGGGATCCAATATTTCGACAATCTTTCAGAATTGTACTGCGATACAAATCAGCTTACTTTTTTACCTCCCCTACCCTCAACTCTGAGTATGTTGAGTTGCAAGGTAAATTTTCTTACAACTTTACCCACATTAACCGGCACACAGATAGGGCTCTTGGATTGTTCTTATAATTATATACAAAATATACCTAATCTTTCTATCTATACATACGAACTTATATGCACTCACAATGCTTTAATTAGCCTGCCTTCCGTGTTGAACTTATATATTTTGGACTGTGAACAAAACTCGATAGGAAATTTGCCGGTACTACCTGACGATCTTCGCGTTTTGAAAGTTGGAGGTAATCAATTTCTAAACCTCCCCACACACCTTCCTGATTCTCTTCGTCAGTTATTTTGTTGGAATATTCAATGCACCAGCCTGCCTGCTTTGCCATTAGCTTTGACTTACTTAGATGCATCTGTAAATCCTTTAGCCTCACTTCCAAACCTTCCATCCAATCTTACCGCTCTTAATTGTGATAATACGACCTTAACTATGCTGCCAACATTGCCGTCTGGTTTGCATGACTTAGCTTGTAATAATAACGCACTTACATCGCTTCCTCTTATTCCTAATAGTTTAACATATTTATCTTGCAACAATAACAACCTTACGTCATTGCCTGCAATGCCTGCACATATAAATCGGCTTAATTGCGATTATAATAATCTTAACAGCCTGCCTGCTTTGCCTGACACAATGAGTACGCTTTGGTGCGGTAATAATCCCCTCGTTTGTCTTCCCCCATTTCAATACATAACTGATTTAAGATTTCCGAACACACAAATTACTTGTTTACCAAATTATGGTACTGTTCTGTATAGCGTACCATCTTTAAATAGTTTACCACTTTGCACTTCTCTGAATGTTAGCTGCGGTTCTTATTGGAATTTAGCGGGCAAAATATTTACTGATGTAAATACAAACTGCATCTATGATAACCTTGAAATTCTTCAGAAAAACGTTAAGTGTATCTTGCTTCGTAATGGTAATATTTTAAAACAGACGTTTAATGGTCAAGGCTTTTATTCTTTTGATGTAGATACCCTAACCACCTACACCATCGAAATTGATACAGCGGCAATTCCATTCACAGCCAACTGTCCTGCTGCCGGCTACCACACCAAAACTTTAACTACTCTGGATTCGTTAGACAACACTCTCGACTTCGCACTTCGCTGCAGATCAGGTTTTGATGTAGGCGTATATAGTATTCTAAATAATTACGTAGGGGTACAACCCGGCAATCAAATCACCATCAATACTAATGCAGGCGATGTAGCACAAAACTATGGCGTAAACTGCGCAGCAGGCATTTCCGGTACAGTTATCATAAGCTGGACGGGGCCTGTCACTTACGCAGGCCCGGCCGCCGGAGCATTAACCCCCAACATTACCGGCAATACAGCCACTTGGGCCATTGCCGATTTTGGCGCAGTTAACAATAGCACTGCATTCAATTTGCTGTTCAATATAAACACTAATGCACAGGCCGGGCAGCAAATCTGCCTTACAGCAAACCTGACCCCCACTTCAGGCGATAACAACCTAACCAACAACACCCTTTCCTATTGTGTAGCTGTAGTAAACTCCTACGACCCCAACGACAAAACTGCTTCACCAATAGCCGCCATCGATACGTCACAGGAATGGCTCACCTACACTATCCGCTTTCAAAATACCGGCACTGCGCCGGCGCAAAACATTTATATAATGGATACGCTGGATGCAAATGTAGAAGCAAGCAGTTTCCAGCGTTTGGCTTATAGCCATGATAACATTACCAGCATATCCAATACCGGCATCGTTAAATTCAACTTCCCCAATATACAATTGCCTGATAGCAACAGTAATGAACCTGCCAGCCATGGCTATGTGCAATATAAAGTAAAGCTAAAGGAAGGCTTGCCTGTGGGAACGGCTATAGCTAATACTGCCTATATCTATTTTGATTTTAACGCCCCTGTAGTAACAAATACAACCGTAAATACCATAACGCTTAGTAATTCAATACATAATGTTGCGGCTTTGCCGGCTATACAACTATATCCTAATCCTGCTAAGGATGCGGTTAATGTTGTGGCAGATAAGAGTTTTATTGGCGGCAAATTGCAACTTATTGACCTTAATAGCCGCCTGTTGAACGAGCAGTTCATAAGCAGCACGAATACTACCGTTCCACTTAAAGATTTCCCTACGGGCCTTTATTTAGTTAAGGCAATAGACCAAAAAGGACTGACCACCTTTAAACGCCTTGCTATAGAATAACAGCGGCTGTTCCCGTTGCATTTCATTCACCACTCTACACTCATAATTCATCATTCACGGCTCTGTTTATATCTTGTGTACTTCTTTTCAGGAGCGTTTTTAGCAAATTCTGCTATTTGTTAAATAAAACAAAGGATATTTTGGGTGTAATTGGCTGATTTTCAATGCTTATTTTAAATTAAGCAACTCCCGTACCAAAAATTGCGCCCAAACCTTGTCAAATAGGGCTTCAAAAGCTATCTTTGCCGTCCGTTTTGCAAAACCGGCTCCAAAATATCTTGTTGTAAAGTGACTTACCGCGGTATTCGTCTTTAGAAATTGAAGATAAAATACCCGGCATTTTTCATTTGATACTGGGGAAGAAATTTTTTAACTGCATAATTGATTAGCCATGGCAGAAATCCTAAGGAAAAGCGCCGAGCGTGTTAACTTCGGTAAAATCAAATTACCCGATGAACAACCCGACCTGCTCGACATTCAGTTAAGTACTTACAAAGAGTTCGTTCAACTTGAAACAACTCCCGAAAACCGCAGCAAAGAAGGCCTGTACTCCGTATTTATGGAGAACTTCCCTATCTCTGACACCCGCGGCATATTCACCCTTGAATTTATTGACTATTTCGTAGACCCTCCGCGCTATACCATTGAAGAATGTATTGAGCGTGGTTTAACATACTGCGTGCCTTTAAAAGCCAAGCTTAAGCTTAGCTGTAACGACCCTGAACACATCGACTTTAAAACGATTGTGCAGGATGTGTTTTTAGGCAACATCCCTTACATGACTCCGAAAGGAACATTCATCATCAACGGCGCTGAGCGTGTTATCGTTTCTCAGTTGCACCGTAGCCCTGGTGTGTTCTTCGGCCAGTCGTTCCACCCTAACGGCACAAAAATCTATTCTGCCCGTGTAATTCCTTTCAAAGGCGCATGGATGGAATTTGCTACGGACATTAACAACGTAATGTATGCTTACATCGACCGTAAGAAGAAGTTCCCTGTAACTATGCTTCTGCGCGCTGTAGGTTACGATACTGATAAAGACATTTTGACCCTGTTTGAATTGGCCGATGAGATTTCTCTGAAAACCAAGAAAGATGCTGAAAAGGCTATTGGCCGTAAACTGGCGGCAAGGGTTCTTAAAACATGGATGGAAGATTTCGTGGATGAGGATACCGGTGAAGTGGTTTCTATCGAGCGTAACGAAGTGCTGTTAGAGCGCGATATCGTTATTAACGAGGAGAACATTAACCTGATTGTGGACAGCGGTGCCAAAAGCATCTTCGTTCATAAAGAGAATCAGACTGCCGATTTCTCTATCATCTTCAACACCCTGCATAAGGATACTTCAAACTCAGAAATTGAGGCGTTGAACCACATCTATAAGCAACTGCGCGGTAGCGAACCACCTGATGAGGAAACTGCCCGTGGCATTATCGAGAAGTTGTTCTTCAGCGATAAGCGTTACGACCTTGGTGAAGTAGGCCGCTACAAAATCAACAAGAAGTTAGGTTTGGATATTGACATGAATACCCGTGTTCTTACCAAAACCGATATCATACACATTGTTAAATACCTGGTAGCCCTTAGCAACCAGCGTGCTGAAATTGATGACATTGACCACTTGAGCAACCGTCGTGTGCGTACCGTAGGCGAGCAGCTTTACTCTCAATTCGGAGTAGGTTTAGCCCGTATGGCCCGCACTATCCGCGAGCGTATGAACGTGCGCGATAACGAGGTGTTTACCCCGGTTGATTTGATTAACGCAAGAACACTTTCTTCTGTTATCAACTCATTCTTCGGTACCTCTCAGTTGTCTCAGTTCCTTGACCAAACCAACCCGCTGGCTGAAATCACCAATAAGCGTCGTGTATCGGCATTAGGCCCTGGTGGTCTTAGCCGCGAGCGCGCAGGCTTCGAGGTTCGTGACGTGCACTACAGCCACTATGGCCGTCTTTGCACTATTGAAACGCCGGAAGGTCCAAACATCGGTTTGATTTCTACTTTGTGTGTTCACGCTAAAGTAAACGCCATGGGCTTTATCGAAACGCCATACCGTAAGGTAGAGGCGGGTAAAGTAAACCTGAAAGGCAAAGTACAATTCTTAACTGCTGAAGAAGAGGATAACGTAAAGATTGCGCAGAGCAATATTACCCTTGACGAAAAAGGCCACTTTAAGACTGATAAAATTAAAGCACGCCACCAGGGTGAATTCCCGATCCTTGGACCGGATGATGTTCAGTTTATGGACGTTGCCCCTAACCAGATTGTGGGTGTATCTGCTTCTTTAATTCCTTTCCTTGAGCACGATGATGCTAACCGTGCGCTGATGGGTTCAAACATGCAACGCCAGGCGGTGCCACTGTTACGTCCACAGGCCCCGGTAGTAGGTACAGGTTTAGAGAAGAAAGTTGCACAGGATAGCCGCAACCTTATAAACGCCGAACGCGATGGCGTTGTAGAATATGTTGATGCTAACCAAATCATCATTAAGTACGAAAGAACGGAAGAAGAAAAACTGGTTTCTTTCAAAGATGAGAAGGTAACCTATAACCTCAGCAAATTCTTAAAAACAAACCAAAGCACCTGTATTAACCTTAAGCCGCTTGTTAAGAAGGGCCAGAAGGTTAGCAAAGGCCAGGTATTGTGCGAAGGTTTTGCTACAGAAAACGGCGAGTTAGCATTGGGTAGCAACCTGAAAGTGGCATTCATGCCATGGAAGGGTTACAACTTCGAGGATGCCATCGTAATCAGCGAGCGTGTGGTGCGCGATGACGTGTTCACTTCAATTCAGATTGAAGAGTTTGAACTGGAAGTGCGCGACACCAAACTTGGTGAAGAAGAATTAACTCCGGATATCCCGAACGTTTCTGAAGAAGCTACTAAGGACCTTGATGATAATGGTATTATCCGCACAGGCGCGCGCGTAAAAGAAGGCGACATCCTGATTGGTAAAATCACTCCTAAAGGTGAAACTGACCCAACACCGGAAGAGAAACTGTTGCGTGCCATCTTCGGCGATAAAGCCGGTGATGTGAAAGATGCATCATTGAAAGTGCCGCCTAGCATTGAAGGTACAGTTATCAGCAAAAAGTTGTTTGCCCGCGCCAAGAAGGACAAAACTTCTAAGGTGAAGGAGAAGACGCTTCTTGAAAAACTGGATAAGGATTTCGAAAAGAAAATGGCTGACCTTAAAGGGGTATTGGTTGATAAACTGATGACCATTTTAAGTGGCAAAACCACTACCGGCATACAAACCATCTACAAAGAGGAATTGGTTAGCAAAGGCACCAAATTCAGCGCTAAGTTGTTGACGGACCTTGACTACAGCGTTACCGATGGTAACAACTGGACCAAGGACGAAGAAACCAACAACCTGGTTAAAATGATGTTGCACAACTACAACATCCGTGTAAACGAAGAAACCGGTAAATACAAGCGCGAGAAATTCAACATCAGCATTGGTGATGAGCTGCCAAGCGGCGTATTAAAACTGGCTAAAGTTTACATTGCTAAAAAACGTAAACTGAAAGTGGGCGATAAAATGGCGGGCCGCCACGGTAACAAAGGTATTGTTGCCCGTATCGTTCGTGCAGAAGATATGCCTTTCCTTGAAGACGGAACACCGGTTGATATAGTGCTAAACCCACTTGGTGTACCTAGCCGTATGAACCTGGGCCAGATTTACGAAACCGTATTAGGCTGGGCCGGTATTAAGATGGGCATTAAGTTTGCAACGCCGATTTTTGACGGTGCATCACTTGATGAGATTAAGGATTACATTAAGAAAGCAGGCTTACCTGAATTAGGCTCAACTTACCTGTATGATGGCGAAACCGGCGAGCGTTTCCACCAGGAAACTACCGTAGGTGTTATCTACATGATTAAGCTGGTGCACATGGTTGATGATAAAATGCACGCGCGTTCTATCGGGCCATACTCTCTTATCACGCAGCAGCCATTGGGCGGTAAAGCACAGTTTGGTGGTCAGCGTTTTGGTGAGATGGAGGTTTGGGCATTGGAAGCTTACGGTGCATCTAACATCCTGCAGGAATTACTTACCGTTAAGTCGGATGATATCGTTGGCCGTGCTAAGGCTTACGAGGCAATCGTTAAAGGCGAGAACATACCTGAAGCCGGTATACCTGAGTCGTTCAACGTGTTAATGCACGAATTACGCGGCTTAGCGCTTGACCTTAAATTTGAATAACAACTACAATTGTCATCCTGAGTTTATCGAAGGGTGACACATATGGAAGTCAGTCTTCGACAAGCTCAGACTGACACTTAATAAAGCGTATTTTTTTTCCGCCTGTTTCGAAAGAGACAGGCGGTTTTTTTTGTGCAGAGATTTTCATTGGTAGGGATGTTCTATGAAAGGGAGCCCTGTCAATCTCCCATCTTGGGATTATAGTCCTTAGCGGTTACCAAAATTACATTGATAGCATAGAGGTTGAATATTTGAAATATCATCCGTTCCTCCGCGGTTTAAAGGAGGAATGTGATCTTTTGTCCAAACATATTTGCATCTACGGTCTGGCCTAGGTGGAATCAGGCTCCATGGCCTTAAGCACATCGGACATTTATCAAATGTCTTTAGCTTTTCTTTCCATTGATGATTACTATGTCTTCCTTGAGCTAAGAACTTTCGCGTGGAATAGGTTTTAGCCCGATTGCGCCGGCACGTTTTGCAATAACTATGAATCTTGCCTGTGCTGGAAGATTGCCAAACACTCCAATTATCTGTATTGCATTTTTTGCCTAGGGCCATGCATTAAAGTATTTACTTCCCCCTCATCCTGTTATTCTTCGGGTTGTGTTCTACCTCTGCAAGGCCAAGTTCCTCCATTAGCGGTGGTATATACATACCAAACCTTCCGCGGAAACCTTTCTTTAAACCATACCATCCGCCTACAGGGTTCTTAGGGTCGCGGCCCCAGGCTTCAACGGTACCTTCTTTGGCCGGCTTTTGTTCATCAGCGCTGCCAAGTTCCATCCAATCGCCATGTTTTTTAAGCATGGCCTGCAAATCTTTCAGGCAACGGGCATCGTAGTGCAACACCGTTTTGCCTACAGTGCAAACAATAATTTCCTTGCCGTCTTTCTCATCCATATACATTTCGTATTCCGATGTGCCCGGTGGGGTTTTAAGTTTCCAGGGGTTATCTTTGGTGCCTTTTTTTGCTGCCATATTTTCAAATTAATTAGTTACGAATTTCCTTTTTCCGCCGCCTTCTTCAAATCAGCAGCATAGCTTTCAAAAACAGGTTTAAAATCGGGTATATGCTTAGCGGCCATGGGATACATTAAACCGCTCAGCACTTCCACCATACTAAAATAACAACCTGATTCTTCCGGGGTAATTTCAAAAGTGCGCACCCCCTTAAAAAACGGAGCCATGCCATCGCTCCACACCATTTTGTAAGGCTTCTGCATTTCTACAATTTTCAGATTGAAAACTCTTTTCTCATCTGCTGTGGTACGCAGCGCAATTTTTTCGCCTAAGGCTATGTTGCCTTCTATACCTTTTACGGTGCTGTTCCATTTTGGGAAATCAACCGCATTAGTAAGTAACCCCCAAACCTTTTCGGGTGTTGCCTTAATACTTATACCAACTCTGGTTTCTCTGCGGAAGGTGCTTTGCGAGGTTTCTGCCTTGCCATTTAATTTTGCCATACAGTTTTTTGGTTTGACTTTAGACGATTCCCGCAATAAAAACGGTCGGCACCTGGTCAACTCTCCCCTAAGTATTTGTCCATAACCATTTTATTATGCTGTAAATGACCCAGTTGTAACTCGGCTGCAGGAGATAAGAAGGGGTCAATTTGCTGAACTATTTGTGTGCGCAAATCAAAAAGATGTTCCTTGCTTTTGGTGGCCGCATCGCGTGCCATTTCAATTTTCATCAGTTCTTCCTGCAGGCTTTGCTTCGGATTAAATATCCCGTTCAATTCGCTGCACTGGTGGCACACGCCTTCTTTATTTATAAGTGCGCAGCGCTTGTCAAAAACATTTATCATGGTTTTGCGGCCATCATGCAGGTGGTGTTTCACTACTCCTTCGCTTAATAGCATTATTTCAGCAATTTCCGCAACCTTAAAACCATACACTTCTTTTAGCAGTATGCAGATTTGTTCCTCAAGCGGTAATGATTTGCCGATGCAGGTAAAGCAAAAAGCAATGTGCTCCTTAATTTCAAAATGTCCCTGGGGCGAGGTATTGCGGATGTGAACGGCATGCTTCAGAAAGTCAGGATTGCCGAGCGCCGCTTCGCGGCATATATCCGTAACATTTTGGGGCCAGCGCTTTTTAGTGCGCAAAAAATCGCGGGTCAGGTTAGTGGCTATAGCAAAAATCCAGGTTTTTAACTGCGCATCCCCTCTAAAGGATGAAAACCGCTCATTGGCTTTTAAATAGGTATCCTGCACCAGGTCTTCGGTATCCGGAATGCTGGCCGTCATTCTCAAGACAAAAGACTTCAATTGCGGACGGCATTTTTCAAATTCAGTATTAAGAAACTCCTTGTTATACATTATCCGGGCTTAATTATTTACGCACACTAAAGTTAAAATTCTCCACGCTTCAGGCATTTTAAACTTTTAGGGCTTTTATGGCCTTGCTGTTTTTCTATTTTTACCCCCAATGGCAGAATACATTGTAAGTGCGCGTAAATACCGCCCGGCCCGCTTTAGCGATATGGTAGGGCAGGAGCAGGTGGCTACTACCTTAAAAAATGCCATCCGCACCGGCCATTTGGCGCATTCGTTTCTGTTTTGTGGCCCCAGGGGGGTAGGTAAAACCACTGCCGCCCGTATTTTGGCTAAAACCATTAACTGCGAAAACATTACCGATGATTTTGAAGCCTGTGGTCAATGTAATTCCTGCGTTGCCTTTCAGCAAAACTCATCTTTCAATATTCACGAACTGGATGCAGCCTCTAATAACAGTGTAGACGATATCCGTTCGCTGGTTGACCAGGTGCGCTTTCCGCCCCAATCAGGCAAATACAAAATTTACATTATAGATGAGGTGCACATGCTTTCGCAGGGTGCGTTTAACGCCTTTCTGAAAACGCTGGAGGAGCCACCCGCCTATTGTAAATTTATTCTGGCTACTACGGAAAAGCATAAGATTCTTCCAACCATTCTTTCGCGTTGTCAGATTTTCGATTTCCGCCGTATTGGGGTTGAAACTATCGTTAAGCATTTAAAGAGTATTTGCAAGGCCGAGAATATAAATGCCGAAGAAGATGCACTGCATATTATTGCGCAAAAGGCTGATGGCGGTATGCGCGATGCACTTTCGATGTTCGACAGGCTTAGCAGCTTTAGCGGTGGTACGCTTACCTATGAATCGGTTCTTCATAATCTTAACGTGTTGGATTATGATTACTTTTTTAAAGTAACCGACAGCCTGCTTACCGAGAACGTTTCATCGGTGCTGCAACTGTTTAATGAAATACTTCGCAAAGGTTTTGAGGGCGATGATTTTATACTTGGCCTGTGCGAACACTTCCGCAACCTGCTGTTTTGTAAGGATACGGACACCCTTATGCTGATGGAGGTTAGCGATAACCTTAAACAGCGCTATGCCGATCAATCTGCACTGGCCTCTTCCGATTTCCTGGTTAACTGCCTTAACATCGGTAACCAATGCGATGTGCAATACAAGGCCTCGAAAAACAAGCGGCTTACGGTGGAGATAGCCCTCATAAAAATGTGTTACGTAAATTCGGTGGTTAAAGCAGAACCTTCCGAATCAAAAAAAAAATCTGATAAAGTAAGTTCAGATTCTCCGAAAGCGGAGACCATAAAAACGACGGATATAACCGCACCGGCAAAACCCGATAGTGCTCCCACCGCTGCTATACCGGCTGAAAAACCCACCGTTCAAACCCCCGTTATTACCAAAAGCAAAAAGCTGATAACCATTGATGCGCTTAAGAATGGCGACATTACCGAAGAGCAGAAGAAACTGGTGCAGGAGCCTGAAGAGAAGTTTACCGGTGAGGTAGTGGTTTTAACCCAGGAAAGCGTAAGCGCCCTTTGGGAAGAATATGCCGCTAAACTACCCGATACCCGGCGCGGGCTTATAAAACTGTTTGCCATATTTAAACCGGTGCTTAATGCCGAAATGAAAATGGAAGTGCGGGTGCAAAGCTTTATACAGCAAACGCAGTTTGAGGAAGCTAAACCGGGCATTCTTAACTTCTTTAACAAGCGCACAGGGGCCGAGGTTGAATTGCTGGTGATAGCGGATAAGGCCGTACAAACAGAAAAGAAACCTTATACCGAAAAAGAAAAATTCGACCGACTGGTTCAAAAGAACCCCATGCTTAAAAAAATGCAGCAGCAGTTTGGCCTTGAGCTGGACTACGATTGATAATATCTATTAAACATTTACGTTTCTACTTGCTGTAAATAAACTGTTCAATGATCAAATACGCTCCTCTTTTCCTTTTGCTTTTGGTGGCTGCCTGCAAAACCGGTAAGGAGAATTTGCCTGATGTTACCACCGGCCTTATGGTTGAAATACCGTTTGACGGCGATTGCTCAGAAAAAATCAGCGGTACTACAGGGACCAGTTCGCACACCCTGTATGGCACTAATAGAAAAGGAGAAGCCAATAAAGCTATTTACTTTTTCCGTGCCGATTCATCCTATGTCGATTTTGGCGATTTGAGCGGCGCTACCCTTAACGAAAACGGTTTTACCGTTAGTTGTTGGGTAGGCGTTAACGATACCACTTCTATTGGGGCGGTAATGAGTAAACGCGGCTTAACAGGGCCATGGGAGTATAGCCTTGATAACCACTTTTCTACCGGGGTGTTTAATTTAGATAACTGGGATTTTGGCGGCGGCAATTCCGTTTATGGTATTGACCCGCTTAAAGCTTCGGCACCTTTGCAGCCACAGGTGTGGCAGCACCTGGTATACGTTGCCGATGGAAACGAAATGAGAGTTTATGTAAACGGCGTGTTACAAACCGGTGTTGACCAGCGCAATGCAGGCATAGTTTTTACCAATACCGATACCCACTTTATTATCGGCAATGGCGGTGGCTACAACAAAAATTACCACCTTGACGGCGCCGTTGATGATGTGCGCATTTACAACCGCGCCCTTGATGAACAGGCCATTTCCTACCTTTACTGGCATTAAATGTTAAAGAATTTAATGCCTTTTGCAGATGTAACTTTCATGTTGCTTTAACATTTTATATTCGCAATTCACCCTTTAAACATCCCTACATGAAGTTTAAATTCATTGTAATACTGTTTTGTTTTACCCTTTCGGCATTTGCGCAAAGGTCCGATAAAAACCTGCCCCAGCGCACGGTTGTTCAGCCCAACCCTAACGTTAACGTTCATAACCTGAGCGTAGACCCCAATGCTGTTAGAACGGCCCCTGTTTCAAAAGGCCAGGAAGGCAACCAGGCCCGTATCTCGCGTGGCGGACGAATGATGGGCCCTGATACTGTTATCAGCGACCCCTACAATGTGCAGTCGTATACACTATCTAATGGCTTAAAAGTTTTAATAAGCGTAAACCGTAATGCCCCCCGTATTCAAACCTATATTGCGGTAAAGGCAGGCTCTAAATTTGACCCTGCTGCAACTACAGGCTTAGCGCACTACCTGGAGCACATGATGTTTAAAGGCTCGCATGATTTTGGCACCCGCGATTGGGCCAAGGAAAGTGTATTGCTTGATTCCATTTCAGCCAACTTTGAATACCATAAGGCAGCAGCTGATGAAAAAGTAAAAGCAGCCATTTATTCGCGCATTGATTCATTTAGTTACGAGGCATCGAAGTATGCCATACCTAATGAATATGATAAAATGATGACTTCACTTGGTGCTGATGGCACCAATGCGTTTACCTCTACTGATATGACGGTTTATGTAAACGACATTCCTTCAAATGGCCTTGATAAATTTCTGGCTATTGAAAGCAATCGTTTTAAAACACTGGTACTGCGCATTTTTCATACCGAGTTGGAAACCGTTTACGAAGAGTTTAACCGCAACCAGGATAACGACCGCCGCTGGAGCGACCACGCCATTGATAACGCCCTGCTGCCCAACCACCCCTATGGCACGCAAACTACAATTGGCGAAGGCGAGCACCTGAAGAACCCTTCTATGGTTAACATACACGACTATTTTAATACCTATTACCGGCCTAATAACGTAGCCATCATTCTTGTAGGCGATTTGGATCCGAATGCCACTGTAAGAAGTATTGAAAAATACTTTGGCGACTGGCGCGCTAAACCCATACCGCAGTTTACTAAAAGAGATGAACCCGTTGTAACAGCTCCTGTTATTCGCGAAGTAAAGGGGCCGCAGCCTGAGCATGTGTACATGGGCTTTTTGTTTGATGGCGCAAACTCGCGCGATGCTATGATGGCCAAACTGGTAGATATGGTTTTAGCCAACGGCCAGGCCGGCTTAATTGACCTGGACCTGGTGCAGCAGCAAAAGGTATTAAACGCTTACTCCGTTATTGATGAAAATACTGACTACTGCTTCCATAAGTTTTATGGCGAACCTAAACAAGGCCAATCTTTGGAAGACGTGCAAAAACTAATGCTTGGCGAAATTGAAAAGGTGAAGAAGGGTGAATTTGGCGATTGGGTATTGCCGGCTGTTATCCGCAACCTGCGCCTGCAGCGCATGAAGCAGGCCGAATCAAACGATGGCCGCGCCGGAAACATGATGGGCTGTTTTGTGCACGATATACCATGGGACCAATGGGTGCATGAGTTAGATGAAATGGAAAAAGTAACCAAAGCCCAGTTAGTGCAATTTGCGAAAGAACATTACGGCAATAATTATGCAGTGTGCTACAAGCGCCTTGGTGAAGCTAACGTGCATAAGGTTGAGAAACCGCAAATTACACCGGTGGTAATGAATAAGGAGGACGTATCTGCATTTAAAGCCAACTGGGATCAAATGCCCCAGCCTTCCATAACCCCTAAGTTCCTTGATTTTAATAAGGACATCATCCACTTAAAAATGGATAAAGGCGGTGTGCCGGTAGATTACATCTACAATGATGTAAATCAAACCTTCAGCCTGTCTTATATCTTTGATATGGGTACTGATAATATCCGCGACCTCGGTTTGGCTATCAGCTACCTGGAGTATTTAGGTACCGACAAATACACCGCCGAACAGCTTAAAATGGAGTTTTATAAACTGGGCTTAAGTTTTGAGGTTAACAGCGGCCGAGACCGTGTTTACGTAACCCTCTCGGGCCTGGAAGAGAACCTGGAAAAGGGCGTTCAGTTATTCGAGCACGTGCTTTCTTCTGTTAAGCCGGATAAGGAGGTGTACAATGCCATGGTAATGGATATTCTGCAATCGCGCATTAATGCCAAAAAGAATAAGAATGCCATTCTTTATAACGGCCTGGTTAACTATGCTAAATATGGCCGCAACAACCCTTATAACAATGTATTGAGTGAAGGCGAACTGCGCACGGCTAACGTAGATAACCTGGTAAGCCTTATTAAGTCTTTAACTTCTTACAAACACAAAATATTTTATTACGGTCAGCGCGATACTAAAAACCTGATGAACGCCTTAAATACTTTGCACAAAGGCCGCGATACGTATCGCGAATATCCGGCAGCAAAAAAATATCCTGAATTGCCAATTGACCAGAATAAAATTTATGTGGCGTATTATCCTATGAAGCAGGCTGAGATTGTGCTGCTGGCAAAAGACGAGTTGTTTAACAAGGACCTGTACCCCGAAATTTTTCTGTATAACGATTATTACGGTTCGGGTCTTTCGAGTATCATGTTCCAGGAGATACGCGAAAAAATGGCGCTTGCCTACTCCGTTTACAGCAGCTTTGGCGTGCCGCAATATGCTACGGAGTCGCACTACCTTACCAGCTATGTAGGTACACAGGTAGATAAAATGCAAACCGCCTTACAGGAAATGAAAAAACTGCTTAACGATATGCCCGAAGTACCTCAGCAATTTGAAGGTGCGCGCGAAAGTGTTGTTAAGCGTTTAGAAAGCGATTGGATTACAAGAGCCGATATTTATTGGGCTTACGACCGTGCTCAAAAGCGCGGCCTTAATTACGACGTGCGCAAGGTGATATACGAAAAGGTAAAAACAATGACGGCTAAAGATGTTCATGCCTTTTTTGATAAGCATGTTAAGGGTAAAAAATATGCTTACCTGGTTATGGGTAAAAAGGAAGACCTTGACATGAGCGTGTTACGCACTATTGGCGATGTAGAGATTGTGGAACCCGAAACACTTTTCGGATACTAGGATAAAAATTGCCTATACAAAGAAAGAGCCGGTTCAACCGGCTCTTTCTTTTTTACTTAGGCAAAGAATCTATAAGGCAGGCGTTAAAAACTGAATCTGCCGGGTTAAACTGGTTGTGTTTGGCAATGGCCTGGTCAATACCATTCATAAAGCCGCTGCTGGCGTAGGTGTTGGGGCAGCGCATTTCGGTATTGCTTTTTATAACTGCCAGGTAAAAATTGCCGCTGGCTCTTAATTTACCTAAGCTGCTTCCGCCAACTATCGAATCGTTAACAGCAACGGTTGTGTTTTCAATACCTGAGTAATACAGGTAGTAAATAGAATTTATTTTATAACGGGCGGTAATTGATACACTGCCATCGCCATTATCATCTACAGCGGTTACAATGCCTTTACATACCGCTGAAATGGTTTGATTGCTATTGGTAAAATGAAAGGTATAGCCCTTGCTTAATTGGCCATTGCTAAGGGTGCCGCCAAAGGGAACGAAACTATCTATAGAAGCAAAACTTGCCGGCAAATTGGTAAGTGCCGGTGGGGTACTATCGTCCGGTAGGGGGTCAATTGGGTATTTTTCACTGCACGATGCTACTGTTACTAAAACAGCCAAAACGCATAATAGCTTCTTCATACTTTGTATTTACAGCAAATTAAATTCAATTCCCCGATTTCGATAGTAGAAACAAGTTTCCCCATCTTATCAGCACAATTAATGCCTCTAAATTGCCTATTTTAGGTGCATGAAGAACATTTGCCTGGGCATCTTTGGCCTTTGTGTGTTAACGCTTGGCGCTCAAAATACCGGGGTTCAGGTTGAGCGTAATTTATCGGCACCGCTTACTAAAACGCTCAGTTTTTCTAATCCCGATTTACAGGATTGGGAGCCCTTTTTGTTAACCGTTAAAGAGCAGCCCAAACCCGCTTCTGATTATGGCCACAAAAAGGAATGGCTTACACAGCAGCGCATAAGCCACCATGCGGCGCAAAACAGTAATCGCTTGGCACGTTCAGCTGCACCGGCCCCTGTAATGCTTAACAATTTTACCGCTAATAATGCACAGGGCACCCCTAACGATAACCACCTGGCCGTTTCAAACGATGGTAAGGTGGTAAGTGTAGTAAACACCAACCTCCGCATTTACAACGAGGCAGGCACGCAGTTGTATACCAAAACGCTTTCCAGCTTTGCTAATGCGTTGGGCATATTTACGGATATCAGCGACCCCCGTGCTATTTACGATCCTGTAGCTGACCGTTTTATCGTTCTGTTTTTTTCGGGCAGTGTAAGTACCAGCACCACTATTGTAGTGGCCTTTTCGCAAACTAACGACCCTACCCAGCAATGGAATTTTTATACACTCTCCGGCAATATGCTTAATGATACTACCTGGAGCGATTACCCCATTGTGAGTATTTCTGACAAGGACCTGTTTATGACCTTTAATCATTTAAAGGACGGGCAGGATTGGAAAACGGGTTTCCGCTACAGCGCCATTTGGCAAATTGATAAGCAGCGCGGTTACGATGGCGATACGCTGCAATTTGATTTCTGGCACAACATCACCTACAACGGTAAAGCTATCTGGAGCGTATGCCCTGTACAGGGCGGCAGCAGCCCATCGGGGCCGGAGAGTTATTTTCTTTCCGTACGCCCCGGCGATTTAAGTAACGATACTGTTTTTCTGCATGCCATTTCCAATTCGCATCAATCGGGTACGGCCCAGTTTAGCACCAAGGTACTAACCACTAATGTTAATTATGGCTTACCTCCTAATGCCTTTCAAAAAGGAGGGCAGTACCTGGCCACTAACGATGCCCGGGTATTGTGCGGCTTTTACGAAAACAACAAAATACAATACGTGCAGAACACTATTGACCCTGCTACTTTTACAGCGGGCGTATATGTAGGTGAAATAGATAATCCGGCTTCGGCCTCTCCGCTTGCCAGCGGCCAAATTGTTTCAAACGATACGGTAGATTACGGTTATCCTTCTATTGCCTACATTGGCAATAACCAGTGGGATAACCGCGCGCTTATAACCTGCTCCTACTCTTCACCGGATACCTTCCCCGGCACTGTCGCTTTTTATAAAGATGCTAACGGAAACATTTCAGATATGCTTATTGTAAAAAAGGGAGAGAGAGAAATTGATGTACTGGGCGATACGGTTGAACGCTGGGGAGATTACAGCGGTATACAGCGCAAATACAATGAGCCTAACACCGCATGGTTGGCCGGCTCCTATGCTTATCCTTCGCAGGCTTACCGCACCTGGTTGGCAAAAGTGGTTAATTCCGATTCGGCAGTAGTGTCTTCTGTAACAAACCCTTCTGCCTCTGTAAACGCGGTTGTTTACCCTAACCCGGCTATCGAAAAATTCAACCTGCAAATTGAAGTACCCAAAGACAACTACATGTATTTTACTTTGCTGGATGCTAATGGGCGCCTGGTGCGCAATTTGCTGGAAGGGCACTTTAAAACCGGCACTGCCAACTTTTCTTTCAACACACAATACCTGCCCGCGGGTATTTATTTTTTACACATAAAGGATAAAAACAATTTACTGGGCACACAACGCCTTGTTATTAGCCGGTAACCGCATATGGCAGAAAACAAAAACCATGGTTTAGAACCTGAGTATTGGGTGGAGCGCTATGCTGACGCCCTTTTTGCATTTGCCATGGCGCGCCTGCGCAAACAGGAAGTGGCGGAAGATTTAGTACAGGATACCTTTCTTTCAGCCTGGAAGGCGCGCGATAGCTTTCAGGCGCAGGCCAGCGAAAAAACCTGGCTGATATCCATTCTTAAACGCAAGATAATTGACCATTACCGCAAAAAGAGCACCCAAAACGAATTGAACGTGCTTGATAACGAAGAGAACGGCCCCTTTATAAACCGCTTTTTTTCAGAAGGAAATGATGACGGACACTGGCATGCCAACACCGCCCCTGTGGAGTGGCGCAAAGATTTTGCTACCAGCATAGAGAGTGAAGAGTTTTATAAGGTGTTGCAAAACTGTATGGACAAACTACCCGAAAAATGGGCCGCCGTTTTTACCCTTAAAAATATGGACGACCTGGACTCAGATGAAATTTGTAAAGAATTAGGCATTAGCCCGTCCAACTACTGGGTTATAATGCACCGTGCTAAACTGCAATTGCGGGAATGCATGGAAAAAAACTGGTTTAACAATTAAGCATGACCATTATTGACGCACTTAAAATGAATTGCCGCCAGGCCACGCTGCTTTCCGAAAAAAAGAAGGAGGGCAAAATAACCGCTATGGAAAAATTCGGGCTGTGGTGGCATACGGTTGTGGTGTGCAAGTTTTGCCGATTGTTTTTTAAGCAGACAGACCTTATTGGTGACGCCATTGGCAAAACTTCAGTTGCCGGAGATACCCGCTTAGGGCAAGAGGCGAAAGAACGAATGCAGGCTAAAGTCAACAAATTTTTCAGAGACTGATTTAACTATTAAGGACGAAAACTATCTTGATCCTGTGCACGTAGACTCCACCGGCAATAACGTTAAAGCAGCCGCTGCGGCCCGGGCAATTTTGGCTATATTATAAGGCTAAGGCCCCATCCTTCTGTAATTCACACCAAATTTTGCAGCCTTTGTTTAAGAGGCTGTATTCAATACATTTGTTGAAGAAAATAAGTTTATGGCAGAAGCGATTCGATTAGGAAGGATGACCGACACCATGGAGGAAGGTTTTTTGGCGGAGGTTAGTGTTAAAGTGGGCGATAAAATAAAATCAGGCGATACCATTGCTGAAGTAGAAACCGACAAGGCAACCCTGCCCCTGGAAAGTTACTACAACGGTGTTATACTGCACGTTGCCGCTAAAAAGGGCGATACACTTAAAATAGGCGACCTTATTGCCATTATAGGCAAAGAAGGGGAGGACTTTAAAGGGCTACTGGAAACAAAAACAGCCCCTGCTGAAAAGCCGGCTGAGGAGCGGAAAGAGGTAAAGGTGAGCGCAGTTGAGCAAGAGCACGTACCTGCAGCCAAACAGGAGCCCGTTACGGCTAATACCGATAGCCGTATTAAGGCATCGCCTTTAGCAAAGAGCATTGCAAAAGATAAAGGCATTGATTTAAGCAAAGTGAAAGGCAGTGGCGAAGAAGGCCGCATTGTAAAACGCGATTTAGAAAAGGCTGAAGGCGGCATAATAAGCAGCGGTTTTATCGGTAAGGAAGGTTACAAGGATGTGCGTGTTAGCCAAATGCGTAAAGCCATTGCCCGCCGACTTACGGAAAGTAAAAACGGCGCCCCGCATTTTTACCTTACCATGGATATAAGTATGGATAATGCGGTATCGGTGCGCACGCAGTTAAACAATGTGCTGCCGAAGAAGGTTTCGTTTAACGACATAGTTATTAAAGCGGTGGCCTATGCCCTGCGTCAGCACCCTAATATTAATTCTTCGTGGCTGGGCGATACCATCCGCACGTACGACCACATACATATAGGCATGGCGGTTGCCGTAGATGAAGGCCTGTTGGTGCCCGTAATAAAGTTTGCTGATGGCAAAAGTATTGCTGATATATCAACAGAAGCAAAAGCGCTGGCTGAAAAGGCTGTGAACAAAAAGCTTGCGCCACAGGAAATGGAAGGTAACACCTTTACTATTTCTAACCTGGGAATGTTCGGTATTGAAGAGTTTACCGCCATTATTAATCCGCCCGATGCCTGCATACTGGCCGTTGGGGCTATACGACAGGAAGCTGCATTAGTTGATGGTAGTCTTAAAAATGTAAATAAAATGAAGGTTACGCTTAGTTGTGATCACCGCGTGGTGGATGGAGCAGCAGGCGCTAAGTTTCTGCAAACTTTAAAAATGTTGCTGGAAAATCCGGTTAGCGTTTTAATCTAACTCTACATAAGCTATAGCTTCCAGCGGAATGAAATTTCCGCCTTTAAGCAGTATAAATTTTTCGGTAGTAGCCCAAATGGTGGTAAATACCTCCTTATACCCTTCAACGGTATTAAAGATAACCCTTACTTTACTGTGAAAATTATTGCCCATTAACATAGCCAGGTATAAACGCCGGTTACGTTCACGTAATTCATAATCTGTAAAGTGATACACAGGTTTCCTGAACTGACACTCCTTCAATTGTTCCTTCTCGATCTTTTTAACAGAGGTCTTCATAAATTAGCTTGTTCTTACCGTTTGGGTTTACGGCAAGGCGGCTAAAAGGTTACTAATTCATGAACCGGTACTAGTAAATGCGCACCTCTTCAATAGCCACTACGGGCACTTTATCGCCGCCCTTTAGTATTACGTAGTCATCGGTAAGGGCAAACAAAATACCCTCAATCAACCGGGGGCCATCAGCAGTGTGGGTGGTCAGGTAGCTTATTTTGTTGTAGTTGTTACCCAGTATCAGGGCCATGTACAGGTTATCCTTACGGCGCTGTATAAGTTCAGGCGTTCTGAGTACTTCAGTATTAACAAAATTAACCGACACTGGTTTGTATATAAGCTTATCTGTAGGGGAGGCAGATTTCATCGCTGCTTCAAAAATAAAATCCTATTTCATCCGTGCATCCCTAAACACTGCTTATTTTTGTGGATAAGTGATTTTTATGAAGACAGTTGTATTAGGCGCATCCACCCATCCTTCCCGCTACTCTTATTTGGCCATTAACTTATTGCGTAAGCATGGGCACGAAGTAGTGGCTGTTGGCCGCGATAAGGGCAAGGTAGGCGATGTAGAGATAATGGCGGATATACCCGAAGGCGATAAGGTAGATACCTTTACTATGTATTTGAACCCCGCCCATCAAAAAATGTATTACGATAAAATAGTGTCGGCTCATCCGCGCAGGATAATTTTTAACCCCGGGGCTGAAAATGAAGAACTGGTTAAACTGGCTAACCAAAGCGGTATTAAAACAGAATATGCCTGTACCCTGGTATTGCTTAATACAGGGCAGTATTAAAAGATAACTACCATTTAATTATTGCGCTGGCCCACATAAAGCCTGAGCCAAATGCCGCAAGGGCAATAACATCTCCATCTTTAATCTTTCCTTCCTGCCAGGCTTCGCACATGGCAATAGGAATAGATGCAGCGGTGGTATTACCGTATTTATGAATGTTTGAAAGCACCTTTTCGTCAGGTAGCCCCAACTCCTTACCAACGGCGGCAGTTATGCGGGCATTGGCCTGGTGCGGTATCAGTAACGAAATGTCTTTCTCGGTAAGGTTGCACTCTCTTAATCCTTCCCTCACTACTTCAGGAAAGTACTTAACAGCATTCATAAACACAAGTTTGCCGTTCATGTAAGGCAGTAACTCGCCTTTTTCAATCATATCCGCACTAAAACGTTCCTTGCGTCTGCTGCCGGGGTGTTCAAGGTATAATTCCTCTGCAAAATGGCCATCGCTATGCAGTTTGGTGGTTAGTATACCCTTATTCGGTTCATCAGTAGCTTCTAACACAACAGCGCCTGCGCCATCGCCAAAAATTACCGCCATGTTGCGCCCACGGTCGCTTTTTTCAAAAACGTTTGATTGCACCTCGGAGCCTACCACCAAAATGGTTTTATACATGCCCGATTTAATAAACTGGTCGGCTATAGATAGCGCATAGATAAAGCCTGAACACTGGCCGCGCACATCAATAGCACCTATTTGCCTGAAGGGTAGCTTACGTTGTAACAGCACCCCGCTGCCCGGAAAATTATAATCAGAACTTAGGGTAGCAAAAACTATAAAGTCTATATCCTCAGGCCTTTTGCCTGCCCGCTCCATGGCCATTTCGGCAGCACGGGCACCCATCTGCGATACCGTATCTTCTCCCTCTTTAAAAAAGCGGCGTTCTTTAATGCCGGTACGTTCAATAATCCATTCGTCGCTGGTGTCCATAAACTTTGCCAGGTCGGCATTGGTTACAACCTCCTTAGGCACGTACATGCCAACGCCTGTTATTTTGCTATGAGGCATAATCCGCAGTTATTGTTTAGGTAAAAATTTGCCGGGCTCCTTTACAAATTCATCCTTACACTCTTTCGAGCAGAAGCCGTAAAGTTTACCCTCATAAGAGGCTGTATCGCTTATTCCATCATCGGTAATGCTCATACCGCACACATAATCCATATCAGAACTTAACTGCGCCAGTTTCACATTCATTTTGCCTTCGGCGGGCGCAGGAGAATTGGTTTCAGACTTGGTTGTTTCAGGCGAACCCTGGTTGCAGGAAAATAGTCCGCAGGCAAGGGCCGTCATTAAAAGCACTTTCTTCATACTGTTCAAGTTTTGCAATGCTAAGGTAATCGTAAATCTTAAAACGGAGAGATAAGGCGAATAACTCAGTTAGCTACAGCTAAGCCACTGATAACCAGTATTATTAATGGCACGGGTATGCTGCCGTCCAACTGCCACTCCCTTTCGGTATGCACATTGCTCCAGGGTTTTACAACGCCACCATCCATTACATACTGGTTGGCCCAGTCGGTGTCCCAAATGGGTTTCATCAGGCGGCCATCCCAACTCCATTCTTCGGCGCGGTTGCTGCGCCACAGTGGCTTAAAGGTTTCGCCATCCCAACTGTATTGGGCGTAAATATTATTGCCGTAAACCGGTTTTATAGTTTGGCCGTCAAAGGTCCAGGCAAAGCGGGGGTCAACATTCCAACGGGGCCTAAGCACCTGCCCATCCCAAATCCACTCATTGGCTGTTACATTGCCCCATAAAGGCTTTATGGTAGAGAACTTGTCGTTTTCAAAAATCTGTTGGGTTTGCCGAACTGCTTTTTCTTCCAGCTTATACTTTTTTATAAGGGTATAGGCCGTAATAACAGCAGTGGATGCGGGTAACGAATCGTAAGGGTAATAGGCCAGCAGCGAATCATTATAAGAAGAATAAAAAGCCATCCACTTGCCAACGTGGTTTAAATACAGCAAAACATTTCTTTCCCTGAATTCTTCATTCTCTTCTCTGCCTGCGTAAAACCGGTTATTCAAAAAACTATAGGTGGCTTCCCGGCTTCCTTTCTCCATCAGCGATTGCAGTTCATCGCTTGCGGGGTTCATTGAAGTTGCAACCAGGTAAATATTTTCTTTCTGATCGCTTTGGCCGTTAAAAAAGATATTGCCCTTGCTGAAAAACAGCAGTCTGTCTTTATCGGGGCTGTAAATATCAGTGCCGTTTACGTAAAACAGTTTAGTGCTATCGGCCAATTTAACAAAGCCGCTACCGGCAAATACGCCGTAGCAACTAAGCAGTAAAACAATAAGGAGGTAACCCCTGCGCTTCATATAATTTTTAAACTTTCCAATAACTCCTTCAACTTACGCGGATGCTCAAGCCGGTGAGCCTGCATACCTATACTTTTTGCAGCCTCTACATTCTCCGGTAAATCGTCCACAAAAAACGTTTCCTCCGGCTTTAAATTTTCCTGCTCCAAAACATATTTATAGAAGTCGGTATCGGGCTTGCGGTAACCCACCTCGTGCGAGTAATAAGCCCTGTGAAAAAAATCGGAAAAAGCCCTGCTGCCTAAGCGCTCGCGGCTTACGCGGTCCATTTCGGTTACATGGGTTATGTTAATGTTGCTTAGTGCCAGAACCCTGTTGTTTTCTTTCAGGCTGGTTAACAACTCAAATTTTTCCAACGGATAGTGAACCAGTATAGAATTCCAGGCCTTTATAATTTCCTCGTCGGTAACCTCCGGTTTTAAAAGCCCTTTCAGGTGTTGATGAAATTCAGCCTCCGACATCTTACCCGTTTCAAAAAGGTCGAATATGCGGTGCTGGCGGTTATAGGCCATTATTTCGGTGTAATCTACCCTGGCTAATTTTTGAAACTCTCTTAGCGGTATGGTATAATCTATTTCAAGTATAACGTTGCCGATATCAAATATCAGCGCTTTAAATTTTTGCATTGCTGCAAAGTTAGCCGCCGGCGTTAAACAAATTGGATAAAAAAACTAAAGAGCGCCGGGCAAAAAAATACGGGGCGTGATGCAATGCATCCGCCCCGTGCGCAAAAACTATCAATCCCCTAAAAATTTAGCGCGCAATAACCAGGCGCTTTGATATGTTGTTGCGGTTAGTTTGTAACTGCATAGTATAAAAACCGGCAGGCATTTCAACCAGGTCAATCATCGTTTGCAGGTAGCCATTGGCATTGGTCTTTTGTTCTGCCACCAATTGGCCTTTGCTGTCGAATATTTTTATGCTAACAGGGCCGCTTACGTGACTTGCTGTTAATTGTACACTACCTGTTGTTGGGTTGGGATAAACATTAAAATCCATTTCTATATCAGCAGTTTCTTCAATGCCTATACAAACCGAAACGGTTACAGAGTCGTTGCCGCTGGCGGTGCAGCCGTTGCCATCGGTATAAGTATAAGTAACGTTGTAAGTGCCTGCTACCGCATTTAAAAGGTTGATGGCGTTATTAACCACAATGCTGCCGGTGTAATTGCCGCCTGCAGGCAGACCACCGCTAAGGCTAACTATAGTATCCATACCGGCGCAAAGCTGTACTTGCGGTATGTTAAAGTTTATGGAAGGTAAGGCGTTAACGGTTACAGTAACGGTATCTGTAGCAGTACAGCCATTACCATCGGTGCCGGTAACTATGTAACTGGCCTGCGCACCCGGTGTTACGGTAATTGTTGCAGAGGTGCTGCTGTTGCTCCAGGCATAGCTATTGCCACCGCTGGCGGTTAAGCTTGCACTGTTACCTGCGCAAACTGCTGTATCCGCCGGTGTAATTTCTATGGCCGGCACAACTCCATCAGCTACACTAAAGCTACCATTGTAGTGGCAACCATTTTCATCAGTTGAAATGTAGTTGTAATTACCTGCGCTTAAGCCGGTTATAGTTGAATTGCCTGTAACCTCTAAGCCAATGGCGTCTATCTCCATCCAGTCATTAGCAATATCGGTAGCAATATCCAAACGCACTGCATCTATAGCTGTGCCATTAAGGTTTACGGTAAATATTGTGGCTACAGGGTTACCGTTTTGTGGTGTGCCGGTGTAGGCAATACTCCATGTGCCGGTGGCGGCGGCACGTACCCATACCGTATCAATTAAGCCCGGTGCGTTGGTTTCGTAAACCAATAAACGTGTAGCCGGTACCGGATTGTTATAGCCTACTACAATGTAATCTCTTTCGTCTCCGTACGATTCAGGGGTCCACGCAGTGCCTATATCGCCGTAATTTGGGTAAGTGTTAGGAGCGTGTAATACCTGTTCCGCACTCCAACTACCGCTTTGCGTGTATTCGCGGCTTACATCCAAAACGGTATCAGCCCAAAACTTAATCCCGCCAACAATAAATGTATCGGTGTTGTAAACAACAGTAAAATCTCCTCCGCCCAGGGTTATTTCACCGTTTGAACTACCTGCGCAGCTTACCGCCTGCGTTACAGTTGTTGTAGGCATGGCAGGGGTTAATACAGTAAGTTCGGTGTAAACGGTACTATCGCAGCTAAAATAATCGGTATATGAACCCGCAGCCGAATAGCTGTGTCCTCCGATAACAAAACTATCGCCGCTGCAAATACTTAGGGTGTAGTAAATTTCGCTTGGCTGTTTAAATCCTATTTCTACTGTAACGGTGCTATCACAACCAAACAACTCGGTATAGCTGCCTGCCGTGGTATATATGTTTCCATTGTGATGTAGCGTATCGCCACTGCAAATTTCAAAATAATAGTAAGGTTCCTGAGGGGTAAGAACAGAGAAGTTAGCGGTATCTTTCGCTACGCAGTTATTTACATCGGTAATGGTAAAAATGAAAATGCCTGAACCCTGGTAGTTTAGGGTATCGCCACAATAATAGCTGCCGTTATAGGTCCAGTAAGCGCTCTTTTCTGCTGCGCCCCCTGTGGTTACTGCACTCCATCTGTTTATTGGTGAAGCACATGTATCATTAATTTCATTAATACTGGTGGTGTACGAAGCGCAAGGGTTAACAGCGCCGTATTCGGCTGCGCCAATATCAGCTGTACCTACACGGGCAAAACCGTGTTCGTCAGTGGCGGGTGCAGCAGCGTTATCGCCGCCGTCAATGGCGGGGCTGCCTTGCACTAAGGCGTGCGTCCAATGGTAACGGCCATTATTCTTTAAAACAGTATCAATTACGCTTGTAGCAGTTACGTTCACTACATTACCCGTGGTAACACCTAAAAGGTTAGCGTCGTTAACATCGCTGATAATGTTATGCCCGTCTAAAGAAATAAAGTCGCCCCACAAATCGTTGCCGGCCATGCCTGCAGTGTTGCCCACAAAAATGTTGTTGCTGATATAGCATGAGCCACCGCTGAAGGTGGCTATTGCGCCCCCATAACTTGCACTGTGGTTATTGTAAAATGTACAGTTAAGGACTTTTAAAGTGCCGAAGCCATGGTTTTTTACGGCACCGCCACCGCCTGTTGATGTAACGCTAACGCTGGTATTGTTACTAAACGTGGAGTTGGTGATTATCATAAAGCCCTGGTTATTGAACACAGCGCCGCCCCCTTCACCCCCTGCATCAGTGGTATAGTTGCCATCAAAAGTGCAGTTATTTATATAAACGGTATCGCCATTGCTGAATATACCACCCGCCTGGTGCTGGGCGCTGTTGGTAGTAAAGTGGCAGTGGTTAAAGGTAGAACTACAGCCGGCGCTACTCATAAATGAACTACCGAAAGAGCTGCAGCAGTTATTGGTAAAGGTCATGTAATTGAATTCAAAATGCTTGCCTTGCAGGTTAGCGGCTAAATAAACGCCGTTCATTACCATGCTCATGTCCTTAGGGCCGTTAATGATTACGGGCTGAGAGGGCATTGGACTAAGATAATATTGCCCGCCGGTGCATACATTAATAACGTGCGGGTTGGCATTGGTAGTAGGTACGCTGTTGGCTGCTGTCATAGCCGCATCCAGCGAACCTGCTCCGGAGCCGTTATTGGTAACCTCGTAGGTGTTAGCCCATGCCCATTGGGTTAGCAGGCACAGGAGGATAAAACTCAGTGTAAATTGCTTATTCATATTTCTGTGGGATTGGTTTCGTTTTTGTTTACGAACACAATTCTCCGCATTAAGGCGGCCTTCAGCAATTTTATGTTACCAAATGCAGCCAAATGGTTACGAAAGGAAAGAGGGCTACGTTTTTTGTAAAGGAAACACCAGCGTAAAGGCGTTTTCAGGAGATGCTGCGTAGGTTAGAGTGCCTTTTAACTGGCGGCTGAGTTCCTGCACAATTTTTAAACCAAGGCTGTTTGATTTTTTGATATCAAACTCCTGTGGCAGGCCTACCCCGTTATCGGCAAACTGCAGGGTGCAAAAGCCGCCTCCATCAGCAATAAAGGCTATGTTAATCTGCCCGCCTTCGCGGTTAATCTGCCCGTATTTAATGGAGTTGGTAACAAGTTCGTTTAGGATAACACCAAGCGGAATCGACGTTTCCATACTGAGTTTTAAGTGCGGCGGGTAAACCGAGCAATTGATGTTTACCAGGTTAGCGTTAAATACGGTTTTAAGGTGATTACAAAGCTGTATAACGTACTCCTGCAGCGATATAGCCGATAGATCCTCCTGCATATACAGTTTCTGGTGTATAAGCGCTATGCTTTTTACACGGTTGTGGCTTTCGCGCAGGGCATCTTTAGCAAAGCCATCGGTAATGGAATTGGCCTGCAGGTTTAACAGGCTTGAAACTATCTGCAGGTTGTTCTTAACCCGGTGGTGTATTTCCTGCATCAGTATATCCTTTTCCTTCGATTGCTTTTCGATTAGCTTGTTTTTTTCGGTCAGCTCTTTATTGGCTGCTTCCTTGGCTTTATTGCCCCTGTAAATAAAGGAGGCAAGCAACGAAATGAGGGCTACCGCTATAATTGCACCTATAACCCCTATGCGCAGGTTGTTGTTTTGCAGTTTAAGAATTTGATTCTCCTGTGTTTTTTTACCGGTTTCATACTGTACTTCCAATTCGCGTTGTGCAAGGTCGGCACGGCTTCTTACATTGGCCAGGCTTTGCTCGCGTGTTTCATTAAACACACTATCATTCCAGGCACTGTACTGCTCGTAATAATCCAATGCCCGGGCTGCATTACCCTGCCGGCGGGCTATGCCACTCATTAGCCTGTAGCCTTCGCGCAGGTATAGTTTGGTGTTGTACTCGCGGGCAGTAGTAATTAAGCGGTTAGCCAATATTTCTGCCTCTGCAATTTTGTTGTTGTTGATGTATAGGTTACAAAGTATGCTTACCGGGCCTAACACATTTATCGGCCTTTTTAAACTATCCTGTATGGCAATAGCTTCTTTCAGGTAGGCTTCTGCCTCATCGTATTTTTTAAGGCGGCTGTATATTTCGCCAACGTTGGTAAGTGTAACAGCATATTCGTAACCGTGTGTGCCGCTGGCCTTGTTGTTTGCTAAAGCCTCTACAATCATTATTTCGGCAGAATCCTGTTTGCCCGCGTCCATATATACGCTGGCCATGTTGGACGCTACCAGTGCGCTAAAGGCATAATTTTTAAGGCGGTTTGCCTCATTAAGCGCACGCCTGTAATACGTTAAACCAAACTGCGGGTCGTACCCGGCTGAACCATACACTGAAGCAATGTTGTTGTATAGCGTAGCAACCATTTTTTGTTCCTTACCCCGCTCTGCAATTTTTAACCCTTCAAAATAGTAGTGCAGGGCCTGGTCGTAATCTCCAAGGTCCTGGTACATGCCGGCAATCAGGCTCAGGCAGGACGCCTCATACAGCTCGCTTTTGGCCTTCCGGGCATTATCAATAGCAATTTGGTACAGTCGTAAACCTTCGCTTAACTCATTATTGATAACCTTAACCAGGGCCTGGGTGCGGTAGGCATCGGCCAGGCGCAAAGGATTATTGTTGGCCAGTTTTATCTCCTCTTCGGCCAGGCGATACGCTTCTGTGTTATTGGTGAACTTCAACTCCCAGGCCAACTCGCCATACAAGCGGCAACGCAGGGTATCGGTAGTTGCCGCTTCCAGCTCCGCTCTTATACGATTCTCATTAGCAGAAGCCCCACTACTCATACCAGGCAGGCATGCAAAAAGCAGCAACAGGCTCATAAAGCCTATTTTTCGGCACAGCCCTGCGAAAAGAGGTGAAAGACGCTTTTTCATGGAATACGGTAACGAAGGTGCAAGAACGGCTGAAACCTTATATATAAATGGTACAAGATGCAATACTATGGGTATAACACACATACCGGGGCTATTGAACCCGTTTAATACGGTCAAACAGCTCATCCTTATAATTCCGGCTTAAAGGAATGGCGGTTTTGTTTAATACAACCTCGGTGTGCGAAAGCGATTCTATTTTCTTTAAATTGATAATGTATGATTTATGCACCTGCATAAAATCGGCAGCCGGCAGGTTGGTCATAAAATCTTTAAAGTTTGAGCGCACTATGTGCTTACCTTTATCGGTAACCACATAAAGGTAATTGTGGTCACTTTCCAGCCATAATATTTCAGCAACGTTAACCTTTACAAAATGAGTGTCGGTTTTAATAAATAAGCTATCACTTATAAGCGCGGAACTTCCGGCAGTAGGGTTTTTGGCTGCGGCAAAGTTAGATAGGGCTACTTCAACACTGGTAAACAGGTCTTCCTCAGAAAACGGCTTTACCAGGTAACCATTTGGCTGCGTAGCTGCTGCCTCTGCCACTGTCCCTTTATCGGAATGGGAGGTGATAAAAACTAATGGTAGGTTATACTCCTTTCTTATTAAGCGGGCAAGGTCAATACCGGTTTTACTGCTGCTAAGGTTTATATCCGCTAATACTAAGTCCGGTTTGTGTTCCTGCAGGGCGCGAACGGCTTCTTCGTAGGAGTAAGCTGCGGGTAATACCTCGTAGCCCAGTCTTGTAAGCATTTCGCCCATATCAAGCGCTACTAACGATTCATCTTCTACAATCAATATTCGTATGGTTTGCATATTTACCTGGTCTTACAATGTCTTCAACTTCAATGGCAAGTTAACATTTTAGGCAAGTACTAGCAGGCGTAATTAAAATTTTCCGCCTGTGATAAATGTCGCGCTTATAGTCGGCATCTTCTGCTATTATTGTTTTATTAATTCCGCAGCTTTTAATAGTAGCCCGTTTTATTTATGCAGATAACATCGCAACAAAGGAGAATTGTTTTTTTTGCGGTGGCATCAGCGTTACTCGCTTCTTTTTTTCTGGCGAAGTTATTAGGCTATGAAAGTTTTTCACCGGCGCGCGTCTATATCAGCAGGCTGTTGGTTGTTTGGGTAATGTTGGGCGTGCCCTTATTAAAACTCCCGGAGCAGGGGGCCATAAATCGCCTCATTGATTTTTTTGTCCGTCCTGCTTCACCCTATGGGCCGGCGCTGTTTCGCATCGTTTACTTTTCCATGTTTGGTTTCGCTGTTTTATTAGGTGGCAATGTTGCAGCCGGTTACGTTGGCGAGTTTATAAGCTACAGTACCCAACAGCGTATACCTATACCATACATGCAGTGGTATTCGGCTGCCGTGCCCTTTAATACAGCCATAGCGCAGTGGCTGTTTCCGCTGTTTAATGTCCTGTGTGTGTTGTGCCTGTTCGGTTTGTTTACAAGGGTAAGTATGGTGCTTTATGTTATACTGGGGTTTTACCTTTTCAGCATACCTATGCTGTATGGTAAAGTTTTTGCCTTTCAGCACATGTGGCTTTTTCCTGCACTGTTTTGCTTTACAGACTGCGGCAGGGTGTGGTCGTTAGATGCTTTAATCAGGAAATACATTTTCAAAAAACCATTGCCGGAGGTTTTTACTGTTGCCAACCGCATACCGCAAAGCACCGGCCTGGTGTTGCTGGCTATGCTTTACTTTTTTTCGGGCTTTTGGAAATTATGGAGCGTTGGACTGGATTGGGCAACTTATAATAATATCGTAAACCATTTGTATGGGTCATGGTTGGTTTTGCCGCCCGCCTGGCAACCTGTTATTCGCATTGATAACTACCCTTTACTGTTGGTTTTAGCCGCTGTTTTTACGGTTGTATTCGAATTCGGATTTCCATTCTTTGCTATGTCCTCAAAAACGAGGCGGTGGTTACCATTGTTGGGAATCATCCTGCACGTAGGCATTTTTCTGTTGATGAAAATTTCCTTTTTCATCATGTTTTTGGTTTACACCGTTTGCTTTGACGTTGATGCTATTGTTTTTAGAAAAAGGCAAAAGCCTGATAACGCATATGTAGAGCCACCACCGGCTATCTCTTATTGGCAATTTGTAGTTCCGGCCCTGTTTATTGGCTTAAGCTTTGCCGCGGGTTGTTTTAAAATACAGAGCTGGCCTTTTTCGTGTTACCCTACCTTTGACTTTGTGGCTTCACCTAACACAACTTCTGTTGCTTATACAGGCTTTAGTAGTGGAAAAGAATATAGCGACAGCCTTATGCATGCTTACATTATTGAAAACCGCAATGCTGTAAACTTAACGGATGTTGAAACAAAGGTAAAGGACGCAATTGCGCAGAACGACACTGTTGCTATGCGGGCCTTAGTAAATACGATTATAACTGCATCTCCAAAGTTACTTACCATGGATTCCATTGTTGTTTCCTTAAAAACCCATCCTGTAAAACCGGAGGAAAAGAAACATGTCCTCGACATCCGGAGAGTAGGTGTGTTTTACCCGTAATAGGGCCATAACCTCAACGGAATCCCTGCCTGGCTGCGTCATGCAGGCAGGCCCGCCTGACCGATTGACATCGCTCAGGCGGACAGGGAACCTAATGCCATCAAAGTTTAGAAAAATTCGTAGCCCCGGACGGAATCCCTGCCTGACTGCGTCACGCAGGCAGGGAACCTGTTGCCATCAAAGTTTGGAAAAATTCGTAGCCCCGGACGGAATCCCTGCCTGACTGCGTCACGCAGGCAGGCCCTCCTGACCGATTGACATCGCTCAGTCGGACAGGGAACCTAATGCCATCAAAGTTTGGAAAAATTCGTAGCCCCGCGTTCCAAATTATCGAACTTTTTGATAGACCTTCAATTGATAGAATCGGCTGCCAAGGATCCCAGCTTAATTAAAACGAAGCTGCCTGAAAATAAGGCAAAGATCCATTCCAAGGCTTCTGTTTCAATCGGAGCTAAGAGCAAACGTAAAGTATAATTCTAAACCCCGTTTGCCATGTCTTCATCACAGAAAAAACGAATGTTTAACGTCCCGTACGAGTTTTGCCATTACGTGGTAAAGTTTGGCTTGTTTCGGGAGGCTTCGGTGTACTTGATGCTAAAATACATCTGTGATGGACAAATTGAGGTAAACGGACCAGTTTTAAATAAGGTAAGTCAATCGCTACAAATCAGTCAGCGCACTATTAAGCGTGCTTTAGAATGGCTCGCTGCTAACAATTGGATTAAAAATGAGTATGGAAAGGTTTATCGAATCATTTCGTTCAATAAGCTATATTTTGCCATAAGAATGGGCAAATCAAAGATTGGTATAATCTGGGATGATCCCGAATTTAGAGATACTAAAGCATTTACCGTTGCAGCATGTGTAACTAAAATTTCACATGTTCAAAACCGCAGAAAGAGAGCTTCCGCACTGGGCAACGACGCTCAAACTTCTTTGTGGAAATGGGTAAAACAAGTTTTAAGATTTTCTAAAAAAGAGGAACTCGACTTAGACCGAAGTTATCTTTCAAAGTCCTTTTTTGCGACCTTGATTGGCATTCCCTCTACAACGGCCTATGATTATCTCAATTACACGGTAAAGAGCGGTTACCTGCTAAAGAAAAGGCACTATGTAAGGGCAAGCCTTTCCGTTAATGAGGCCAAGCTGGCCAGGGAATACGCTGCGGACATCCGGGGGCAAAGAATCGTCATTTGCAGAGATAAAGTAGAGGTATTATTACCCAATTCCTTTCAAACTGGTTTAGTTATTAGGCATCGAAGCGTTTTGAAACGATTGGAAAAAAAATTTGGTCTATGACAATTTCCGACACAAAAGATGGGAGGGAGGGGAGGGATTGAGGCAGGTGTATTGCAGTGCTAATTACTGTATATTTCAATCAATTAGTAGCAAGAAGGAAGATAAAACCACCTAAAGAGGCAAAAAATCTGCTCCATCAATTTTTGATATACCAAATACGCTGATTCTATTCCTTTTAAAGGCATTCCAATCAATAAATCGCGATAAAATACCTTTTTAACATTTGCCCTATCAAAATTTGACAGGGCAAAATTTAGCGCTTTTCAAACTAATCATGGCGCGCCCTCTTTAAGGTCCCGCTTTTTGTAATCAGTATAAAGCATATCACGCACAGTGCGGGTCAACTCCTTTATATCACCGGTTATAACTATTTTATGGGTTAATTCTTGGCCCATTTCGCGCGCGATAAATTGGCCCTCGGTAAGAAGTAATCCGGCTTGCATTGCTTCTTTAAGAAGAATTTTGTCTTCCTCATTTACCAAATCAACTTCACTGTCCAATTTTATAATTGCGTTCGAGCGATTATCTGGAAATCGACCCCGCAGCTCTGCCACCAATTTATCTATATCAGTTTTATCAATATTTCTATGCATAATAATTTTTAGTGCGGCAATCAATGAGTAATCTAAATCTTAAGCTGCTTACTATGTGCGACCAAATAATATCATTCATAAAATTGGTTCGCCCAGTGGCGATATCTCATTACCGGGCCATCGTCTTTTGCAGATATGCGTACAAATCGCGTTCAAGTTTCGTGTTGCTCCCCCAGAAATTATAGTTACTTACATTTTGTCCGTAGTGTTCAGCTCCCAATGTTTGAAAATGCTTTAGTTCTGAATCGCTCTCGAGTATGCGTTCATTAAATTTGGTCAGTAATTCGCCAAAAGCATTCATATTGAGCGATTTTTTTATTGATAATATGCGCTTGAACCCCAGTAATAAATATTTTTCGAAACTTCGGAATCAAGTTTATCTATCAGTTCTGCATTGATAAATTCGTATTCCTTTAAAGCACCTTTCATCACCTCTTTCCCTGACAGTATGGTCTTAATTGTGCTTTGCTGAGCACTGAAAAAGGATTCTCCTTTTGCAAGGTAGTGCGCATACAGTAATGCAAATGCAAGCGCATAATTCACTTCGATTGGCCAGATGTGAGATAATACAGCCTGATTTCTGTTGCAGAGACTTGCACCAATTCCAATATCATACAAGGCATTGTATGAAGCTACTGTTGCCCCATCGCAAATATTCAAAAATAAGAGACGCTGATGCGAAATTTTCGGCTCGGATTCAAAAATTTCTTTTACTTCAACATGAATGCCATCGAGTATTTCTATTCGCGATTTGTGCGGGCCAAAATGTTCATATTCCCCGTGTGTAGCCATCCAAACAACATCGTATTCAGCAGATGAATATTTCTGCATAAAATCATACTTGGACACACTAAGAATATCTACGGATTCCACTTGAATGCCAGCTTTATGAAAAATATTTTCTACTAATTCTCTTTCCGGGTCGCTGGTTCTTGTGCCAAAACACCACAATAAAACTTTTTTCACTGCTCTTTGGGACAAAGGTTTTTCAAAAGAAACGGCTATTGGTAACGAAATGCCTAACTCTTTTGTTAACAAGGCTTGTATGGGGTGTTGCACACCGGGTAAAATCACCAAAGATTCTAATGTAGATAAATCCCATCCCATCAAAAGTTCAATCGAATAATGCTTATCAAGCGCACTTTCAAAATTTGCACCTTCAGCAATATCGGGAATCCCCATTTGTTTGGGTTTGACGAGCACAAATTCCGGAACATCATTTATAGTTACTGTTGTTCCTAAAAAGAGGTTAGACTGCGATACTAACTCGCAGTATCCTTTTATGTCCGTTTTATTGCCTTTAACAAAACCCTGGTTTGAAGCGTAAGCAACGGAAGGTGAGTTATTGACAATGACGAAAAGTTGATTTGCATCAAGTCGCCAAGTATCGCTCACCTCTTTAAAATCGGAAATAAGAATGGTTGCAATATCTATCAAACCGCTTTCCAGACATTTTAAAATCAATCCAAATAAAACGGAAAAAATGCGTGCCTTTTCATACTTGAGAATTAGTCGTTCTCCACCAATATGATGCATGTAGTCATTTATAGACTTTCTTATCTCAGGAAGATATTTAATCAGTTTTTTTACATCATCAAGACAAAAGTTGTTTAGAAGTTGCAATCGTTCGTGGGCATACAGTAGGTCACTATAAACTTCAATGCCTATTTGCGCCCATTCAGACGCGGACTTATCGGTAAATTGAAATCCTTTACCTGATAATTGAATCGCTGCCAGCTTTTTTGATTCTGGATTCTCCCCATTTTGAAAAACATCCACTAAAGCCAAGGCAATTTCTTTCTGTTCCTCCTTTTTATTGTTCATGGCCCAAGTTAACACGTGGCATAATGCCTTTACTTTTACGGATTCATCATAAAAGGGAAATTTCTTTGAATAACCGGTCGCCAATTTCCAATACTGATTAAAAACAATTTCTGCCAACTCTTTGAGCCCGCCCTTTTTCCCAGAATAATAGAATAACTCTCCCATCCAAAACAACAAATCGTTCGTGCGATTAAGCACTATGAACTTCTCAGTGCTCTCAAAAAAATCTACTAACCGATCCGGTTCTACTTGTCTTTGGCCGACTTCAAGAGTATCACATAATGAAAATTCAAGCCAGTCGTGACTTTCAAAGAACAAACCGTTGCTGCTACACATTCTCACAACTTCTACCGCATGGATGAATTGCAGGAAATTCAGTGAAACTCGCAGTCGAGGGTCCGCATTTTGCTTAGCACGAATTATTCCTTCCAAATAGGCTCTGGATGCTTGCATGAAATTTTCTCTACTTATTCTTGATTGCACCTCCATTTCTATTCCTTTTAACTCATCCAATGCTGGAAATTCAACGTGGGCAAGGTCTTGTCCCCATATTTGATTTGCTTTGTCATGGCTGATTTCAAACAATTCGTTGAACGTTTCCCTAACGGTCATTTGGGATGTGTTTGTAGTAGTTATCAAATTGCTTGTTTAGTTCAAAATTTTTCAATACAATTTTCCATTCAGAATTGACTGGAAATCCAACGGGCTTCTAATAATAAAAGCATTTTGTCAATCTTTATTCAGGTCTCTTGTTCGGCATTCATTCCGATTACTGATTAAGGACAGGAAATAAAGATAAAATAGATGTATTTGTCAAGAAATCAATTGAAAACCCACTCAAAATAGTAATCAGCCAGATCCATTAGAGATAAATTGTTGAGTTTAGCCTTAGTTCTTGAGTCGTAAACACTATGAACAATTAAAGGGTTACCGGCTGCTGGAATGTAAGTCACGGGAGCACTCATTAACATGCCGATAATACTCTTCCCTCGCCTCATCTTCGCTCCATCCATTTCTCAACCGGAAAGCCTTCATTTCTAAATGAATCGTTTTCAGTTCTGCACTATTGCCCGCTCGGTATGCAATATCTCTCCCTTGCCTAAGCGCATTTAACTCATCTAATTAGGTCGAGAACTTCTTGTTTTTTAATCGGTTTCATTGATTTTAGTTTATGTGCATTAAAAAAGTACTTCCTTTGAAAAGTGCCGCTTTCAGAATTCGCCTAAAAGCAGCACTTAAGTTTTGTCACGATTACTCCTGTGTTTCCACGAGAACTTTATCACTCGCGCCAAGGATGGCGAAGTTTTCTTCGAGCCGTGCACGGATTTTTACTTCCTCGCCCGTAGCAGGCAACACGCTTCTATGCGTCCGCACGCGAATTTCATTGCCGTTGTTGTCCGAAAGCCAGTAGCATTTGAAGCCCAAGATGCTAAGGCTATTTTGACCAACTCTACCGGTGACATAAAACGGTGCCTGTGCAAATTTTGAGGGGTTGCCCAAAACCTGACCGACCGTAGCCGGTTGGATTTTGTTCATCAGTTTTTCGCACGATGTACAAATCATGATGGCTGTAATAAGCATGATGTAAATCCTTTTTGCTTCCATATTGTTTTGCTTTATGTGGGCGGCTATCATCAAGCCGCCCACGATTTATTGAATAATTTTTAAATCCTGTTCGTATATTGAAATCCTATTTTGCCCTGGCTTTGACTTTGATGGGTGGTAGCAGCTACGCCCGCGCTTTTGTCTGGTGCCGGTTCAACCGGAGCTGCGGTTATAATGTCAATTTCAAAGTCATCATCATTAAAACCATTAAGTTTCTCCATTAACCAGGTCTCCCTTTTCCCCAGAGTTGGGTCAAAGTTCTTTTGTTCATTCGCCGGTAGGGCCTGAAACTCATCCAAATGATGTTTGTACTCCAGATAAAGCTTACGCAACCGGGGTGTTAGTTTCAGTAGTTTTTCTTTGGGATTTGTAATATCGAACCAGAAAGATTTAGTCAGGTACCACGTAAAACCAATCGCGTTCCAAAGGATTTCCGAAAAGATAAAGATGAAAGCATGAACCAATATTGAGAATACTATCAGTGCACATACTTTAACGAAGTCGGCTCCACTGTTAGCTTGGTTGAGATAGAAACCGGCAGCAATAAGGAACGCGGGGAATAGTGCAATTAAACACATTACCGCTACAATTACGATAGTTATACCCAACCCGCCTTCGCCTTCTTCTCTTTTCTTCCGATTGTAGAGGTAAAATACCGCTACTGACATCTCAAGACTGATAAAAATGAGAAATCCATATTGAGATAAAAATGTTTTTACACCACCCTCTTCTACTTTACTACCGAGGTATTCAAAAAATAATCTCAATGTGGCAAAATCAATAATTGCCAACATGGGTATCAGTAACATTATTGAAAATAACCAGACGCTACGTTGAATAGTGTCGGCACTTTCATAAATTTCATGTTGCCGTTTGAAAGCCGCCAAATGGCTTAAATAATTTTTGTAGGCTTTTGCTGTGGAAATCCAATCTTCTGTCAGATTAGAAATCGCCTTCAGCAGTCTTTTCAATGTGGTGATGATTATCATCGCCACGAGTGTCGATTTTTCTGTTTTCATGATATTTTTTTTACCGGTTACTAATTATTTTACGTGTGATAAAAATTCAAATGCAGCACTAATACTTTCAAACCGGAGGTAATCCGATGTGCCAAGCATTTCGTTCAGTGGCGCCTTTACGTTTGCCCCAACCACGATGATTTTTACATCGCATGGAATTTGAGCAAAATGACTATTATAATCATCGAGGAAATCGGTTGAAATTATGAGCCACTTTCGTGCGGTTGGTTGTTCCGCTAATCCCATTAGTGCGCGATTGATTGCATTCGATACATCGGACTTCTTTGCAAGATCACCGGATGTTCTGCCTATTACCTCTTTGCAGAATTTTTGCCAATTACTATTGTTCACTTCATCGATAGCATTGTTCACATCGGCGATCGTATACTTCGGCTTCGGTTGCTCGCTTGAAATCCAGCTATTTTTTGCTTGCGTTGTAGTTGCTGTATCAACTTTGTTAGCCAGAGATGTGAACCGAGAAAGCAGGGTGTTTGAATTAGCAGTAACTACTGAAAAAAGCATTCTCTCACTACCGGGTCTTTCTTTGAAGAACCTATAAATGGGGGATAACAGTTCAGGTGATATCCGTTCAACCTCATCCTTGAAGGAAATACTAAAGTCATGTACCCAAGCGACAGATAATGTCGGTTGAATTTGTGATTGAGCCTCTATCTCAGCAACGATAAAGGCTTTAGTTTGTTCTGTTGCAGTTTCAGCTGGAACTGGCTTTGATATATTACTCTCTTTTGCTTGGCTACTTGAAGCATTGGAGCAGCCTGTAATACTCATAGCAATAAAGAAGAGTGTTGTTGTGGCAAGGAACAATATCTCGTTCCTGATTGCCGGTACCGGTTTTTTGTTTTTCATGATATTTATGTTTTAGGTTTAAGAATCTTGTACAAAAAAACCGGTGCCGGAGGATGTAATAAATCAAACCGACACCGGCTAACTGAATTTCGAAATCGCCCTACAGGGTTAGTGTGAGAATAGAGTTGATATTGCTGCGCATTTTTTCGATGCGGTTCTTATGCGCATTCAATTCTTCCGCATCTGGCAAATGCTTTTTATACTTCGGCTGATTCAAAAGTGCCTCTGCCTTATTTAGCTGACTTAGAATTTTGTTCAGAGACCATTTCATTTTATTGAATGATGCTGACGCGGTTTCTAAGTACCCTTCTCCGTACGCGGGGTTTGAGCTCAGCATTTTACCATATATTTTAAAGGCATCAGCCTCTAAAATGTTGGCGTTTGTATGGTCATGTACTCGGTGCAGCGCGTCACCCAATTTGGTTTTTATAATGCCTTGACGCTTTAATAGAGATGGTTGCTCCCATCCCATTTTTTGCGCCTGCATTACCGCATCATTGATATTATCGTGTGCTAACTCAAAAAAGTTGATTTTTTCTTTGATGTCAGTTGCTACATCACCGCGTTTTTCAAATACGATTGAGAGTGCTTTTTGGCAGAACAAAACGCCCTTTTTATCCCCCAACGTTTTGAACTCTTTTTGGGTGTTGAATAACTCATCCTCTGCAGTTGCATCTGTTTTGCCCCTTTGTTCCGCGTTCTTGTATATGGCCTTAGCGCGTGCATACAAGGCTGATACCATTTCCGTTTGCTTTTCTACACTTAATAATTCCTCCTGCATGTGTGTATTGTATTCTTTCATGTCTTTGATTTTTTAGTGTCAATTAAAGTGGTTGCATGGTTCAAGCATTTAATTTTCCGGGCGGAGTGATTACCGAGGTTCCTTTATCCCGATTCCGAAGTATTTCTCTTCTTCGTACTCCACGGCAGATTGGTGGTCTTTCTGTTCTGCAACAGTGGGTTTTATCTGGTTGCCCCCGAACCTTCATTGCTGTTATGGCCTCTGCAATTAACCACCGCTGTAAGCCGCTGGCCGCTGAATTAGATTGGGTTACTTCTGTCCCGTTAATTCTTCTGTACTTGGTTCTTCGTTTTGTTTGGTGAAGCGAACCTTTAATAACTGGTTAAACTTTACGTGGCGCGCACTTGTCACCATGTTAAATTTTGCTACATCAATTGTTGTTGCGGGTACATCTACATTGCGCTGACACTCTTTGCAAGTGTGGCAACCGGTAGTGTGTGAATTATTTTTGCGCATATCAAAAAATGATAACGCAAACGTAGATTTATAAAAGGAGTTAAAAAATAAAAACGCTGTTTAATTATATGAAAACCAGCATTTTGTGTAAGTTTTCAAAAGTAAATTTATGATTGTAAACTTACACTCTAAGGACTGTATAATGATTTTGTAGTATTTACTTTAATGGGAAGCCTTCATCAATTAACTCTGTAATTAGCTTTATTACGGGCTTGAAATGTTTTCTCACATTGGGCCAGCGGTCAGGATATTGCAATAACAACTGTCGAGCCTTTAGAGCTTCGGTTTTTACATTTCCATTCTCAGCGGTTTTGAACATCATAGAAAGTGTTTGCCCAACCATTGATGCTTCCTCATTCTTATCTGATTTATCCTTATCTGCTTCAATAACCGCTACTCTCTTAGCGATTCCCGCAATCGATTTGCGATTGTATGTCTTAATCTCAAGAAGTGCCTTTTCAATGTTGTCCAATCGGACATAGATACTCTTTAACTCCTCTTCGTTAAATATTGATTTGATTCTTCTTTGGCTATTTCTTTTTGCGATATCAATGCACTCAAACAATCTTTTCATTTTTCGTCTTCCATCTTCTCCAAAAACATGTTTATCATAAAAAGCATCAAAACCAACAAAAATAAATTCCTGAATACGTTCAGTTCCATTGGCTGTAAATAAAATTAAGGGCACTAAAGGGCACTTTTTCCGTACTTGGATACCAATATCAGTACCATTTAGTGACTGATTTTCAAAAACGAAGTCGATAAAAATGTAATCGTAAGTTGGATTCGCTTCATCTATACCGTCAGTTGGAGTGTACTCATGCTTAACATGATGTTTTTTATCTCTTAGCAGTTGCGCGATCGCGGATACTACATTATCGCTGTCGTCAATAATTAGTATTTTATAATGTCCATTATCCATTATTTTGGATTTATCGTTAAAAGAGTGATAGTTTTACCTTCTTCCAAAAAGCAATTCAAATGCAGATGGGGTAGTTTACTTAACGATTGAACAATAAATCTCAATCCATCTCCTTTAGAAGGATTGATTGTAGTTTCTCCGTTCAAGTAACGAATAAACTCTATGCCCATTTCTTCAGCGTTTATAAATCTTATAGTCAACTTCCCGTTCAATACAAAAAAATCAATTTCATGCTGGCGGAGCTTTTTACCTCGAGAGTTAGAATAAAGGTTAATCAATAATGTAAAAACGTCCACTAAATCATCAACTTCGATTTGATTTAAAGTATTACCATGAATTTCAGGCGAAATCTGGAGTCGACCTTTTGATTTGTCAATTAGTGAATCCATCAAAAGTGTTAAAATTGCGGTGTAGGTATTGTATTCCTTACCTAATACAAATTTATCAGCAGTAGAGTCATACATAGTAATAATTTCAGTGGAAATGTCTCGGATTTTTGCCAGGCTGTACATATAGTCAAACATCGTAAGGGCCTCATCAATTTCACCTGACTCTAATTTGCTTTGAAGAAGCATGATATGGTCATCAAATCCGAAGTTCTTGACTGTATGTTTCAAATTTTTTACCAGTTCCTTGATTCTTTCAAAGCCAAGAATTATTTCATCTAATCGAGAAAAGAGAACTCCCTGTGTGAAGTGAATGATTTCGCTCTTTTGATCTGTAATTTTTTTCTTAAAGTAGTCTAATTCATCCGTTGCTAACTCAAAAGTTGCAAGCCAACTGAACTCAAGGGTTTTTAATCGATCTTTGCCAAAAACTATAAGTATTCTGTTGCGCCTTTCATAATTTTCAGAGGCATCTTTCACTGAAACAAAATCCACTTTTGCCTCCTCCCAATCTATTTCTCGCCCGGTAACCATACTATAAAGCATTGGCACATACCTCTTTTTAATTTCCAAATCCATTACTGGACTTTGGTAAACATCGAAGCTATTTTGAGATTTGTTATAACTATATTCAAAGTAGTATTCTCCTTCTTTAGCAACACCCTTTTCGAAAAAGATACTGTCAAGGTCGTATTTGGCAACGTAGTACTCCGTTAATTCCTTGTAAAAATTTTGATAAGGGGCATCAATTGGGTATCTAAGATCATCTTTAAATATTTCATGGGGATCAGGCCGGACGTGCC
>WBZM01000590.1_pt1 | contig 47795 bp, 46 predicted proteins | sample 5204271 | NCBI WGS metagenome assembly WBZM01 (sample SAMN12344346, study PRJNA552823) | activated sludge metagenome | biome: Activated sludge suspended growth; feature: Nitrification reactor; material: Wastewater; isolation source: activated sludge from nitrification reactor of wastewater... | reverse complement strand
CAGGTACGGGTTCGTGAACCTCGTGGTCCCGGACGCGGACTTCGAGGGCGTGAACTGGCGGGTGTAGCGGGAGGGGCCCCGGCCGCAGGCCGGGGAGGGCGCAGCCCTCCCCGCGGGACGCGCCGCCGAGCGCGCAGCGCGACAGCGGCGCGTGGCCCCGGCCCCTACTCCTTCTTCGCCAGCCCGAACGCCTGCGCCGGCCCGGCCACCTTGACCTTGGCCTGCTCCACCAGGACCACCGCCTCGGCGATGGCGCCCTGCTTGAGCTTCTCGGCGGCCGCCGGGAGCAGCTGCTCGGCCGCCTGCACGTCGGCGCGGGCGTTGGCCAGCGAGGCGGCGTCGGCGCCCTTCGGCTTCTGCTTGGCGGCGGCCGCCTCGTCGATCTTCTTGCGCAGGTCGGAGAGCAGCGTGGTCACGCCGGCCAGCGCGGTCTCGTACTCCTTGGTGAGCAGCGCCTTGCGCTCCTCGATGGAGGCGGCCATGGCCTTCACCCGCGTGCCCACCTCGCCGGCCAGCGCCAGCGCCGCCTGGTAGTCCTTGGCGTGCAGCTTCTCGCGCGCCTTGAGCAGGGTGACCTCGGCGTCGTCGAGCTGCTTGGGGGCGAAGCGGGTGGCCTCGAACTTGAGGGGCGTGATGGCCTTGGCGGCCCCGTCGACGGCCGCCTCGGCGGCGGCCTTGCCGGAGTCGGTGCAGCCGGCGAGGAGCGTGAGGGCGAGCAGGGGGGCGAGGCGGACGAGGCGGCGCATGGGGGATCCCTCGGAGGCGGATGGGGGGTGGGATGATGATCGGGGAGGCGGGGCGGTCGCAAGGGTGAACGTCCGGGCGGGGCCGGTTGCTCCCGCCGGCGGGGGAGGGTGGTGCACTGGCCGCGGCGGCGCCACCGCCCGGTGGTGACCCCGAGTCCAGGCGGACCCGGGCGGGGCGCCGGGGGCGCTCGCCACCCGGCGCCGTCGAGCGGTCCCGGCCTGGTGGGCGCGGCGTCCCAGATCGTGGCGCACCGAGACGTTAGGTCGGGTGGGCGCGGCGGCGGCGCTGTGGGCGGAGCGCGCACCCGCCCCCGGGTCCCGGTGGCATATGCGCTGCACATTTCCTGATCCATGAACCAGCCGACGCTGCTCCTCCTCGACGACGACGTCACCCTGCTCGACGCCCTGGCGCGCGCGCTGGGCCGCACCTACCGCGTGCTGACGGCCGAGAGCGCCGGCGAGGCCTTCCACCTCCTGGAGCGGGAGCCGGTCGACCTGGTCCTCTCGGATCACCACATGCCGGGCATGACCGGCCTGGAGTTCCTGAAGCAGGTGGCCATCCGCCACCCCGACGTGCTGCGCATCCTCTTCAGCGCCGAGCCCGACGCGGCCATGGCCATCGGGGCCATCAACCACGGCGACGTCTTCCGCATCCTGGTGAAGCCGGTCTCGCTGCCGGAGCTGCAGGTGGCGCTCCACGTGGCGGTGGAGAAGCTCCAGATCGACCGCGAGAACCGCATCCTCCGCTCGCTGGTGGGCTCCCACCCGGAGCTGTCGCAGGTCTTCGAGCAGCAGCTCACCCGCCTCTGGGGCGCCCCCGCCCGCACCGGCACCTAGCCCCCTCCGCCCCACCGCCGCCGCGGCGCCCCGCGCCCGCCCCCCACCGAGGTCCCCATGCTCCGCACCCGGTCGCTCCGCCTGCTGCTGCTCGCCGCGCTGGCCCTCGCCGCCGCGCCCGCCCGCGCCGACGAGGAGGGCGGCGACCTCGCCGCCGTGAAGGCGCGCGGCGTGCTGCGCCACCTCGGCGTGGCCTACGCCAACTACGTCACCGGCGGCGGCGACGGCTTCGACGTGGAGCTGATGCAGGCCTTCGCGAAGAAGCTGGGCGTGCGCTACGAGTTCGTGGCCACCGACTGGCCCACCGCCTTCGGCGACCTGACCGGCCGCAGGATCACCGCCAAGGTCGCGCTGCCGGAGGCGCCGGCGGTGCCCATCAAGGGCGACGTGCTGGCCAACGGCGTCACCTTCCTGCCCTGGCGCGAGAAGGCCGCCGCCTTCTCGACGCCCTACTTCCCCACCCAGGTCTGGGTGATGGCGCGGGCCGACTCGCCGGTGCAGCCCATCAAGCCCACCGGCTCGCTGGAGAAGGACATCCTGGCGGTGAAGGCGCTGCTGGCGAAGCGGACGGTGCTGACCGTGCCGAGCACCTGCCTCGACCCGGCGCTCTACGCCCTCGACGCCACCGGCGCCCGGGTGGCCTCCATGAAGCTGGCGCTCAACGAGGTGGCCCCGGTGCTGCTCAAGGGCGAGAGCGAGCTCTCGCTGCTCGACGTCGCCGACGCCATGATCGCCCTGCAGAAGTGGCCCGGGAAGCTCAAGGTCATCGGCCCCATCAGCGACCGCCAGCAGATGGGCGTGGTCTTCCGCAAGGAGGCGCCGCTGCTGCGCGCCGCCTTCGACGGCTTCCTCGCCGAGGTGCGGCGCGACGGCACCTACGACCGCCTGGTGGAGAAGTACTTCCCCGAGGCGCCGGTCTACTTCCCCGACGCCTTCGGGACGCCCGGGGCCGGGGGCCGGTGAGCCCGTGGCGCGCGGTCGCCGCCACGGCGCGGTCGCCGCGCGCTGGCCCGTCCAGCGCGGCGCGGTGGCGCTGCTCGCCGGCCTGGTGCTGACCGCGCTGGTCGGCGCCCTGCTCTGGCGCAACTACCGCTCCGCCAGCCAGGTGCGCGCGCAGGTGCTGTCGCAGCACAGCCAGTCCTTCCGCCTCAACGCGGTGGCGCTGGGCAACCTGCTCACCTCCTCCGAGGAGCAGCTGGCCTACCTGGCCGACTCCCGCGAGGTCTCGGCCTTCTACGAGAGCCGCGACCTGGGGATGTCGATGGCCTACGGCCTGGGGCTGACCCTCATCCCCATCCGCGCCCGCCTGACCCAGCTCGTCGAGGGGCGCGACCGCGGCCGGCCCCCCCGCTTCGACCGGGTGGTCCTCTACGACGCCGACGGCCGCCGCCTGGCCTGGGCCGGCGGCCCGGCCCACCCGCCGCTGGTGCCGCCCGAGGGCGTGGACGGCGCCACCCACGCCCGCCTCGACGCCGACCGGACCCACCTCGTGCTGGTGCGCGAGCACTGGTTCAAGGGGAAGCCGGCCGGGCGCCTGGCCGCCTGGCTGCGCCCCGAGCGCCTGGTGGCGGCCCTCAAGGGCGACGACCGGGTGCGCGACTCGGTCTCCCGCCTGGTGGTGCTCGACGAGGTCGGCCAGCGCTTCGAGCCCGGGGCCCCCGAGGGCGCCTCGCCGCTGCCGGTGGGGCTGGAGTCGCTGCCGGTGGACGGCCCGGCCCGGGAGGTGACCGGCCCGGGGGGCGAGGCGCTGCTGCTGGAGCGCGCCACCGTGCCGGGCCACCGGCTCACCCTGGTGGACCTCGACCGCCTGGTGGACCTGGTGGGGAGCGACTCGCCGGCCGGCACGGTGGTGGGGCTGACGCTGGTGGCCCTGCTGGTGCTGGGCGTGGTGGGCCTGGCCGGCCGGCTCTCGGCCAAGTCGCTGGCCCTGCAGGTGCGCCTCGACGAGTCGCAGCGGCGCGAGGCCGAGGTGGCCGAGAAGCACGATGCGCTGGAGCGGGTGGAGCGGGAGCGGCGGCGCCTCTGGCAGGCGGTCAACCAGAGCCCGGCCACCATGCTCATCGCCGACAAGCGCGGGCGCATCGAGTACGTCAACCCGACCTTCGAGCGCGTCACCGGCTACGACGCGCTGGAGGCGGTGGGCAACGCCAACCTGCTGAGCGGCCTGCGGCCGCTCAACGGCGACTCCCTGGCCGGCATCTGGGCCATGCTGGAGCAGGGCGGCACCTGGCACGGCGAGGTGGCCGGCGCGCGGCGCGACGGCTCGCCGCTCTTCATGTCGGTCTCCATCTCGCCGGCGCGCGACGAGCGGCGCAAGATCACCCACTTCATCGCCATCGGCGAGGACGTGACCGCGCGCCGCGCCGCCGCCGAGGAGCTGACCCGCGCCCGCGACCAGGCCCAGGCCGCCAGCCGCGCCAAGAGCGCCTTCCTGGCCAGCATGAGCCACGAGATCCGCACGCCCCTCAACGCCATCCTGGGCTACTCGCAGCTGATGACCCGCGACCCGCAGCTCTCCGACGGGTCGCGCCGCAACCTGGAGACCATCAACCGCAGCGGCGAGCACCTGCTGGCGCTGCTCAACCAGGTGCTGGAGCTCTCCCGCATCGAGGCCGGCCGCGCCACCGTGGAGCGCGGCCCCTTCGACCTCGACGCCATGCTGCGCGACCTGGCCGCCATGTTCACCCTGCGCGCCCGGACCAAGGGGCTGGCCTTCCTGGTGGAGGCCCCGCCGGGCGGCCCGCACGTGCTGATGGGCGACGAGGGCAAGGTGCGGCAGGTGCTGGTCAACCTGCTGGGCAACGCCGTGAAGTTCACCGACCGGGGCGAGGTGCGCCTCTCGGTGCGGCTGCGCCCGGTGCCGGCCCCCGGGCCGGAGCGCGGGCTGCACCTCCGCGTCGAGGTGGCCGACACCGGCCCGGGCCTGGCCGAGGAGGAGCTGGCCCGCCTCTTCCGCGAGTTCGAGCAGGCCGCCGCGGGCCGCGCCCTGCAGAGCGGCACCGGCCTGGGGCTGGCCATCAGCCGGGCCTTCGCCCGGCTCATGGGCGGCGACCTCACGGTGGAGAGCGTGCCGGGGCAGGGGGCCACCTTCACCTTCGAGATCCCGGTGGAGGGCTCCAGCGTGCCGGCGCCGGCGCGGCTGGCGCGGCGCGTGGTGGGCATCGAGGGGGCCGACCACCCGCCGCGGGCGCTGGTGGTGGACGACGAGGCGGCCAACCGCGACTGGCTGGCCCAGACCCTCCAGGTGGTGGGCTTCGAGGTGCGCCAGGCCGCCGACGGCGCCGCGGCCGTGGAGGGCTGCCAGGGCGGCTGGCCCGAGGTGGTGCTGATGGACCTGCGCATGCCGGGGATGGACGGCCTGGAGGCCACCCGCCTCCTGCGGGCCCGGCCCGGCGGCGACGCGGTGGCGGTGGTGGCCCTCACCGCCAGCGCGCTGGAGGAGGAGCGGGCCGCCTTCCTGGCGGCCGGGGCCGACGCGGTGCTGGCCAAGCCGGTGCGCGAGGCCGAGCTCCTCGAGGTGCTGGGGCGGCGCCTGGGGCTCACCTGGCGCTACGACGGCGACGCCGCGCCCGCCGCGGCCACGCCGCTCGGCCCCGAGGCGCTGGCCGGGATGCCGCCGCAGCTGCTGGACGGGATGCGCGAGGCCACCCGCCGGGGCGACATCGACCGGCTCAACGAGCTCATCGACGAGGCCGGTGCGAGCTCGGCCGCCGCCGCGGCGGGGCTGCGCGCCCTGGCCGAGCGCTACGACTACGAGGCCCTCAACCGCGCGCTCGCCTGAGCCCGCGAGGAGTCCACCATGGCAACGCCCGCCCGCCCCACCCACCTCGGCGACGTCCTGCTGGTGGACGACACCCCCGAGAACATCGGGTTCCTCTCCTCGCTCCTCAAGGCCCGCGGCTACCGCACCCGCGCCGTCACCAGCGGCGCCATGGCGCTGCAGGCGGCGGTGGCCGAGGTGCCCGACCTGGTGCTGCTCGATGTCACCATGCCCGGCATGGACGGCTACGAGGTGTGCCGGCGCATGAAGGCCGACCCGGCCCTGCACCAGGTGCCGGTGATCTTCCTCTCGGCCCTCTCCGACACCCTCGACAAGGTGAAGGCCTTCTCGGTGGGCGGAGTGGACTACGTCACCAAGCCCTTCAAGGCCGAGGAGATCAGCGCCCGGGTGGAGACCCACCTCGGCCTGCGCCGCCTGCAGCGGCAGCAGCAGGCCACGAACCTGGAACTGGTGCGGAGCTACGACGCCCTGGAGAAGCTGGAGCAGGTGCGCCAGTCGCTGGTGCAGATGATCGTCCACGACCTCAAGAACCCGCTGGCCACCATCCAGATCTGCACCGAGCTGGTGCGGCAGGGGGCGCCCCTCGACGACGACCAGCGGATCGCCGTGGAGGACATCGCCGGCATGGCCCAGGTGATGGGGCGCATGGTGATGGACGTGCTCGACGTGGCGCGCACCGACGAGGCCGCGCTGGCGCCACGGCTGGCGCTGCTGTCGCCGCGGGACCTGCTCGACGAGGTCCAGCGCGAGATGCGGGGCCTGGCCCGGGGCGCGCGGAAGACCCTGACCACCCTGGCCGCGCCGGGCCTCCCGGCCACGGTGGTGGCCGACCGGGAGCTGCTCCGCCGGATCGCCGAGAACGTCCTCGACAACTCCATCAAGTACGCGCCGCGCGGCACCGAGGTGGTGCTGGAGGCGGCGCCCGACGGCCCCGACCACTGGCGCCTCACCATCCGCGACCAGGGGCGCGGCATCCCGGCCGAGCTGCGCGACCGGATCTTCGAGCCCTACGCCCGCCTCGACCGCGACCTGGAGCAGAGCGCCCGCGTCTCCCGCGGCCTGGGGCTGGCCTTCTGCAAGCTGGCTGCCGAGGCCCACGCCGGGCGCATCTGGGTGGAGGACAACCAGCCGGCCGGCAGCGCCTTCCAGGTGCGGCTGCCGGTGGACGCGGCGGCGGCGCGTGCGGCGCAGGAGCGGGGCGCGGTGGAGGCCCTGCCGGGGCGGGCCGGCGCGCCACCGCCGGAGGCCGCCGGGCCGGGCCGCAAGGCCCTGGGCTAGGGACGCTGCCAGGCCCCGCCGGACCGCCGCCAAGGAGCCTGCCCGCCGGGGGCTTCTCGGGTATGCTCCGCGCCCGTGACGGCATCCCCCCCTCGCCGCGGGCGCTCCGCCCTGGGCGTCCTCTTCCTCGTCGTCTTCATCGACCTGCTGGGGTTCGGGATGGTCATCCCGATCCAGGGCCTCTACGCGCGCACCTTCGGCGTCTCGGTGGCGGTGACCGGGCTGCTCTCGGCCGGCTACTCGGCCATGCAGTTCTTCTTCGCGCCCATCTGGGGCCGGCTCTCGGATCGCCACGGCCGGCGCCCCATGCTGCTGGCCTCCATCGGGATGACCTCGCTGGCCTTCCTGGCCTACGGCCTGGCGCCCAGCTTCGGGTGGCTGCTGGTGTCGCGCCTCTTCGCCGGGGCGGCCACCGCCAACCTGGCCATCGCCCGCGCCTACGTGGCCGACGTGACCTCCGAGGACGACCGGGCCGGCGGCATGGCCCTCATCGGCATCGCCTTCGGCCTGGGCTTCATCCTCGGGCCGGCCATGGGCGGCATCCTCTCCACCAAGTTCTCCCTGGCCGCGCCCGGCCTGGCGGCGGCGGCCCTGGCGGCGGTGAACCTGGTGGCCGCCTGGTTCATCCTCCCGGAGCCGGCCACCCACCACCAGGTGGAGCGGCGCACCTCGGTGCGCGAGCTCTTCCAGCAGCTGGGGAAGCCCGGGATCTCCACCCTGCTGCTGGTCACCTTCCTCTCCATCGTGGCCTTCTCCGCGCTGGAGAACACCTTCGCCTTCCTGGCGGCCGACGTGTACGACATCCACGAGCACGACGTGCCGTACGTGTTCGTCTACATCGGCCTGCTGGCGGTGCTGGTGCAGGGCGGCCTGGTGCGGCCGCTGGTGAAGCGGTTCGGGGAGCGGGGCCTGCTGGTGACCGGCCTCGCCATCCAGGCCGTCACCATCGCGCTGCTGCCCTTCGCCCGCTCCACCGCCGGCCTGCTGGTGGTGCTGGCCCCCATGGCGCTCGGCAACGGCCTGACCCAGCCGGCCCTCTCGGCGCTGCTCTCCAAGCTGGCCCGCCGCGGCGACCAGGGCGGCACGCTGGGCCTGGGCGAGTCGGCCTCGGCGCTGGGGCGCATCGCCGGCCCGGTGACCGGCACCGGCACCTACGCCCTGTCGCACGCCTTCCCCTACCTGGCCGGCGGTGCTCTCATGGCCGTCGCCGCCGCCGTGGCCCTCACCATCAAGCCCGCCCCCGGGGACCTCCCCGCCGGCGGGCCACGCACCGAGGAGCGCTGACGCATGCCGGAGCTGCGCAGGGACCCCATCGTCGGCCGCTGGGTCATCATCGCCACCGAGCGGGCCCGCAAGCCCTCCGACTTCGCCACCCCGCCGGCGCCGCCGGCGGCCGGCCTCTGCCCCTTCTGCCCCGGGCAGGAGGACAAGACGCCGCGCGAGGTCTACGTGAGCGGGCGCCCCCCGGCCCTGGCCGCCAACGGGCCCGGCTGGAAGGTGCGGGTGGTGCCCAACCGGTTCCCGGCGCTGCGCGTCGAGGGCGACCTCGACCGCAAGGCCGAGGGGATCTACGACGTGATGAACGGCGTGGGCGCCCACGAGGTGGTCATCGAGACCCCGGACCACGCCCGCCAGGTGAAGGACCTCAGCGACGCCGAGCTGACCGAGGTGCTCTTCGCCTTCAAGGCGCGCGTCCTCGACCTGCGCAACGACCTCCGGCTGCGCTACGTGCTGCTCTTCAAGAACCAGGGGGCGGCCGCCGGCGCCTCGCTGGAGCACCCCCACTCCCAGCTCATCGCCCTGCCGGTCACGCCGCGCCAGGTGCAGGACGAGATCGACGGGGCGCGCCGCCACTTCGAGCACCGCGAGCGCTGCATCTTCTGCGACATCGTGGCCCAGGAGCGGAAGGACCGGGCCCGCCTCATCTACGAGAACGAGGAGTTCGTGGTCTTCGCCCCCTGGGCCCCCCGCAGCCCCTTCGAGACCTGGATCGTGCCCAAGCGCCACGAGTCCAACTACGAGGCCGAGCCCAAGGAGCGGCTGGGGCAGTGCGCCCAGGCCCTGGGCTCCACGCTGCGCCGCCTGGCCGCCGCGCTGGGCGACCCGCCCTTCAACTTCATCGTCCACTCCAACCCGCTGCGCGACCTGCCCACCCCCAGCTACCACTGGCACATCGAGGTCATGCCGGCGCTGACCCAGGTGGCCGGCTTCGAGTGGGGCTCCGGCTTCCACATCAACCCGGTGCCGCCCGAGGAGGCGGCCGAGTTCCTGCGCAAGATGGCGGTGTGAGGGGGAGTCCCCATGGACATCCTGTTCGTCGCCTCCGAGGTGGCCCCGCTCTCCAAGACCGGGGGGCTGGGCGACGTGGCGGGGGCGCTGCCGGCGGCGCTGGCCTCCCGCGGCCACGCGGTGGCGGTGGTCTCGCCGCGCTACGGCACCATCGACCCGGTCAAGCACGGCTACCAGGCCAGCCACCGCGCCATCCGCGTCCGGGGCGAGGCCACCACCGTCCACGTCAAGAAGGAGGGGCGGCTCAGCCGCTACCTCGTCGAGCACGAGCACTACTTCGGCTCGCGCCGCGGCCTCTACGGCGACCACGGGCGGGACTACGGCGACAACGCCGAGCGCTTCACCTACCTGGCGCGCGCCGCGCTGGAGGTGCCGGCCGCCTTCGGCCACCGGCCGCGCATCGTCCACGTCAACGACTGGCAGACCGGCCTGGTCCCCTGGCTGCTGCGCGCCGAGCACGGCGAGGACCCGTCGCTGGCCGGGGCCCGCACCGTCTTCACCATCCACAACCTGGCCTACCAGGGCACCTTCCACAAGGACGTGCTCCCGGCGCTGGGGCTGCCGTGGGACGTCTTCCGCTACGACGCCATGGAGTTCCACGACCGGCTCAACTTCATGAAGGCCGGGCTGGTCTTCTCCGACGCCATCACCACCGTCTCGCCCACCTACGCCCGCGAGGTGGCCACCCCGGAGGGCGGCGAGGGGCTGGACGCCCTGCTGCGCCACCGGCACCGCGACCTGCACGGCATCCTCAACGGCATCGACGTGGCCGAGTGGGACCCGGCCACCGACCGCCACCTGCCGCACCACTTCGAGGCCCGGAAGCTGGCCGGCAAGCACGCCATGAAGCAGGCGCTGCAGGACGAGGTGGGGCTGCCGCGGCGCGCCGACGTGCCGCTCATCGCCATGGTGGGGCGCCTGGCCGACCAGAAGGGCGTGGACCTGGTGCTGGCGGCCCTGCCGGAGCTCCTGCGGCGCGACCAGCAGCTGGTGCTTCTCGGCAGCGGGCGCCACGACTGGGAGCACGCCTTCGCCGAGGCGGCCCGCCACCACCCCCAGCGGCTGGCGGCCCGCATCGGCTTCGACGAGGGGCTGGCCCACCGCATCGAGGCCGGCGCCGACCTCTTCCTCATGCCGAGCCGCTTCGAGCCCTGCGGCCTCAACCAGCTCTACTCGCTGCGCTACGGCACGGTGCCGGTGGTGCGCAAGGTGGGCGGCCTGGCCGACACCGTCGAGGACTACGACGGCTGGAAGAAGGGCACCGGCTTCGTCTTCGAGGCCTACGACCCGCGCGCCATGCTCATCGCGCTGCGCCGGGCCGGCGAGCTGTTCCGCGACAAGCGGGCCTGGGCGGCCATGATGCGCCGGGGCATGCAGCAGGACTTCTCGTGGGCCCGCAGCGCGGCGCGCTACGAGGACATCTACGACGGGCTGCTGCGCTGAGGCGGCGCGGCCCGCGCGGGAGGACGGCATGACGAAGACGGCGCGGTGGCTGGCGGCGGTGCTCCTCCTCCTGGCCGGGCTCGCGCCCGGCGCGGCGCGGGCGGCGGGGCCCTCCTTCTCGGCCGAGGTGGCCATCACGCTGCTCGGCCAGGACGCCGAGGACCTCAAGGCGGCGGCCGCGGCGGCCGGCCAACCCTTCGACGGCACCGTCTCGGCGCGGCTCTTCGTCTCCGGCCTGAAGATGCGCCTGGAGATGCGCTCCGGCCCGCAGCGCGGCGTGGTGGTGAGCGACGGCGCGGCCCGCAAGACCTGGCTCCTCCAGCCCGACCAGAAGAGCTACCTCGAGCTCGACACCACCGACGAGGGCGGCGAGGCCGGGGCGGCGGAGCTGGCGCGCTTCCTGGAGAAGGGGGGCGACGTCTGCAAGCTCAACCCCGGCGCCTTCTCCTGCAAGGCCACCGGCCAGGCCAAGGTGGGCGGGCGGGCCTGCCAGGTGGTGGAGGTGGTGGAGAAGGAGGGCGAGCCGGCCCAGACGCTCTGCGTCGACCCGAAGCTCCACTTCCCCATCCGCATGACCGAGCCGGGCTCGGTGACCGAGCTCACCAAGGTGGTGGAGGGGCCGCAGCCGGCCTCGCTCTTCACCGTGCCGGCCGGGTGGACGCGGCTGGAGGCGGGCCGCTAGGTCCGCCGGCACCTCCCCCGGGAGGCGAGGGGAGTTCACGCCGCGTCGCTCCACGATCGCCCCCCCGCTCCGGGTACACTGACGGTCCGGCGCGCCCTCCTGCGGCGCCGCCGCGCCGGGGGCGCATGGTGGTGAGCGATCGAGAGGGCGCCGGGAGCGGCGCGGGCGACGACCCGCTGGGCGCCGCGCGCGCGGCCGACCAGGCCGGGCTGCTGGCGCTGCTCCTCGAGCACGCCCCGTCGGCGGTGGCGCTCCTCGACCGCGACCTGCGCTACCTGGCGGTGAGCCGCCGCTACCTCGCCGACTTCCGGCTGGAGGAGGCCACCGTCGTCGGGCGGCTCCACTACGAGGTCTTTCCCGAGATCCCGGAGCGCTGGCGCGAGATCCACCGCCGCTGCCTGGCCGGCGAGCCCGCCCGCGCCGAGGCCGATCCCTTCCCGCGCGCCGACGGCTCGCGCGACTGGGTGCACTGGGAGGTGCACCCCTGGCGCACCGCCTCCGGCGAGGTGGGCGGGCTGCTGCTCTTCAGCGAGGTGATCACCGCGCGCAAGCACGAGGCCGACCGGCTGGCCGCCAGCGAGGCGCGCTACCGGGCGCTCTTCGAGCAGAGCGCCGCCGGCGTGGGGCTGGTGGAGTCGGGCACCGGCCGCTTCCTGGCCATCAACGACCGCTTCTCGGCCATGCTCGGCTACGCGCCGGACGAGCTGGTGGGGCGGCACTGGCTGGAGCTGACCCACCCGGACGACGTGGCGGCCGACCAGGCCGGCGTGCTGCGCATGCACGAGACCGGCGCGCCCCACCGGCGGGAGAAGCGCTACCTGCGCAAGGACGGCAGCGTGGTCTGGGTGCGCGTCTCGGTGGCGCCGGTGCAGGTGCCGGGGCTGCCGCCCACCACCCAGGTGGCGGTGGTGCAGGACGTCACCGAGGCCCGCCTCGCCGAGCAGCAGTTCCACCAGGCGCAGAAGCTGGAGTCGATCGGCCGCCTGGCCGGCGGCGTGGCCCACGACTTCAACAACCTGCTCACCGCCATCCAGAGCTGCGTGACGGCGCTGCGGGAGGACCTGGCGGCGGGCCGGCCGGCCCAGGCCGGGGACGTGGAGGAGATCGGCGACGCCGCCCGGCGGGCCGTCGAGCTGACGCGGCAGCTGCTGGCCTTCGCCCGCAAGCACGAGGTGGCGCCGGCGCCCCTCGACCTCAACGAGGTGGTGCGGGGGAGCCAGAAGCTGCTGCGGCGCCTCCTCGGCGACGGGGTGCGGCTGCAGCTCTCGCCGCAGCCCGGCCTCTGGCCGGTGCTGGCCGACCGGGGGCAGCTGGAGCAGGTGCTGGTCAACCTGGCGGTCAACGCCCGCGACGCCATGCCGGCCGGCGGGACGCTGGCGGTGGAGACCGCCAACGCCGAGGTGGGGCCGGGGGAGGCCGCCGCCGACCCGCATCTCCAGCCCGGCCAGTGGGTGCGCCTCACGGTGCGCGACACCGGCACCGGGATGGCGCCGGAGGTGCGGCAGCACCTCTTCGAGCCCTTCTTCACCACCAAGGCGGAGGGGAAGGGCACCGGGCTCGGGCTCGCCACCGTCTACGGGATCGTCAGGCAGGCCGGCGGCCACGTCCACGTGGAGAGCGCGCCGGGGCAGGGGACGGCCATCCAGGTCTGCCTGCCGCGGTGGGGCGGCGGGGGGAGTTAGGCGGAACTCCCGGGTGAGTCCCGGCGCTCGCTACTCGAGCCCGCGGTCCCGGAGCGCGTCGTCGTCCTCGCCGCGCAGGTGGCCCAGCTCGTGGGCCAGGGTGACGCGCACCTGGCGATCCAGCTCGGCGCGGTCGCAGGCGAAGCGCGCCAGGTTCTTCCGGTAGAGGACGATAGAGCGGCAGGGGTCGCCGTCCTCGGGCTGGCAGGCCTCGCCCTCGGGCGGGCCGCGGTAGAGGCCGAGGATGGTGGGGGAGAGGGGCGGCTGGCCGACGGTGAGGTCCTCCAGCGCCGGCAGGTCGGCCACCTGCACCGGCACGCCCTGCAGGGCGGCGCGGTCGGCCGGCGGCAGCTCGGCGACGGCGCGGTCCACCTCGGCGCGGAAGGCCTCGGGGCCGATGGCCACCTCGGGCGGGAAGTCGGCGGGCGCCTTCTGGCGCGCCTGCGCCATCAGCCTCGCGGCTGTCGCCAGGTCGCCGGCCCGCTCGGCGAGGAGGCCGAGCTGCCAGGTGGCCCAGGCGTCGCCGGGCGAGAGGGCCAGCGCGTGCTCGAAGGCGGCCCGGGCCTCGGCGAAGCGGCACAGCTCGAAGAGGGCGAAGCCGCGCTCGCTGGCGGCAGCCGGCTCGTCGGGGCGGAGCTTCGAGGCCCGCTCGGCGTGGGGCAGGGCCTCGGCGGCGCGCCCCAGGTCGTTGAGGGCCGCGGCGGCCGAGAGCTCCAGGCGGAGCGCCAGGGCCGGGTCGCGCCGCGGCACGCGGGAGAGGGCCCGCAGGCCGCGCAGGGCCAGCTCGGCGCCGGCCTCCAGCGCGTCGTGGGCGCCCTCCAGGCCGCGCACGTGGAGCTCGGCGGCGCCGGCCAGGACCGCCGGGTCGTCGGGGTCGATGGCCAGGGCGCGGGCGAAGGCGAGCTGCGCCTCCTTCGCCTTGCCGAGCCCGGCCAGCGCCTCGCCGCGCGCCGCCAGGGCGTGCAGGTGGCGGGGCTCGGCCCGCAGCGCCTCGTCGGCGCAGCCCAGGGCCCGCGCGTCGTTGCCGGCGTCGAGGGCCGCCTCGGCCTCGCGGGCCAGGGCGGCGGCCGGGGGCGCGTCGGCCGCCAGGCAGCGGAAGGGCGGGCGGACCTCGTGGACGTGATCGTCGCGGCGCTTGCAGGTGCTGGCTGGCCCGGTGGTGCCGGTGGGGCCGGTCGGTCCCGCGGCGGCGGCCGGGGCGGGCGCGATCGGGCCGGACGGCGCGGCCGGGGCCGGCGCCGCCGCGGGCGGCGCGGAGCGGGTGCAGGCGGCGAGGGCGAGGGCGGCCAGCGAGGCGGACAGGGCGTGGCGGCGGGACATCGGGGGAGAGAGGGTGCCACGGACCGGCCCGCCGGGCCAGACCGGGGCGCCCCATCAAGGAGATCCATCCTGGCCCGCGGCGCGACAGCATGTGGGTCCATGCGAACCAGCCCGATCGCAGCGACCCTCTTGCTTGTGGCTGCCTGCGCAGCATCTTCCCCGACCCCGACCCCGACCCCGACCCCGACCCCGACCCCGACCCCGACCCCGACCCCGACCCCGACCGCAGCCCCAGCCGCCGTCCCGAAGCCCGACCTCGCCCTCCCCGGCGAGCGCCACCTCCGCCACGTCCGCCAGCTCACCTTCGGCGGCGAGAACGCCGAGGCCTACTGGTCCTTCGACGGCACGCAGCTCATCCTCCAGTCCACCCGCGACGGGCGGGAGTGCGACCAGGAGTACGTCATGCGCCCCGACGGCTCGGGGGTGCGCCTGGTCTCCACCGGCGAGGGGCGCGTCACCTGCGGCTACTTCCTCCCGCCCGACGACCGGATCGTCTACGCCTCGACCCACGCCCTCGGGAAGGCCTGCCCGGAGAAGCCGGACATGCGCATGGGCTACGTCTGGGCCCTCTACGACTACCAGCTCTACACCGCCCGCCCCGACGGCTCGGACCTGCGCCCGCTGGCCCCCTTCCCCGGCGCCTACAACGCCGAGGCCACCGTCTCGGCCGACGGCTGGATGGTCTTCACCTCCACCCGCGACGGCGACCTCGACCTCTACAAGATGCGCCTGGACGGCTCGGGGCTGGTCCGGCTCACCGACGAGCTGGGCTACGACGGCGGCGCCTTCTTCTCCGCCGACGGGCAGCGGATCGTCTACCGGGCCAGCCGGCCCCGCACCGAGGCCGAGGTGGCCGACTACCGCGGCCTGCTGGGCCGCAAGCTGGTGCGGCCGGGGAAGCTGGAGATCATGGTCATGGACGCCGACGGCCGGAACAGGCGGCAGGTGACCAGCCTGGGCGCCGGCTCCTTCGCGCCGTTCTTCTTCCCCGACGGCAGGCGCATCATCTTCGCCTCCAACGCCGGCGATCCGCGCGGCCGGAACTTCGACCTCTACCTGGTGAACGACGACGGCACGGGGCTGGAGCGGGTGACGCAGTACGAGGGGTTCGACGGGTTCCCGATGTTCTCGCCGGACGGGAAGCGGCTGGTGTTCGCGTCGAACCGGAACGGGGCGGTGGCGGGGGAGACCAACATCTTCATCGCGGAGTGGGTGGAGTGATGGGGAAGGGGGCGGGATCGAGGTCGGGGTCGGGTCAGGGATCGAGGTCGGGGTCGGGGTCGAGGTCGAGGTTGAGGTCAGGGTCCACGTCCACGTCCAGGTCGGAGGTCCAAGTCCAGGATCGGGTCCAGGTTCGGGCGGCGCTGCCGCAGGACATCCCCGGTTGCGCGGCCCTCGGTGCGCGCCTCTCCGCCTTCCACCACCGGATGGACCCGGCGCGCTTCTTCGTCGTGCCGGACATGGAGCAGGGCTACGCGTGGTGGCTCGCCAAGGAGCGGCGCAACCCGAAGGCGGTGGTGCTGGCGGCCGTGGCCAGGGGCCGGGGCGGGGCGGAGCGGGTGGTGGGGTACGCCTACGGGCGCATCGAGCCGCGCGACTGGAACTCGCTGCGCGAGGAGTGCGGCCTCGGCATCGACGTGCTGGTCGAGCCGCGCTTCCGCGGCGGCGGGGTGGGGCACCGGCTGGTGGAGGCCCTGGCGGCGGCGCTGGCGGCGCGGGGGGCGCCGCGCATGGTCATCGAGGTGGCGGCGCGGAACCGCGCCGCCCAGGCCACCTTCGCGCGGATGGGCTTCCGGCCGACGCTCCTGGAGTACGCCCGGGAGCTGTCGCCGGTCACTCCCGCCAGGCGTCGCGGGCGTCCCAGGCGGTGAGCGCCACGCCGGCGGCGGCGGCGATGAGGAAGAGGCCGCCGATGGAGATGAGGGCGGTGGCGAGGATCTGCGCCACCGCCTTGTGGCCGGCGGCGTGGGCCAGGGCCTTCACGGCGTAGCCGCCGGAGAAGGCCAGGCTCCCCACCATGTAGGCGGAGGCCGCGGCGCGCGCCGGCCAGGCGGGCGGGCGGGCGGCGGCGCCCGTCGAGGCGAGGGCGTGGAGGGCGAAGGCCAGCGCCGCCGCGCCGAGCCAGCAGAGGGCGTCGAAGTGGGCGTGGAAGGAGGCGATGGCCCGCTCGGCGTCGGGGTCGGCGGCGAACCAGGCCTTGAGCGGCGTGGGGGCCGAGCGGATGGTGCCGAAGAGGACCACCAGGGCGAAGCCGGCGGCGGAGTAGAGCGCGAGGCGGCGGACGTGCGGCTGCATGGCGGCGCATGGAAGCACCGGCGCACGCAGCGTGTCGAGGGACACGGCGTCCGCCGGACCGCGGCCGATTGCCGCGCGAGACCGCGTTTCAGCGCGTGACGAGGCGCGTCGCGGCGAAGGGCGCCAGGTCCACCGGCGGCGGCTGCCCGAGCACGCAGGCCGCCACCGCGTCGGCGGTGATGGGGCAGAGCAGGATGCCGTTGCGGGTGTGGCCGGTGGCGTAGAAGAGGCCGGGCGCGGCGGCCGGCCCGAGGATGGGCTCGCCGTCGGGGCTGGCCGGGCGGAAGTTGCTCCAGGTCTCCACCACCGGCGCCTTCGCCAGCGCCGGGGCGATCCCCATCCCCACCGAGAGCACGTGGTGCAGGCCGCCGGCGGTGACCGCCTTCTCGAAGCCCACGTCCTCCATGGTGGAGCCGCAGAGCACGCGGCCGTCGGGGCGCGGCACCACGTAGCCGTGGCCGGAGAAGACCACGCGGGAGAGGAGCGGCGGGCGGGTGTCGAGGACCGCGATCTGCCCGCGCACCGGCCGCACCGCCCTGGCCGGCAGCCCGTGCCCCTCCACCTGCAGGCTCCAGGCGCCGGCCGCCAGCACCACCGCGCCGGCGTCGATGGACCCCACCTCGTGGTCCACGCCCACGGCGCGGCCGCCCTGGTGGCGGATGCGGCGCACCTGGCCGGTGAGGAAGCGCGCCCCGGCCCGCTGCGCCGCGATGGAGAGGGCGCGGCCGAGCTGGCGCGGGTCGAGGGAGGCCTCGTCGTCGAACCAGAGGGCGCCGCGCGCCTCCGGCGAGAGCCCCGGCTCCAGGCGCCGCACCTCCTGGTCGTCGAGCACCGTCACCGGCAGCCCGGCCGCCTCGATCTTGGCGGCGCGGCCGGCCAGCAGCTGGGCGTGGTCGTCGTCGAGGGCCACCTCCAGCGTGCCGCCGCCGCGGTAGCCGAGGGCCACGCCGGTGGCCTGCTCCAGCGCCGCGGCGAAGGCCGGGTAGCGGGCCAGCGAGGCGCGCCCCAGCGTGTAGAACGGGCCGGGCTCCAGCGCCTCGACGCCCGGCGAGAGGATGCCGCCGGCGGCGCTGGAGGCCTCGGCGCCGGGGATGGCGCGCTCCAGCACCAGCACGTCCAGCCCCGCCTGCGCCAGCCGCCAGGCCACCGCGCAGCCCTGCACCCCCGCCCCGATGATCACCGCGTCGGCCTTCATAGGGCGCGGAGCCTAGATCGCGGCGGCCCCAGGGGAAAGCGACGCGAGGGCGCAGCGGGCCCCCAACGAACGAGCGCCGCGGTCCCGTCGGGAGCCGCGGCGCGGTGGAGAGGCGCTGCCGTGGGAGAACCTACGGCGCGGCCGCGTGATCCTCGGTCGAGGCCGCCGACCCGTTCCCCAGCCCGAACCCGTGGCCCGGCGCCGGCGCGAGGCCGTGGAGCAGCAGGTCGTGCACGTGGCGGCGCCAGACCTCCGGCGGCAGCGGCGCCTCGATGAACGGGCGGGCCGCCTCCTGCGCGCTGGCCACCAGCGCGGCCAGGCCGCCCACGGTGACCACCGCCAGGATGGGATCCATCTCGGAGCGGTTGCCGCCCGCCAGCGAGATGGCCGCGGCGGCGCGGCGGACCGGCTCCAGCAGCCCGGGGTCGCTCTGCGCCAGCGCCGCCAGGTGCGGCGAGCCGTCGAGGTACTCGCGGATGAGCACCTGCGCGCCCATCTGGTCCTTCATCATGGCGTCGAGGTAGGCCGACACCACCGCCTCGGCGCCGCCCGGCCCGTTCTGCACCAGCTCGGCGATCTCGTTGGCGGCGGAGAGCCAGACCGACCGGAGGATGTCCAGGTAGAGCGCCTTCTTCGACGACCAGTGCCGATAGATGAGCGCCACGTTGCAGGCCGCGCCGCGCGCGATGCCCTGGACCCGCGCGCCGTGGTAGCCGCGCTTGGAGAACTCGACTCTGGCCGCTTCCCAGATCCGCTCCGCGATGCCGCTGCGAGGCGGGCCCAGCCGGCGCATATTGGCGACAGATCCGTCCATGCGCGGCATGACTTATCCCCTGGTTTGACCTAGGTCAAGTGCCCGAAACACCCGCAAGGGTCTGTAGGTGTGCGAGTTTCGTCGGTCTTCTGGGATAGAGGAGGGGCGTGAGCGGTCCCCGCACCATCCTCCACCTCGACCTCGACGCCTTCTACGCGTCGGTGGAGCAGCTCGACGACCCCTCGCTGCGGGGTCGCCCGGTCATCGTCGGGGGGACCTCCAACCGCGGGGTGGTCTGCGCCGCCAGCTACGAGGCGCGGCGGTTCGGCGTCCGATCAGCCATGCCCTCCAGCCGGGCGCGCCGGCTCTGCCCGGAGGGGGTCTTCCTCTCCCCGCGCTTCGAGCGCTACGGCGACCTCTCCCACCGCATCTTCGGGATCTACCGGCGCTACACGCCGCTGGTGGAGCCGCTCTCCCTCGACGAGGCCTTCCTCGACGTGACCCGGAGCCGCGCCCTCCACGGCGAGGGCCCCGCCATCGCCGCCGCCATCCGCGCCGCGGTGAAGGGGGAGACCGGCCTCACCGTCTCGGCCGGCGTGGCCGAGGTGAAGCTGGCCGCCAAGATCGCCACCGACTTCGGCAAGCCGGATGGCCTGACGGTGGTGCCGGCGGGTGGCGTGGCGGCCTTCCTGGCGCCGCTGCCGGTGGGACGGCTCTGGGGCGTGGGCGAGGTGACCGAGGGCGCGCTGCGGCGGCTCGGCGTGGCCACCATCGGCGACCTGGCCCGGCTCCCCGAGGCGGCGCTGGCGTCGGTGACCGGCGCGGAGCGGGCCCACCACCTGCGCACGCTGGCCCGCGGCGAGGACCCGCGCGAGGTGGTGCCCGACGAGGCGGCCCACAGCGTGGGCGGCGAGGAGACCTTCGAGGAGGACCTCCGCGGCGAGGCGGCGCTGGCCCGGGCCATCCTGCAGCAGGCGGCGCGGGTGGGGCGGCGGCTGCGGGCCGCCGCGCTGAAGGGGCGGGTCGTCACGCTCAAGGTGAAGTACGCCGACTTCACGCTGGTGACCCGCCGCACCACCCTCGACGCGCCGACCGACGACGACCGGGTGATCTACGAGGCGGCGCGCGCGCAGCTGGCCCGGGTCGATCCGGCGCGGGCGGTGCGCCTGGCGGGCGTGACCGTCTCCGGCTTCGGCGAGGCGGCGGACGGGGCGGAGGCCGGCGCCGGCCAGCTCGACCTCTTCGCGGCGGCGGAGCCGCCCGCGCCGGCCGCCGGCGGGGAGGGCGAGCGCCGCCGGAGGCTCCACGCCGCCCTCGACGCGCTCTCCGACAAGTTCGGGGAGGGGACCGTCACCAGGGCCGATCTCGTGGACCGCGGCCCGGTGGACGCCTGGCCGGGCCACCGCCCCCGCAAGCGCGAGGGCTGACTACTCCACCAGCCCGTGCTTCACCGCGTAGCGCACCAGGTCGGCGTTGCGCGAGATGTTGAGCTTCTCGCCGATGCGGGCCCGGTAGGTGGAGATGGTCTTCTCCGAGAGCTTCATGCTGGCCGCCAGCTCCTTGAGCGTGAGGCCGGCCGCCACCCCGCGCAGGACCTGGAGCTCGCGCACCGAGAGCGACTGGTGCGGCGCCTCCTGGGCCTCGCCGCCCAGCGTGGCCGCCAGGTGCTCCGCCAGCGAGGCCGTGATGTACCGCCCGCCCTCCAGCACCTTGCGCACCGCCGCCACCAGCTCGGCGGAGGCCGAGGACTTGGTGAGGTAGGCGGCGGCGCCGAGGCGCACGCAGCGGACCGCCAGCTCCTCCTCGGGGTAGGCGGTGAGGACGATGACCGGCAGCTCGGGCCAGTGCCCGCGCACGTCCTCCAGCAGCTCCAGCCCGCCGCGCCCGGGGAGGTTGATGTCCAGCACCACCACGCTCCAGGGGGCCGCCGAGAGCAGCTGCATGCCCTCGGCGGCGTCGGCCGCCTCGCCGATGGAGGCCTCCGGGAAGGCCCGCCCCAGCACGGCGCGCAGGCCGTGGCGCACCACCTCGTGGTCGTCCACCAGCAGGATGGCCGTCATGTCGTCGCTTCCTTCCTGGCGGTGACGGCGGCCGCCGGCAGCCGGGCCCGGACCCGCGTCCCCCCGCCGGGCGCCGCCTCGAAGGCCACCTCGCCGCCCAGCGCCAGGGCCCGCTCGCGCATGCCCAGCAGCCCCAGCGAGGCCGGACGGTCCTCGCTCCCGGGGGCCAGGCCGCGCCCGTCGTCCTCCACCTCCAGGACCACCTGGTCCGGCCCGGCGGAGAGGGTCACCCGCACGTGGCGGGCCGCCGCGTGGCGCGCCACGTTGGTGAGGGCCTCCTGGCATATCCGGTAGAGCGCCGTGGCGGCGTCGCGTGACAGCTCCGGGAAGTCCGGCGCCGCCTCCACCCGGGCCTCGACGCCGGTGCGCCGCTCGAAGCGCCGCGCCTCCTGCCGCAGGCCCGCCGGCAGGCCCACCCGGTCGAGGGCCGCCGGGCGCAGGTCGTGGGCGATGCGCTGCACCGCGGCGATGATGGTGCCGGTCAGCTCCGAGGCGGCCACCACCTTGTCGAGGAGCGGCTCGGCGGGGGCCGGCGCGTCCACCGCCGCCTCCAGCTCGGCGAGGTCGAGCTGCAGCCCGGTGAGGAGCTGGCCCAGCTCGTCGTGCAGGTCGCGGGAGATGCGGGCGGTCTCCTCCTCCCGGACCGCCTGCAGGCGCACCGCCAGGGCCCGGAGGTGGTCGGTCGACTCGCGGAGCCGGCCCTCGCTGGCGCGCAGGGCCTCCTCGGCGAACTTGCGGGCGCTGATGTCCGACATGGTGCCGACCACGCGGAGCGGCGCGCCGTCGCCCCGCCACTCCACCACCTTGCCGACCGAGAGGACCCAGATCCAGCTGCCGTCCCTGCGCCGCATCCGGTGCTCCACCTCGTAGATCGGGCTCTCGCCGCGCAGGTGGGCCTCCAGCGCCGCCAGCACGCGCGCCCGCTCCTCCGGGTGGAGGTGGTCCTCCCAGAACCGCGCGGTGGCCTCCACCTCGCCGCGCCGGTAGCCCATGATCTCGAAGGTCCGGTCGCTGGCGTCCACCCGGCCGGTGGGCAGGTCGCGGTCCCAGAACCCGGAGTCGGCCCGCGCCAGCATGAGGGCCAGCCGCTGCTGCCGCTCCCAGGCCTCGGTGGCGCGCCGCCGCTCCTCGGTGACGTCGCGGAAGGTGACCACCACCGGCGTGGGGAGCGGCACCGGGCCCGGGCCGAGCGGGCGCACGCTGGCGGCGATCCAGATCTTGCGGCCGTCGCGCCGGTGCAGCCCCACCACCACCTCCGGCTGCGGCTGGCCGGTGAGGCGGGTCGGCACGTCGGGCATGCTCGAGGGATCGAGGCGCCGGCCGTCCTCCCCCAGGACTCGCCAGCTGTCGCGCTGGGCGCTGGCGGCCACCATCTCGGCCTGCCCCATGCCGAAGAGCTGCTCGGCGGCCGGGTTGGCGGCCGAGACCGTGCCGTCGGCCAGCAGGTGGACCACCCCGTGCTCCACCGCCCCCAGCACCGAGGCGCTGGCGGCCTCCCGCTGGCGCAGCGCCTCCTCGGCGCGCTTGCGCTCGGTGATGTCGCGGGCGATGCCGATGACGCCGGTGATGGCCCCGTCGGCGTCGCGCCGCGGGATCTTGGTGGAGAGGTAGGTGCGCGGGCCGGCCGGCGTCGCCACCACCTCCTCGAAGGCGTGGGCCACGCCGGTGCGCTTCACCAGCTCGTCGTGCTCCAGGAGCGGCGCCGCGGCCTCGGCGCCCAGCATCTCGGCGTCGCTGCGGCCCAGCAGCGCCTCCACCGGCCGGCCGACCACCCGCGCCACCGCCGGGTTGTCGAGGAGGTGGCGCCCCGCCGCGTCCTTCACGAAGACCAGGTCCGGGGTGGTGTCGACGATCTCGCGGAGGAGCGCCTCGGTGTCCTGGCGGGCCCGGTGGGCGGCCGCCCGGTCGAGGTCGAGCTGCCCGGCCAGGCGGAGCGCCCGCTCCCGCCCGCTGGCCAGCAGCCAGACCAGCGCCGCCACCAGCAGGCTGGCCAGGGTGCCGGTCAGCGCCACCAGCGGCGGCTCGTAGGTGGGGAAGCGCTCCACCAGCGCCGGGCGGGCCTCGGCCACCAGCGTCCAGGGCCGGCCGGCCACCGCGAGGTGCCGGGTGGCGCGGAACTCGCCGGCCCCGCTGACGGCGGCCGGATCGCTGGCGTGGAGCAGGGCGGCGGGATCGACCTGCTCGCCGTCGTAGAGCGCCAGCCCCAGGTCGCCGGCGCGCTCCCCCAGGATGCCCCGCATCAGGTCGTCGGCGCGGAAGGCGGCCGAGACCCAGCCGAGGTGCGCCTCCCGCCGCGCGGCCACCGTGCCGGCCGGCGCGCCATGGCGGTAGACCGGCAGGTAGAGGATGAAGCCGGCCTGGGCGTCGGCGTCGTTCTCCTGGAGCAGCCGGATGCGGCCGGAGAGCGCGGCCCGCCCCCCGTCCCGGGCGGCCTCCATGGCGGCGCGGCGCACCGGCTCGGAGGTCATGTCGAAGCCGAAGGCGCGGGCGTTGCGGCCGGCGGGCGGCTCCATGAAGACCAGGGCCGAGGCGGGCGTCCGCCCCTCCGCCGGCCAGGGGGCGGGGAGGGTGACCCCCGGGAGCGGCGGCGCGCCCGGCCCGATCCGGGCGGCGAAGCCGACCGCCTGGATGCCGGGGAAGTGCTCGCCGAGCCGCAGCGAGTCCACGTAGGCGTGGAAGGCCTCGCGCGTGACCCGCTCCGAGGCGGCGATGAGCCCGGCCGCGCCGCGCAGCGTCTCCTCGTAGGCGTCCATGCGCGTCGCCACCCGGGCCTCGGCGTCGCGCACGCGGTACGCCAGGTCGGTGCGGACGTCCTCCCGCAGGTCGGCGGCGCTGACGCGCCACAGGCCCAGGGTGGCCACCAGGCCGATGAGCCCGACCAGCCCGGCCAGCGGCGCGGCGGCGGGGCGCCCTCGGGCGGGGAGGCCGCCGGCGGCGGCGGGCTGGTTGGCGGTGGTGGTCATCGGCGGTGGGCAGGCGGCCCGCGTGCTACCCCGCGGCGGGGAGGCACGGGCAGGATGGCACGCGCCGGCCGCCGGCGCCATGACCGTGGGTCCGGGGGCGCCGCCGCGCCCGGGCCCCGGCTACGCCCGGCGCAGCGCCGCGTGCTCCACGCGGCGGGCCAGCCAGCGCGCCGCGGCGGTGAGCGCCGCCGCGGCCGCCAGGGACGCGGCCGCCAGCTCGGCCGGGGGGAGCGAGGTGGCGGCGCGCCCGAGGGCCTCGGCCGCCGCCTCGGAGGCCGCCTCCAGCGCCTGCACCGCGGCGCCGGCCGCCTCCGCGCCGGCCGCGGCCTGCCCGACGCCGCTCGCCGCCGCGGCCAGGCCGGCCTCGCCGAGGGCCCCGGCCACCAGCCAGGCCGCCCAGGCCGCCCCCGCGGCGCAGGCCGCCAGGGCGGCCAGCCAGGGGAGGCGGCGGTCGCGCCGGGCCCGGGTGGCCGGGGTCGCCGCGGCCGCGACCCGGGCCATCACCGCGTCGGCGAGGTCGGGCGGCGCGGCGCCGGTGGGCGGGGCGGCCAGGGCGGCCTCCAGCGCCAGGGCGGAGGCCAGCGCCCGGCGGCAGGCGGCACAGCCGGCGGCGTGGGCCGCCAGGTGGGGAGGCAGGGGCGGCTCCGGCGAGGCGTCGAGGTGCCGCGCCAGCTCGGCGCAGGTGGTCATGGCTCGTGCTCCTCTCCCTCGCCGCCCCAGGCGGCGCGCAGCGCCGCGCGCGCCCGGTGCAGGTGGGTCTTCACGGTGTTCCCCGGCATGCCCAGCGCCGCCGCCACGTCCTCGACGCGCCGCTCCTCCAGGTAGAAGAGCGTCACCACCGCCCGCTGCGCCGGGGAGAGCCGGCCGAGCAGCGCCTCCAGCCGCTCCGCCGCCAGCCGGTCGCGCGGCGCGGCCGACGCGTCCGGCGCCTCCAGCGCCGCCTCCAGCCCCACCTCGCGCCCGCGCCGGCGTGCCAGGGCCTCGGCGCGGTCGAGGGCCCGGCGCGCCACCACCCGGTGCAGCCAGGTGGCGAAGGCCGCCTCGCCGCGGAAGCCGGGCAGCGCCTGCCAGGCCCGCACCAGCGCCTCCTGCGCCGCCTCGGCGGCCTCCACCGGATCGCGGGTGATGCGCAGGGCCACGGCGAAGACCCGCTCGCGGTGGCGCTCCACCAGCGCGCGGAAGGCGGCGACCTCACCGGCCTGGGCCCGCGCCACCAGCTCGCGGTCGTCGCGACCGGGCACGGCGGCGGCGCTCGGTGGCGGCGCCAGGGTCATGGCCTGGTCGGGCATCTCCGGGTTGGACGGCCCTGGGCCCCGGCCGGTTTCAGCCCGCCCCGGGGCCGGGAGGGCCGGACCCACCCGCGGCGGGGCGTGGCGCCGCGCGGGTGAAACCGGAGGGGCGGTCGGCCGGTCCAAGGGAGCGAGCCGGAACGCGGCGCTCCCGCCCGATCCCGCCCGCTCGAGGTCCAGACCGCCATGATCGTGCTCCTCGCCATGTCCATCCCCATCATCTCCATCATCGGCGGCTTCGCGGTGGCGATGTTCCGCACCCACGGCCAGCAGCGGGTGGCCGAGTGGGCCATGCGCGAGCGGATCGCCGCCATCGAGAAGGGGATCGACCCGGCCACCCTGCCGCCGCTGCCCACCGTGGGCGACCCCGAGGAGCTGGCGCAGCGGGCCCGGTCGCCGCGGGCGCGGGCGCTGGAGCTGAGCCAGTGGCTCTTCGTCGCCGGCGCCATCACCAGCTTCTCCGGCCTGGGCCTGGCCGCCATGTTCGTGCTCCTCGGCGTCGGCCCGCGCAACCTGTGGGCCATCGGGGCGCTGGCGTTCTTCGTCGGCGCGGGGCTGCTGGTGGCGGGCTGGGTGGTGCGCCTGGGCGCGGCGGAGCAGCCGGACGCGGTGCCCGGCCGCCCGGCGGCGCTGCCCTGACCGGGGAAGGGCCGGCCTGGGCGCGGCCCCGCCTCAGTGCCGCAGCGGCGGATCGCCCGCCGCCTTGCGCACCCGCTCCAGGATCCCGTCCATGCGGACGTCGGCCTTGGGGATGTAGCCCTGCGCCCCGAGCAGCTCCGCCTCCCACTCGAACCCGTAGGCCGAGAGGATGAGGATGGGGATGGCGGCGAAGCGGGGGTCGGCGCGCAGCCGCTCCATCACGCCCCAGCCGTCGATGCCCGGCATCTTGAGGTCGAGGAGGATGATGCCGGGCACCTCCTCGGCCACGCGGTCGAGGGCCGCCTGGCCGCCGGACGCCTGCACCACCGGGTAGCCGGCGTCGGCGAGCACCTCGCCGAGGGCCTCGCGGAAGTCGTCGTCGTCGTCCACCACCAGGATGTACTGGCCGGGCGTCATGGCGTGGGCTCCACCTTCAGGGCGTCGGCGATCTCGCCGGCGATGCGGCGGGCGTCGTCGAGGCGGCCGGGGGGCAGCGTCACGGCGCCCACCACCGGGTGGCCGCCGCCGCCGTAGCGCTCGCAGAGCTTCGAGATGTCGTGGGTGCGCGGCACCACCGGCCACGGGTTGGAGCCGACCGAGACCTTGGTGCGCTTCGGGTCCTTCGACACCACCACCGTGTAGCGCGCCTCCGGGAAGAGGTCGTAGGCGATGAACTTGTTGGCCGCCTCGATGGGCGTGTCGCCCAGGTCCACCGCGACCACGCCCCGGTCCACCCGGGCCCGCTCGCGGTAGGTGGCGATGGCCTCCTGGTGGCGTCGCAGCACCGGCTCGAGCGGCCCGGCCAGCCAGGGCTCGGCGGCGATCTCGGCGAGGGGCCGGCGGCGCATGGCCTCGATGATCCGGTCCGGCAGCGCCGGGTCCCGGGTGGCCTCCAGCATGGTCATGATGCGCAGCGCCGGCGCCTCCAGGCGCACCGCCACCGCGGCCGAGGGGAAGCGGGCCGCGTCGATGACCTCGGCCCACTGCACCAGCTCCGCCAGCTCGGGGGCCTCCCAGCCGAAGCGGTCGCGCAGCGTGCGGTGGATGAAGCCGGTGCAGGAGGGCGCCTTCGGGTCCCAGAACTTCCGGCCGGTGGTGTCGGCCTCGAAGCGCGCCCGGTCGGCCGGCGTGACGAAGGCCGACTGGTGGTGGTCGAACCACCAGTCGAGCCGCTCGCTCGGCGAGTAGCGGAAGTCCACACAGGCGGTCAGGCCGCCGTCGAAGGCGTCGGGCGGGAAGGGATCGCCCTGGCCGTGGGCCATGGGGCGGTGGCGCACGGCGGTGACGCGGGCGCCCTCGCGCTCGGCGAGGAAGCGGCCCAGGATGGCCGCCGAGGCGCAGCCGTCGAAGCAGTTGCCGTGATAGAGGATCGTGAGCTCCATCGAGGCAGCGGAGAATACACACGAATCCCGTGGTTGCGCCGCGGCAGGGCGGGGGGGCCCCACCGGGGAGTTCACCGACTGGCGTGGATCAAGCGGGTTCCCTAGGATGGCGCCCCGTGACCCTCCGACCCACCGCCGCGCTCCTGGCGGGCGCGCTCCTCGCCGCCGGCTGCCACACCATCAAGTACGACACCGGCCGCAAGCCGAGCCCGCGCCACGTGGAGCAGAAGCTCCACTTCTTCGCCTGGGGGCTGGGCAACCAGCCGGCCACGGTGGATCTCGACGCCGCCTGCCCGGAGGGCGTGGCCCGCTGGGAGAGCGGCGCCAGCGGCGGCGACTGGTTCCTCAGCGTGGTGACGCTGGGGATCTACTCGCCGCGCACCGTGATCATCGAGTGCGTCGAGGTGGCTCGATGACCCGCCCCATCCCGGTGGCGGCCGCCCTGCTGGCCGCCGGCCTGCTCTCCGGCTGCTACACCATCCGCTACGAGCGGCGCGCCGCCCCCGAGGGCGGCGCCCCGCGGGAGCGGTGGCACCACGGGGCCATCGGCGGCGCGGTGGACGTGAGCGGTCCGGTCCGGCTCCCCGAGATCTGCCCCGACGGCTGGGCGCGCGCCGAGAGCCAGGTCACCTTCTTCAACTGGCTCGGCCAGTTCCTCACCGGCGGCGGCGGCCTCTGGTTCTTCAACGCCAACCTCTGGGACCCGGCCACGGTGCGCGTGCAGTGCGCCCGGCCCGCCGGGCCGGTGCGGTCGCTCACGGTGGTGGTGCTGCCGCTCACGGCGCTCGGCGGCGTCGGCAAGGAGGCGGCCCAGCTCGACACCGAGGCGCTGGCCGGCGAGCTGCGGCGGCGCCCCGGGGTCTCGGTCCTCACCGACGCCGACACCGCCGCGCTCCTCGGCGTGGAGAAGCGCAAGCAGGTCCTCACCGGCTGCAGCGACGCCGGCTGCCTGGCGGAGCTGGGCGGGGCGCTGGGCGCCGACCGGGTGATCCACGGGACCATCGGCAAGGCCGGCAAGTCCCTCCTCGTCTCGCTCTCCTCCCTCGACCCGCGCAAGGGGCGGAGCGTGGCCGCGGTGGCGGAGCGGCTGGAGGCCGGCGACGAGGCCTTCCTCGACGCCCTGCCGGCCATGGTGGACCGGCTGCTGGCCGAGCCGGCGCCGGCGCCCGCCAAGGGCCCGCCCCCGGCCTCGCCACCGGCCCAGGCGCCCGGCAAGTAGCGGCCCCCGCGCCAACCTCGTAGACTCCGGTCGCATGGACGCCATCCGCGTCGGGGCGCTCCTCGACGACAAGAAGTTCGACCTCGGGCTCGCGCTGGTGGCGGGCAAGCAGGGGCTCTCCCGCCGCATCAGCTCCACCCGCATCCAGAAGCCCGGCCTGGTGCTGGCCGGCTTCACCGAGAACCTCCACAAGGAGCGGGTGCAGGTCTTCGGCAACACCGAGATGAGCTACCTGGCCACCCTGCCGCCGGAGCGGGTGGCCGACGTGATGACCAACTTCTTCGCCCAGGAGATCAGCTGCCTGGTGATCACCAAGGGGCTGGAGGTGCCGCCGGCCATGGCGGCGGCGGCCGACAAGGGCGGCGTGCCGCTGATGCGCACCAGCCACCTCTCCTCGCACTTCATCGAGTCGGTGCAGAACTACCTGGAGGAGGTGCTCACTGCCCAGACCAGCATGCACGGCGTGCTGCTGGACGTCTTCGGCGTGGGCATCCTGCTCCTCGGCAAGTCGGGCATCGGCAAGAGCGAGATCGCCCTCGACCTGGTCATGCGCGGCCACCGCCTGGTGGCCGACGACATCGTGGACGTGAAGCGCAAGTCGCCCGAGGCGGTCTTCGGGGCCGGCTCCGAGATCATCAAGCACCACATGGAGATCCGGGGCCTCGGCATCATCAACATCAAGGACCTCTTCGGCGTGGCCGCCATCCGCGACCGCAAGAAGATCGAGATCGTGCTGGAGCTGGTGGAGTGGGACCCCTCGGTGGAGTACGACCGGCTGGGGGTGGAGGACCGCAAGTTCCGCATCCTCGACGTGGAGGTCCCCATGCTGGTGGTGCCGGTGCGCCCCGGCCGCAACATGACCACCATCATCGAGGTGGCCGCCCGCAACCACCTGCTCAAGCTACAGGGCCACCACTCCGCCCGGGAGTTCCAGGAGCGGCTCAACCGCGCCATCGCCCTCTCGCCGGGCGCCCGCAGCGGGGAGATGGACGTCGAGTGACCACCGCCGCCAGCCGCCCCCAGGTCGTCATCCTCACCGGCGTCTCCGGCTCGGGGAAGTCCACCGCCCTGCGCGCCCTCGAGGACGCGGGCTTCTACTGCGTCGACAACCTGCCGTCGGTGCTGCTCCCCAAGCTGCTGGAGCTCTCCGGCCACACCGCCGGCGAGGTCTCGCGCATCGCCGCGGTGGTGGACGTCCGCGACACCCGCTTCCTCTCCGAGGCGCCGCGGGTGGTGGGCGAGCTGCGCCGGCAGGACGTGGACCTCACCGTGGTCTTCCTGGACTGCGCCGACGAGGTGCTGGTGCGGCGCTACTCGGAGACGCGCCGCCGCCACCCCATGGCCGGCGACGGCGGCACCGTCCCCGACGGCATCGCCGCCGAGCGCCTGGCGCTGGAGGGGCTGCGGGCGGTGGCCGACGAGGTGGTGGACTCCACCACCTTCAACGTCCACGACCTGAAGCGGCAGCTGGGCCGCCGGTTCACCTCCGGCGAGGGCGGCAAGCTGGGCGTGACGGTGATCTCCTTCGGCTTCCGCTACGGCCTGCCGACCCACGCCGACCTGGTGCTCGACGTCCGCTTCCTGCCCAACCCCTACTTCGTGCCGGAGCTGCGCCGCCACGTCGGCACCGAGCCGGCGGTGCGCGACTTCGTGCTGGGCCAGCCCGACGCCCAGGCCTTCCTGGAGAAGCTGGCCGACTTCGGCGCCTTCCTCCTGCCGCGCTACCGCGCCGAGGGGAAGAGCTACCTGACCCTCTGCATCGGGTGCACCGGCGGGAAGCACCGCTCGGTGGCCATCGCCGGGGAGCTGGCCCGGCGGCTGGAGGCGGCCGGCCAGCCCGTCCGCCTCTGGCATCGGGACATCGAAAAAGAGTAGGGTGCGCGCCCCATGGTCGGACTGGTCGTCGCCACCCACGGAAACCTGGCCCAGGAGCTCCTCAAGACGGCGGAGGGGATCGTCGGGCCCATCGAGCTGGCGTGCGCCGTCTCGGTGGACGCCAACACCTCGGTGGACGACGCCCGGGCGCGCCTCGCCACGGCCATCCACAAGGTGGGCGCCGACGGGCAGGGCGTGCTGGTCCTCACCGACATGTTCGGCGGCACCCCCGCCAACCTGGCCCTCACCTTCCTCGACGAGCAGATCGAGGTGGTGACCGGCGTGAACCTGCCCATGGTCATGAAGCTGGCCACCGCCCGCGGCGACGGGCTCCCGGCCGCCGCCGAGCTGGCCACCGCCCAGGGCCAGAAGAACATCACCGTGGCGAGCGCGCTGCTGCGCTCGCGCACCCAGGCCCCGCGCCGGTAGCGCCGGGGCCCGGAGGGACGCCCGCCTGATCCCGCTCGTCCGCGTCGACAACCGCTTGCTGCACGGGCAGGTGCTGGAGACCTGGATCCCGCGGCTGGGCGTGCGCGGGGTGGTGGTGGCGGACGACGACGCGGCCGGGAGCACCCTGGCCCGCGCCGCCATGACCCTCTGCGTGCCGGCCGACCTGCCGGTGCGCATCGAGCCGCTCGCCGAGCTGGACGCCGCCGGCCTGGCGGCGCTGCCCGAGCCGGTGCTGGTGCTGGTGCGCGACGTGGCCGGCCTGGTGGCGGCCACCGCCCACGGCCTCACCCCGGCCCGGGCGCCCCGGCTCAACCTGGGCAACGTCCACTACTCCACCGGCCGGAAGCCGGTCACCCCGTCGGTCTTCCTCACCGCCGAGGAGCTGGCGCAGCTGCAGGCCCTGGCCGCCGCCGGCTTCGAGCTGGAGGCGCGGGCCATCCCCTCCGACGCCCCGGTCGGGCTGCCCGAGATGCTCAGGCGGTACGCCGCGGCGCGCTGAGGCGGCCGCGAACCGCTCACCCGGTGGTTCCGGCGGGACCCGGCCGCCATCGCCTGTATCCCGGCCCGGTCCCGATCTAGACTGCCCCGGCGTGCCGTACCTCCTCCTCGGCCTCATCGCCGGCTTCGCCGCCATCGAGCGCAAGGGCTTCCTCCAGGCCATGCTCTCGCGCCCCATCGCGCTCGCCCCCATCGCCGGGCTGGCGCTGGGCGACGCCATGGGCGGCCTGGCGGTGGCCCCGCCGCTGGAGCTCTTCTGGCTGGGGGCCGTCAACATGGGCGCCGCCCTGCCGGTGCACGAGGCCCTCGGCACCGCCGCCATCGCGGGCGGCGCGGTGCTGGCCGGGCACGCCCTCGGCACCGGCGTGACCCCGCCGGTGGCCATCCTGGCGGTGCTCCTCTGCGCGCCGCTGGCGCTCCTCGGCCGCAAGACCGACCGGCTGGTGGAGATCGAGAACGAGCACCTGGCCTCCAAGGCCGAGCACGAGCTGGCCTGCCACCACGCCGCGGCGGCGGTGCGGCAGAACCTCTACGGCCTGGCGCTGCCCTTCGCCATCGCGGCGGTGCTGGCGCCGGTGGGCGCGGCGCTGTGCGGCGCCGCGGTGCCGGTGCTGCTGCGCGACGCCCCCTCGGCGGAGGCGCCGCTCACGCTGGCCTGGTGGGCCTTCGCCGGCCTGGCCTGCGCCGCCGGCGCCAAGGCGCTGCGGGCCCGCCGCGCCGGGTGGGCCTTCGCCGCCACCGCCACCGCGGTGCTGCTGGCCGGGCTGCTGGCGGGGGGGCTCGGATGAGCGCGCGGCTGCCGCTGCACGTCCTGCTGCGGACCTTCTGGCGGTGCCTCTTCATCCAGGCCGCCTGGAACCGGCGCGGCATGCAGAACCTGGGCTTCGCCTTCGCCATCGACCCGGCGCTGCGGTCGCTCTACCCGGAGCCGGCGCGGCGCGAGGAGGCGCTGGCGCGCCACCTGCGCTTCTTCAACTGCCACCCCTACATGGCGGCGGCCATCCTGGGCGGCGCCATCCACCACGAGGAGAAGGTGGCGGCCGGGCAGGAGCCCGGCGCGGCGCCCCTCGACTACAAGGCCACGCTGCAGGGGCCGCTGGCGGCGGTGGGCGACGGCTTCTTCTGGACCGCGCTGCGCCCCTTCTTCGGCGCGGTGGCGGCGGTGGGGGCGCTCTCGGTGGGCTGGCCGGCGGTGGTGGCGGCGCTCCTGGTGTACAACCTGATCCACGTGGCGTTGCGCTGGCGGCTCTTCCGGGCCGGCTACGAGAAGGGGGACGGCGTGGTGGCGGAGATCGCGCGCCTGTCGCTGCCGGCGCTGGCCGACCGGCTGCGGCTGCTGGGCGCGGTGCTGTGCGGGCTGGCGGCGGCCCTGGTGGCGCTGCGGGCCGGCGACCCCGGGGCCGGCGGGTGGCCGGCGGTGGCGGTGGTGGTGGCCGCGTCGGGCGGCGGGTACCTGGCGCTGGCCAGGGGCGCGCCGCTCCTGCCGGTGGCCTACGCCACCGCGGCGGCGGCGGCGGTGCTGGCGGTGCTGGGCGGGCACGTGAACGGGGGCGGGTGACGACGATGGCGCGGTTCGAGAAGACCTTCACCATCGTGAACACGCTGGGGCTCCACGCCCGGCCGGCGGCCCAGCTCGTCCAGGCCTCCAACAAGTTCAAGAGCGAGATCCACTTCGCCAAGGACGGCACCACCGTCAACGCCAAGAGCATCATGGGCGTGCTGACGCTGGCGGCCGGCAAGGGCAGCCAGCTCACCGTCACCTGCGAGGGGCCGGACGCCGAGGCGGCCCTGGCCCAGCTCGGCAAGATGATCGAGGGCGGCTTCGGGGAGACCTGAGCGGATGGCCACCGGCACCACCATCCTGGTCGGCATCGGCGCCTCGCCGGGCATCGCCATCGGGCGCTGCTGGCCGGTGGACCGCCGCAAGGTGCGCACGCCCAAGCGGCGCCTCGGGCCCGACGAGGTGGACGCCGAGCTGTCGCGGCTGCGGGTGGCCCTGGAGCTCTCCGACCTGCAGCTCGAGGAGGTGCGCCGCAAGGTCGAGGCCGAGGGGACCGGCACCGGCGAGCACACCGCCATCATCGACATGCACCGGATGATGCTGAAGGACGAGATGCTCGTCCTCGAGGCGCAGCAGCTCATCCGCGGCGAGCGCATCAACGCCGAGTGGGCGGTCAAGCGGGCGGTCCGCAAGATCAAGGGGGCCTTCCCCGAGTCGGCCGACGAGTACTTCAAGGAGCGGCGCGCCGACGTGGACTTCGTCGGCGAGCGCATCATCAAGAACCTGCTGGGCCAGCAGGTGGACGCCGAGGAGCGGCCGCCCGACGGGGCCATCATCGTGGCCCACGACCTGGCCCCGGCCGACACCGCGCTCCTGCTCCACGACCGCCGGGTGGGCGCCTTCGTCACCGACGCCGGCGCCAAGACCTCCCACACCGCCATCGTGGCCCGCGCCCTGGAGGTGCCGGCGGTGGTGGCGGTGGGGCGCATCACCGCCCTGGCCGACCGCGGCGACTGGATCGTGGTCGACGGCGCCCGCGGCGTGGTCATCATCAACCCCACGCCGGGCGAGCGGGCCGACTACGAGGTGGCGCGGGAGCGCTTCCTGGAGCACGAGCGGGAGCTGCTGCGCACCCGCGACCTGCCGGCCACCACCCAGGACGACCTGACGGTCCGCCTGGCCGGCAACATCGAGTTCGCCGAGGAGGTGCCCAGCCTCCTCAGCCACGGCGGCGAGGCGGTGGGGCTCTACCGCACCGAGTTCCTCTACCTGCAGCGCGAGCAGCTCCCCACCGAGGAGGAGCACTACCTCGACGCGCGCCGCATCCTGGAGGCGCTGGCGCCGCGGTCGGTCACCATCCGCACCTTCGACCTGGGCGGGGACAAGCTGCCGGCCGGCCTGCGCGCCCACGCCGAGAACCCGGCCCTGGGGCTGCGGGCCATCCGCTACTGCCTGCGCCAGCCCGACATGTTCCGGGCCCAGCTCCGCGGCCTGCTGCGCGCCAGCCCCCACGGCAACCTCAAGCTGATGTTCCCCATGATCTCGGGGATCGCCGAGCTGCGCGCCGCCAAGCGCGCCCTGGCCGAGGTGCGCGACGAGCTCCGGCGCGAGGGCGTGGACGTGCCGCTGCCGCCGGTGGGCATCATGATCGAGCTGCCCAGCGCGGTGCTCATCTCCGACCGGCTCGCCAAGGAGTGCGAGTTCTTCTCCATCGGCACCAACGACCTCATCCAGTACACCATCGGCATCGACCGCCAGAACAAGGACGTGGCCTACCTCTACAAGCCGCTCCACCTGGCGGTGCTGCGCATGCTGAAGCAGGTCTGCGACAACGCCCGCGAGGCCGGCATCCCGGTCTCGATGTGCGGCGAGATGGCGGGCGACCCGATGAACGCGCTGGTGCTGCTGGGCCTGGGGGTCACCGAGCTCTCCATGAACGGCGGCTCCATCCCGCTGGTGAAGCGGGTGGTGCGGGCGGCGCGGGCCGAGGACGGCCGGGCCCTGGTGGAGCGGTTGCTGGCCCTCACCGCGGCCGACGAGATCGAGCGCGAGGTGCGGGACGAGATGAACCGGCGCTTCGGCTCGCTGCTGGAGCACGACGCGCAGGTGGGGCCGGTCTCCGGCTGAGGCCGGCCGGGCCGGCGCGCCTCCGTCCGAGCGGAGCCCCGTCCGCCCGTCCGCCATGTTGACAGGCCCCGCCGGGGCCCACTACGGTGCGGTCCCCTCACCGCCTTTCAGGGAGCGATCCATGTCCGCCGCCGACTACCTCTTCACCTCGGAGTCCGTCACCGAGGGCCATCCCGACAAGATGGCCGACCAGATCTCCGACGCCGTGCTGGACGCGGTCATCAAGCAGGACCCCAAGGGCCGGGTCGCCTGCGAGACGCTCCTCAAGACCGGCTACGTCATGCTGGCCGGCGAGATCACCACCACCGCCCGCGTCGACTACCCGACGCTGGCCCGCGAGGTGGTGAAGCGCATCGGCTACACCGACGGCGCCATGGGCTTCGACGGCAACACCTGCGCGGTGCTGGTGGCGGTGGACCAGCAGTCCCCCGACATCGCCCAGGGCGTGGACACCGGCGGCGCCGGCGACCAGGGCATGATGTTCGGCTACGCCTGCAACGAGACCCCGGAGCTGATGCCGGCGCCCATCCAGTACGCCCACGCCATCACCCGGCAGCTCGCCAAGGTGCGCAAGGCCGGCCTCGACTTCCTGCGCCCCGACGGCAAGAGCCAGGTCTCGGTGGAGTACCGCGACGGCAAGCCGGTGCGCATCGACGCGGTGGTGGTCTCGACCCAGCACGCCGAGGAGGTCTCCAACAAGAAGCTCCACGAGGCCATCCGCGAGCTGGTCATCGCCAAGTCGCTCCCGAAGCGGCTCCTCGACAAGAAGACCAAGTTCTACATCAACCCCACCGGCCGCTTCGTCATCGGCGGCCCCATGGGCGACACCGGCGTGACCGGCCGCAAGATCATCGTCGACACCTACGGCGGCATGGGCCGCCACGGCGGCGGCGCCTTCTCCGGCAAGGACCCGTCCAAGGTCGACCGCTCGGCCGCCTACATGGGCCGCTACATCGCCAAGAACGTGGTGGCCGCCGGCCTGGCCGCGCGCTGCGAGGTGCAGGTGGCCTACGCCATCGGCGTCGCCGAGCCGGTCTCGGTGCTGGTGGAGACCTTCGGCACCGCCGCGGTGCCCGAGGCCAAGATCGCCAAGGCCGTCCGCGCCGTCTTCGGCCTGACGCCGCGCGAGATCATGGAGGGCCTGGACCTGCGCCGGCCCATCTACGAGAAGACGGCCGCCTACGGCCACTTCGGGCGCAGCGAGAAGAGCTTCACCTGGGAGGCGAGCGACAAGGCCGAGGAGCTGGCGTCCGCCGCCGGGCTGAAGAAGGCCGCGGTCTAGGCTTCGGCTTCCTGGCTGCCTGAAGGATGCGAGGGGCTCGCCGGGAGGCGGGCCCCTTTGCTTTTGAGGAGGGCGTCGCTGCGAGCACACTCCCTCTCCCCCGGAGGGGGAGAGGGCTGGGGTGAGGGGGCTGGTACAGCGGTTCGGGATCGGGATCGGGAGTGGGAGTGGGAGTGGAATCGGGTCAGGGATCGGGGGCGGGGATGGGGACTGGGATCGGGGCTGGGGGTTGAGTCTCCCTCTCCCCCGGAGGGGGAGAGGGACGGGGTGAGGGGGCGCGTGCTTCGCACCGCCCTTCGGCGCTGATCCTCCCGGTGAACGCGGACAGGTCCACGCTCCACGCCCCCTGGCTCAGGGCCGCAAGGCCCGGGCGGCGCCGGAGCCGCCTCCGCAGCGACGCCACGTCAGCAGAGGACGCCCCGGCGCGCCGCGTTGTCCGCGAGCGAGGCGGCCGCTGTCCGAAGCTGCCGTCTGGGCGAAGCCCAGGACGGCAGCGAGTTCGGCCGCCCGCACCGCGGGTGACCCGGAGGCGCGACGGGGCCTCGAGTGCCGTGCGTGGCGGAGCGAGGACCCAGCGGCGGAGGCACCGCACGGGCCGGAAGGCCCGACCACGCAGGACGACCTGGGCACGCCTTGGTCGGGGGCGCGATCGGGAATGGGGTCGGGTCGGGGGTCGAGGCCGGGATCGGGATGGGGATCGGGTCAGGGATCGGGATGGGGGCTGGGGAGGGGGTGGAGGAGGGGGTGGGGGACGTGGCCGGGAGGGGAGGGCGCCCCCCTTGATCCCGGACCCCCGTTCGGTATATCCGTTCACCCGGATAGAGCGATGGATGCCCCGGCCACCACCCGCAAGCCCCGACCCGCCGCGCTGCTCGGCTGGATGGACGGGCTCGCCGACGAGACGCGGCTGCGGCTGCTCCGGGTGCTGGAGCGCGAGGAGCTGGCGGTGCAGGAGCTCTGCGACGTGCTGCGGCTGCCGCAGTCGACCGTGAGCCGGCACCTCAAGACCCTCTCCGACCAGGGCTGGCTGGCCTCGCGCCGCCAGGGGACGGCCACCTTCTACCGGTTCGCCGACGGCGCCGACGCCGGGGCGCGGCGGCTCTGGAAGCTGGCCCGCACCGAGACCGACGGCTGGGCCGCCGCGGAGCAGGACGAGCTGCGGCTCGAGGCCCGGCTGCGCGCCCGGCGCGAAGGGGCGCAGGAGTTCTTCGCCGGCGCCGCCCAGGAGTGGGAGGCGCTGCGGGCCGAGCTCTACGGCGCCCGCTTCGAGCGCGAGGCGCTCGGCGCGCTCCTGCCGCCGGAGTGGACCGTGGCCGACCTGGGCTGCGGCGCCGGCACCGTCTCCGCCGCGCTGGCGCCCCACGTGAGGAAGGTCGTCGCCGTCGACCAGTCGGCCGCCATGCTCCGGACCGCGCGCCGCCGCCTGGAGGGGGCCGGCAACGTGGAGCTGCACCGGGCCGAGCTGGAGGCCCTGCCCATGGCCGACGGGAGCTGCGACGCCGCCCTGGCGGTGCTGGTGCTCACCTACGTCGCCGAGATCGCCCCGGTGCTGGCCGAGGCCGCCCGCGTCCTCCGGCCCGGCGGCCGGCTGGTGGTGGTGGACCTGGCCCGCCACGACGACCAGGACTTCGCCGGCCGCCTCGGCCAGGCCCGGCTCGGCTTCGCCCCGGCCGACCTCACCCGGGCCCTCGGCGCCGCCGGCCTGGCCCACCCCGCCGTCCGGCCCCTGCCGCCCGAGCCGGGCGCCAAGGGGCCCGCCCTGCTCCTCGCCACCGCGCAGAAGCCCCCGCGCCGCTGATCACCTTCCCCACACGAAGCACCCGCACAGGAGACGACCCATGGCCGCACCGAAGAAGAAGAAGCAGCCCGCCGCCGCGCGCACCGTCCGCGCCGCCGGCCTCGAGTTCCAGGTGAAGGACCTCTCCCTCGCCGCCTGGGGCCGCAAGGAGATCGAGCTGGCCGAGAAGGAGATGCCCGGCCTGATGGCGGTCCGCCGGGAGTACGGCCCGAAGCAGCCGCTCAAGGGCCAGCGCGTCATGGGCTCGCTCCACATGACCATCCAGACCGCGGTCCTCATCGAGACCCTGGTGGACCTCGGCGCCGACGTGCGCTGGTGCTCCTGCAACATCTTCTCGACCCAGGACCACGCCGCCGCCGCCATCGCGGTGGGCCGCACCGGCACGGTGGAGAAGCCGGCCGGCGTGCCGGTCTTCGCCTGGAAGGGCGAGACGCTGGAGGAGTACTGGGACTGCACCGACCGCGCCCTCGACTTCGGCGCCGGCAAGGGCCCGACGCAGATCGTGGACGACGGCGGCGACGCCACCCTGCTGATCCACAAGGGCGTGGAGTTCGAGGCGGCCGGCAAGGTGCCCGGCGCCGAGACGGCCGACTCCGAGGAGTACGCCGTCATCCTGAAGCTCCTGGCGAAGACCCTCAAGGCCACGCCGAAGCGCTGGACCAAGGTCGCCGCCGACTGCGCCGGCGTCACCGAGGAGACCACCACCGGCGTCCACCGGCTCTACGAGATGCAGAAGAAGGGGACGCTCCTCTTCCCGGCCATCAACGTCAACGACTCGGTCACCAAGTCCAAGTTCGACAACCTCTACGGCTGCCGCCACTCGCTGGTGGACGGCCTCAACCGCGCCTCCGACGTCATGCTGGCCGGCAAGCTCTGCGTGGTGCTCGGCTACGGCGACGTGGGCAAGGGCTGCGCCCAGGCGCTGCGCGGCCAGGGCGCCCGCGTGGTGGTCACCGAGGTCGACCCCATCAACGCCCTGCAGGCGTCGATGGAGGGGTACCAGGTGGTCCGGGTCGAGGACGTGGTGGCCACCGCCGACGTCTTCGTCACCGCCACCGGCAACCTCGACGTCCTCACCGTCGACCACATGAAGAAGATGAAGGACTGCGCCATCGTCGGGAACATCGGCCACTTCGACAACGAGATCGACATGGCCGGCCTGAAGAAGGTCACCACCCGCGTCAACATCAAGCCCCAGTACGACGCCTTCGTCTTCCCCGACGGCCACCGGGTGCTGGTGCTGGCCGAGGGCCGCCTCCTCAACCTGGGCTGCGCCACCGGCCACCCCTCCTTCGTGATGTCCAACTCCTTCACCAACCAGTCGCTGGCCCAGATCGAGCTGGCGGTGAACCGGAAGAAGTACGCCAAGCAGGTCTACACCCTGCCCAAGCACCTCGACGAGAAGGTGGCCGCCCTCCACCTGGAGCAGATCGGCGCCCGGCTGACGAAGCTCACGAAGAAGCAGGCCGAGTACCTGGGCGTGTCGCCGAAGGGGCCGTTCAAGCCGGACCACTACCGGTACTGAGTAACTCTTCAACACCAATGGCTTCGCCTGCGGCGCCGCGACCCGGCGCCGCAGTGCGTTTGGGGGTCGGTGTTCGGCTGAACTCCACGCGGGCCGCTTGTGGCGGACGTCACCCGTTGTCATGCTTCGATCGGCATGGGATCACGCCACCTCCTCGCCTTCCGGGCCCGCTCGGCCGCGGCGGTGCACGCGCTCGCCGCCGCCACCGGCCGGCTGGCCGAGGCGCTGCGCGACCTGGAGCTGGCGCTGGCGGTGGACGGGGAGGGGAGCGCCGGCGCCGAGGCGCTGGACCGCGCCGCGCGCCAGCGGCTCGCCGAGGTGATCACCCACCGCGAGGCGCTCGGGATCGGCGAACACGCCGTCCTCTTCGAGGTGCTGCGCGTGCCGCCCGGGCTGCGCACGGCGGAGGCGCCGGAGCCCGCCGCGCCGTCCTCCCGGTCGGCCTGACCAGGCTCCCCGTGCGGGGGGCGCGCCGGGCCGTTACCATCCCCCGATGGCCTCGCTCGAGTTCTTCTACGACTTCGTCTCCCCGTACTCGTACCTCGCCTCGACGCGCGTGGAGGCGCTGGCCGCCCGCACCGGCGCCACGCTCCACTGGCGCCCCTTCCTGCTCGGCGGCGTCCTCAAGGCCACCGGCAACCGCGCGCCCATCGAGACGGTGGCCAAGGGGAAGCACATGTGGATCGACCTGACGCGCTGGGCGAACCGCCTGGAGGTGCCGCTGCGCCGCCCCACCACCTTCCCCTTCTCGCCCATCCTGGCGCTGCGGGCCGCGCTGGCGGCGGCGCCGGCCGACCTCCCGAGGGCCACCCACGCCGTCTACCGCGCCGCCTGGGCCGACGGCCGCGACATCGGCGACCCGGTGGTGCTGGCCTCGATCCTCGGGGAGGCCGGCCTCGACGGCCCGGCGCTGGTGGCCGCGGCGCCGGCGCAGAAGGAGCGGCTCGCCGCGCAGACCCAGGAGGCGGTGGACCGCGGCACCTACGGCGCGCCCACCTTCTTCGTCGGGAGCGACCTCTTCGTGGGGAACGACCGGCTCGACTTCGTGGAGGAGGCGCTGGTCCGGGCGCGCTAGCGGGCCGCCGGCCCGGCCCGCCCGGGCCCGGGCGAGGCCGCGCCTCCGGGATGGCGCCCCACCCGGCCCCAGGGTAGGGTCCGCCCCGCATGTCCCTGCTCGCCGCGGTCCTGCTCGGCCTCGTCCAGGCCGCCACCGAGTTCCTCCCGGTCTCCTCCACCGCCCACCTGCTCGTCTTCGGCGAGCTGATGGGCCACGACCTCGCCGAGCCGCGCTTCCGCGCCTTCGTGGACATCATCCAGAGCGGCACGGCCCTGGCGGTGGTGGTCTACTTCCGGTCCGACCTCTGGCGCATCCTCAAGGCCGGGATCGCCGGCCTGGCCAGCGGCAAGCCGGTGGGGACGCCCGAGGCGAAGCTCGGCTGGCTCATCGTCCTCGGCACCATCCCGGCCGCGGTCCTCGGCAAGCTGCTGGAGCACCGCATCGAGGCGCTGGGCAACTGGGTCATCGCCGCCTCCCTGGTCTTCCTCGGCATCGTCCTCTGGATCGCCGAGCGGGTGGCCCGCCACGAGCGGGAGCTGGAGGAGGTGGGCGTGAAGGAGGCCACCCTCATCGGCCTGGCGCAGGCCTGGGCGCTCATCCCCGGCTCCTCGCGCTCCGGCTGCACGCTCACCATGGGCATGCTGCTCGGCTTCACCCGCGAGGCGGCGGCCCGCTACAGCTTCCTCCTCTCGGTGCCCATCATCCTGGCGGCCGGCGCCTACAAGATCGTCAAGGTGTGGCGCACCGTGCCGGAGTTCCGCACCTCGCCCGACTGGCTGTGGGCCACCGCCGCCGGCACCGCGGTCTCCTTCATGGCCGGCTACCTGGTCATCGACTGGCTGCTGGGCTGGCTGCGGACGCGCAAGACCTACCTCTTCGTCGCCTGGCGCCTTCTGGCCGGCGTGGCCATCGCCATCCTCATCGCCACCGGCTTCCTCCCCACCACGTGACCCTGGCGGCGCTCGGCCGGGCGCTGGCCGCCCACACCCCGCGGCCGGCGCCCATCGACCGGATCGCGCCGGAGCACCGGCCGCCGGGCGGGTTCGGCCTGGCGGCGGTGCTGGTGCCGCTGCACGAGAAGGGCGGCGCGCCCCACGTGCTCATCACCGAGCGGCGCCGCGACCTCAAGCACCACGCCGGCCAGTTCAGCTTCCCGGGGGGCCGCATCGAGCCCGGCGAGGAATCCCTGGCCGCCGCGCTCCGCGAGGCCCACGAGGAGGTCGGCCTGGAGCCGGCCCGCGCCGAGGTGCTGGGGCGCCTCTCCGAGACGGTGGTGCTGCAGTCCGCCTTCCGCTTGACGCCGTGGGTGGCATCCGTGCCATATCCCTACCCCTACGCGGCGGCGCCCCGCGAGGTGGAGGCCATCTGGCACGTCCCGCTCCCGGCGCTGCTGGCGCCGGGGGCCCACCGGACCGAGCGCCGCCTCGCCTACGGCTTGGAAGTGGACGTCCACTACTACGACGTCGAGGGCCGGACGATCTGGGGCGCCACCGCCCGGGTCCTCTTCGAGCTCCTCGAGATCTGGAGGACCCTGTGAAGATCTTCCCGGTGATCATGGCGGGCGGCTCGGGCACGCGCTTCTGGCCGCTCTCCCGCAAGCAGCGCCCCAAGCAGTTCCTGCCCCTGGCCGGCGACCTGCCGCTGCTCACCGCCACGGTGCGCCGCCTGCCGCCGCTGGCCAGGCCGGCCGACGTCTACGTGGTCTGCGGCCCGGCCCACGCCGCCACCGCCAAGAAGCTGGTGAAGGAGCTGCCGGCGAAGAACTTCATCGTCGAGCCCTGCGCCCGCAACACCGCCCCCTGCGTCGGCCTGGCGGCGCTCCACGTGGCCGCCCGCGAGAAGAAGGGCGTCATGGTGATGCTGCCCGCCGACCACCACATCGGCCGGCCCGAGGCCTTCCGCGAGGCGCTGGCCCAGGCCGCCAAGCTGGCCGAGACCGGCCACATCGCCACCATCGGCATCCGCCCCCACGCCCCAGAGACCGGCTACGGCTACCTCAAGGTGGGCACCCGCCTCCCCGGCAAGGGCAAGGCCGGCAGCTCCGCCCACAAGGTGGAGCGCTTCGTGGAGAAGCCGGACGTGGTCACCGCGGCGCGCTACCTGGCCGACGGCAGCTACCTCTGGAACTCCGGCATCTTCGCCTTCCGCGCCGACGTCATCCTCGACGAGATCAAGAAGGCCATGCCGGTGCTCGGCGAGCAGCTCGGCGCCATCCAGAAGAGCCTGGGCACGCCGGGCTACGCGAAGACGCTGGCCCGCATCTTCCCCGACTGCCCCTCCATCTCCATCGACTACGGCGTGATGGAGAAGAGCCAGCGCATCGCGGTGGTGCCGGCCGACTTCGGCTGGAGCGACGTGGGCAGCTTCGCCGCCCTCCCCGAGGTGCGCGAGACCGACCACCTCGGCAACGTGGCCGAGGGCGACGCCCTGGTCATCGACGGGCGCAACAACGTGGTGCTGGCGACGAAGTCGCGCCCGGTGGCGGTGGTGGGCATCGACGACGTCATCGTGGTGGACGCCGGCGACGCCGTCCTGGTCTGCCGGCGGGAGCGGGCCCAGGAGGTCCGCAAGGCGGTGGACGAGCTGGCGCGGCGCGGCCGCGACGAGGTGCTGTGATCATGGCGAACGTGAACCCGGTCGTCTTCCGCGAGTACGACATCCGCGGCGTGGCGGGCACCGACCTCACCGAGGAGACGGTGCACCTGGTGGCCCGCGCTCTCGGCACGCAGGTGCGCGCCGCCGGCGGCCGGCGGGTGGCCCTGGGGCGCGACGCGCGCCTCTCCGGCCCGGCCTTCCACAAGGCGGCCATGGCGGGGCTCACCGCCAGCGGCTGCGACGTGGTGGACCTCGGCATGGTGCCGACGCCGCTCACCTACTTCGCCGCGCAGACCCTGGACGTGCAGGGGCTCTGCATGATCACCGGCTCGCACAACCCGCCCGAGTACAACGGCATGAAGATCGGCGTGGGCAAGACCACGCTCTACGGCGAGGCCATCCAGGCCATCCTGCGCCAGGTGCAGCAGGGGGCGTTCGCCTCCGGCGCCGGGGCCGTCACCGCCCACGACATCGTCACCCCCTACCAGGACTACGTGGCGAAGAACCTCCGCCCCGGGAAGCGCAAGCTCAAGGTGGTGGTGGACGCCGGCAACGGCACCGGCGGCATCGCCGTCCCCATCTTCGAGCGGCTCGGCTGGGAGGTGGTGCCGCTCTTCCTGGAGCCGGACGGCCGCTTCCCCAACCACCACCCGGACCCGACGGTGGAGAAGAACCTCGAGCACCTCAAGGCCAAGGTCCTGGAGGTGAAGGCCGACGTGGGCATCGCCTACGACGGCGACTCCGACCGGGTGGGCGCGGTGGACGAGAAGGGGCAGGTGCTCTGGGGCGACCAGATCATGATCCTCTTCTCCCGCGCCATCCTGGCCGAGGTGCCGGGCGCGGCCATCGTGGGCGAGGTGAAGTGCTCCTTCACCCTCTACGACGACATCAAGGCCAGGGGCGGCCGCCCCATCATGTGGAAGGCCGGCCACTCCCTCATCAAGGCCAAGATGAAGGAGGAGCACGCCGAGCTGGCCGGCGAGATGTCGGGCCACATCTTCTTCGCCCACCGCTGGCTCGGCTTCGACGACGGCATCTACTCCTCGGGGCGCCTGCTCGAGCTGCTCTCCCACGCCGACGCACCCATGTCGTCGCTGCTGGCCGACGTGCCGAAGACCTTCTCCACGCCCGAGCTCCGGGTGGACTGCCCGGAGGAGAAGAAGTTCGAGCTGGTGAAGCGGGCCCAGGCCTGGTTCTCCGAGCGCTACAAGGCGGTCACGGTGGACGGCGTGCGCGTGGAGTTCCCCGACGGCTGGGGCCTGGTGCGCGCCTCCAACACCCAGCCCATCCTGGTGCTCCGCTTCGAGGCCACCAGCGAGGCGCGCCTGGCCGAGATCCGGAAGCTGGTGGAGGACCAGGTGGCGCGGCTCCTGGCGGAGCTGGGGGCCTGACCGTGCGCCGGCTGCTCCTCGGGATCGACCTCGGCGGCACCAACGCCCGCGCCGCCCTGGTGGACGCCGCCACCGGCGAGGTGGTGGCGGCCCACAAGCTGTCCCATGAGGAGCGGACGCCGCTGGCGGTGGTGCGCACCACCGCCACCGCGGTGCGGGAGGCGGCCGCCGCGGCTGGCGTGGGCCCGGCGTCGCTGGGGACGGCCGGCGTGGGCGTGGCCGGGCAGGTGCTGGGCGCCAGCGGGATGGTGCTCAACGCGCCCAACCTGGGGTGGCGCGACGTGCCCTTCGGCGACCTGCTGGCCGCCGAGCTGGGCCACCCGGTGCGCCTCCTCAACGACCTCTCGGCCGCCGCCTGGGGCGAGCGCTGCTTCGGCGCGGCGCGGGGCGTGGACGACGCGGTGCTGGTCTTCGTCGGCTCGGGGGTGGGCTGCGGCCTCATCCTGGGCGGCCGGCTCCACGAGGGCGCGGGCGGCGTGGCCGCCGAGCTCGGGCACATCAAGGTGACGCCCCGCGGCGTGCAGCCGAGGAAGTGCGGCTGCGGCGAGTGGGGGTGCCTGGAGGCCTACTCGGGGGGCATGAACCTCGCCGCCCGGGTCCGCGACGACGTCGCCGACGGAAAAGCGACCGCCGTCCTGGCCGCAGCGGGGGACGCCTCCCGGATCTCGGCGGCGGCCGTCGAGCAGGCCTACCGGGAGGGCGATCCCTACGCCCGCGATCTGTGGGCCGAGGTCGGCGAGTTGCTCGGCACCGCCATGGCCAACCTGGTCACGGTGCTCAACCCGGCGCGCCTCGTGCTGGGCGGGAGCGTGCTGCTCGGCTGCCCCAACCTCATGCGTATTTCGCGCGCCCACCTGGGAGATCGTGCATCTCGCAGCGCGCGGAAGTCGCTCTCGGTGGAGCTGGCCGGGCTCGGCGACGACGCCGGCGTGGTGGGGGCCGCGCTGCTCGCCGGCGGGGCCGTCCGACACGCACCCATCGTGAACTGAACGGTCCGATCCGATCACGCTGGGTACGGGCGAGGGGCTCCGATGGCGTGGTACCCGGTTGGATCGTGCGGATCGATCACCGATCTCTCCGTGCACTTTTCCGTTGCGCTTCCTTGACGGGATCGATCCCGCGTTGTTAACGTGCGCGCACATTGTCCATTCTTGAGTCGTCAAGAAACGAATGGACGTTCCGAGGAGGGAACACATGGCTGCCAAGAAGAAGGCTGTGAAGAAGGTTGCGAAGAAGGCCGCGAAGAAGGCCAAGAAGAAGTAGCTCGGCTTTCGACGTCCTGCTGTGCTGCGGCCGCCTTCGGGCGGCCGCTGCTTTTTCGGGCCCCGCATGTCCCTCTCCGCCCACGAGATCGAGCAGCTGGTCGCCGAGCTGCAGCCGCTGGTGGGCGCGCGGATCGACGCGGTCCGCTGCCACGCCGAGCGCGCCCTCACCCTCCAGCTCCACGCCCGCGGGCTCCCCGGCGAGGCGGCGCTGCTCCTCCTCTGCGCCGAGGCCGACCTGACGCGGCTCCACGCCGCCCGCGCCCGGCCGCCGCAGCCCGAGACGCCCTTCGGGTGGCAGGGGCTGCTGCGCCGCGAGCTGGAGGGCGCCCGCCTCGCCGCCCTCACGCTCCTCCCCGGCGACCGGGTGGTGGCCCTCACCTTCGAGCGCGCCGCCGGCCAGGTCCGCCTGGTGGCCGAGCTGACCGGCCGCCACGGCAACCTCTTCCTCCTCGACGCCGAGGGGATCATCCGGGCCAGCGCCGCGAGGAACCTGTCGTCGAAGCGTCACCTCGTCGCGGGACAGCCGTATCTCCCGCCGAGCCCGCCGAGCCCGGCTCCAGCGGATCCGTCCACCCCGAGCGTCGGCGCGGAGCGCCAGAGTCGAGGGGCGACCCCGATCCCCATCCCGATCCCGGTCCCATCCCCCTCCCGCTTCACCCCCGACGCCACCGGCCCCTTCCCCCTCTCCGCCGCCGTCGAGCGCCACTACCTCGCCCTCGAGGCCGAGAAGCACCTCGCCGAGGCGCGGAAGCGCCTCCGCGAGCCCCTCCGCGCCGGCGCCGCCCGCGCCAGGCGGGCCCTGGAGAAGCTGGCCGAGGAGGCGGCGCGCGTGCCGGCCGCCGAGGGGGACCGGCGGCTCGGCGACCTCCTCAAGGCCAGCCTGCACGCCGTGAAGCGGGGCCAGCGCGAGGTGACGCTCACCGAGTGGACCGAGGCCGGCCCGCGCGAGGTGGTGGTGCCCCTCGACCCGGCCCTCGGCCCCCGCGAGAACATGGAGCGCTTCTACAAGCGCTTCCGGCGCATCGTGGAGAGCGCGGCGCGGGTGGAGGCCCGGGCCGCCGAGGTGCGCGGGCGGCTGGCGGCGATGACGGCGCTCCTCGCCGAGCTGGACGCCGCCCCCGAGGGGGCGCTGCCGCGGCTGGAGCGGGAGGCGCGCCGGCTCGGCGCCGGCCCGCGCCCCCAGGCCGCGGCGCGCCGCCGCCGCGACGAGCCGCTGCCGCCCTACCGCGCCTTCCGGAGCCTGGCCGGCCTCGCCATCCTGGTGGGGCGCGGGGCGGAGCAGAACGACGAGCTGCGCAAGCGCCACGCCCGCGGCAACGACGCCTGGCTCCACGCCCGCGGCCAGGCCGGCGCCCACGTGGTGGTGCGCCTCGGCAAGAAGGCCATCGACCAGGAGACGCTCCTCGACGCCGCCCACCTGGCGGTCCACTTCTCCGACGCCCGCGGCGCGCCGCTCACCGACGTGGCCTGGACGCAGGTGAAGCACGTCCACCAGGCCAAGGGGGCCGCGCCGGGCGCGGTGACCTACACGCAGGACAGGACCATCGCGCTGCGCCTCGAGCCGGCCCGCGTGACCCGCCTCCTCGCCGAGGAGGAGGAGACGGGGAACGGCTGAGCCCGCGCCCCGCGCGAGGCCCGCGGCCACCCGCGGGTGGCTTGATCACCCCTCGCCGGCGCAAATAGGATCCCGCCCGTGCCGGAGAAGCCCGCCCACCGCCAGCTCGACCTCTTCGACGCCCGCCTGCTCGGGCGCGAGGCGCGCGTCCACGCGGCGCGGCGCGTCGCCGACGAGATCGCCGAGGTGCTGGGCGAGCGGGTGCGCCTCACGGTCCACGACAACCGCTCCACCATGGTCAGCTTCCGGCGCACCGGCGGGACGCTCCACTACCGCGTCCACCACATGTTCCTCGACGCGCCGGGCGAGGTGGTGAAGGCGCTGGCGGCCTTCGCCGGGCCGCCGGCCACCGGCGGGCGCGGGGCGGCGGCCAGGCGGCGCGAGGCGGGCGGGCGCATCGACGCCTTCGTGCGCCAGCGCCGCGACCGGATCGGCGCGCCCCGGGTCGGCCGGCTCCAGCCGCACGGCCGGGCCCACGACCTGCAGGCCATCTACGACCGGATCAACGCCGAGGAGTTCGGCGGCGCCATCCAGGCCCGCATCGGCTGGGGGCCGGTGCGCCCCGGGCCGCGGCGCCGCACGGTGAAGACCGGGGTCTACCTCCAGGACGCCCGCGTCATCCGCATCCACCCCACGCTCGACCGCCCCGAGGTGCCGGAGTTCTACGTGGCGGCGGTGGTCTTCCACGAGATGCTCCACCAGGCGGTGCCGGCGCGCGAGGTGGGCGGGCGGCGCATCGTCCACGGCCGCGAGTTCCGCCAGCGCGAGCGCGCCTGGCACGGCTACGAGAAGGCCCGCGCCTGGGAGGCGCGCCACCTCTCGCTGCTGCTCTCCTCGCCGGATGCGTGAGGCGTCTCGCGCGGGGCCCATCGCGATCCAGGCGGCCGGCGCGGGGCTGTGAGATGATCGCGGGCCGATGCGAAAGGCCGCCCTCCTCGCCGCCCCAACCTGACGGGGCTGCG